>Ga0207657_10008657_pt1 | contig 10302 bp, 4 predicted proteins | sample KBSC33metaG_FD_184316 | JGI IMG/M metagenome (GOLD analysis project Ga0207657, IMG submission 184316) | Corn rhizosphere microbial communities from Kellogg Biological Station, Michigan, USA - KBS C3-3 metaG (SPAdes) (version 2) | ecosystem: Host-associated > Plants > Roots > Rhizosphere > Soil ... | reverse complement strand
CGCGTTGCGTTCGAACACCTCGATCTCGTGCGCGGGATCGCGAAGCTTCATCGAGATGGCGAAATAGAGCCCCGCCGGCCCGCCACCGATGCAGGCGATATGCATCAACTGATCCTCATTTGCTTTAAGCTTAAAGGACCTGCTGGCGGCGCGCAACGCCTATTGTGCTGCCGAGCCGAATGGTCGCTGCTCGGCGATGCTCGGCTAGAGGCTTACGGCCGCGCCCACATAGATCCGCCGCCGCGGGGCAGGCTCGAGCCCGGTCTGGAAGACCCTGGAATAATATTTCTCGTCGCCAAGGTTGCTGATCCCTCCGAGCAGTTTCAGCCCTGCAACCGGCGACCAGTCGGCGGCGAGGTCGACGATCGTATAAGCGGGGATCTTCGCCGGAATGAATGTTGAACCAGAGCCGACCGGAAGGTCCGAATCCTGGAAGAACTGGGAACCGACCGAGCTGGCCGTGAGGCTCAGGCTGTACCGCCCTGATTTGCGCAAGCTGATCCCGCCCTTCAGGATCGATCGAGGAGCGAACGAAGGCGTTTTCCCGACCTGCGCCGGATTGCCGCTCGCGGTAAATGTCGCATCGAGGAAGCTGGCGTTCGCGAACACCACCAGGTGAGCCGGTCCGCGCCGGTACGCAAGCAGGTCGTAGGAGACTTCGCCCTCGAACCCCCGGTGTCGGGTGTCGCCGCTGTTGACGTTGATGACGTCGGTGGCGTTCAGCCTCTGCGTTTCGATCCGGTTTCTGAACTCGATCCAGAACAGGCTTGCATCGTAGAAGAGGCCTTCGAGGGGGGTTCCATGGACTCCCGCCTCGATCGACAGGGACTTGGCCGGATCCGCTATCGAGTCCGTCCGAAGGTTCGAGAAGGGTGAGGCCACGTCGAAGAAGCGCAGCGGGCGATATCCCTGCGTGATGCTGAAATAGGTCTCGTTGTCCCGGCCGAAATCGTTGCCGATCCCGATCCCGAACAGCGGCACCGTCCGCGATACATCGACGTCGATCAGGGGCCGGGTCAGATGCGGGGGGCGGACGCTCTCGCTTACCCGCAGCTGCTCATGCTCGAGCCGGGCCGACAGGACCAGGTGAAAGCGCCCCGGCAGTCGGAAGACATTCTCGGCGAAGACCGCGCCGTACCAGGACTGCCGCTTCTGGTCGAGCCGGGGCACGCCGCTGTGTTCGCCTTGCCGAGCCTCAAGGTTCGTGCTTGTGAACTGCAGGAACGGAGCGTCGCTGTGGTACAGGACCGTCCCGGCGGTCAACGCATTGCCCCGTCCCCACCGCTTGCGGACTCGAAGGTCCAAGCCGAGGTTCCGGAACTTCTCATCCTGCAGAATTGTCGTTGAAGGCGGCGGACCGCCCGTAGCCTGGGCCGCGGCCGACCGGCTGAAAAGCCGCTGGTAGGCGCCGAAGACCTTGCCTTCGACAAGCCACCCGCCGGCAAATTGCCGGCTGTGGCCAAGCGTCAGTGCGTACCGCTCGACCCAATCGTGGTTCGACGGAGTCGGTGCCCGGTTCGGATCCGACTGGAATTGGGGAAAGCTGATCCGCCCCGGGTCTCCGGAGCTCGCATCGTGGCCGTTCAAGTCGAGGTACCAGAGTTGGCCTGGCTCGGGACGGTAGCCGAGATAGAGATCGCCCTGCGCGAGGTCGGACCTGCTGTTGTCGCGCTGCCCGTCGCTGTGCACATAGCCAAAGCCGGCCCGATACTCCCAGCCGTGGCTGGCACCCTCGATTGCATTGTAGGTCGAGTAAAGCCCGTCGCTCCCGCCGACATGCTCGCTGTAGGCCGCCAGCGGCGGCCCGTCGGGGCGCGGTCGCCGCGGGACGAAGTTGATCGCCGGGGCCGGCTGCGGGCCGTAGAGGAGGCTGGACCCGCCGCGGATGAGCTGGACTTCGGCCGTGTCCTGCGGGAGCGGCAGGTAATAAAGCGTTGGAAAGCCGATCCAGTCGGACTGGATCGGCACGCCGTCGCGAAGCACCAGCACATATTCCGATTCCTGCGGGTTGCCGATGCCGCGATAGCTGATGTTGAACTGGGTCGGAGTCTGCTGCTCGGAAATCGAGACTCCAGGCGCCCGGGCGAAGAGCTCGCGCTGGTTGTTGCCGATCACGGTCGGCTGCTGGTCGAGCTTGATGACAGTCGTTTTCTTGGTGACGGTGATCCGGGTCCCGTCCACCTCGCGCATGATATGATCGAGCTTCGCAGGCTCCGGCATTTTCGGGAGCAGGTCCCCGGTAACGACGATCAGGGAGCGGGAGTCGGAATCCTCTTCCGCCCGCCCCGGCTGAACGGGGACGGAGCTCGCCGCGAGCGCAAGCAAGACCGCGGGGCCCGCGACAAACATGGTCATCAATTCCTCGCCACATCGATTAACAAGACGAACGGGATTCGAATGGCCGCCACTTCAGGATCGCAAGCTCAACCTTAGGCCGGACCTATTGCTCACCGTTTGGCCGCCTGCTGATCGGCCGGAATCGCCGCACCAACACCGAACTCGGTCCTTGCGCGCTGCCGGAGTGCTTCTGCTGCAGCCTTCATCGGGGCCCATTGCGCCTCGAGCTCGGTTACGTGCGCCTTGACGGCGACCGGAACGGGCGGCGGTCCGTCGAGGATCGACAAAGTATGCAGGATTTGCGTGCTCAACAGCCGGCTCGGAAAGCCGATCCGGTCCTGGATCCCGTCCGGGAGCGGCGCCTGCGGCACCTGTTCCTCCCATCTTGCGATCTCGCGGACGAGGTCGGCACCCTGCCCTTGCTCGGCGAGCTGCCGCTTCAACGCGCGCATGATATTGGTTTCGCGATGGACCTCGTTGACGAGGTCGTACAACCTCTTTGAAAGCGCCTGCTGCTCGTCCCACTGCGCCTGCGCGACCGGTGGTAGATTGGGCTGCGGGACAACCTTGAACTCGCGCTCCACGGTCCTGCCCTCGGCCGTGAGCCGGGCGCGATAGGTGCCGGGACCAACCCGATAGGGCCGGTTCGGAACGAAGCGGATCGTGTCCGTCGTCGCGACCATCGGTTCCGGACGCAGGTTCCAGACATAGCGGTTGAGGCCCGCTTTTTTCGTGAGCGGCGGAGCGGGCGGCTCTCCCTGTGCGCCCTTCACAAGCTCGACCTTCTTCTCGACCCGGGTTTCGCTCGAGAAGCGGCGCAGCACCGATCCGGCGGAATCCAGTATCTCGAGGGTGACCGGCCCGGCGGGAGCGCTGGCGAAACTATAGTCGATCGTTGCCCCCTCCGTTGGGTTGGAGCCCTCATCCGATTCCGGCCTGCCGCCGCTTTCGACTCGGACGGCCGCCGCCGGAGGAAACAGGTAGACGGGCTCGGCAGCGATCTGCGGAGTGACCTCGCGAAGCGGCTCCAAGCCGTCGAGAACCCAGATTGCGCGCCCCTGGGTCGCGGCGACGAGGTCGTCGCCGTGGACCTGGAGATCGTTGACCTGGACGACTGGAAGGTTGAGCTGGAACGGTTTCCAGGAGCCGCCGCTGTCGAACGAGACGAAGACCCCGGTCTCGGTTCCGGCGTACAGCAGTCCGGGCCTCACCGGGTCCTCGCGCACCACTTGCATGAAGCTGTCGCGCGGAAGGCCATTGGTGATGGCCGTCCAGCTGCGCCCGAAATCGGTCGTCCTGAAGGCATAAGGCGCGAAATCGTCGAGCTTGTAGCGGGCGACCACGACATAGGCCGTTCCCGGCGTGTGCGGAGAGATTTCGATCGCATTGATGTCCCCTTCCGGAAGCCCGGCGGGGGTGACATCGGCCCAGTGGGCGCCGCCGTCGCGGGTCACATGGACGAGGCCGTCGTCGGACCCTGTCCACAGGACCTTGGAGTCGTGCGGGGACTCGGCGATGTAGGTGAGCGTTGCATAATGCTCGCCGCCCGCCCCTTCGATCATGATCGGGCCGCCGGTGGTGCCCATAGTCTCCGGCCTCGCCCGGGTCAGGTCGGGGCTGATCTCGGTCCAGCTTACACCGCGGTCGGTCGATCTCAGGAGCTTGTCGGACCCATGGTAGATCACGTTCGGGTCGTGGCTGGAGACCAGGATCGGAGCATTCCAGTTGAACCGGTACTTCAGGTCCTTCACCTGCCTGAAGCCGGCGAAAACCGGATAGGGATCGATATCGCGGATCAGCCCCGTTGAATCATCATATTCGGTCACGGAGCCGAGCAGCCCGGTCGCATAGACAAAGCGCGGATTGGAGCGGTCGAACGACACGAAGGCGCTCTCGCCTCCGCCGATCGGGCGCCAGTCGGACAGGCCGATCCCGCCCTCGAGGCTCCGGCTCGGGATTCTGACGGTGCTGTCATCCTGTTGCGCCGAATAGATTCGGTAGGGCCAGGAAAGGTCGGTAGCGATCCGGTAGAACTGCCCGGTCGGCTGGTTCATCTGCGAAGACCAGCTCTTGCCGCCGTTCAGGCTGACATTGGCGCCGCCGTCATTGCTCTCGATCATCAGGTCGGGATTGCGCGGATTGATCCACAAATCGTGATTGTCGCCGTGCGGGGTCCTGATCTGCTCGAAGGTCACGCCGCCATCGTGCGAGACGACCATCGGAGCGGCGAGCACATAAACCGAATTGCGATCGGTTGGATGGGCAAAGATATGCGTATAATACCAGGCGCGGTCGCGGATGCCCGCATCGCGGTTGATCCAGGTCCAGGTGCGGCCGGCATCGTCGGAGCGGTAGACCCCGCCGTCGACCGCTTCGATCATCGCCCAGATCCGGTTGGGATCGGCCGGCGAGACGCTGATTCCGGTCTTTCCCATCAGTGAGGGAAGGCCCTTCGTCAGCCGCGTCCAATGGGCGCCGGCATCGACCGACTTCCACAACCCGCTCCCTTGGCCGCCGCTCCGGACCGTCCACGGACGGCGGCGATGATCCCACATTGCGGCGTAAAGGATGTTGGGATTGCTCCTGTCGATGTCGAGGTCGCTCGCGCCGGTGCTCGGGTCGACGAACAGGATCTTCTCCCAATGCGCTCCGCCATCCCGGCTCCGGTAGACTCCGCGCTCCTCGCTCGGACCCCAGGCATCGCCCTGGACCGCGACATAGACGAGGTTCGGGTCTTTCGAATCGACAATCACCTTCGAGATGTGGCGACTGTGCTCGAGGCCGATCCGGCGCCAGCTCTTGCCGCCGTCATCGGAGCGGTACATGCCGTCGCCGCGCGCGGTCGCGACTCCCCGGATCGGCGCCTCGCCTGTCCCGACGTAGACGATGTCAGGATTGGACGGCGCCATTGCGATCGCGCCGATGCTCCCCGCCCCGAAAAAGCCGTCCGACACATTGTGCCAGCTCTGCCCGGCGTCGTCGGTCTTCCAGACACCGCCGCCGGTCGCACCCAGGAAATAGCTGTTCGGCCGATCGGGATGGCCCGCGACAGCGGTCACCCGGCCGCCCCGGAACGGACCCACCAGCCGCCATTGCAGCGCCTGCCAGGCGCTCGCTGGCACGCTGCTGGTCGCCGGCACTGCGGCGACGCCGGGCTCGGCACAGGCAAGAGCGGCAACAAAAAGGACGGTCAGCGAAATTGAGCGCACGAGACTGTCTCCCCCATTTGGCGGAGCTGTGGAACTGCAGCGTCCACAGGACCGCACGCGATGGCGTAGGAGCCCGAATCCCTTCGTCCGGGCTGGCCACTCGCGATCCGATACGCGACTTTCACATCGCGTGACCGGAGATGCTTTAGGCGTAAACTACTTCGCTCCGCTCGACAAGCAGGCGACGACGGCGAGCGCAGCCATGCTTTGTACATTGGCAAAACCGCGAAAAACCGTCGAATTTCCGTTCCCGTGCAATCAGCGTTCCCGCCCGCCGACGACATTCTCGCGAACGCTGAAGCGCCAAACGCCCGAACAGCTCGACCTCGGCCGACAGCTTGACGCGCCCAGTGACCGACGCCGCCATCGGCGGCGGCAGTGCCCCACGATATCGGCAAGCTCTTCGGTCCGGCGCAGTGACTGCAAAAGCGAGGGTCGATACCCAGATACCGCACAGTGCTCTCGATCTTCGTATGCCCGCAAAGGTCGAAAACGGACATTGGCCCCATCCACGGTGACAAGCGATGTCATATCAAGTGCGGTTCGATTCCGCCGGCCGTGATCTTAAGTGAAGCGGGGTTCGAATGGGTAGCTGGTGGTGCATCAGCACCGTGCTTGCGCGTTCGAATGGCCCCGCGGTCAAAACTCCCGGGTGACAACAAGGAACGCAGTCCGGGGCTGTATGACGGTCACGGCGGCAGGGTAGCCAAACGGCGTCGCCCCCAGATCAGCTGCCGCCTGTCCGCGCCGGTTGAATAGGTTGCGGAGTGACAAATCGACGTTCCATGCCGACAGCTTGACCCCCGCGCGCAGGTCAACAGCCTGATATCGCGGAAGCACATATTGGCCCGAGCCGGCGGCATCGAAAGCTGCCTTTCGCCGTCCGACAAACCGCCAGTTTGCGCCCACATAGCCGTTTGTGCCCTCCGCCAGCCGCCATTCGTAGGTGCTGGACAAGACTATATTCCATTTCGGCACGTTCGGCAGACGCTCGCCGGCGGCGCCGCCCAGATCCGGTGCCGGATCGCGTAGCGCAGCATCGGTGTAGGCAAGCGCTCCTTCCAGGGACAAGCCTTGCACAGGCCTTCCGGCAAGAGAGATTTCCGCACCCTTGCTCCGGGCGCGCTTGCCATTGCCGACCACCGACAGGCCGTTCTCCGTCTTGAATAGCTGGATGTTTCGCCAGTCTATATAAAAGATCGCGGCACTGAGATCGAGCCAACGGGCTAACCGCATCTTGGTGCCCAGCTCATAATTCCACAGGGTGTCCGGAGCGTAGGTTGGATTACCGATCACGTCGGTGGTCCCCGGCGCATACGCCACGAGATTGGGACCGCCGGGCCGGTAGCCGCTCGCGGCGCGCCCATAAACAATACCACCGTTCGCCAGGTGGTAGCGAAGCGTGGCCAGGTAGGTAGCGACCGTATCGCTCGAGGCGCCCCCCGGATTAGACGAGCCAAGAAGACCGGTGCCGGTCTGCGCGAAAGTCTGCCGGTTGCGACTCAACCGAACTCCGAGAGTTGAGTCGAGCCGCGGAGAGAAATGATAGGTAGCGTCCGCATAGACGGCCGTCTCCTCGAGCGAGACAGGGATCGTGAAACGGCCGATATCTACATCGATTGGGCGGTCATCTCGAAAGCCAAACAGGCCTTGGAAATTCACGCTCGTTTCCTTGGTATGATAAAGTCCCAACAGCCATTCGAAGGAGCGGCTGGAGGGAGAGACAAGCCGGGCCTCCATGGTCGTCTTGTCCGTGCGATATGTGCCCTGGAGTTCGATCGCGTCGGTCGGTGAGCCGAGCTCTTCGAGAAGCGGCCCAAGCAAAGGAACGAAGTAGCTGAAATCGAGCGCGTAAGTCGTGTCAATTGACTGCCGAGCGGCAGTTGCGCTGAGGGTGGCGAAGCCAAAGCGATAATCCAGTCCGCCGGAGAAAAGCCGGACGCGCTGGTTGAATGGCTCGGCGCGTAACCGACTCTGCTTTAAGTCCCCGTATGTCGGCCGGCTGGTCGCCGGATCGTAATCGACCTGCGATGCTCCGTCCCGGTCGATGTCTTGAAACAGCGCAGTGGCACGGATCGTGAGTGCATCCGTCGGCGTGTAAAGCAGCGACAGCCGGCCAACGCTCGTCAGGCTATCGTCCACATTTTCTCGTCCGTCGGAAACATTGTCGACAAGGCCGGCCGATCGATTGCGAGAGAAGGTGGCGCGGACGCCGAGTTTGCCCGGCACCAGTGCAACGCCAACTGCCGCGCGCGTACCGTAGTTCAGCCCGCCTCCTTCGGTGAGCGACGTTTCCATCTGCGCGACGCCATCGGTTCGCACGGTGGACGGCTGCGCGAGGACGTACTTGAGGACCCCGCCGAATGCGCTAGCGCCGTAGAGTGTACCCTGCGGACCCCGCAATATCTCGATCCGGTCCACGTCGAAGGACCCGAGCTCGAGCGCTAGCTGGGCCGAGCCGCTGAAAATGATAGCCGAACCGAACGGCACGTCGTCGATATAGGTGCCAACGGTCGGGCCGACGTCGGAGCCGGTGGTGATGCCGCGGAGGGTGATCTGCTGCTGACCCACTCCGCCGGCGCTATCGATTGTCAGACCCGGAACGCGCGTAGCGAGATCCTGCAATGACTGGAGGCCGGCGCGCGATAGTTCGCGGCCCATGAGCACGCTTGCCGACTGTGGAACTTGCTGCAGCGGTTCGGTGCGGCGCTGGGCAGTCACGATGATGTCCCCGCCGACGGAATTGGGAGGTGGCGCCTGAGTCGTCGAACCGGGCTGGGTGGCGGAGGCCACGGCCGCTGTTGCCGCTTCGAACCCGGCCTGCGGTGCCGAGCCTGAGCCTTGCGGCGATCGCACCACGCTGTAGGTCTGGCTGCCGATCGCAATTGCTCTTAGCCCTGTTCCCTGGAGCAATTCGGCGATAGCGCGGTCGACGCTCATGGAGCCCCGTACCATGTTGGTCCGCCTGCCAAGGGCGTCCTTGCGGGCGATCCCGATTTGTATGTCGGCTTGCCGCCCGAGCATCGGGACACCGGTCCACGCGCTCTGCGCCGGGATGTCGAAGGTGCGAATCTGGGCCGCTGCAGGTGTGGCAACCGCCAGCACCATCACTGCCGCCAAAGCGCGACGCGAGCTCCTGCCTTGCATTGTATTCCCCCCATTTGGACCGAGCACAGATGCGGACCGGTCATAGGTCGAGAGACCTGCGACGGCGCTTTCCTAGCTTTTGCGCGAAAAGTTCTTCAGGAACCCGGTCGACCGATGCGTATCTCGTTCGGCGCCGATGAATCCACGGGCACTTGCAGGCTCACCTCCACCACACGCGCAAATCCTTCCGGATCGTCGACCCGGAAAACCCCGTCGAAGGCTTCGCTTGCGAGCTTCGGATCGGCGATCCGCAGCTTTCGCTGATTGTAGCGGTTGAATTCGGCGACGGCTTCTTCCAGCGTCTCGCCATCGAGATCAATTTTTCCGCTGCGCCATGCGAGCGCACGATCAATCGATGCGGTTGCATTCACGGTCCGCTCGACCGTCGCATCCTCCCGGATAAAGGCCCGAGCACCCGCCGAAACACGAACAGGAGGCTGAGATGCACCGTCGGTCCACACCTCCACTACACCTTCAGTGACAAGAATATCGGCGCGACCGTCGCGCCGCCGTACCGAAAAGGCCGTGCCAACTGCCTTCACTCGGACTCGCCCCGCTTCGACGAGGAACGGGCGTGCCGTGTCTTTCGCGACCTGGAACCAGGCTTCGCCTTTGTCGACGCGTACACGACGAAGGGAATCATCGAACTCGACCGAGACCGAGCTTGCGGTGTTCACTGTCACGGTGGAACCGTCGGTGAGTGGCACCCGGCGGATCTCGCCGATCCCCGTCTGATAGGTTGTTCCAGAAAGAAGGAACGCGACACCGCCGGCCAGTCCCGCCGCTACCGCCGCGCCGCCGACGAGGAAATTGCGGCGGGCCAGGCCCGCGGCCTTGCGCGGACCCAGTTCCGCTGGCGCTGTAGAGAGGCCCAGGCTCGCCCAGGCCGCCTGCGCGCGGAGGAGCGCGCCGTCGTGGCGCGGGTCAGCGGCAAGCCATTCGGAGAGCGCCTCCTCCGCGGTCTCATCCCAGCAATCGGCGTCCATGCGCGCTACCCAGCGGGAGGCCTCTTCCTGAATGTCGAAAGGATTACCGTTGCTCATCGCTGAATTCGCCGCGTGCCGAGCGCGTCCATCTGTGGCTCGGAATCAAGATTGTTTTGCGAGTTTCCGAAATGCCTCAGCACCGCTTGTATTCCTCGGTGCACATGCCACTCGACCATCCCTTCGCTGATGCCAAGCGCTTGCGCGATTTGTCGCTGCGGGACGCCTTCGATGCGGCGTAGTTCCAAGACTCGGCGACACGGTTCGGGGAGAGTCGCAATAATTGCGCGGACCCGGTCATAGTCGCGGCGGCCGCCGACCTCGCGCTCTGGCGAGGGCCGATCGTCCCTAAACGCATCCAGCTCTGCAATCGTGGTGATCGGAACAACGGCCGCGCGTCGCAGGCGCCGTCGGAGCAAATTGCGCACGGTTGAGAAAAAGTAGGCATCGGGGCGCAAGATGTGATCGACGCTGTCGAGCCCAGCTAGCAAACAATATGCTTCCTGGATCAAGTCTTCGGCATCTTCATGCGAAACTTGCACTCGCGATAGCCAAGCACGGACAGCGGGCTCGAGCGGCAGGACGTTGATTGCCACCCAATTCCCGATTTGCTTGCGCCGTTCGCC
>Ga0207657_10008656_pt1 | contig 10303 bp, 13 predicted proteins | sample KBSC33metaG_FD_184316 | JGI IMG/M metagenome (GOLD analysis project Ga0207657, IMG submission 184316) | Corn rhizosphere microbial communities from Kellogg Biological Station, Michigan, USA - KBS C3-3 metaG (SPAdes) (version 2) | ecosystem: Host-associated > Plants > Roots > Rhizosphere > Soil ... | reverse complement strand
TCGCTGATCGTGTCGCGCGTGTCGGCCGGGCAGCCGCATGGACCCGGGATCACGCCGACGCTGGTGCCGCTCTTGATGCCGGGCGACGAGGCGTACGCGCGCTGGCGCACGACCAACGTCCGGCCGCAAAAGCAGTTCGGTTACGCGATGGCCACCGCGACGGATCGCGTCTTTGCTGGAACGCTCGGGAAGGGGCTGCTGGTCTACCGCAAATCGCAAGGCCGTTGGAATACTTATGTTGCCGGGCTGCCGTCGCTCAATGTATTTGGGATCGCAAAGGCTGCCGCGAGGGTGACAATGCCGCGCATGCCGGCCCAGGAAATGACCAGACCGCCGGCAATAGTGGGGCGTCCTGCTCCGTCTTCAGTCCTGGGTTCGGGGAGGATGGCTCGGAAGAAGAGATTGTAGGCCATCACCCACGCGAACCGCGCGACGATGGCGGCGATCAGCACGGCGATTGCCACCGCAATCGAGTTGTTGAGCCCGTCGGTCCCGAGCCGGCCGAGGATTGGTCGCAGCTGCATCCCGATGAGAACGAAGGCGAGTGCGTTGAGGACGAAGACGGCGGCCGCCCAGACAGCGTTTGTCGGGATACGTATCTGAGGCGAGGTGCGGAGTCGGGTCGGGCTTCGGGAGGCGAGAATGGCGAAGGTTACGATCGTCAGCACCCCGGACAGACCCAGATTGTCAGCGAGGATCCAAACGCCGAACGTGCCGACGAACTGAATGATGATGGCGATCGGAACATCAGTGATGCCCGCGATGAGGCGGATCACCAGGAACGACGCGACCCAGCCGGTCGCGATGCTGCCGACAATCACGATGAGAGCCGTGGGGACGACGCTGGCGAAGGTGACGTCGCCACCAGCAAGAGCGGCCCCGATAGCGAGACGATAGATCAACAGCGCGGAAGCGTCGTTCACGAGGCTCTCGCCTTCGAGGATGGTGCGGATGCGATGCGGCAATTGAACTTGACGCATCACCGCGGTCGCGGCCGCGGCATCCGGTGGTGCCACGATCGCACCGAGGGCAATGGCGATGGGCCATGACATCTCGGGGACCAACCAGCGCGCCACGAGAGCGACCGAGATGGTGGTGGCCAGCACCGCCATCACCGCGAGGCCGGCGACCGTGAACCAGTTGCGGCGTAGATCCCGCAGCGAGAAGTCGTAGGCGGCGTCGAGCAAGACCGGCGCAACGAACAGGGTGAGTGCGAGGCGCGGGTCGAGCGACCAGTCCGGGCTATGGGGAAGGAAGGCAATCGCTGCTCCGCCCACAGCAAGGAGCGACGGATAGGGCAGGCCGAACCGACGCGCGATCAGCGACAGGATCGCTGCCGCGAACATCAGACCGATGACCCACTCGAAGACGTCCATGGCGTCCCCCAAAGGCGATCAGCCTAGCGGCTTGAAGAGCGAATGAGGAGGGGCCGTCTCAGCGGCGCTGAAAAGCAGTGCGGGCCAAGTCCGAGAAGATTTCTGGACCATGCTCGCGGACGATGACGATTTCCTCCAGCCGGATTCCGAAACGGCCGGGCAAGTAGATGCCGGGCTCGATCGAGAACACATTGCCCACTTCGAGCGGACGCTCGGAGGCTCCAGTGATGTAGGGCTCCTCGTGTACATCGATGCCGAGGCCATGTCCGGTGCGATGCGGGAAGCGGTCGCCATAGCCGGCCGCGGTGATGACGTCGCGCGCGGCCTGATCGACGAGCCTGGCCGGGTTGCCCGGTTTGACCGCGGCGAGGGCTGCTTCGACGGCGCGGTTGACGATGGTCCAGACGGCCTCGAACTCGGCAGGAGCATCGCCGAACGTGCCGACGCGGGTCATGTCGGACGGGTAGCCCTCGGATCGGCCACCGATATCGAGGAGAACCGCGTCGCTGGCGCCGAGCACACGGCTGCCTGAGGTGTGGTGGGGAAATGCGCCGTCCTCGCCGAAGCAGACCGAGATGAACTCGGTGCGGGCGCCATGGATCTTGTAGCCGTCCCGGATTACCGCGGCGAGCTCATCTTCGCTGATGCCGGGGCGCAGCGCCTCGAAGGCCGCAGTCATGACCTTGTCGTTGATCAGGGCATTGCGCTTGAGGGCCGCGAACTCGGCGTCGTCCTTGGTGGCGCGAAGGGCGCCAACGGTCGTTTGCGTAAAGTGGCGTTCGGCCTGTGGAAGCGTATCGAGGACAAGCAAAGCGAAGTCCGCGCGCATGGTTTCGTCGATGACGACGTTCACCGATCCGTTCGGCAGGCGCAGCGACTTCAGCAAGGCGTCGAGTGCCGTCTTGGGCCCGTCGGCATCGGCCCAGGTGAAGAAGGGAACGGTGGTCAGCGGGCGCTGGCTGTCGGCATTCAGCGCCGGCATCAGCATCGCAGCGGTGGAGGCGCTCACGAACATCATCACCGGACGTTCGTCGCCGTGCGGGCGCAGGCCGGCGAGCCAAACCAGGTGCGATGATGGACCGAGGACGACGAGGTCGGTCCGGGTTTCAGCCATTCGCTGCCGCAGACGGGCTAGGCGCTGTTCGTTCATGGGAGCCTCGTTCGGTGTGGTGGCGAGGGGATAGCGCCGGTGCTGCGGGAAGTGAAGCCAGCTTGAGCAGAGCGACCGACTTGACGCCGAACCGTAACGTACGGTACGGTTGGCACGCATCGAGAATGCGGGCCAGGCAGGGATGCCTCGAACCTAACGAAGCCCCCGTTCTTGCAGCGAGCGGGAGCAGGCGACCATGACCGTCGCGATACGGCCAGTCTCGGATACATTTACGCCGCGGCAGCAAGCGGTGCTCACGGCGGCGCTCGATCTCCTGGTCGAGGCGGGCGACGGGCTGACGATGACGGCGGTGGCACGACGGGCAAGCTGCTCGAAGGAAACCCTCTACAAGTGGTTCGGCGATCGCGACGGGTTGCTGACCGCGACGGTGCAATGGCAGGCGGCCAAGGTTCGGGTGCCGCTCGTCGACCGAAAGAGTCTCGACGGCGCCTGGCTGCGTGCCAGTATCTACCAGTTTGCACGTGATCTTCTGGCGACCATTGCTGGCTCGACCTCGGTGGCGCTCAACCGACTCGCCATCAGCCACGCGACCGAGGACAATGGCCTGGGAGCGATTGTGCTCGACAATGGCCGCTTCACCATGGGCAAGCGGTTAAAACCGCTGCTCGAGGCAGGGCGCGACGCGCGCATGCTCAAGTTCGACAATTCCGAAACGGCGTTCCGGACCTTTTTCGGCCTGGTGCTCCGGGACGTTCAGATCCGTTTGTTGCTCGGCGACAAGCTGACGCTCTCCACCAAGGAGATCGAAGCCGATGCCGAGCGAGCGACCGACCAGTTCCTGGCCCTTTACGGGGTCCCCGCAAACAAGCCCGAACGGGCGCAACGCTAAGGGAGACAACCATGCGCGTTTTCTACGATCGGGATGCCGATCTCAACATCATCAAGTCCAAGAAGGTCGCGATTGTCGGCTACGGCTCACAGGGCCATGCGCATGCGCAGAACCTGCGCGACTCGGGCGTCAAGGACCTCGTCGTGGCGCTTCGCCCGGGATCGCCGTCGGCGCTGAAGGCGGAGGGTGCCGGGCTCAAGACGATGAGCGTGGCGGATGCTGCCAAGTGGGCCGACGTCATCATGATGCTCATTCCCGATGAGTTGCAGGCCGAGACCTACAAAAAGGACATCGAGCCCAATATCCGCGATGGCGCCGCAATCGCCTTCGCGCACGGCCTCAACGTGCATTTCAATCTGATCGAGCCCAAGTCTACGGTCGATGTCATCATGATCGCGCCGAAGGGACCGGGCCACACCGTGCGTGGCGAGTTCCAGAAGGGAGGCGGCGTGCCGTGTCTCATCGCCGTGCACCAGGACGCTTCGGGCAATGCGCATGACATCGCGCTCGCCTATGCCTCAGGCGTAGGTGGCGGCCGGTCCGGCGTCATCGAGACCAATTTCCGCGAAGAGTGCGAGACCGATCTGTTCGGTGAGCAGGTGGTGTTGTGCGGTGGTCTGGTGGAGCTCATCCGCGGCGGCTTCGAGACGCTGGTCGAGGCCGGCTATGCGCCGGAAATGGCCTACTTCGAATGCCTGCACGAAGTGAAGCTGATCGTCGATCTGATCTACCAGGGCGGCATCGCCAACATGAACTATTCGATCTCCAACACCGCCGAGTGGGGCGAATACGTGTCGGGTCCCCGCATTATCACTTCGGACACCAAGGCGGAGATGAAGCGCGTGCTCAAGGACATCCAGTCGGGCAAATTCACCTCGGAGTGGATGCAGGAATACAAGTCCGGCGCCTCGCGCTTCAAAGCCACCCGCCGCCTCGCCGACGAGCATCAGATCGAGGTCGTGGGTGAAAAGCTGCGCGGCATGATGCCGTGGATCAAGGCCGGCGCGCTGGTCGACAAGAGCAAGAACTGATCGAGACCTAAGTCATCGAAGATGCTAGAGCGGCCGGGGTAACCCGGCCGCTTCTATTTCCGCATGATCATTCCAATCCGCGACATCGACATCCGCTTCGTGCCTGAGCCGTTGTCAATGCCATCGGGCCTCCGCGACCAAGTGCCTGCGACATGGGCGCGCCTGTCTGCCGTAAATCCAAAGATCTGGGACGGACGTATTCTGGGGGTGTCCGGTATTGGCGGTGGGCCGCCACGGGTCGACAACGGCGTCCTGAGCGGCGAGGCGCGCGAATACGCCTATTCGGCGTTTTTGACATGGCGAGAACTGGGGACTCCAGAAATTGGCATACGCAATCTGTTTGGCTCGGCGGTGGTGATCTCGTCCGACAAGTCGCTGCTGCTCGGCAAGATGGCGGACTGGACCGGGAATGCCGGGCTGATCTACCCTGCCGCCGGATCGTTGGAACCGCGTGACGTCGTGGATGGGCGTGTCCGGGTGCTCGACTCGCTCACGCGAGAACTCAACGAAGAGATGGGACTGGAGGCAAGCGAAGCGCAGGTCGGACCGACCCTGGCGATCTTCGAGGGCCCGCGCGTGTCGGTAGCGCGCGGACTGCACTTCTCTGAGGACACGGACACTCTGCTCGGCCGGGTGCGTGCCAATCTCGAGGCGCAGTCAGAGCGAGAGCTGGCCGACGTCGTGGCGGTGCGAACCCGAAGGGAGCTCGAAGCGGCAGGCGAATTTCCACCCTATGTGGGCGAACTGATGGATGCCTTCGAGGCAGGTCGTTTCGAGTGCTGAGATGCGAAGGGCCCCGACGTCGTCGGAGCCCTCAGAAGGTCTGGCCTCGTGCGAGACGAGGATCACTCATGGGTGCGATGCCCGCGAGTATGCGCAGTGCGCGTGCCCTGCATCATCTGGTGCAGGTCGGAGCGGCTGAGGCCGATGTCACGCAGCAGACGGTCGTCAAGCTGCATAAGGTTGGCATAGGCACGGCGCTTTTCCGAACGGCGGAAAAGCGAAGAGAACATGTTCATTTCGCGACGTCCTGGTTTTGAGGGGACCGCCCTGTGGCGATCGATGGCGCGGCTTATGCCCATCTCTCGATGAACCCCTCATGAATGGGGTTGCCGCAATGTCTAACGAGCGGTTAACGCCTAAAACAATGTCCTAAAATACGAAGGGCTCCGGCGGTGCGGAGCCCTTCAATTCGCGTCGGCTTGAACAGTCGGCGCTTTACCCATGGGCATGGACCGTGGTCAGGGATGCAACGCTTCGAGTGACCATGGCGGCGCGGAGATCCGCGCGGCTGAGGCCGATGTCGCGGAGCAGGTGGTCATCGAGCTCCAGGAGCTCCGAGTACATGCGGCGCCTGCTGGAGCGGTGAAGCAGGGTGGAGATAAAGGTGGGCATTTGGGACAGTCCTTCGAGGTTGGGTTAGCGACGGGCCTTGGCGCGTTCGCGCGCGGCCCGCAGGTCTTCGGAGACGCCGTTTTCCGCGACAAGGCGGCCAGGGCGGTTGGCGTTACGATCGCGGCGATGCAGGATCAGGCTCGCGAACAGAGCTTCAGTCAGATTGGTCATTTTGTCTTGGTCCTTGGGAGGTTTGACCGGGCTTGCGTCCGGACCGGCGGGCTTCTAGGAGCGGTTGATTGAACGGGATGTGAACGGGGAAGTCAGCGATGCGTCTGCCGCAGTTTCCGATCGAAGGCGGGTGCCAGTGCGGGGCGGTGCGCTACCGGCTCAACGCCGCACCGCTGGGCGTCTATGCCTGCCACTGCAAGGACTGCCAGCGCTTTTCGGGCACGACGCACACTCTTTCAATGGTGGTACGCGCCGAGGATGCCGAGCTCATCAAGGGCATCTTGACGGGCTTCGACAAGGCAGCTGACAGCGGGCGAACGGTGCGCATGCTCGGTTGCATCGATTGCGGCACCAAGATCTGGAACGAGCCGCTGAGCGCGCGGCACCTGCTGATCGTCAAGCCCGGAACACTCGACGACATGAGCTGGGCGAGGCCGGTCGGCAATATCTGGACCGACCGCAGGCAGCCGTGGGTCGAGATCGATTGGAGCCAGCCGCATTTTCCGGGCCAGCCGCCTGATCGCCAGCCGTTGTTCGACGCGTTTGCGGCCGAGATTGCGAAGGGCTGACGCTCGACAGTTCGAGATGTGGTCGCTAAGACCGAGACCGTTCGGGGAGGTTGGCATGTCGATCGAGGGTGATCTCAAGCGTGTCGTCGAGCAGGAGGCGGCGCTGGAGTTCGAGCGGTTCGACGAGGACATCGCCTTCGAACTTGGCGGATTGATTCGGCAGGCGGGCAAGGCCCTCAACAGCGGCGGGATCGCCGCGGGCATCTATACGTTCGACCGGACCTTGTTCTATGGAGCGACGGCGGGCGGCACGGAATTCAACCGCATCTGGATCGAGCGCAAACTCGGGCTCGTCCGATTGATGCTGAAGTCGAGTTATCGTGTGGTGCTCGAGCGGGGCGACAAGTCCAGGATCGAGCCAGGATGGGCAATCGATCCGGCAAAATACGCGATTGCGGGTGGCGCATTCCCGATTTCCGTAAGGGGGATCGGCGTCGTCGGGGCCGCCATAGCCTCCGGGCTGCACGAGCGGGTGGATCACGAGATCGTCCGCTCATCGATCGCCAAACTGCTGGGGAAGGGCGAAGACTTCCTGGCGCTGCCGAGCGCCTGAGGGCGGCTTGCCGGATCGCAGGGAGCGCCGACTGCGCGCCAGACGGCGCGTTGCTTGACAATGACGCAGGGTTGCCGCAACCCGCTTGCCCAGGAGCGGCGAAATGAAACTCGACTACCTTCTTCTGGACGTGTTCACCCGCGAAAGGTTGCGTGGAAATCCGCTTGCGGTGGTGACGAAGGCCGACGGGCTGCTCGACGATCAGATGCAGCGCATCGCGGCGGAATTCAATCTCAGCGAGACGGTGTTCATCACCAAGCCCAAAACCGAGCGGCACAGTGCGGCGGTGCGCATCTTCACACCGCAGGTCGAACTCCCCTTTGCAGGACACCCCACGGTCGGCGCGGCCGTGGTGCTTGGGCTAGAGCTGCGGAGCAGCGCAATCCGGATCGAAGAGAAGATCGGGGTGATCACCTGCGTTATCGAGAGGATCGACAAGGCACGCGCACAGGCCCGGTTCGCGCTACCCCACCTTCCTGCTCCCGCCGGCGGTGCTCCGGACAAGGTCCAAGTCGCTTTGGCGCTGGGGCTTGAGCCAGAGGACATCGGTTTCGGCTTTCACAAACCATCGGTGTACTCGGCGGGGGTCGTCTTCTACCTCGTGCCGGTGAAGTCGCCGGCTGTCCTCGCGCGCGTCAAACCCGAGCGCCGTGGCTGGTCCGAGGTATTCCCGCTCGAGCACAATTCCGTCTACGTCTACACCGAGACGCCCGGCGAGGACGGCAACGACTTCGCGGCGCGGATGTTCTCGCCGGGCATGGGGCTGGGCGAAGATCCGGCGACCGGGGCAGCCGCGGCGGCGCTGATCGGTGAACTGGCGCAGGACGCGGCGAGTGGGCAGACCGAATATGTGCTGCGTCAGGGCCTCGAAATGGGTCGCCTCAGCCACATCACCATCCAGATCCGCAAGGACGGCGACACGTTGACTCATGGCGGGATCGGCGGAGATGCCGTGATTGTCGGGCAGGGAACCCTAGAGCTCGACGACTAGCGGGCCGGCACAGGCCGTTCCATGAAGACGATGCGGTAGCCGCCGGGCGCTTCGTGCTCGCCAAGCTCGGTGAAGCCGAGATGGGCGTAGATGGCGCGGTTTCTGGTCATCACAACGTTGGTGTAAAGCGTAAGTCGCGGCTTGTTCTCGCGCCGCGCAGTCGCTTCAGCAAAATCGATCAGGCGGTGCAAGAGGCCGCCGCCTTGAGCCTCGGGATGAATGGCGAGGTTGAAGATGTGGATCGAGTCGGGCTGTCGCTGCATGGTGATGACGCCGAGCAGCGTCTCGTTGTCCTTAAGCACGAACAATTCTTTGTTTGCTACGCGCAACGCCTGGTCGTCGTCCATTGGGCGGGGCCGGCGGCCGCCTAGATCGGCGATGTAGTGCCGGTACGCCGCGTCAATCAGTGCGACGACGGCTGGTATGTCGGCCGGTGTGGCGGGGCGGAGCACGGACATCGCGTTGCCAATTCTCGAGGGTCGGTATACGTCTTGTAACTATCTCGTACGTGGGGGGACGACGTGGACATACTCACCAACATCCTGTTCTGGATCCACCTGGTTTCGCTGTCGCTCGGTGGCGTTGCCGCATTCGGCATACCAGTCGTCGGCCGGATGATGCCTGGGGCAACTGGCGAAACGCGGCCGACGCTGTTCAAGGTTGCGCACGGGCTGTCATCGGTAGGCAGGGTCGGTCTTGGGGGTCTGATTATCACCGGCCCCCTGATGGTCTGGCTCAAGTTTGGGGGCACGGCGGGGTTCACGACCTGGTTCTGGGCCAAGATGGTGTTCGTCCTGCTGCTGATCATCGTGGTGGTGTGGGCAGGGATCAACGCCAAGCGGGCCGAGGGGGGCGACGTTGCTGCCGCCAAGCGGGCTCCGATGATCGGGGGATTGGCTGCATTGCTGCTTCTCGGCGTGGTGTTCTGCGCCGTTTTCGCCTTCAATTAGAAGCAACTACGGAGGGCGGCTTGCCAAAGCCGCCCGATTCACGCATCATCGGCGATAGTTAGGAACCCAGCCGATGAAGCGCGCCCGCGCCATTGCCATCGCCCAAGCTGAACAGCAGGCCCAACGGGCTCGTCTGATGCTAACGGCTGGCTTGTTGCTGCTTCCCGCGCTCCTGCTTCTCCTTCTTATTCGCCCCTGAGTACCGGCGGCTCGCGATTGCGAGCGGGTGGTCAGGGGACAAAGACTGTGAGCCGAACAACAGTTTGTCCGGCCGTTTGGGTTTGAGCCCGAGGCTCACCCCGGCCGCGGGATTAGGAAAACCGAGATGACCAGTACCGATAGCAACAAAGACCGCGTCTACATCTTCGACACTACACTGCGCGATGGCGAGCAGAGTCCCGGGGCGACCATGACTCTCGAGGAAAAACTGCAGGTCGCCGAGGCGCTCGACGAGATGGGCGTCGACATCATCGAGGCGGGATTCCCGATTGCCTCCAATGGTGATTTCGAGGCCGTGGTGGCTGTCGCCAAGCATGTGAAGAAGGCCGTGGTTGCCGGTCTCGCCCGGGCCATCCCCGCCGACATTGCGCGGGCAGGCGAAGCGGTGCGGCACGCCAAGCAGGGCCGTATCCATACCTTCGTGTCCACGTCGCCGATTCATCTGGCGCACCAGATGAAGAAGACCGAAGAGCAGGTGCTGGAGATCATCAGCGCCACCGTGGCGCAGGCGCGCAACCTGATCGACAACGTAGAGTGGAGCGCGATGGACGCGACGCGCACGCCGATCGACTACCTGAAGCGCTGCGTCGAGCTCGCGATCAAGGCCGGTGCGACGACGATCAATCTGCCAGACACCGTCGGCTATGCCGTGCCGGAGGAGCACGAGGCGATGTTCCGCACGGTCATCTCGTCGGTGCCCGGCGCGGACAAGGTGATCTTCTCGTCGCATTGCCATAACGACCTCGGCATGGCGGTCGCCAATTCGCTGGCGGCGGTCAAGGGCGGGGCACGGCAGATCGAGTGCACGATCAACGGGCTGGGCGAGCGAGCGGGAAATGCCGCGCTCGAGGAGATCGTGATGGCGCTCAGGACGCGCGGCGATGCGATGCCGTACCGGACCAACATCGAGACGACGCACTTGGCGCGGGCCAGCAAGATCGTGTCTGCAGCAGCGAACTTCCCGGTGCAGTACAACAAGGCGATCGTGGGCAAGAACGCCTTCGCGCATGAGAGCGGCATCCACCAGGATGGCATGCTGAAGAATGCC
>Ga0207657_10008652_pt1 | contig 10304 bp, 11 predicted proteins | sample KBSC33metaG_FD_184316 | JGI IMG/M metagenome (GOLD analysis project Ga0207657, IMG submission 184316) | Corn rhizosphere microbial communities from Kellogg Biological Station, Michigan, USA - KBS C3-3 metaG (SPAdes) (version 2) | ecosystem: Host-associated > Plants > Roots > Rhizosphere > Soil ... | reverse complement strand
CGGACGTGATCGAGATGGGCAACACCGAGATGACGAAGTACATGGCGGCCGGCGCGTTCGCCGACCTCACCTCGGCGAAGAGCAGCTTCGACAACTCGGCCAACTGGCTGAAGGGTCTGGCAGCGTCGGGCGTGTACAAGGGCAAGACCTATGGCGTCCCGTACTACGCGGGGTCGCGCGTGGTCACGTACCGGTCCGACCTCTTCAAGAAGGCCGGCATCTCCAAGCTCCCGAACTCGATCGCGGCCTACACCGCCGACGCACAGAAGCTCGGGAAGAGCGGGAAGAAGGGCTTCTCCCCGGTCTACATCGCAGGGACCGACTGGTACTTCGCGATGGGCTTCGTGTTCGACTACGGCGGCGGCATCGCGGCCCAGATCAGCGGCAAGTGGAAGGGCCTGCTGGCTACGCCGAAGTCGATCGCCGGCCTGACCGCCTACAAGAACTTCTTCGCGGCGGCCTCGCGGGCATCGAAGACGACGGATGAATCGCATCCGAACCCGTACGACGTCTATGCGCAGGGGCAGGCAGCCTCGATGATCGGGCCGAGCTGGTACACGTGCTGTGTCGGCGCGAAGTACAAGGGCTCGACCGCGCAGTTCGTGATGCCGGGCCATGTAGCCGGTACCTCGATGCCGGGCTTCCTGGGCGGGTCTGACCTCGCCGTGCCGATCACCAGCAGCAACAAGGCGCTCGCAACCGACTGGCTCAAGGACTTCACGTCCACGAGCTCGGAAAAGACCCTGCAGGCGAAGGGCAACATCCCGAACGCGACCAACCTGCTCGGCAACAGCATCAACGAGCGCGCTGCTGCCCGCAGCTGGTTCGTGCCGACCGCCAAGCACTGGGTCGACGTCGAGAACGGCAACATCCTCCGCAACATGCTGGCGCAGATCCTCACCGGCAAGCTGTCCGTCAAGCAGGCGGCACAGTCGGCGAGCGACAACATCGCTTCGGTGCTGAACCAGCCGTAGCTTGAGTGAAGGGACGAGTACGGCAACCGCCGCCGGGACGTTTCCTCTGACGTCTCGGCGGCGTCGCCGTCTCTGGGGACGGGTCGCTGTTCCGTACGCGCTGATCGCGCCGGTCGTCGTCACGATCGGGTTGATCCTCGGGTACCCGCTGTACTTCCTCGTCCGGCTCTCGCTGCAGCAGTACGGCCTGTTCGAGCTGATCCGCCACAAGGGCATCGGCGTCGGGCTCGCCAACTACCGGTCGGTCGTGCACGACCAGATCTTCTGGCACACGCTGATCCGCACGGTTGTGTTCACGGCAGCGAACGTGGGGCTGACGATGGTGCTCGGGCTGCTGATCGCGCTGCTCCTCGTGCGCGTCAGCAAGCCGGTGCGTCTGCTTCTCAGCTCCGGCCTCGTCCTCGTCTGGTCGATGCCGGTGGTCGTTGCCGTGCAGGTCTGGTACTGGATGACCAACTTCGAGAACGGCGTCGTCAACTACGTCCTGACGCAGCTCCATCTCGGGAGTTTCGAGCAACACGACTGGTACGCCTCGACGTTCTCGCAGCTGTCGATGGTGACGCTGCTGATCGTCTGGGGGGCGCTGCCGTTCGTCGCGATCACGCTGTACGCCGGGCTCGCGCAGGTGCCGAGCGACTTGCTCGAGGCCGCGTCGGTCGACGGCGCCGGCGCGTGGATGAAGTTCCGCGACATCACGCTGCCGATCCTTCGCCCGATCCTGCTGATCCTCACGAGCCTCTCGATCATCTGGGACTTCGGCGTGTTCACGCAGCCGTACCTGCTGATCGGCCAGTCGAAGATCACCCCCGGCAACTTCCTGATGAGCATCTATCTCTTCGAAGAGGGCTACTTCAAGAGCGACTACGGCCGCGGCGCAGCGATCTCGCTGCTGATGCTCCTGATCGTCGGGGTGCTGAGCATCTTTTACGTGCGTCGCATGGTGCGGATCGGAGTCGAGACGTGAAGTCGCGGCAGCTCGGCTGGGACGCGCTCGGGATCGCCGTCTTCGTCGTGATGGTGTTCCCGGTGTTCTGGATGATCTCGACCGCATTCAAGGCGAACGATCAGATCGTCAGCCTGACGCCGACCTGGATCCCGCTGCACCCGACGCTCGATCACTTCACCGATGCGATCCACCGGCCGTACTTCTGGACCGACGTCAAGAACAGCGTGATCATCGTGTGCGTGACCGTTGCGCTCTCGATCGCGCTCGCCTTCCTCGCCGCGATCGCGCTCGCGCGCTTCGGGTTCTCCGGCCGGAAGCTGTTCGTCCTGCTCGTGATCGGCATCCAGATGCTGCCGCAGGCCGGACTGATCATTCCGTTGTATGTCGTACTCGCGCGGTACCACCAGGTGAACACGCTGACCGGCGTGATCCTCACGTACATGACCTTCGTGTTGCCGTTCTCGGTGTGGACGCTCCGCGGCTTCCTGCTCGGGATCCCGAAGGAGCTCGAGGAGGCGGCGATGGTCGACGGGTCGACGCGCGTCGGCGTCTTCCTGAAGATCCTGCTCCCGCTGATGGGACCGGGACTCGTCGCCACGTCGGTGTTCGCGTTCATCACGACATGGAACGAGTACATCTTCGCGCGCATCTTGCTGAACGACCAGAGCAAGCAGACCGTGACGGTCTGGCTGTCGTACTTCTACGGAACGAGTAGGCACACCGACTGGGGTGCGCTGATGGCGGCGTCGACGCTGACGGCGATCCCCGTTGTGATCTTCTTCTTGCTCGTGCAGCGGCGGATCGCCTTCGGGCTGACGTCGGGGGCGGTGCGGGGATGAGCCTCGGTGCGGCACTCGTGCTGCCGAGCTTCCCCGGCTCCGAGCCGCCGGACTGGATCCGCCGGTTCCTCGCCGACGGCGGGCGGGGAATCGTGCTGTTTGCGTACAACGTCGACGACCTGCCGGCGCTCGCTGCGTCGCTCAGAGCAGAGCGGGAAGACGTACTGCTCGCAATCGACGAAGAAGGCGGCGATGTGACCCGGCTCGAGTGGCGCGAGGGCAGCTCGTACCCCTCCGCGGCTGCCCTCGGCGCGCTCGATGAGCCGGCACTGACGGAGGAGGTGGCTGCGGCGATCGCAGCCGACCTCGCCGCCGCAGGCGTCAACTGGAACTTCGCACCGGTCGCCGACGTGAACGTGCCGGCCAATCCGGTGATCGGCGTGCGCTCGTTCGGCTCGGATCCGGCGATCGTCGCGCGGCATGTCGCCGCGGCGGTGCGCGGAACGCAGCGCGTGGGCGTCGCGGCGTGCGCGAAGCACTTTCCCGGTCACGGGTCGACCGTCGAGGACTCCCATCTCGCGTTGCCCGCGCTCGTCGGGCCGGTCGAGGCAGGGCTCGAGCCGTTTCGCGCGGCGATTGAGGCCGGCGTCGCATCGATCATGACTGCGCACATCAAGGTGAACGCCGACGCCGCCACGCTCGATCACGCAGTGCTGCACGACCTCCTTCGCAGCGAGCTCGGGTTCGACGGTTCGATCGTCGCCGACGCGCTCGAGATGAAGGGAGTGAGTGCCCGGCACGGTGTGGTGGACGCGGCGGTGCTCGCGGTGGAGGCGGGTGCCGATGTGTTGATCGTCGGCCACGATGTCGACGCGTCCGAGACGCTGCGCATCGTCGAAGCGCTCGACGAGCGCGTCTCGCCGGATCGCCTCGCGGAGGCGGCGGCACGTGTCGCCGCGCTCGCGGCGTTCGCGCGGCCGCGCAGCGTCGACGTCGACCGTGATGCTGCGCTGGGGGCGGCGGAACGGGCGGTACAGGTCGACGGCGACATCTCGTTCTCGGGCGAGCCGGAGATCGTCGAGCTGCGGCCGACCGCCAACATCGCGGCCGGCGAAGCCGAGCACGGCCTCGCTCCGCGCATCGTCCGTGAGGGTGAGCCGATCCCCGACGCGGACGTGTACGTCGTGCGCGACGTTCATCGTCATCCTTGGATGGAGGCAGTCGACCGGCCGGGTGCTGTGGTGGTGGAGATCGGATTGCCCGTGTGGCGTCCGAGCGCGGCGCGCGGCTACGTCTCGTCCCTCGGCGGCGGCCGTGCGTCGCTCGAGGCGGTCGAAGGCCTGCTGTGACGACGCATCTCGAGCGCGAGCTGCGCGAGCAGCCGAAGGCGCTCGAGCGGCTGCTTGCCACGCAGCGCGAGAGCGCAGAGCGAATTGCGGCGCTCTTCCGCCGCGACGACGTCGGCTATGTGCTGATCGCCTCGCGCGGCAGCTCCTCCAACGCAGCTCGCTATGCGCAGTACGTGCTCGGCCGCGCGCACCGAGTGCCGGTCGCGTTCGCGACGCCATCGCTCTACACGCTGTACGGACAGCCGCCGAGGCTCGACGGCGCGCTCGTCCTCGGCATCTCGCAGTCGGGCCGCTCGCCCGATGTCAAGGAGGTGCTCGAGGAGGCGAAGCGCCAGGGCCGGCCGACCGTCGCGATCACGAACGACGTCGCATCGCCGCTCGCAGCCGTCGCTGACGAGGTGCTCGCGCTGGAGGCGGGCGAGGAGCTCGCCGTCGCCGCAACCAAGACGTACCTGAACTCACTCGGTGCGATTGCGCTCCTCTTCGCGGTCGCCACGAGTGACAGCGAGGCGTTGCATGAGCTCGAGCGCATTCCCGCGCACGTAGCGCTGCAGATCGAGCGGTCGTGGGACGACGCCCAGCGGCTTGACCGGCTCGGGGAGTTGCACGGCGGCACCGTCGTCGCGCGCGGCGTCAACTACGCGACCGCCTACGAGACCGCGCTCAAGATCCGCGAGCTGTCGGGCATGCTCTTCGAGGCGTACTCGGCGGCCGATCTCATGCACGGCCCGATCGCAGCTGTCGGCGCCGGCTGGCCCGTAGTCGCGATCGCGCCGCGCGGACCGGCGTTCGAGTCCATGGCGAGCGCTCTCGGAGCGTTCAAGGAACGCGGCGCGCGGCTGGTCGTCGTCTCCGACGACGACCGGGCACTGGCGAAGGCCGATGCTGCGCTGCCGCTCTGGACTCGGGTTCCCGAGTGGCTGTCGCCGCTCGTTGCGGTCATCCCCGGCCAGTTGGCCGCGCTTCGCTTCGCGCAGCTCCGCGGCATCGATCTCGACACGCCGCTCGGGTTGCACAAGGTCACGCTGACTCGCTGAGCTACCGTGCCCCGCGTGACGGTCGTCGCGGGAGAGCGCCGGTTCGCCGCACCGCCAGAGCGCGTGTACGAGCTGCTCACGAGTCCCGACGTGATCGCGGCCGCGATGCCGGCCGTCAGGTCGCACACGGTCGTGGATGCAGACCACTGGCTCGCGAAGGTGAAGCCGCCGCTGCCGCTCGCCCCTGCGCTCACCATCCGCTTCGAGGTCGTCGACCGGCGGCCGCCCGAGCACGCGCGGCTCCATGCGCACGGTGGCGGCGCCGACGTCACGTCGACGTTCGATCTCGAGGCGGACGGCGAGGCGACGGTGATGCGATGGCGCACGGAGCTACGTCTCGCGGGCGTGCTCGGGAAGTTGGCGGGCGCCGGCGGCGAGGCTGTTGCGCGCCGTCAGGCGGACCGCACGCTCGACGAAGTCACACGCCGTCTGTGATCTCGGAGTGGCGCTCCTCGACGCAGAGCCGGGCCCAGTGCCAGGCGCGCGCCAGGATTCTCTCGGCGCGCTCGTCGTCACCCTCCGCCACTTCGATCCGAACCTGATGGATGACCGCCTCGCCGTGCGCGTCGATCTCGTGATGCTCGGCCGAGACGATCGAGACCTCCCCGACCTCGTCGAGTAGCCACTCGGCCAGTCGGTCGATCTCGGCCGGGGTGGCGGCGCGCCCGGCGAAGACGCCGAAGTTGACGCGCACCTCGATGGTCGGCGAATCGGGGCGCTCGACGATGAAGGCAAGTGCGGGATCGCTCATCCCAGGTACAACGAGCCTGACGGCATGGTGGTTACGTCAGCGTTCGCGCGGCTGCCAGCGAAAGCCGCGAATCGCTGCCACAGCGCCGATCACGCCCCAGAGCGCGACCACGCCGAGTGAGCTGGCGTCGCTCCAGAGATGGTGGTCCCGCACCATCACGTCTCGCGTGAGTTTCGTGAAGTACGTCAGTGGCAGCACATCGGCGATCGCGCGTAGGAACCCCGGGTACTTCGCCGGCGAGAAGAACGTGCCGGAGATGATCGCCATCGGCAGGTAGACGAAGTTGACGACCGCCGACGATCCCTCTGCCGAGCGCACCGCGCTGGTGAGCCCGAGCCCGAGTGCCGCGAACGCGGCGGCGCCGACGGCGAGCCCGGCGAGGAGGGAGAGCGGACGGTCGGGCAGCGCGACCGAGAAGAGCAGACGGCCGAGGACGATGATCAGCGCTGCCTCGATCAAGAAGGTCACGAAGGTCGAGACGAGAACCGCGACGATGTAGATCGCGGGCGGCAGCGGTGTCGCTCGGATGCGCTTGAGGACGCCGCTCTCGCGGCGGATCACCATCGTGATCGCGAGCCCCGCGAACGCGGTGGAGGCGACGCCGTACCCGATCATCCCCGCCTCGAGGTATGCGGCGCCGCGGATACCGGAGATGCGGTCGTCGCCGTAGATCGAGCCGAAGACCAGGAAGAAGATGATCGGCAGAAGGAAGGTGAAGAACGCCGCTTCTCGGTTCCGCCAGAAGAGGAGCTGCTCCGTACGGAGCTCGTGCAGGAAGAGCTTCACTCGCCGGTCAATTCGAGGTAGACGTCTTCGAGGGTCGGCCGGCGCACTTCGAGGCCTTCGAGCTCTTCGCCCAGCGCGATCGCCTCCGTGGTCAGCTCATTCAGGCGCCGCGTCGGTTCGCGCGTGCGCTCGACGACGGCGTCGCCGTTGCGGTGGTAGCGGATCTCGGTCTCGACGTCACCGCCGCGGAGGTCGGCCGGAGTGCCTTCGCGGATGATCTCGCCGTTCCTCAGCACCGCGACGCGGTCGGCGAGCTGTTCCGCCTCGTCGAGATAGTGCGTCGTCAGCAGGATCGTCTTCCCGAGCTCGCGCAGGTTCGCGATCGTCTGCCAGGCGGTCCGACGTGCGCCGGGGTCGAACCCGGTGGTCGGTTCGTCGAGGAAGATCAGCTCCGGGTCGCCGATCAGTGCGAGGCCGAGATCGAGTCGACGCTGCTGGCCGCCGGAGAGGGTCCGCACGCGGGCGTTCGCCTTGTCCGTCAGCTCGACGATCTCGATCACGTCGCTCGGGTCACGCGGGCGCGCGTAGTAGCCGGCGAACGTCGCGAGGCTCTCACGCACCGTCAGGTTCGGGTAGAGGGAGGACGATTGGAGCATGACGCCGACCCGCTCGCGCCACTGTGTGCCGCTGCGTTGCGGGTCCTCGCCGAGCACCTCGACCGTGCCGCCGTCCCGTGCGCGGTAGCCCTCGAGGATCTCGATCGTCGTCGTCTTGCCGGCGCCGTTCGGGCCGAGCAGGCCGAACACCTCGCCTTGCTCGATCGTGAAGTCGATTCCGCGGAGCGCTTCGTAGTCGCCGTAGCTCTTACGCAAGCCTGCGACCGAGACCGCCGTCACAGGTTGAGCTCCGCGACGCCCGCCGGCGGGAAGCTCACGTCGCGGCCTGTCAGCTCGAGCACGATCTCGCTGCAGTCGGGTTGGTGCCCGACCGCGACGACGGTGCCGCCCTTGTCGCGGGTCGCGTCGCGGAGCATCTCGGCCGTGGCCCCGGGGGCAAGGCACTCGTCGGTGGTCGCGTCGAGCTTGCATGCGCGCGCGATCAGATCGGCGGTCTCTCGGGCGCGCAGAAGCGGGCTCGAGACGACGGCTTCGGGCTGCTCGTGCGCCAGCCGCTCGCCGAGCGCTCTGGCGGCGTCCCGTCCCGCGGCCGTCAGACGGCGAAGCTCGTCCGGCTCACCCGGGGCGGCCTCCGCATGGCGGACGAGGAAGACGCGCACGCGGCTAGCGTAGACGCGCCGCGACCTCGCCCAGGACGGCGACCCGCTCGACGTCCTCGTGCTCGAGGTGCTGCAGCATCACGCGCTCGACGCCCGCCTCGGCGTACGCGCGGAGCTGTTCCTCGAGCTCGTCCGCGTCGCCTTTGAGGTCGATCATCATCGAGTAGCGGAGTGGATCGCGGCCTGCCTGCTCGGCCGCGTCGTCGAGGCGCCGCTTGCGCTCGCGTGCTTCGGCGACCGTCGGCCAGGTGGTGTTGTACTCGTCCGCGAACTTGACCGCTGCCGCGACCGTGCGCGGCTTCGCGGCGCCGCCGATGATGAGCCGGGGCCGCGGTTGCTGGAGCGGCTTCGGCCAGATGTCGTCGGCGTGTGTCCACTGCCGCGTGATCTCCGCGAGCTGGCGGTCGAGCTCATCGAGGCGTCCTGCCGTCGTCATGAAGTCGAACCCGTACGCGGCGTGCTCAGGCTCGTACCAGCCGGCGCCGAGGCCGAGCTCGACGCGGCCGCCGGAGATGTGGTCTGCGGTCGTGACGAGCTTGGCGAGCACCGACGGCTTGCGGAACGTCACTGGGGTGACAAGCGTGCCGAGCCTGATGGTGCTGGTGATCGTCGCGAGCGCGCAGATCGTGCCCCAGGCATCGAGGGCGCCGTTCGGGTCGCCTCGTCCGATCGCGCGGTAGTGGTCGGAGCGGAACAGTGCGTCCAGTTCGGCCTCTTCGGCCGCGCGTGCGAGCGCGACCCATTGGGGCCAGGTGACGCCCTCCTGGCCCTCGATCATGAGGCAGACCTTCATTCAGGTGTGACGTAGGCGGCGGTGAGCCCGCCGTCGACGAGGAACGTCGCGCCGGTGACGTACGACGACTCGTCGGAGGCGAGGAACAGCGCGCCGTTCACGACTTCTCTGGCCTTCGCCAGTCGACCCATCGGCCAGTGGTTGCGCCTGCGTTCGAGCGCGGCGGGGTCGTCGCCGAAGATGCGGAGGAGGAGCGGCGTCTCGACCGGGCCGGGGCAGAGGGCATTCACTCTGACGTGTTGTCGCGCGAATTGCACTGCCAGCTCGCGGGTCATGCTGAGGACGGCGCCCTTCGATGCGGTGTACGAGATCTGGCTGGTCGCCGCTCCGACGATCGCGACGAAGCTCGCGACGTTGATCACGCTACCGCCGCCGCGCTCGAGGAGGTGGGGGATGCCGTGCTTGCAGCAGAGGAAGACGCCCTTGGTGTTGACCGCCTGCACGCGGTCCCACGCCTCCGTGGAGGTGTCGAGCACGGAAGCGTCGTCGGCGGGGGAGATCCCGGCGTTGTTGTAGAGCACGTCGATTCCGCCGAAGTGGTCCTTCGCTGCGCTCATCATCGCGGCGACGCTCGCCTCGTCCGCGACGTCGACCTGCTGCGCGAACGCCGTTCCTTCGGCGCAGCCCGCGACCGATTCCTCTGCCGCAGTCGCGTCGACGTCTGCCGCTAAGACCTTCGCGCCCTCCTGGGTGAAGAGCTGCGTTGCGTCGCGGCCCATGCCGCCGCCCGCACCCGTGATCACGCACACCTTGCCGTCGAGACGACCCATCAGCCCTCCGTCGAGTAGTAGACGTTCTTGACTTCCGAGTAGCCATCGAGCGCGTGCATGCCGAGCTCGCGGCCGAAGCCTGATTGCTTGAATCCCCCGAACGGCGTCGAGACGCGCACGCTGGAGTTCGAATTGATGCTCAGCACGCCGGTCTCGAGCGCTCTGGCGACTCTGAGTGCGCGTGCGCCGTTCTGCGTCCAGATCGATCCGGAGAGACCGTACGGCGTGTCGTTCGCGATGCGGATCGCGTCGGCTTCGTTGTCGAACGGGATCAGCGCGGCGACAGGCCCGAAGACCTCGTCACGTGCGACGCGATCGTCGTTCGTTGCCTCGATGAGCGTGCAGGGGTACCAGTACCCCTTGCCGTTCGGGGCGTCGCCTTGGAAGAGCGGTGTCGACTCGACGAAGCTCGCGACGGTGTCGCGGTGGCTTTGGGAGATGAGGGGTCCCATCTCGGTTGCTTCGTCCGTGGGGTCGCCGACTTTGACGTTGCGCGTGGCTGTGATCAGGAGCTCGGCGAAGCGGTCGTAGGCGCTCTTCTCGACGAGGATGCGCGAGCGTGCGCAGCAGTCCTGGCCGGCGTTGTCGAAGACCGCGTAGGGGGCTGCGGCGGCGGCTCTCTCGAGGTCGGCGTCGGCGAAGACGACGTTCGCGGACTTGCCGCCGAGCTCGAGGGTGACGCGCTTGATCGTCGCGGCGGCGCCTTCCATCACGCTACGACCGACCTCCGTGCTGCCGGTGAAGCCGATCTTGGCGACGTCGGGGTGCTCGACGAGGCGCTGGCCCACGACGGAGCCCTTGCCGACGACGACGTTGAGCACTCCCTCGGGGATGCCGGCTTCGAGCGCGAGCTCGGCGAGTCTGAGTGCGGAGAGTGGCGTCAGCTCGGCCGGCTTCAGGACG
>Ga0207657_10008651_pt1 | contig 10305 bp, 8 predicted proteins | sample KBSC33metaG_FD_184316 | JGI IMG/M metagenome (GOLD analysis project Ga0207657, IMG submission 184316) | Corn rhizosphere microbial communities from Kellogg Biological Station, Michigan, USA - KBS C3-3 metaG (SPAdes) (version 2) | ecosystem: Host-associated > Plants > Roots > Rhizosphere > Soil ... | reverse complement strand
CCTTATGCTACACTCGCGCCTTCGCTAGGGGTCCTGGAAGTCCGCTTCCGGGTGAGAGATACCCTTCGTACCTGATCTGGATAATGCCAGCGAAGGAAAGCGCAACGCCGCCCCCCTTGTTTGCCCTTCCCCCAGTTGGCTCCGGCTTTAAAAAAGCAGCGTGCAGCCATCGGCGCGCGAAACGAGCAAACCATGAAACCACAACTGAAGTACACCATTCTTGCGTGCGCCATCGCGCAAGCCCTGGCCGCCAACGCGCAGGTCGCGCAGGCGCAGGACACCACCCGCCCCGTCGCCGAAGTCGTCGTCACGGGCAACCGCTTCATCGCCGTCGACCGCGCCAGCGTCGGCGGTTTCGGCGAGGTGTCGCTGTTCGACACCCCGGCCTCGATCACGGCCATGGGCCGCACGCAGATGCAGGACCTGTCGATCCGCTCGACCACCGAGGCCGTGCGCTTCGACGCCTCCGTCGCCGACGCCTACAACGCCGTCGGCTATGCCGAGCAGTTCTCGATCCGCGGCTTTGCCCTGGACAATAACTACAGCTACCGCAAGGACGGCTTCGCGATCCCGGGCGACACGCAGATCCCGCTGGAAAACAAGGAACGCTTCGAAATCCTGAAAGGCCTGGCGGGCCTGACGTCCGGCATCGCCACGCCGGGCGGCATCGTGAACTACGTGACGAAGCGCCCGACGAACACGCCGTTGCGCTCGGCCACCGTGGAAGTCTCGGAGCGCGGCACGCTGTACGGTACCGTCGACCTGGGCGGCCGCTTCGAGGACCGCCGTTTCGGCTACCGCATCAACGCGGCCGCCGCCGACCTGCATCCGTACGTGCGCGGCGCCAACGGCGACCGCCAGTTCATGTCCGCCGCGTTCGACTGGCAGATCACGCCCGACGCGCTGCTGCAGCTCGACATGGATTACCAGCGCAAGTCCCAGGTCACGGCGCCCGGCTTCCAGCTGATCCGCAACGAAGTCCTGCCCACGGGCGTGTCGGCGAGGATGCTGCTGAACGACCAGCCGTGGACGCGCCCCGTCACGACGAAGGACAGCAACCTGGGCCTGCGTTTCGAATACAGGCTCGCGCCGGACTGGACCGCGACCATCGCCGGCAACAAGCACTGGTTCAAGCGCGACGACTTCACCGCCTTCCCCTATGGCTGCAGCAACGAGGGCGCCGGCTTCTATCCGGGCTACTGCTCGAACGGCGACTACGACGTGTACGACTACCAGAGCACCGGCGAACGCAAGACGCCGTGGGGCGTAGAGGCAAAGGTGCAGGGCAAGTTCGTCACCGGCGAATTCCGCCACGCGCTCACCGTCGGCACGTCGTACTCGGAGCGTCACGACAGCTTCGGCGACTATGTGTACGACTATGTCGGCTTCAGCAATCTCTGGACGCCGCTCGTGACGCAACACGCCGCCGCCGACCGCGTGACGGGGCCGGTGTTCGAGCGCCGCAGCGACGAGGAAAGCGCGCTGTTCGCGCAGGACGTCGTGCGGCTGACGAACCAGCTCACGCTGCACGCCGGCCTGCGCCATGTGCAGGTCAAGCGCAGCGAATACGTCCCCGACACCGATCCCGACGTCAGGAACTACGTACACAGCGACGATTCCTTCCTGCTGCCGAGCGTGGCCCTCGTGTTCAGCCCATCGCGCGACTGGAACGTGTACGGCCAGATCAGCCAGGGCCTGCAGCACGGCGGCGTCGCCCCGATGCAAACGACGAACGAGAACCAGGTGCTGGCGCCGCAGCGTTCGCACCAGGTCGAGATCGGCACCAAGGCCGCGCTGGACAACGGCATCAACCTGTCCGCCGCGCTGTTCCAGATCCGCCAGGGCCTGGAGTACACGAACGCAAACAACACCTACGTCCGCAACGGTCAGGAGACCCACCGCGGCCTCGAGCTGACGGCGCAGGGCCGCGCCACGCCGGCGCTGGACTGGAGCCTCTCGCTGATGGCGCTGAACACGCGCCAGGAAGGCACGGGCCAGGCGAGCATCGACGGCAAGCGTGTGACGGACGTCCCCGCGTTCAAGTCGACGGCATGGGTGCAGTATGCCGTGGATGCCATCCCCGGCCTGAAGCTGGACGGCACGTGGCAGTACTCGGGCAAGAAGGCGTTCGACGTCGAGAACACCGTGTTCGTTCCGGACTACCACGTGTTCGGCGCGGGCGCGTCGTATGGCGTGAAGTGGGGCGCGACGAACGTCACGCTGCGCGCGCGCGTGGAAAACCTGTTCGACAAGTTCTACTGGCGCGACGTGACGCCGGAACTGGGCGGCTACCTGCTGCCGGGCGCACCGCGCACGTTCCGCGCGTCGGCCCAGTTCGACTTCTGACCTGCCTTGTCGCCTGTCTCGGTAGGGTGGGCGGCCTCCGCCCACGCGGACGTTCGCAATCCGCATATGTCACGCGTGGGCACGTAGGCCCCCGGCCTCAAATGCCCACCCTACGCCCCGGGCGGGCCGATCCGGGCCTCGACCTGGCGCAAGCGCGCCTCCAGGTCGCCCGTCAGCAGGATGAACGGGATACCGCGCGCGTTCAGCACTTCGACCAATTGCGCATGCACGCGCTGGCGCACTTCTTCCGACTCGCGCTGCAGCCCGTCCGGCACCCACGGCAGGTCGGGCGCGGCGACGAGCGTCCACGCGTAGTCGTGGGCCGCTTCCATCGCCAGCAGGTCGGGCGGCACCCGGCCCCAGTAGACGCGGCTGTACACGGCCGTCATCAACGGCGTCGTATCGCAGAACAGCAGGCCTGTTACGCGCGCGTCGAGCGCCAGCGCATCCTCGCGCGCGCGCTGCGTGCGCGCGATGCCCGGCTGGTCGTCCTCATGCGGCACGCGCGCGTGCACGTCGACGAATTCGCGCAGGTATTCCGGCACCCACAAGGTGCCGTAGCGCGCCGCCAGCGCCTGCGCCAGCGTGGACTTGCCGGTCGATTCCGCACCCAGCAGCGCAATGCGGGCGACGTCGGCAGCGCTCATCGCACACCCTCGCTCACGCGCAGGTCCATGTCCGCATCGTCACGGGCCGCCGCCGACCACGCGCGCAGGCCCAGCACGGCCAGCACGACGAACACGGCGTACAGGATCGCCGTCAAGTGCAGTCCCTTGTAGACGTACAGGCCCACGTACAGCACGTCGACGACGATCCACGTGTGCCAGTTCTCGATCTTCTTCTTCGCCGTCAGGAGCTGGCCCAGCAGGCTGCCGGCCGTCAGGAAGCCGTCCATGTGCGGCACGTCCGTGTCCGTGAACGCCTTCAGGAACGCCGACAGCGCGAAGAAGCCGAGCGCCCAGCCGGCCAGCGACCACGCCCAGCCCGCCGGCGCCAGCCGGGTCACGGGCAGCGGCTTGCCCTCGGCCCCGCGCAGCCACTGCCACCAGCCCCAGAACGAGGCCGCGATGAACACGCCCTGCAGGCCGGCGTCGCCGTACAGGCGGGCGTCGAAGAACACGACGCCGTACGTGGCCGACGACACGATGGCGAAGAACCAGCCCCAGTGGTTGCGCCGGATCGTCAGGACGACCGTCGCGACGGACAGGACGAAGCCGAGCAGTTCGAGCGGCGTCGTGGTGAAACCAAGCAGGACGAGGGAGTCGTTCATGGGCGGAAGAATGCGGCAGAGTCGGCGATTATGGAAGGCGGCGCCCGATTATGCAACCGCGGCAACCGGCGCCCACTGTCCGGTTCCGGACACCGTTGCCCGCCGCCGGGCAATGCCGCGCCCCCCGGCGCCGCGCTCCCAGAGGGAAACCGTGCTGGCATGCGGCTTGCAATACTGGCAGCATCGCAACGCACCGTCTTCACCATGGATCAAGCACTCAGTCTCGACATCGTCCGCCGCCGCACCCGCCTGCGCCTCGCCACGGCGCTGCTGCTGCTCGGCGGCCTGGGCGCCGCCGCGCTGGGCCTGAACCGCGCGCTGCGTCCGGGCGTGTCCGCCGCCGACGTCGTCATCGCCGAGGTCCGGCGCGGCAACGTGGACAACACGATCAACGCGGCCGGCATCGTGATCCCTGTGCGCGAGGAGGTGGTGGCCAGCCCGGGCGCGAGCCGCGTGGCGCACGTCCACGCCAAGCCGGGCCAGCAGGTGGCGGCGGGCGACCTGCTGCTGGAACTGGACGACCGCGAGATCCGCCTCGCGCTGGAAGCGCTGAAGGAGCAGCTGGCGCAGCAGGACAACCGCATCACGACGCTGACGCAGGAGCTGGAACAGAAGCGCACGCAGATCGCGGGCGCCATCGAACTGCTGGAGATCGACCTGCAGGCCGCGCGCGCCACGCTGGAACGCAGCCAGAAACTGCGCACCAGCGGCCTCGTCTCGGGCGAGAACCTGCTGACGGCGGAACTGAACGTCAGGCGCATCGAGATCCAGCTGCGCCAGCAGCACGCGCTGCTCGGCGACACGCGCCGCACCACGGCCAGCAATATCGCCGCCGCCAGGCTGCAGCAGGCGATTTTGTCCAAGCAGATCGCGCAGCAGGAACAGCTGCTGGACCGCACCCGCGTGCGCGCCCCGTTCGCCGGCATGCTCACGTGGCTGGTGGAAGAAGAAGGCGCCAGCGTGGCGGCCGGCCAGCTCGTGGCGCGCGTGTCGGAGCTGAACAATTATCGGATCGAGGCCAGCACGTCGGACTTCCACGCGCGCCAGCTCGCGCCCGGTCAGCCCGTGCGCGTGGAACAGAACGGCGACGTCCTGGCCGGCACCGTCCACACGATCCTGCCCGAAATCCAGAACGGCACCATCAAGCTGCTCGTCGACCTGGCCGAGCCGCGCAATCCGCACCTGCGCAACAAGATGCGCGTCGATGTCAACGTCGTCACGGAGCGCCGCACCGACGTGCTGGTGGTCGACAACGGCGCCGCATTCAACGGCCGCGGCCCGCAGCCGGCATTCGTCGTGGTCGGGGGCGCCGCGCACAAGCGGACGCTGACGCTCGGTGCCAGCGACGGCAAGGTGGTGGAAGTCGCCGCCGGCGCGCGCGCGGGCGAGCGCGTGATCGTCTCCGACACGCGCGCCTGGCGGGACCTGGACACGCTCCGCATTTCGAATTGATCGCTCATCACTCATCATTTACGAGGACACCATGATCAGACTGGACAAGGTCAGCAAGACCTACCGCACGGACAAGGTCGAGACACTGGCGCTGAAGGACATCGACCTCTCCGTGCAAAAGGGCGAATTCGTCGCCATGATGGGCCCGAGCGGCTGCGGCAAGAGCACGCTGCTGAACATCATCGGCCTGCTCGACCGGCCCACGCACGGCGGCATCGCCGTGGGCGGCATCCCGATCAAGCGCTACGCCGACCGCCAGCTGGCCCGGCTGCGCAACAGCACCTTCGGCTTCATCTTCCAGAGCTTCCACCTGATCCCCGACCTGCGCGTCATCGACAACGTGGAACTGCCCCTCCTGTACCGCAGCATGGGCGGCGCGGAACGACGGCGGCTCGCGCGCGAGGCGCTGCAACGTGTCGGCCTGGGCGCGCGCATGGACCATTATCCGAACCAGCTGTCCGGCGGCCAGCAGCAGCGCGTGGCCATCGCGCGCGCCATCGTCGGCAATCCGCAGGTGCTGCTGGCGGACGAGCCGACGGGGAACCTGGACAGCAAGATGGGCGCCGAGATCATGGACATCCTGCTGAAGCTGAACGCCGAGGGCACGACCATCGTGATGGTCACGCACGACGAGCGCGAGGCGGCGCAGGTCGGCCGCATCGTGCGCCTGTTCGACGGCCAGCTGGTTGCGCGGGAGGCGGCGTATGCTGCGTAACTACCTGCTGACCGCGTACAAGGTCTTCATGCGGCGCAAACTGTTCACCGCGATCAATATGGGGTGCATCGTGCTCACGCTCGTGGTGCTGATGGTGATCTCCGCCCTGCTCGACACGGCATTCTGGCCGACCGGCGTGGAAGGGAAAAGCGGCCGCATGCTGCAGGTGTACCTGATGGTCAGCGAGCGCATCAACGACAAGGGCCAGCGCGCCGGCATGCGCAACGGCCCGCTCGGCTACAAGACCATCGCCCGCTACCTCAAGCCGATGAAGAGCGTGGAGCGCGTCGCGGCCATCACGACGACGAGCACGGTGTCGGTCTACCAGGGCGACCGCGTCAGCCGGCTCGACCTGCGGCGCGTGGACGCCGACTACTGGAAGATCATGGATTTCCGGTTGCGGTCGGGCCGCCTGCCCGACGAGGAAGACGACCGCCTGGGCCGCATGGTGGCCGTCGTGAACGCGACCACCGCGCACCGGCTGTTCCCGGACCGCGCCGCCGTCGGCGAGCGGATCAGCGTGGCGGGCCAGGCTTTCGAGATCATCGGCGTCGTCGACGACGTCATCCACCTCAACGCCTATGCCGACATCTGGGCGCCGCTGGCGACGTTCCCGTCGACGAACTACCGCAACGAAGTCACGGGCGATTTCGCGGCGCTGCTGCTGGCACGCTCACCCGCCGACCTGCCGCGCATCCGCGCCGAGGTCGAGCGTATCGCCAGGACGGTCGAACCCGTGGGTAACGAAATCTTCGGCAAGACCACGATCATGGCCGACACCAAGCTCGATATCTTCTCGCGCCTGCTGCTGGGCCGGACGAACGAGGCCGATTCCGGCGCCGACCGGCTGCTGGCCACCATCGCCGGCGGCATGTTCCTGTTCATGCTGCTGCCGGCGCTGAACCTCGTCAACCTGAACATGGGCCGCATCATGGAGCGCAGCGCGGAAATCGGCGTGCGCAAGGCGTTCGGCGCGACCAGCCTGCAGCTCGCCGGCCAGCTGGTCGTGGAAAACGTGCTGCTGTGCCTCGCCGGTGGCGTCGTCGGCCTGGCCTGTGCCCAGGGCGCGCTGTGGTGGCTCGAAGCCGCGCAGCTGATCCCCTACCTGGAGGTGCATATCAACCTGAAGGTATTCGGCTGGGGCATGCTGGTCGCGTTCGTGTTCGGCCTGTTGTCCGGTGTGATTCCGGCCTGGAAGATGTCCCGCCTCGATCCCGTCCATGCCCTGAAAGGAGCCGCGTGATGCTGCGCCACCTGTTGCGATTGACCTGGAAACGCAAGTCCAGGAACCTGATGCTGAGCCTGGAGATTTTGCTCGCCTTCGTCATCGTGTTCGGCATCGTCGCGACCGGGCTGCGCTACTGGCAGCTGTACCGCCTGCCGCTCGGCTTCGACGGCGCCGACACGTGGTCCGTGGCGATCCAGATGGGTGCGACACCGCCCGAGGCCCTCCCCGCGGACGTCTACGATACGCTGCGCCGCAACCTGCACGAGCTGCCGGAAGTGCGCGCCGTGGACTTCGTCACTGCCCCGCCATACGCGAACTATCGCTGGACCATCGACTTCCAGCCGTCCAAGTCGGCACCCACCGTGGAAATCGACACCATCCAGGTGAGCGACGAGCTGCCGGACGCGCTGGGCATGAAACTCGTTGCGGGACGATGGTTCGGCGCCGCCGACGACGGCCAGGACGTCATTCCCGCCGTGCTGGACGCGCGCGCGGCGGCCGCGCTGTTCCCCGGCCGGCCGGCGCTGGGCCAGCGCTTCACGGATGCCAACGACAGTGTCACGCACACCTTCCGCGTGGTTGGCCTCGTGGACTCGTTCCGCAACCAGGGGCCGCTGACGGCACCGACCAGCTTCGTCATCACACGTTTCATGCCGCAGGCCACGAATTGGCGGCCACGCACGATCCTGCTGCGCGTGGCGCCCGGCACGCCACGCAGCTTCGAGGCGAAGCTGAACCAGCGGCTCAAGGCGGTCCGCAGCGACTGGGGCTACGGGATCGCCCCGCTGCAATCGCTGCGCGCCTCGAGGCTGAAGACGGAGCTGATGCCGCTGATCGTCATGGCCGTGATCGCATCGTTCATGCTGCTGATGGTCGCCTTCGGCCTGTTCGGCGTGCTGTGGCAGAACACGACGCGGCGCATTCCCGAGATCGGCCTGCGCCGCGCGATCGGCGCGCGCGCCGCCGACATCTACCGCCAGATCATCGCCGAGCAGCTGCTCATCTGCTCCTTCGCGATGCTGGTGGGCCTCGTGCTGCTCGTGCAGTTGCCGCTGACGGGCGCGTTCGCGGACACGCTGAACTGGCCCGTATTTGCGGGCGCCGCCGCGCTGTCGATGGCCGTGATCTATCTGCTATCCTTCGTGTGCTCGCTGTACCCGGGCTGGCGCGCGAGCCGCCTCGATCCCGCCGCGGCACTGCACTACGAATAACAGGAACACGGAACGCTTCGTACGATGGAAACACAACGCAAACGGCGCGTGCTCGTCGTCGACGACGACCACGCCGTCCAGGTCTCGCTGGCGCTGCTGCTCAAGCAGGCCGGGTTCGACGCGGCCTGCGCGGACGGCCCGCACGCGGCACTGGCGCAGCTGCAGGCCGGCGCGTTCGACCTCGTCCTGCAGGACATGAACTTCTCGCTGCAGACGAGCGGCGAGGAAGGCCTCGACCTGCTGGCCCGCATCAAGGCCACGCAGCCCGGCCTGCCCGTCCTGCTGATGACGGCCTGGGGCTCGATCGCGCTGGCGGTGCGCGGCGTGAAGGCCGGCGCCGCCAATTTCTTCACCAAGCCCTGGGACAATGCCCAGCTGGTCGAGCTGATTGCCGCCACGCTGGACCTGGTCACGCCAGCCACGTCCACCCGCACCCGCGCGGCACTCGACGCGAAGCACGACTTCAGCGGCATCGTCGGCGAGCATCCGAAGCTGCTGAAGGTGCTGGAGACGATCGCCCAGGTGGCGGCCACGCGCGCGCCCGTGCTGGTCCTGGGCGAGAGCGGCACGGGCAAGGAATTGATCGCGGACGCCATCCACCGCAACAGCCCGCGCCGGGATGCGCCCATCGTCAAGATCAACATGGGCGCCATCGCCACGTCGCTGTTCGAAAGCGAAATGTTCGGCCACGTGCGCGGCGCCTTCACCGACGCGCGCGCCGACCGCAAGGGCTTTGTGGCCAGCGCCGACGGCGGCACCCTGTTCCTCGACGAGATCGGGGAATTGAACCGCGGCGACCAGGTCAAGCTGCTGCGCGTGCTGCAGGACCAGCGCTACCTGCCCGTGGGCGCGAGCCGCGCCGAGCAGGCCGACGTGCGCGTCGTCTCCGCCACCAACCGCGAGCTGGCGGAACTGGTGGCCAGCGGCGACTTCCGCGAAGACCTGTTCTATCGATTGAACCTGATCACGATCCGCCTGCCACCGCTGCGCGAACGGCGCAGCGACATCCCCCTGCTCGCGCGCCACATCGCCGCCACCGTGGCCGACAGCTATGGCATCGGGGCCGTCGGCCTCACGCCACAGGCGCTCGACTGGCTCGCGGCGCAACCGTGGCCCGGCAATATCCGCCAGCTGAAGCAGACGCTGGAACGCACCCTGCTGCTGGCCGGCAAGGATGTGCTCACGCAGGCGGACTTCCTGGCCACCAGCGCCGTCGACGAGAACGTGCCCGGCACGCGCCTGGGCGTCGATGGCATGACGCTGGAGCAGGTCGAGCGCCTGATGATCACGCAGGCGCTGCGCCAGCATGCCGGCAACATCTCGCGCGTGGCCAAGACCCTCGGCCTGTCGCGCACCGCGCTGTACCGCCGGCTGGAACGCCACGGCCTCGCGGATGCCGGCGGGGGCGGCGCGGACGGGGCGGATGCCGGATGATGCGGCTGCCGGGACTGCGCCCGCGCCTGGGCGCTTACGTGGCGGCGCTGCACTTGCCGCTGTTCGGCTGCGCCACCCTGCTGCTACCCAGGCAGCCGCTGTGGTTCGTCGGCGCCGAACTCCTGGTGCTGGCCAGCCTCGCGCTCGGCTGGCTGCTGGTGCGCCAGGCTTTGGCCCCGCTCGGCTACACGCGCCGCCTGCACGACCTGCTGCAGGACCAGCAATACGCCAGCCGGCTGGCCGCGCCCGCGCCGTCCGCCGCGCGCGAACTCGATGACCTGGTCGGCACGTTCAACACGATGCTGGCCGCCCTGCACCGCGAGCGCCTGGCCGTCGGCGAACAGCAGGGCTTCCTCGACCGCCTGCTGGAAGCGACGCCGGCCGCCATCCTCGTGTTCGACTTCGACCGCGCGATCAGCCTCGTGAACGCGGGCGCGGTATCCCTGCTGGGGCTCGACCGGCCGCAGGGCCAGCCGCTGTCCGCGTGGATCGCCGGCACTGGGGGCTACGTCGCCGGACTCGACGCGCGCGGGCAGGCACGCAGCCGGCATCTGGTCGCGCAGCTGGACGCCCTGCCGCTGGGCGAGTCGCGCCTGCTGGCCGATCCCGACGGCCGCCGCTACCGCGCGCAACGCGGCCAGTTCTACGA
>Ga0207657_10008648_pt1 | contig 10306 bp, 12 predicted proteins | sample KBSC33metaG_FD_184316 | JGI IMG/M metagenome (GOLD analysis project Ga0207657, IMG submission 184316) | Corn rhizosphere microbial communities from Kellogg Biological Station, Michigan, USA - KBS C3-3 metaG (SPAdes) (version 2) | ecosystem: Host-associated > Plants > Roots > Rhizosphere > Soil ... | reverse complement strand
TTTTATGGGGCGCTTGCGTACATCGCTGTCCTCGGCTTGCTTGGAGCGGCCGCTTACGTGCTGATTGTCGGAGACGTGCGGCGCGTTGAAATGGACGAACTCTGAGGTCATCGGAGCTGTTCAGCTGTGAGCTTTGCCTTCTGGACAGCTTCGTCGGCGCGATACCTCGCCGCCCGCAGCGCTTCGGAGCTCAGGTCGGACGAACGCGTTACTGGTTCGATTTCCCCAAGAGCAGACCTTCAGCAAGCTGCCAGAAGCAGACAATCACCGCGGCTAGACAACTGGTGTCAGTCCGCGATAATCCGCTGTCGTCCGGTGATTTCCAGCTCCTGACGTGGGTAAGAATGTTGGGAAGTAGCTGGGTGACGAGATAATCCGTAGGAAAATCAATCTCCTACGCGGAAGGTGATAATCCCTCCGTCGAGACCAATTCCGCGTCCACTTGGTCCGCTATGCGCCCATCCTCGCCGTTACTGGGGCGCTGAACGCCACCGGTAAGCAGACGTTCGTTCCTGTCCATTGGCGTTAGTTCAATTCACCCCGCGTTGGGGAATCGGCGCGGTATTGAGCTGCTCGTAGGCCAATCCCGCTCGTCTAATCTCCGGCATCGGCAAGATCGGCGAGGCGGGAGGCCAAGTCGTCACGGAATAGCGCTGCATTGTCGACGAACCGGTGGGCCTCGACAGCGAGCGTTCCAACTGCGCACGCGTCTCGTTGCGGACTTTCGTCAGGCCGTCCGAGCGCTCGAGCAGCTCGATGACAAGCTCGATGTCCGGGCATTCCAAGCTGTCTTTCCGGGTTCGCGAAACTCGTTCCAGCTGGGCCTCCCGACGATCAGCAAGACCACGGCGCCACCGTCGATTTTCCGACGGTTCGTTTGAGCGCTCCCCCTCATTCGATCCTCGATGTCTACCACGAGACGATACGGCACGTTCTGGCGACTGCAATGGGTGGGAAGCTGACGTCGGCCTGGTGGCATAGCCGCATGACCCAGGGGGCGGCTCGCGCTCGAGGCGCGGACAGCAATGGGGACCGCCAGCCCAAGCCCGGTTGATTGTCACGAATGCTGGAGCCATGGCGCCCGGCCTAGTTCGGAGATCCAGCATCAACTACGAACCGAGCCGCACGGCCCTGGGCGCCGCTGTACACCGGGCCACACATCAGCTCATCGATGGGGGGCGGGTCTTCAGCGATCCCTTGGCGATCACAATCCTCGGCTGGCCCGTCGAGGAGCTTCGAAAGAGAGCCGAGGACAGTCCCGAGGATCGTGCCCTTCGCTTCTTCATCGCGGCTCGCAGCGAACTCGCCGAAGCCAAGCTTGCGCAAGCCGTAAGGGACCGCGGCGTCGGTCAGTTGGTCGTTCTTGGAGCCGGTCTCGATACATTCGCATACAGGAACCCGTTCCAGGAAAGGCTCGACGTCTTTGAGGTCGACCATCCCGCAACTCAGCAATGGAAGCGTCAGCAGCTCGCGCGTGCCGGGATCACGGCGCCAAGGCCGGTGAAGTTCCTCCCCGTCGATCTGGAGAAGACGCCCTTGCCTGCCGCGCTTGCTGAAGGCGGGTTCGATTTTACCAGGCGTGCCTTCTTTACTTGGTTGGGCACTGTTCCGTACCTCACCGAAGACGCCGTGGCGATGACTGCGCGTACAATCGGCAGCCTCCCCGCTGGCGGCGAGTTGGTCTTCGACTATGCCGAACCCTCGACTGAGGACTCGAGCCCTGCGGGGATCCATCGACGTGCGCTTCGCGACCGCGTTGCCGCGGCGGGTGAGCCGTTCGTCAGCTTCTTCCAACCGGCCGATCTTCGGTCGACGGTCTCCGCGGCGGGGTTCGAGCATATCGAAGATTATACCGTGCGTGACCTTGCTGGACGTCATTTCGGCGCGGAGGCCATCGCGGCTCGCATTCGAGCCGGATCGCCAGTTCCTGATCGCGGGCCCCACGTTCTGTTCGGCGCAACGGCCTGGAGTCCTCCTTACGTCGAGTAGCCAGCCGTCGTCTCACCGGATCTTACGCAAGATGGGGGCTCGGTATTCTACGAGCTGGCCGAAGCCGGCGAAGGGCCCAGACGGTCTTGCCCACAGCCGTCGCACCGGTGAAGCTCATCATGTTGAACCAGGCTGTGAGCGAACCTGCATTGTCGTGAGGTCCGGATCTTTGCAACCCGCGCGATCTGCGACGCGAGCTTAGGGCCGGGCATCAGCCAGGCCGCCATCTGCGGCACTCGGGTCCACAAGCGCCAGCGCTGCATCGATCTGGCGTTCGAAGACCTCGAGCTTGGGCGACCCGGTTCCCAGAACCAGCTCCTGGTAGGCGTCTCCCAGCGCGAGCTGGACGAGCTGCTCGGCGACGATCGGCGCTGCCCGGGTGGCCCGCTCTTCGGACCATAACTGTGCGATTGCAGCTCGAACCTGACGCGGCCCGGCCTCCCAGAACAGACGGCCCAAGCCGGGCATCCGGTCGGCCTCCGCGACGATTGCCCGGTAGAGCCGGACGCTGTCCGAACTCGCCACGCCCGTCACGAACGCCAGCAGGAGTTCGCGAAGCCGCTGTCGGAGCGGGAGCAAGCGCTCGGGGGGCCGGACGACTTCCGGCGCGCACATCGTCTCGACCAGGGCCTCGACCAGCGCCTCCTTTGATCGGAAGTGGCGATAGATGGTCTGCTTGCCCACGCCGGCTTCCGCAGCGACCGAGTCCATCGAGCCGTGAGCGAATCCCTCGCGCATGAAAACGGCGCGCGCGCCTTCGAGAATGGCGGCGCGCTTTGCGGGGTCGGGACTGCGTCGAAGGCGCAGCGAAGCAGGATTTGTCATCCGCGATCCTTGACGAGACTGACTAGTCTCACTAGCTGAAAAACGAGACCGACCGGTCTCGTTTAATCCGGGAGTTCCTGATGTCAATTGATCCTGTTCGGCTTGGCTATCTCTTCGCCGAGATCGTCTCGGGCCACGATGTGTCCCGCTTCGATGAAATTGTCGCGCCCGCCTATGTGAACCACAACGCCTTCGCCGGGCCCGGGCGCGAGGGTGTTAAGACGGCCTTCGCGGCGATCATAGCGGGCGTGCCCGATCTGAGGGTGTCCGCCGAAGACGTTTTCGCCTCCGCTGACGGTTCGCGCCTGGTGGGCCGATACCGCTATGAGGGGACGCATACGGGCAGCTTCTTCGGATACCCGGGGACCGGCGGCCGGTTCGAGATGCGCTCGATCGATATCTGGCATGTCGAGAACGGGCGCTTCATCGAGCATTGGGACGAGCTCAACACCCTCGACATCTTCACCCAGATCGGCGCCGTGGCATCCGTTCCGCCGCCGGCGCTCGGAGGAACCGGGCAGGCCGCCGGATGAGGATGATCAGGTGCCGGCAGGCAAGTTCTTGGGGACAGGTCCGATCGCGCTTGCGCGTCATCATCGAAGTGCCGCCTTCGGGTGCGTTGGCAGTGGCACCAGGCTGCTTGCGGTGATCATGCTCGATCCGCCGTTGCGAGTGGGCCATCTGTTGACGTGGGATTCGGGACGGCGGCCACCAGCTACGAGCAAACGGTCGGAGCTCGCCGCGCGAAGCCGACGAACCATCCCCGATCCGCTCGAACCGCAAGATCGGTCGAGCTCCTCATTGGCATATGGGGCTAGCTCGCACCGCCACGGAGCAGGAACGATGAAGGCAGCACTCCATAACTATCGTGCCCGGATGCAGCGCGTGCTGGACTATATAGATCGGCACCTTGACGGCGACCTAGACCTCGAGACCATGCGCGGGGTTGCCGCTTTTTCGAAGTTCCATTTCCACCGTTAGTTCGCCGCGACCTTCGGATTGTCGGTGACGCGCTATGTCCAGTTCGCCCGCATGACGCGCGCTTCGTACGAACTGGCGTGCAATGACGGCCACAGCGTGACCGACGTCGCGATGAACGCAGGGTACGGTGCGCCGGATGCCTTCGCCCGCGCTTTTCGGCAGCGGTTCCGGCAATCGTCTTGCTCCTTCCGGAAGTCTCCTGACTGGGTGCCGTGGCTTGCCGCCATCGGACCTGTGACCAACGCAAGGAGCAAGCTCATGAAGACCAGCCATACCCACCAGGACGTGGCGATCCGCGAGGTGCCGCCGACACCGGTGGCGATCATGGAGCACCGCGGTGACCGGGCAATGCTTGGCGCCACCATCGTGCGGTTCGTTGCCTGGCGCAGTGCCGCCGGGCTGTCGCCCTCGACAAGTCCGACCTTTACCGTGTTTCGGTCCGAGAGAACGCCGGCGATTCCGGCCGACTACAGCATGGACCTGTGTATTGGGACCGACCAGCCGATCCCGGCCGGTGACGAGCGGATGAAGGCTGGCGTGATCCCCGGCGGGCGCTGCGCCGTGCTGCGCGTCGACGGTTCGAGCCATAATCTCGAGCCGGACGTCCTTTTTCTTTATCGCGATTGGCTTCCGGCCAGCGGGGAGGAAGTTCGTGACTTCGCCGTCTACTGCCGGCGTCAACTCTCGTTCGTCCCCGACGTGCCTGTCCACGAGGCGGTTGCCGAACTGCTTCTGCCGCTGAGATAGAAGGCTTCGAACGCGGCCTGTCCGTTCCGCGCGCATGAGCGGACGGGCCGCGGGCCAGCAACATGCGCCTGCGGCGTTAGCGAATGGCCGCGGGCAGGTCGCCGCGAGCGCCAATTCGCCGCGACCGGGTTCCGTTCATTGCTTCCCCGGATGATGGACGGCGCGGCTTTTCACGCGCGTTTCCACCCATGCGAGGACGTGACGTCGCAGCTCGGCCAACGGAACCACGCCCTCGTCAAGGACAGCCTCATTGAAGGCTTTGAGATCGAATTTCCGCCCAAGCCGGCGTTCGGCCTCGGCCCGGAGCGCACGGATCTGGAGCGCGCCACTGTCATACGCGGTCAGCTGCCCGGGCAGCACCGCGATCCGGTCGACCATGTCGTTCGCCGACTTGCGCGTGTACCGCCCTGTCGAGACGAGATAGCGGATCGCTTGGTCTCGCGTCCAATGGAAGGCATGGAGGCCCGGATCGACGACCATCCCGCGTGCCGGCCAGACGCGTCGAAGGATGGCTGCGCCCGGCGTGTCGTATACATCGGCTTCTTCGGCCAGTCCCTCTGCATATCTCGCCCAGCCCTCTTGATAGGCGGGAAGCGAAATCAGCCTCGACAGGCGCGATGACGAGTGGAGCTCGCGAGCCAGTGCGATCTGGAGGTGATGGCCCGGGAGACTCTCGTGAGCGACGACGATCTCCGCCTCGGCGCGGCTCTGGTCCGCCCAATCGTCCAGCTGGATCCGGTATACGGCCGGCCTGGCCACGTCCGGCTGGACTTCGAGGTGCGAAGAGACGCCCGCGGCTTCCTCGAAATCGCGTTCTGGCTCGACCACCACCGCCTGCCCCGGCAAGCGGGGAATCAACAGCGCGGCCGTCTGCGCCTTGGCGCGCCCCAGGAAGCCGCGCGAAAAGGCCAGCAACTCCTGTTTCGAGCGGAAGTGCTCTCCTTGCGCAGACTTCGCCGCCAGCAGGGTCGTCTGGAGATCGGTGGTGCCGAAGAGGCGGCGCCCCATGCGAATGACGTCGCTCGTGTTGGCGGCAACGGTCTGTCGCCCCAGATCGAAGACTGCCTTTGCCGGGCGATCAAGCGTGGTTTCCGACCGGAGGAAGGCGCGATAGCAGGCGGGTCCATTCGGGAGGTCGGACACTGCCACCCCGACCCGTGCCCGCGCCAAATAGCTCCGCTTCAGGAAATTGCGATACCGTGCCAGCGCCGGGTTGATCCGCTCCGCAACCAGGCGTTGCAAGTCGGCCTTGAAAACCGTGTCCGACGATCGCGCCGCCGGCGAGAAGAAGGGAGAGTTCTCGGGCGTCGCGCCGATCATGGCGTCGATCTGGTCGATCACTCGCCCAACGACCGATTTCGGCGCAGAATAGCCCTGTGCGAGACCCCGCTTCAGATTTGCGATCTCCACGTCGACGAAGTGGGGAAGGCTGGCCCAACGCCGCACCGCCTGCGCGCGGTGATCGGGAGTGTCCACCGGCTGTGCCGCGGCCACATCGGCGAGGGTCGATTGCCACCCGTCCATGTGATTGACGTTCCACAATTCTGTTCTGCAGACCCGCAGCTGGAGATCGCTCTCCAGCTTCTCCCGAAGGTTCGCGTACGTCGGCAGCGAGGTGGGCGGCAGTGCTGACACATCCAGCCGGCGAAGCTCGGCCAGATCGGTTCGTTCCGCCTTCTCGAATGCGGCCAATCCGGCAGGAGTCCGGTCGGGCAACCGGTCATGCACATTCGTCTCGATCCCGGCTTCGTAGGCGAGGGTGGGATCGTTAGCGAGGCTGTCATCCACAAAGCGGTCCGCCAAAGCGTCCAGATGCTCCGCCGGCGTCTGCGCGCCTGCGTAGCCGCTCACGGCCAGCGCGGCCATGAAGATGCCGCCCCGCAGCATCCTTACCCGCCACCCCATGGTCCATCCTTCCAATCTACGCCCGCCGGCTCGCACGCCCCGGGGCATTGAACAGCTGCTCTTCAATCCGGCGCACCATCAACCGTGCGCGTGATCGGCGCTTCTTGGCTTGGGCGACCGCAGGGAGCGCCTGCATTTGAAATGAGCGCGCCGAGGGCACTCGCGACGACCGGCCGCGCATGCTCATCGTCAAGCGCTGCCAATTCAGGCAAGGTCGAGTGCCCGGCGGCCTCGCGTGCGACGCGCAGTCCGACATAATATCCAAACCGGCGTGGCAGGTCCGACGGGGACTCCGGCTCGCCACCCGAAAATGCGGACGTGATGGCCGCCTGATCGCTCCGGTCGAATTCGGCCGCGGCCAAGCAAAGGGCCTTCTTCCAGTTCTGATCGGTAGCACCACGGATCGGCTGAGGTTGATCGAGCAGCAGCTGGTGATCATGGGCGCCAGGGGTCATCACCGATGCTGCGTACGTGGCCAGGCCCTCCTGCCACAGCAGGCACCAGAACGGGTCGCAGTCGGCGAAATGCCTCGCGTGTTCCAGATGGAACAGCTCGTGATCGAGAAAGGGCTGCAGTGAATCGTCATTGTGCAATCGAGCGATCTTGTCCGCTCCGAACAGCATCACCTTCTTCCCGGCAATGAAATCCGTCCCTCCGTCCCGGACGCCCAGTTCATGCGCCAGGATGATCGGCAGCGGCGGGGAAAAATCCGGAAACACGGTCCTGAACTGGGCGACCGACTTCGACAGGGCCGGCCCAAATCGCTGCACCACCGACCGGTACGCCGGCTGAAGCTGCGGGAACTCCTGGAGAGACCGCAAAATCCGATGGTTGAGCCGTTGCGGATCCGAACTCGTGTACAGGCCGGGGCGGAGATTCCGGAACAGCTCCCGAAACATCGCCACACGTGCATCCGGGGGTACAGTTCGGGTTCGTGCCTCGAACCGGTCGAACTGCCCCGCGTAATCCGAATATTCCACTGGATGCGCCGCGACGAGCATGACCAGTGAGACTAAGCGGGCTGCAGTCTTCAGTCCCGTCATTCATTGCCCTCAATTGCCGGCCGCATGGCGCGCGCGACCGGCCTGACGCGGCGACGATCGCTGCCGGACACGAGCCCGGCCATCACGATGAACAGCGCAACATGAGTGATCATCAAGATCGGCACGTAAAGAATCGGGATCAGATACGCAGGGCCCAGCTGGCCGGAGACTTCGGGCAAGCCGGCGACAACCGCATGATAGTAGTTCATCACGAGATCGATGGTCCCAACCACATTGAAGGCCGCGACGAAAACCCAGAAGAGCGGCCTGATCCGGAAAGACATCAATGCGAGCATGGCGAGGAGCCCCGTCGCGAGATCGCCCCATGCCGCCGGCAGCGCGAAGCTCGACGGAATGGCACCGCCGACCAGGCCCGGAAAGGCGAACGTCAGGCCGAAAAAGCGAAAACTGTGCAGCGCTGCGATGGCCCGGGCGGCATGAGCCGGATCCGTCGCTCGCAGCCTGGGCCATCCGTAGGCCGCAAAGCAGAGGAGCGACGCTGCATAACCCAGCACCATTTGCACGTTGAAGATCAGAGCAGGGGTCACGCGGCTCTCCGAGCATGAAAATCCGTTTGCCGCCTAATGCCGCTTCCGACGTTCGCGTAGCCGGTGTAATCGCGATAAGCTGTGAAGCGAAACTACACAGTTCGACGCGGTGCACTCGATGGCATCGAAGCGTTTCTGGCCACGGTGCGACGGCGCAGCTTTCGCCGCGCCGCGGCTGATCTCAGCGTAACCCCCTCGGCCATCAGCCAGGCCGTCCGTGCACTTGAAGATCGCCTTGGAACGGCTTTGTTGTTCCGGACGACGCGCAGCGTCGGCTTGACCGAGGCAGGCCAGCGTTTCTTCGATCGCGCGGCGCCGGCGTTCGAGGAACTTGTCGCTGCGGCCGAGGTGGCGCGCGATCTGGGCGAGAAGCCGACGGGGCGCTTGCGGCTGTCGGTCCCGAGGAGCGTTGTCCCCCTTCTGCTCGAGCCGGTCCTTGCGTCTTTCTGTCAGTCCTATCCCGATATCGAGCTGGAGATCGTCGCGAGCGAAGAGATGGTCGACCTGGCTGCGAGCGGGTTCGACGCCGGCATCCGCCTCGGCGAGTTGATTGCCCCCGATATGGTTGCCGTGCGCCTCACCGCCCCTTTCTCGCACACGGTCGTCGCGAGCACTGACTATCTCGAGCGGAAAGACATTCCCCTTCGGCTCGAGGATCTGCGCGATCATGCGTGCCTTCGGCTTCGGCGATCGAGCGGGGCGATCGCCCCATGGATCTTCAGGGCGGACAACAAGACGATTGAAGCAGTCGTGTCGGGACCGTTGATCGCGCATGACTACATAACCTTGGTGGGTGCCGCGACGCGTGGGGTGGGCCTTGCACAGGTGCCGGCGCCGCTTGCAGCTTCTGCGATCCGCGACGGCAGGCTTCGCGCCGTGTTGACCGAATTCGCCGCAACGACGCCGGGCGTGTTTCTCTATCATCTGGGAAGGCGGCAAGTGCTGCCGAAGCTGCGCGCCTTCATCGATCATCTCAAGTCCGCCGATCAGAAAAGCGGCCTGCAGCAGAACCAAGATCCGGTTGGCAAGTAAGGCGTCGCTAGAGTTCGCCCCGCCGGTAGCGGCCAGCCAACCGACAGCGTTCCCAAGACCCCAACCCGGAAGCAGTCGAAGGCCCGTGTCGCGCTGGGTAGCGCTTCAGCGTCGTTGGCTGCCTCGATCCACTCAGTTCCAACGTGCGGTCCGCGCCGTCGAAGCAGTAAACCCGATACGGTTTCACTGGCCCAAGCCGACCCGCACTCCCAGGTATTATAGTGGGTGCCCGGCCTTTGTGATCTTACCGAATGGGCTGCTCAAAAGCGGGCCGGTCCGAATGTTCTCGTTGCTTTCAGAATCGAGCGGCACTCCCGTTGAAAGATCCTAGCCGGGAAACCCCAGGACTTTTCGTTCCTGGTTCCACAACTCTCGCAGTTCCCCGTTGTGACGAGGGCCTGCCTTTATAATGGCGGCCAAATCTCCGGGTGCTCGAAAGGCATGAACATCAACAAATTTATTTTGACGGTCCAAATAATAGACACGATAATGCATCTGAATTCCCTCAGATGCTTACTAGCTCCTTATTTTTATTAAAGTAAATTATGGTCCAGAAACTATTATGTTCAACGTGGATCTACTTTTCATGCGTGGCGAATAACCTTGGGCACGTTGAGTTTCGGACGATCGGGTGGAGGCGGCCGAAGAGCATCACCTCGGAATTCTGTTCGATGATGGCGGTCGTCATGGCACTCACAAAGAACCGCACCGCGACGATTACCGACATCTCCTGCACAGCAACGCGTACGTCACCCACAGCTTCCATGGCCAAGGATTGCTCAAGCTGTGACATAGGCCGTCTCTAAGTGAATTGCAGCGCCGTGAAGCTTATGGTCATATCACATCCAGCTGCGGGACGGCTTATGGCGGCGTTCCACCCATTGCAGACATCAGCAGCAGCACCGGCGGGTGCGTCGCGTACGCGGGCGCTCCCAACCGAGGCGCTCCGCTTTAAGGTCTTCTTAACTTTCTCGGTCGCATTAACCATTTCTCGTAAGATTTGACGCAGGCCCGACGTGCGGCGGCTCAGGGGAAGTGGAACCAGCGATGCGGGTACTGTTGATCGAGGACGAGCCGACGACGGCGAAGAGCATCGAGCTGATGCTCGGGACCGAAGGCTTCAATGTCTATACGACAGATCTTGGCGAAGAGGGCCTCGATCTCGGCAAGCTCTACGATTACGACATCATCCTGCTCGACCTCAACCTGCCCGACATGCACGGTTACGACGTGCTG
>Ga0207657_10008647_pt1 | contig 10306 bp, 10 predicted proteins | sample KBSC33metaG_FD_184316 | JGI IMG/M metagenome (GOLD analysis project Ga0207657, IMG submission 184316) | Corn rhizosphere microbial communities from Kellogg Biological Station, Michigan, USA - KBS C3-3 metaG (SPAdes) (version 2) | ecosystem: Host-associated > Plants > Roots > Rhizosphere > Soil ... | reverse complement strand
CACACAGAAGAACGGCGAGCGCTGGAGCGCGGCACGCGGCTACATTCATCCGCACATGGGGACGCGCGCAAATCTGCGCGTCGAGACCAAGGCGCAGGCCACCCGCATCCTGTTCGAAGGCAAGCGCGCCGTGGGCGTCGAGTACCGGCAGGGCAAGGAGACCCGGCAAATTCGCGCCCGCCGCGAAGTGATCCTTTCCTCCGGCGCGTTCCAGACGCCGCAACTGCTGATGCTGTCCGGGGTCGGCGATCAAGCCGCGCTCGCCAGGCACGGCATCGCAACTGTGCATCATCTGCCCGGTGTCGGGCAAAACCTGCAGGATCATCCGGACTTCGTCTTCGGCTTCACCTCCGACGCGCCGTACTTCGCCGGCTTGTCGTTCGGCGGCATCGCGCGAATCTTCAAGGGGATCGCGCAATACCGGCGCGAGCGGCGCGGACCGATGACGTCGAACATCGCCGAGTGCGGCGGCTTCCTGAAAACCCGCCCCGACCTCGATGTGCCCGATATCCAGCTGCATTTCTGCATGGCGATGGTGAACGACCATGGCCGCAAGCCGCGCTGGGGCACCGGCTTCTCGTGTCACGTCTGCCTGTTGCGGCCCAAGAGCCGCGGCAGCGTCTCGCTGCACAGCGCCGATCCGCTTGCCGCGCCCGCGATCGACCCGAACTTCCTCAGTGAGGAGGCTGACGTCGATACCATGGTCGCCGGCTTCAAAATGACAAAACGGCTGCTTGACGCGCCCGCGCTGAAGGCGCTCCAGACCTCTGACGTGTTCACTGAAGGCGTCGAAACCGACGCCGATATTCGCAAGGTTCTGCGCGAGCGCGTCGATACCGTCTATCACCCGGTCGGCACCTGCAAGATGGGCGTCAACGATCCCCTGGCGGTGGTCGATCCGAAACTCAGGGCATACGGGCTCGAAGGCCTGCGCGTGGTCGATGCCTCGGTGATGCCGACCTTGATCGGCGGCAATACCAATGCGCCGACCATCATGATCGGCGAGAAGGCCGCCGACATGATCAAGGCCGAGCTGCGGGCGAATTGATGCGAGAACTGTAGGTGGGCAAAGGCGCGTCTGCGCCGTTTCCACCAGTTCTTTCGTTGAATGCTTGGTGGGCACGCTTCGCTTTGCCCACCCTCCGGACTTCGAGCCGCGCAAGAGCGCGCATTTCAGGATGACGAGCGCTCGCCTAGCGAAGTACTACGTCAGCAGGAACCCGCCATCCACCGTCACCACGCTGCCGGTCATGTAACGCGAGGCGTTGGAGGCCAGCAGCATGATGGCGCCGTCAAGATCGGATTCGGCGCCGACGCGGCGCTGCGGAATCCGTTTCGTCAGTTTTTCGCCGGCGGGCGTCGACCAGAAATCATGGTTCATCTCGGTGTCGATATAGCCGGGCGCGAGCGCATTGACGCGGATGCGGTTGCCGGCGAGTTCCAGCGCCATCGCCTTGGTGGCCTGGATGATCCCCGCCTTGGAGATCGTGTAGGGCGAGAGAAACTTCATCACGCTGGAGCCGAGCACCGATGCGATATTGACGATATTGCCTTGCTGTTTTCGCGCGATCATCCGCCGCGCCATTTCGGTCGCGGCGAAATAGGCGCCCTTGAGATTGGCGTTGATGACGGCATCCCAATCCGCCTCGGTCTGATCCACCGCGAGCTTTTCAATGGCGATGCCGGCATTGTTGATGAGCACGCTGACCGGGCCAAGTGCGGCTTCCGCGCTGTCGATCGCCTTTGCGATCGAAGCGGTGTCCGTCACGTCCATCTGCACCGCGACGGCGCGGCCACCTCGGCCCAGGATTTCATCCTCAAGGCTTTTGAGCTTGGCAGTCTGGCGCGCCGCAAGCGCGACCGCGGCGCCCTGCGCGGACAATACGCGCGCAAACTGCCGGCCCAGCCCCTGCGAGGCGCCGGTGACGAGAATGATTTCTTTACTGACGTCGAATAGACCGGGCATGACGAACTCCGCAAGGATAGCGGATTCATTGATACAGACGATTTTAGGGATCGCAATCCCGATTTGTTGACCAATCCGAACTCACGCGACGGGCAGAGAAATATCGTCCATGAACAGTTTCGATGCGGTGGTCTATGTCGGATTGATTGTCGCCGTTGTCACCGGTTTCAAGGCCGGATTGCTGCGCAGCGCGGTGACGATTCTGGCCTATCTGATCGCGATGCCGATCACGGTCTGGGTGATGGCGCTGGTCTCCTCAGGGGGTGACGGCAAACCCGGCTCGCCATGGGCGCAGAGTTCGCTGCTGTTCTTCGGAATTTTTTTGATCGTCGGCATGGTCCTCGGAAAACTGATGCGAATGGCGCTCGACGAAACCATTGGTGCGCAAGCCGGTCTCGCAGATCGCCTTGGCGGTGCGGTACTTGGCGCGGTGCGCGTCGGCCTTGTCGCAATCACGCTGGTGCTGATTTTCGATTCCCTGGTGCCGTCAGATCGCCTGCCGGCCTACCTCGCCGGTTCGCAACTGCGGCCGCTATTGTCAGCGGCCGGGCAAAAGGGCTTTAGATCCCTGCCGCCTGAGGTTGCTGCCACTATCGACCGCCTGAAGAAAGAGCGCCGGATATGACAGGCTCGAGCTTTCGCGGGCGCGCCAGCATTCCCTGATATGCATTTCGAAGGTAACGGGTCTCTTATCAGGGCCGCCTGGGTTGGCTACAGTCACGGAATCGGGCTTTCAAAAACACCTGACATAACGGGAGTGAGACAGTGGATCTTGGGATCAAAGGCCGCCGCGCCATCGTTTGCGCATCCAGCAAGGGTTTGGGCCGCGCCTGCGCGATGGCGCTGGCCAACGAAGGGGTGCACGTCACGCTGACGGCGCGCGGCGCGGAAGCGCTGGCGAAAACCGCCGCCGAAATACGCAAGGCCAATCCCGGCGTCACGGTGACGGAAGTCGCCGGAGACATCACCACGCCGGCCGGCCGCGAGGCCGCGCTGAAAGCCTGCCCCGACCCGGATATCCTGGTCAACAATGCCGGCGGCCCGCCGCCCGGCGATTTCCGCAACTGGACCCGCGACGACTGGATCAAGGCGCTCGATGCCAACATGCTGACGCCGATCGAACTGATCAAGGCGACGGTGGACGGCATGATGGCGCGCAAATTCGGCCGCATCGTCAACATCACCTCGGCCGCGGTGAAGGCGCCGATCGAGGTTCTTGGATTGTCGAACGGCGCGCGCACCGGCCTCACCGGTTTTGTCGCAGGCATTGCGCGCAAGACCGTGATCAACAACGTCACCATCAACGGCCTGCTGCCGGGTCCCTTCGACACCGACCGGCTGCGCGGCGCGGTCGCGAAGGCGGAAGCGGAAAAGCGCGGGATCACCGTCGACCAGTTGCTGGCGGAGCGCGCAAAACTCAATCCCGCCGGACGGTTCGGCGATCCCGAGGAATTTGGCCTCGCTTGCGCGTTTCTCTGCGGCGCAAAGGCAGGGTTCATCACCGGGCAGAACATCCTGCTTGACGGTGGTGCATTCCCGGGCACGCTCTGACTGAAAGCGCTTGCCGATGAAGGCCGTTTGGTACGAGCGAACGGGTGCTGCGCCCGATGTGCTGACCTTTGGCGACATGCCGACGCCGGTAGCGGGTCCGGGCGAAGTCCGGGTCCGGCTGGAAGCCTCCGGCGTCAATCCCGCCGATGTCGGCCGCCGCGCCGGCAGCTATCGCGCGATGGAATTCCCCCGCGTGATACCCAACAGCGACGGCGCCGGCATTGTCGACCAGGTCGGTGACGGCGTCACGCGGCTCGGCCTCGGCCAGCGGGTCTGGCTCTATAACGGACAGCGTAACGGCCGGTCGTTCGGCACCGCGGCCGAATATATAGCGCTGGCCGAGCGTCTGGTGACGCCGCTACCCGACAATGTGTCGTTCGCCGCTGGCGCGACGCTCGGCATTCCCTGCATGACCGCGTGGTGCTGCCTGTTCGGCGACGGACCGATCGCGGGCCAGACCGTCCTGGTCGCCGGCGGCGCGGGCGCGGTCGGCCACTATGCCGTGCAGCTGGCAAAATGGGGCGGCGCGCGGGTGATCGCAACCGTCAGTTCGTCGTTGAAGGCGGAGCAGGCGCGCCTTGCGGGCGCCGATCTCGTCATCGACTACAAGACCGAGGATGTCGTCGCCAAGACAATGGCGTTCACCGACCAGCGCGGCGTCGACCGTGTGGTCGATGTCGACTTCGGCGGCAACATCGCGACAACCCTGAAGCTGATGGCCATGAATTCGACCATCGCCGTGTACGCCACCAACGGCAATCGCAACCCGACCGTGCCGATGCGCGAGCTGATGGAGAAATGCATCGCGTTGCGCACGCTGGTGCTGTACGCGCTGCCGCAGCCCTTGCTCGCAGCAGCGCAGGCCGATATTTCGAAATGGCTCGCCGCCGGCCGGCGCGTCCACAACATCGCCGCGCAGTTTGCACTGTCGGAGACCGCGCAGGCGCATCTCGCGGTGGAAAAAGGCGACAAGCTCGGCACCGTCATTGTCGACTGCGGGCGCTAAGCTATCGCACCGGCGTGGTCCGCTCATCGGTCCAGGTCAGGCCGAACGTATCCAGCCCCTCGGCCAGGTAATCGCTGACCAGGGGTTCTCCCAGAAGATAGCTTGCGGTGTTGCGGGCCCGTCCCTCCGCGGCTTCGCGCCGGAGTTCGTCCCACTCCTCGATCGTGCCGTCGCCGCGCCCGAGACGCATCAGCGCGATCAGATCGATCTTTTCGTCTTCGGTCATGGCATTGATGAAGCCGGTGATCTCGCGCGCCACGGGATCGCCGCCATCTTCCTCGAGCACATCGATCATATTGTCGTCGGCGCCGTTCGACCCGGAGTCCGGATCGGTCGCCCCCTCCTTGACGTCGAATTCACGGGTTTTCTCGATCAAAAACCCGACCTTGTCGGCCGAAATAGCTAGTTCTGGCATCCTGCCCTCCCTTGGCTGCAGGTGCCCTTTCAACGCGCAGGCCGGCGAGATGATCCATTGCGCGCCCCCACGGAAACCAGCATCTTTGCGCCCAGGAAACGAAGACCTTGGGGGAAGCGCCGGATGCACTGGAATGTGGGCCGGGTCAAAATCACGAAAATCGTCGAGTTGGAGACCATCGGCAGCACCAGATTTATTCTCCCCTTGGCCACCAATGAAGAAATCCGGAAACTGCCCTGGCTCATTCCCCATTTCGCCACGGAGGAGGGCCGGCTCAAAATGTCGATCCACTCGCTGGCGGTGGAGACCCCCACGCGCCGGATCGTGGTCGATACCGGGCTCGGCAACGACAAGGAAGGCCGCATCGTCCCGACCTGGAATAACCGGAACACGCCCTTCCTCGAAGCCATGACGGAAGCAGGCTTTCCGCCTGACAGCATCGACACAGTGCTCTGCACCCACCTGCATGTCGACCACGTCGGCTGGAACACAAGACTCGCCGGCGGCAAATGGGTGCCGACATTCACGAATGCCCGTTACGTGTTCGGCAAAACCGAATATGAGCACTGGCGTGATCACAGCGACGAGCCCGACAAGCTTGCTGTTTTCAATGACTCGGTGAAGCCGATCGTCGATGCCGGCAAGGCCGATCTCGTCGCCAGCGACGCCAGGCTTTGCGATGAAATCACCCTGATCCCGACATCAGGCCATAGTCCGGGCCATATCAGCATTCTCATCCAATCGGACGGCGAAGCGGGCCTGCTCAGCGGCGACGTCGCCCATCATCCCTGCCAGATGGCGCATCTCGACTGGTCGTCGACCGCGGATTCCGATCCGGTGCAGTCGGCTGTGACGCGGCGCGAATTGTTCTCACGCTTTGCCGATACGCCGACGGTGGTGATCGGCGGGCATTTCAGCGCGGGAAGCATCAGGCGGGACGGCGATGCCTTCAAATTCATCGTTTAGGGCGCGATCCCCGAAAGGGCCTCCCTCATGGTGAGGAGCGCGTCTTTGCGCGTCTCCAACCATCAAGGCGCGGCTCCATCGGTCGAGACCCGGCCAAAAAGGGCCGCACCTCGGGATCAGGGGGCTGCAATGCAGCGCGAAGTCAGCAGTTGAATTTCGCCGCGCGCTGTTCCATGAAGCATCCAAGCAACGAAACCCCAGGGGAGTGATAAGAAATGAAGCTTGTTCGTTACGGGGCAAAAGGCCAGGAAAAGCCCGGCCTGATCGATAAATCGGGTCAATTGCGCGATCTCTCGGCGCAGGTAAAGGACCTCAATGGCGAGGCCTATGCGCCGGCCACGCTGGCCAAGCTCGCCGCGCTCGACCCCGCCAAGCTTCCGGCCGTCAGCGGCAAGCCGCGGATCGGCGCGCCGGTGACCGGCATATCGAAATTCGTCGCCATCGGGCTGAACTATATCGACCATGCCAAGGAGACCGGAAATCCGATTCCGGCCGAGCCGATTTTCTTCCTGAAGGCCAACACGGCGCTGAGCGGTCCGAACGACGCGGTGGAGAAACCGCGCGGCTCTACGAAACTCGACTGGGAAGTCGAAATCGCAGCCGTCATCGGCACCCGCGCCAAATATGTCTCCGAGGCCGACGCGCTCAATCACGTCGCCGGCTACTGCGTCTGCAACGACGTGTCCGAGCGCAATTTCCAGATCGAGCGCCTGGGTCAGTGGACCAAGGGCAAGTCGCACGACACCTTCGGTCCACTCGGACCATGGCTGGTGACCAGGGACGAGATACCCAACGTGCAGAAATTGTCGCTGTGGCTCGACGTCAACGGTGAACGCCGTCAGACCGGCTCGACCTCGACCATGATCTTCTCGATGGCGAAGTGCATTTCCTACGTCTCGCAATTCCTCACCTTGCTGCCGGGCGACATCATTACGACAGGCACGCCGCCCGGCGTCGGCTCGGGCATGAAGCCGCCGCAATTCCTCAATGTCGGCGACGTCGTCACGCTCGGCATCGAGGGACTTGGCGAACAGCGGCAGGAAATCGTCGCGGCTTAATGCTGCCGTCATTCTGAGGAGCGCGCTCTGGCGCGCGTCTCGAAGGATCAGCCACAACGAACCATCATCCTTCGACGCTCGCGAAGACGCGAGCACCTCAGGATGACGGAAGGCTCTTTCTTTAAGGAAAACCCCATGAAACTCACATTCTCCCCCGCCTCGCCATTTGCGCGCAAGGTGCGCATTGCCGCGATCGAACTCGGCCTGATCGACAAAATCGAATTCGTTCCGGCCACGGTGGTGCCGGGCCAGCCCAACGACGAATATTCGAAGATCAACCCGGTGAAGAAACTGCCGGCGCTGATCCTGGACAATGGCGAGGTCATCGTCGATTCCTACGTCATCACGGAATATCTCGACGAGCTCGCCGGCGGCGGCAAACTCATTCCGGCGTCCGGCGCCGCCAGATGGAAGGTCAAGAGCGATCATTCGCTGCTGCAGGGCATGCTCGATTCGATGCTGCTGTGCCGCTACGAGAAAATGGTGCGGCCGGAGCCGCTGCGATGGCAGGCGTGGGCTGACGATCATTGGAAGCGCGCATGGAACGGCATGGCGCGTTTCGAGCAGCAGGCGGACTTGATGTCGCGGCCGCTCGATATCGCGCAGATCGCTTTGGTTTGCGTGCTAGGCTATGCCGATTTCCGCTTTGCCGATTGCGGCTGGCACAAGGCCTATCCGAAGCTCGACGCGTTCCACGAAAAAATGCTTACCCGGCCCTCGGTCAAGATCTCGGTGCCGCCGCCGGCTTAGGTCGCAGGGAGCTTCCATGAGCCTCAAATTCACCGTCGGCGACCTCACCATCCACCGCATCGTCGAGCAGGAAACCACCTTCCTGCCGGCGCTGGATTTGCTGCCCGGCCTGACGCCGGAGCTGCTGGCGGAGAACGGGCCGTGGATGCAAGAAGCATCTGCGATCGATGCCGAGGGCGTGCTGATCCTGTGTTTCCAGTCCTATATCGTGAAGACCCCGCATCACACCATTCTGGTCGACAGCTGCATCGGCAACGACAAGCCGCGACCGCTGCGCCCGAAATGGAACATGAAGACCGACGGCACCTATATGCGCGCGCTGGCGGCGGCTGGCTTTTCCGTCGACGACATCGATTTCGTGATGTGCACGCATCTGCATGTCGATCACGTCGGATGGAATACGCGGCTGGAGAACGGCCGCTGGGTGCCGACGTTTCAGAACGCGCGTTATGTATTTGCGAAAAGCGAATTCGATTACTGGACCGAGCAACACGCGAAGACGCCAGTGCCGCCGTTCGACGATAGCGTGCTGCCCATCGTCGAGGCCAAGCAGGCCGATATCGTGCGCCACGATTATGAGATCGGCGATCATGCGCGCATCCTGCCGACGCCGGGCCATACGCCGGGACATGTCGCCTTCACCTTCGGCCGCGGCAAGGACACAGCGGTCGTGAGCGGCGATTTGATGCACTCGCCGCTACAGGCGCGCTATCCTGAACTGTCGGCGAAGTTCGATGTCGATCAGGCGCAGTCGGCAGTGACGCGACGCAATTTCCTGGAACGCTATTGCGATACCGATACGCTGTGCTGCACGGCGCATTTCCCCTCGCCGTCATCAGGGAAAATCCGCCGTTGGGGCGACGGATTTTCCTGCCAGGCGGTGGGCTAGATTGGATCGCGAATTTGGATTGCGCGTGCCGCATCTGCATCTGCGGTGTCACCTCTTCCTGTGGGCGAGGTGGCATTGAGCATGTCGCACACGCCGATACCGACCGCAATTCAGTCGAACAAATTCGGCGTATGATTGACGACCGCGCCCTCGATGGCGAGCATTTTTAGTTTTGTCACCACGCCGCCATTGGCAGAGAAACCACCGGGCTTGCCGCCGGCGGCGAGCACGCGATGGCACGGCACCACGATCGGACAGGGATTGCGCCCGAGCGCTTGGCCGACATCGCGCGACAACTCGACGCCGCCGAGCCGTTTGGCGATATCGCCATAGGTCATGGTCTTGCCCGGAGGGATGGTGCGCGCGATGTCGTAGACGCCGCGGTGGAATTCGGGAACGCCATCGAGATCGAGGACGACGTTGGTGAGATCGTTCGGCTTGCCCGCGAGCAATTCGACGATCCCCTCGATCGCGCTTTGTATCTCGGCCGGCGGCGGCGCCTCCGCGATGTCGCCGTAGCGCTGGCGGATGCGGGCCCGGGTCTTGTCCTCACTTCCCATCGGCAGTTGCACCGCATTAATGCCGCGCGGCCCCCAGGCGATGCCGCAGCGGCCGATCGCGGTGTCGAATATCGTAAAATGGTAGTCGGTCATGGCTGGCTCCAAATCCTATCGCCCCATGTCGTGAGCTTGATGCTGGGTTCGGAATCTAGGCTTGGAAATTGTTGCGATCCACCCGAAACCTGAGGGAACCTGGCGCCGTCCCACAGTTATCCGTCATTCCGGGGCGCGAACGAAGTCAGCGAACTCGGAATGACGGCTGTGGTTAGTCCATGGGCATACGGCGATTTCCGTGGGATTATTGTTCCCTCTTCGACCCGCCCCACCCCGCGAGCCCCCATGCAAACGCTAAATGTCAACGGATACGACATGGCCTATCTCGAGGTAGGCCAGGGCCCGCCGCTACTGTGCGTACACGGCTCGCTCGGCGATTTCCGTGCCTGGTCGGCCGCGTTCGGGCCGCTGTCGAAGGGCCGTCGCGTGATTTCCCTCAGCCTGCGCCACTTTTTTCCCGAGCATTGGGACGGCGTCGGTGACACCTATTCGATCGCGCAGCACACGGCCGACGTGATCGCCTTCATTGAGAAGCTCGACAGCGGACCGGTGGATCTGATGGGGCATTCGCGCGGCGGGCATATTTCGTTTCGCGTGGCGCAGCGGCGGCCTGATCTATTGCGAAAACTGATCCTGGCCGAGCCCGGCGGCGAGCTCGATGCCACGCTCGATCCGGCCGTAAAACCCGGACCGTCGGCGCTGGCCGCGAGGATTGCGGCTGCGGCCAAAAAAATCGCGGCCGGCGATGTCGAGGGCGGCCTGATGCTGTTCTTCGATGCGATCGAGGGTTCCGGCGCCTGGACGCGGCTACCGGCCGCGGCCAAGCAGCAGCTGCGCGACAACGCGATGACGCTGATCGGACAAACCCGCGACAAGCGGCCGCCATTCTCCAAGGCCGATGCGGAGGCGATCAAGACGCCGACGCTGTTCATCGGCGGCGCCAACACCAGGGGCGCGCTGCCGCATGTGCTGCATACGCTGGCGGCCCATGTTCGGGGTTCAAAGACGGTGATGATTCCGGGCACCACGCATCCGATGTTCGAACAGGCGCCGCAAAAGTTCTGCGAGATCGTGCTGGAATTTTTGGCGGC
>Ga0207657_10008645_pt1 | contig 10309 bp, 11 predicted proteins | sample KBSC33metaG_FD_184316 | JGI IMG/M metagenome (GOLD analysis project Ga0207657, IMG submission 184316) | Corn rhizosphere microbial communities from Kellogg Biological Station, Michigan, USA - KBS C3-3 metaG (SPAdes) (version 2) | ecosystem: Host-associated > Plants > Roots > Rhizosphere > Soil ... | reverse complement strand
AACGGCGCCATGCGCAGCACGATGCTGAGCGACATCGACCAGTTCCTGGCCGCGTCGCTCAAGCGCTGAAACGAAAAGGGCGGCCCCGCGGGACCGCCCTTTAGATGTTCGTTTCCGGCCAGATCAGCGCGAGTAGAACTCGACCACCAGGTTGGGTTCCATCGTCACCGGGTAGGGCACTTCGTCGAGCGACGGGACGCGCGACAGGCTGACCTTGTCGGTGCCATCGACCGCGACGTATTCCGGGATGTCGCGCTCGGGCAGGCTCTGCGCTTCGGCGACCAGAGCCATGTCCTTGGCCTTGTCGCCCAGGCTGATCACCTCGCCGACGTTCACCCGGCGACTGGCGATGTTGCACTTCACGCCATTGACGCGGACGTGGCCGTGGCTGACGAGTTGGCGGGCGGCGAAGATCGTCGGCGCGAACTTGGCGCGATAGACGATCATGTCCAACCGGCGCTCGAGAAGGCCGATCAGGTTCTGCCCGGTGTCGCCCTTCATGCGGTCGGCTTCCTTGTAGGTCGCCTTGAACTGCTTTTCGGTGACGTCGCCGTAATAGCCCTTGAGCTTCTGCTTCGCGCGCAGCTGCAGGCCGAAGTCGCTGACTTTGCCCTTGCGGCGCTGGCCGTGCTGGCCGGGCCCGTAGGAGCGCCGGTTGACGGGAGAATTCGGGCGGCCCCAGATGTTTTCGCCCATCCGGCGGTCGAGCTTGTACTTGGCGCTTTTGCGCTTCGACATAATGTCGATTCCTTCAATTTGCTGTCATCGCCCCCCAATTCGCCATGAACTGGGGCCGATGCTTGAACCCGGCATCGCACCGCACGGTCCACAACCGTGCGCGGCTGCCGCTTCACCGGGGTGCGGAGCCAATCGCGAGGGGCGCCCATGAAGCGGTGCGCCCCAAATGTCAATGACCGGGCCCGAGCGTGACCGGAACGCTGCCGTTCTGCCGCGATACGTATTTGTCCATCTCTTGCTTGGTCTGCGCGGCAAGCTTGTCCCAGTCAGCCTTCGTCAGGCAGATGCGGCGCTTGGCCACCAGCGAGCCGGTCACCGTCTCGGTCCGGCAAATCTTCTTTTCCTTGACCGGTGTGCTGTCCGTGTTCGCGTCGTCGGCCGCAAAGGCGGCGCTCGACAAGCCGATCGCCAGCCCCGTGGCGAGCAATAACCTGACTTTCATTCAACCCTCCTGACTCAGGCCGCGCGGGGGAGCGCGGAGCCTTGCCGTGATCGAGCGTAACCCGGAAGGCTCGAGCAATGCAAACGGCGTGCGCAACGATACCTTTGCCCTAGTCCCCGCGCGTCCGGCTTAGGGCCGAGAGCACCCCGCGCAGCGTGCGCACTTCAAGGTGATTCCAGCCCGGCTTGGTCAACAACCCGCGCAACGTGCGCCGTGTGGAGGCCGCGCGCGCAGCCGGGCGGAAGTACCCCTTCGGCTCCAACAGTTCTTCGAAATGAGCAACCAGGCCGTCGAGCTCTTCCTGCGGCGCCGGCGGCAACTCTTGCTGCAGCGGCGGTTGCGCCAGGTCGCGGCTTTTCGACCACTCGTAAGCGATCAGGATAACCGCCTGGGCAAGGTTTAGCGAACCGAATTCGGGGTTGATCGGCACGGTGACGATCGCCCGGGCCAAAGCGACATCCTCCGTCTCGAGGCCCGAACGTTCGGCTCCGAACAGCACCGCGCTCCTGCCCGGCTGCCCCGCGATCTCGCCCGCCGCGGCTTCGGGCGTCAGTACTGGCTTGCTGACGCCGCGCTTGCGTACCGTCGTCGCATAGACGTGTGCGCAATCGGCCACCGCGGCGGCTGTGGTCTCATAAACTGTGGCCTGCGCCAGCACCTCGTCGGCGCCGCTCGCCGCGGGCCCGGCCGAGGGATTTGGCCAGCCATCGCGCGGGGACACCAGTCGCATCTCGGTGAGCCCGAAATTGAGCATTGCCCGCGCAGCCTTGCCAATGTTCTCGCCCAGCTGCGGGCGGACGAGAACGATGACGGGGCGCTCAGCTTTCGCGACCGGCATCTCTGACCGTGCTCGCAAATTCCTCGAAGTCGCGCGCTTCGCCGAAGTCGCGATAGACGCTGGCGAAACGGATGTACGCGACGCTGTCGAGCTGGCGCAGGCCGTCCATTACCATTTCCCCGATGCGCGACGAGGCGATCTCGCTTTCTCCAATCGTTTCGACCTGGCGCTGGACGCCCGAAACCAGTTGGTCGATCCGTTCCTGCCCGATGCTGCGCTTGCGGCAGGCGAGGGCGACCGACTGCTCGATCTTGCCACGCTCGAACGGCTCGCGCTTGCCGCCGCTCTTGACCACCATGATCTCGCGCAGTTGCACGCGTTCGAAGGTAGTGAAGCGCGCGCCACAGCTCTCGCATTGGCGTCGCCGCCGGATTGCCGTGTTATCCTCGGTGGGGCGGGAGTCTTTTACCTGACTGTCGTCGTGGGCGCAGAACGGGCAGCGCATTCGCTGTTAACGCTTGATCCGGCTGTAAAGCGTAATTCCGGCACCGGCCAAACCGCCGATGATCGGCCCCACGAACGGCAGGACCCAGCCCGCCACCGCTCCGGCGGCCGCGCCGACCAGCACCGGCTTGGTCGAGGGATGGTGCATCCCTTCCTTGGCCATGCCGACGATCTCTTCGCGCATGTCGTCAACCAGGTCGGGCTCACCATTCGGGTCGTTGTGCGGATCGCTCATCGCTTTATCTCCCGGGATAGACGGGGAAGGCGGCGGTCAGCTCGCCGACCCGGCGGCGCACGCTTTCTTCAGCTTGCGCATCGCCCTCGTCGCCATTCTTCGCCAAGCCGTCAACGACTTCGGCGATCAGCGCTCCGATCTTGCGGAACTCCGCCGGACCGAAACCGCGGGTGGTCCCGGCCGGGGTGCCGAGACGCACGCCCGAGGTGACGAACGGGCTCTTCGTGTCGAACGGAATGCCGTTCTTGTTGCAAGTGAGAAATGCGCGGTCGAGGCCCTTTTCCGCCGCCTTGCCGGTCACGTCCTTGGGCGTGAGATCGACCAGCATCAGATGGTTGTCGGTGCCGCCCGAAACGATGCTCAGGCCATGTTCCTCAAGGCTGGCAGCGAGCGCCTTGGCGTTCTCCACGATGCTGGCGGCATAGGCCTTGAACTCGGGCCGCAGCGCCTCGCCGAAGGCCACCGCCTTGGCGGCTATCACGTGGACCAGCGGGCCACCCTGCAAGCCCGGGAACACCGCCATGTTGAGCGGCTTCGTCAGCGCTTCGTCGTTCCACAGGATCACGCCCGAACGGGGGCCGCGCAAGCTTTTGTGCGTGGTGGTGGTGACGACGTGGGCGTGCGGGAAGGGCGAGGGGTGCGCGCCGCCGGCGACCAGCCCCGAAAAGTGCGACATGTCGGCAAGCAGGTACGCACCCACCTCGTCGGCGATCCGGCGGAACGCGGCGAAGTCCCAGTGCCGCGGATAAGCGGTGGCGCCGGCGATGATCAGCTTCGGCTTGTGCTCGTGCGCCAGACGGCGGATCTCGTCCATGTCGAGCCGCTGATCGTCGCGCCGCACGCCATAGGGCACCGCGTTGAACCACTTGCCGCTCATGTTGACCGGCGAACCGTGGGTCAGGTGGCCGCCGGCCGAGAGGTTGAGGCCCATGAAGGTGTCGCCGGGATTGAGCAGGGCGAAGAACACAGCCTGGTTCATCTGGCTGCCGCTGTTGGGCTGAACGTTGGCGAACCGGCAGCCGAACAGTTGTTTGGCCCGTTCGATGGCGAGGCTCTCGACGACGTCTGCATATTCGCAACCGCCGTAGTAGCGCTTGCCCGGATAACCCTCCGCGTACTTGTTGGTGAACACCGACCCGGTCGCTTCGAGCACCGCCTTGCTGGCGATATTTTCCGACGCGATCAGCTCGATCCGGTCGCGCTGACGACCCAGTTCGCTGCGGACCGCGGCGAAGATTTCGGGGTCGGCCTCGGCGAGGCTGTCCTGCCAGAAATGGTTGAGAGCGTCGGTAAGGTCGGATTGCGGCGCGTTGGCAGTAGTCATCAGGCGTCCTGCTGGCTTTGGGAGAGCTTGTCTACGCGGCGCTGGTGACGGCCGCCGGCGAAAGGGGTATCGAGGAAAGCGGTAACGCAGGCCTTGGCCATGTCGATGCCGGTCAACCGCGCGCCAAGGGCGATCGCGTTGGCGTCGTTGTGCTCGCGGGAGAGCGCGGCGGAAAGCGGCTCGGAGACCAGCGCGCAGCGGGCCTTCGGATTGCGATTGACCGCGATCGAGATGCCAATCCCGCTGCCGCACAGCGCGATCCCGCGCTCGGAACGGCCGGCCGCGAGATGTTCGGCCAGCCGCGCGCCGAAGTCAGGATAGTCGACGCTTTCCGGGCCTTCGGTGCCTAGATCCGTGACCTCGTGGCCGGCCTGGCGCAGCCAGTCGGCTAGCTGCGCCTTGAGCTCGAACGCCGCGTGGTCGGAGGCGAGCGCTATCTTCATGGGGCGCACATAGGCACTTGCCGCGCGCGGTGCCACCGCAAATGGGCTTTGTCCCCCGCGAGGTGAGCTATACCCGGCACCCAAAAGGAGAGTCGGCTATGGAATACCGCTATCTCGGACGCAGCGCTCTGAAGGTTTCGCCCCTGTGCCTCGGCACGATGATGTTCGGCGGGGCGACCGACGAGCCCACCGCCAGGCGCATCCTCGACAAGGCGCGCGACCAGGGGATCAACTTCCTGGACGCGGCGGACCTCTACAACGGCGGCAAGTGCGAGGAAGTCGTCGGCCGCGGCATCGTCGAACATCGCCACCACTGGGTCGTCGCCACGAAGTTCGGCTATAACAGCAGCGGCAAGCCCAACGAAGGCGGGCAGTCGCGCAAGTGGATCTTCCAGGACGTCGACGATAGCCTGCGCCGGCTCGGCACCGACTTCATCGACGTTCTCTATTTCCACCGCTCGGACAACGAGGCGCCGTTCGAAGAACCCCTACGGGCGATCAGGGACCTGATCGCGCAAGGCAAGTTGCGCTATTACGGCGTGTCGAACTTCAAGGCCTGGCGCATCGCCGAAGTCTGTCGCGCGGCCGACAAGCTCGGCATGGACCGGCCGATCGTCAGCCAGCCGCTCTACAACATCGTCGACCGGCTGGCCGAAGTCGAGCAGCTCCCCGCGGCGGGTCACTATGGCATCGGCGTCGCGCCTTACAGCCCGCTTGCGCGCGGCGTACTGAGCGGCAAGTACGATCCCGGCAAGGAACCGCCGGCGGATTCGCGCGCCGGGCGTAACGACACCCGGATCATGCAGACCGAATGGCGCCCGGAATCGCTCGATATTGCCCGCAAGGTGGCCGAACGGGCCAACGGCAAGGGGCTCTCGACCGTCGCCTTCGCCATCGCCTGGGTGATGCGCAACAAGTTCGTCACCGCCCCCATCGTCGGCCCGCGCACCGAAGCGCAGTGGGATGCATACGTTCCGGCTATCGAAGCGCAGCTCGATGCAGAAGACGAAGCATTCGTCGACGGTCTCATCCCGCCGGGCCACGCCTCGACGCCGGGCTACACCGATCCGGCCTATCCTATCGAAGGACGGCAGGTGCGCTGACGATCGGCTCCCAGGCCGCGGGGAGCGCCGGCGCGTTCAGGCGGCGGCGCGGCGTTGGAGCACGCGGGGCGCGGTTTCGCCGAGAACGGCGCAAAGCATGCACACCAGTACCGCCGCCGCGATCATCACCAACGGGAGCACCGCGAGCCCGACCCTGTCGGCCGCCATGCCGATGAGTACCGGACCGAGGCCGGCGCCGACCGCTTCGCCGAACGCGGCGTTGAAACCCATCGCCGTCGCCTTGAAACGCTCCGGCGCGGATTCGCCTGCGATGACGTTCATGATCAGGATGCTCGGCCCGGCCCATCCGGCCGCCATGATCCCTCCCGCGAAGACCAGCGGCAGCGAGCCGTGGGCCGCGATCAACAGCACCGCGCCGACCGCGGTGAGGACATAGAACCCAACGATCATCGGGCGCCGCCCGAAGCGGTCGGACAGCGCAGGCCCGAGGAAGCCGTAGGCCACCGCCGCCGCCATACCGGTGGTCATCACCGCGCCGATCAGTGTCAGGCTCAATCCCTGGACGCTGTGCAGGTACAGCGGCAGGAAGCCGGTGAAGGCGATCACGCAAGTCATCGAGCAGGTCGCCAGCAACATCGTCCAGCGGACGTTACGGATCCTGACGATGTCGACGATCGCGCCGACGATGCCGCGCGGGTCGCCGCCCTGCGCGGGCTCAACCGGGGGATTGCGCACCAGAATCGTGATAAGCAACGCCGTGACAAGGCCCGGCACGCCAACGATCCAGAAGGCTTCGCGCCAGCCGAGCCACTGGCCGACGCCGACGATCACCACCGGTCCGAGCAAGGGAATCGCGTTGAGGCCGATGGTCGAGAGCATGCCGATGGCCAGGCCGCGCCGCTCCGGCGAGACTTCGGTCTGGACGATATAAGTGCTGAGCGGGGGCAAGCCGCCTTCGGCGATCCCCATCAGCGCTCGCGCCGCGAGGAGGGTAAGGAAGCCGACCGCGAGGCCCGAGCTGATCGAGGCCACCGAGAAAATCGCCGTGCCGCCGACGAGCAGCAGCTTGCACCTTCCGGTCAGGTCCGCGGCGCGCGTCAGGCCAAAGCTCGACAGCGCCCAGGTAACCGCGAGAATGCCGGTGATCGCGCCGATCTGGGTGTTGTTCAGACGAAACTCTGGCTGGATCAGCGGCGCGAGCAGCCCGAAGGCCGTGCGGTCGAGAAACACGATGCCCATGTTCAAGCCGAGCAGGCCGACGAGCATGGTCTGGTACCCGGCGGAAGCGCGGCCGTTCCCGTTCCCGGCAAATGCAACCGACGCCATGTCCTCTCCCCCGTCAGCCACCCACTCCGCAACTTAGCAGATCGGCGCCGTTTGGCACCTGGCGATTTTATGTTACCGCTACCACCGGGGGTCCCGGAGAGATTCGCGTGGCTGAAGTACTGAAGGACCGCGCCAGCGTCTGGCTGTTTGCAGTCGGCGTGGTCGCGGTTTCGGCAGGCGCGCTGTTGCACGCGCCGATGTTCTTGATGGGCAAGGACATGGGCTTTCGGCTGGCCGGAATGCCGATGGACCGGCCGATGATCGCCGGCATGTTCATGATCATCGCAGGTATCGGCCTGGCGGGCTGGGGCTTGCTGCCCAGGAACGTCGCCGCGCAGATCGAAGCTTCGCGCCACATCAGCGTCAAGGCGCCGGAGGATGCCCCACTCACCGGCGCGCACTGGCAGTTGATGGCCGTGCTGGTCATCGCGCTGGTGATCGACGTGATGAAGCCGGCCGCGCTCGGTTTTGTGATGCCCGGCGTCAAGGAGGAATACGCGGTCAGCGCGGCGCGGGGCGCCGCACTGCCGTTCGCGGCGCTGTTCGGCACGGTGGTGGGATCGGTGTTTTGGGGCGTGATGGCCGACATCTACGGCCGCAAGGCGACGATCATGCTGTCGGCGGTGATGTTCGTCGGCACCTCGATCTGCGGCGCCATGCCGAGCCTCAACTGGAACATCTTCATGTGCTTCCTGATGGGCGCGGCTGCCGGCGGAATGCTGCCGGTGACTTATGCGCTGCTGGCCGAGATCATGCCGACCAAGCACCGCGGCTGGGCGCTGGTGCTTGTGGGCGGGCTCGGTTCGGGCGGGGGATATTTCGCCGCGAGCGGCTTTTCCGCCTGGCTCGAGCCGATCTTCAGCTGGCGCGTGCTATTCCTGCTCAACCTGCCGACCGGGCTGCTGCTGCTCTCGCTTTCCGGCTTCATTCCGGAGTCCGCCAAATTCCTCCTCGCGCGCGGCCGCCGGGCAGAAGCACAGGCGGCGATGGCGCGCTTCGGCACACGCGGGATCGAGCATGGGCCGGAGCGGGAAGACGTCGACTTCGCGCCCGTCCATGTCGACCCGGAAACTCATCGCGGCGGGCTATGGGCGCCCGGATTCCGGGGCCGAACGGCGGCTCTGACCACGATTGCGCTGAGCTGGGGCCTGGTGAACTTCGGGCTGCTGTTGTGGATGCCGGCCGACTTCGTTTCGCGCGGCCTGCCGATGGCGGCAGCCTCCAGGCTGCTCGCGCAGTCCGCGCTGATCGCTTTCCCCACGGTGGCTGTGGGCGCCTTCTTCTACAGCCGCTGGAGCACGAAGGGCTCGCTGCTTGCCGCGACGGTCGTCTCGGGTCTCGGCCTGGTCGGCGTGCTGGCGATGGACGCGCTCGGCATCCGCCTGCCGCCGGTCGCGATCATCGCCCTGCTGATCGTCGGCAATAACGCCGTGCTGGCGATTGTCCTGCCGTACGCCTCCGAAAGCTATCCGCTGCACATCCGTGGGCGGGCGACCGGCTGGATCGCCGCTTCGACCAAGGCCGGCGGGCTGGCGGCCCAGGCGCTCAGCGTGGCCGCGCTGGTTCCGCCGCTCGGCGTGGTCGCTGCGCTGATTCTCGCCCCCGTGCTGCTCGGGTTGGCGCTGGCGCTGGCCTTCTGCCCGGAAACCCGCGGAGTCGACCTGCGCCTGGTCGACGCGCACGCCTGAGCCTTCAAAGCCGCGCGGCCGGCAGCGTTCGCCCACGGATCAGGTCCGCCGCCTTCTCGCCGATCATCATGCACGCGAGGTTGGGGTTGCCGCGCGGCAACCCGGGCATGATCGAAGCATCCGCCACGCGCAGGCCATCGAGGCCATGGACACGCAGGTCGGCGTCGACCACCGCCTGCTCGTCCGCCCCCATGCGGCATGAGCACGCCGGGTGCGCCCGGTGGGTTGCGGCGCGGCGCACATGGTCGGCAAGCTCGGCATCGGTCCGCAGGTGCTGGCCCGGCAGGTTCTCTCGGGCGATCAGTTCGCTCAGTGGGCTTTGCGCGTAGATCTGGCGGCTGAAGCGGATCGAACGGATCATGCCGTCCATGTCACTGGGGTCGGCGAACATGTTGAGGAAGATGCGCGGGGGGTCGCGCGGGTCGGCCGAGCGCAGCCGCACCCACCCGCGCGACTTGAGTGGGAGGTAGCCGGTGCGTACCGACAGCCGCGAGACCGGCTTGCGCTGCACGCCAGGCAGCCAAAGTCGCGCGTCTCCGCTCAACGGCAGGCACATCATCTGCATGTCGGGCCGGTCGAGGCCGTCTGTCGATCGGGCGAAAATATTGGCGACGGTGCCGGTGTAGGCGAACGGGCCCGCGCTCTTCGTGTACCAGCGCCAGGCGGCGAACGCGGCGCGGTCGGCGCGCAAGTGGGGTGTCAGGCCCGCGTCCTCCTTGAGATCGAACTCGTTGATGACCACTGGATGATCGGCGAGGCCGCGACCGACGCCGGGGAGGTCGTGCACTGGGGCGATCCCCATGGCGCGCAATTCGTCCGCCGCGCCGATGCCCGACAGCAGCAGGGTCTGCGGCGAGCCGTAGGCGCCGGCCGAGAGGATCACTTCTTCGTTGGCGATCGCTGTGAGCACTTTCCGGCCGCGCGCATATTGCACTCCGATCGCCCGGCCGCCCCGAACGACGATCCGCTGGACCAGCGCACCGGTTTCGATCGTCAGGTTCGGGCGGCCGCGCGCGGGCCGCAGATAGGCCCGCGCCGAGCTGACCCGACGACCTTGCGCGACGGTCGATTCCATTCGTGAGATGCCGTCCTGCTCGGCCGCGTTCGGATCGTCGCGAAAAGGGATGCCGGCCGCCTGCGCCGCTGCGAGCAGCGGTTCCCACAACAGCTCCGGCCCTTCCATCCGCGAGATCTGCACCGGCCCATCGCCCCCGTGATACGGTTCCGCGCCGCGCCAGTGCGTCTCCAGCTTCCTGAAGTAGGGCAGCACGTCGGCATAGCTCCAGCCCGCAAGTCCGGCGGCAGCCCAGTCGTCGAAGTCGCGCCGGTTGCCGCGGATGGCGATCATCGCGTTGATCGACGAGGTTCCGCCGAGCGTCCGCCCGCGCGGGATGCCGAGACGGCGGCCATTGAGCCCTGGCTCGGGCTCGGATTCGAACTGCCAGGTGCCGATCCGCCCCAGCGCGACGCGCGGAAAGGCGAGCGGCATCGCTTGCAGCGGATGCGGCAGGCGCGGCCCGGCTTCGAGCAGCAGCACCGACACGCTCGGATCCTCGCTCAGCCGCGCCGCAACCACCGCGCCGGACGATCCCGCGCCGACGACGATGTAATCGTATCCGGCGGTCATCGGCGATAGCGGCGGGCGTAAACCAGCGCGCCGACCATCGCGCCACCGAACGTCAGCCCCTCGATCGCTCCTGTGACGACCTGGCTCCTCGGCCCGAAACCCCGCTCGCCAAGCGCCGCGCCGATTGCGTTCAGGTGCAG
>Ga0207657_10008643_pt1 | contig 10310 bp, 13 predicted proteins | sample KBSC33metaG_FD_184316 | JGI IMG/M metagenome (GOLD analysis project Ga0207657, IMG submission 184316) | Corn rhizosphere microbial communities from Kellogg Biological Station, Michigan, USA - KBS C3-3 metaG (SPAdes) (version 2) | ecosystem: Host-associated > Plants > Roots > Rhizosphere > Soil ... | reverse complement strand
GAAGAGCTAGCGCAGCCACTTCAGCGTGTGTGTGTGTATATATATATATATAGAGTATATATAGGGTGATGGTAATGGAAGCCCTGGGCTTCATATAGGTGTGCGGAGCCCCAGCCAGACGAGCCGAACGTGGTCGAACCGAATGGATCGATCCAGGCGGCCCGTTTTAATGCACTACAGTTATGCAAGTATAATAGCTTGTACAAATATGCGTAAACCAACGTGGGCCACGTGTTCGTACGTGGATCGGTGACGTGTAACCCGTAAAAGGGGGAAGCGCATTTAAACAGACAGTTACGACACCGTAAATGTATTCATAACATTGCATAGATGACTGTTACTCCCCCGATCAGATCGCCCACGATCAGCGCGGCCACGATCCTAAAATTAAGCGGGTAATGGATATGCGCCGTGAAATATGCGTCCACGATATTGGATATACGCTTGGTACAGGGAAAAAAATCATAATCTTCCAGAAAAGTGGAGAGTACGCATCATTTGATAGTCCGCTGCTGGGTGAAGGGCGTATTTGCTCTGGAAGATGGCGGCGCCATGGGGTAACAAGTCCATAAGTGAGTATACGACGCCGACGTCTGTTCATCGACCAAATCAATGCTTGGATATCGTAACAATGGTGCAGGAAGAACAACAAGGAGGGAACCAGTTTACCTCAGATGCAAGTGCGCATATGCAAACAGCTACTGCTGTAGAGGCAATTACTCCACCAGCAGCTTTGAGGGCCCCGGGGGTTGATGATCAGACCATATTTGAGGCATCGAGGATGACAGTAAATCAAGGAGGACAACACCTTAATACTATGCGTACTATTGGTGATCATGAACAGGACACACCAGTGATTCTGCAGAGACATGTAAGTAATATTGAACTGATTTGAATTTTCAGTATTGTACGTTGAATTGTATACAGTAGAAGGCAGCTAGAGATGGTGTGACATTCAGTATTTATATTATGCATACACTGTGAAACTTTTGGCTGAAAATTGTTATGATCTACATACAACATAAAAATATGTAGGGTACCATAGATGATACAATTTATATTTTTTGCACAGGAAGTTACAATTGATCCGAGATTAGTACCTAAAGTTGGTATGACATTCAGTGGGGTGGATGAAGCATATAAATTTTATAGTAGGTATGCATATGAAGTTGGATTTCCATTGAAAAAGTATAGGGAACGGAAAAATTGTAAGTGGTTGAATTGCTCGATGGAAGGCAAAAGATCAGTAAGGGGAATATCAAACCCAAAGGTACGTAGTACCAGTTCGAAACGGACACAATGCAAGGCCGGTATGAAACTTAAAAAAATTTATGATGATGCAAAAGAGACAGTTATATCAGTGCGTATTGATCTGTTGCACTTGGATCATAATCATGAATTTTTTAAAAAGGATACCGAAAAGAATCAATTACAATGCAACAAGACGCATGATCCTGAATACATGGAGTTCATAAGTTCAATGCAAGAGAGTCGAATCCCGCAACATTGTATTATGGATTATGTATCAGAAATGCACGGTGGTCCTGAGAGTGTGCCTGTAACAGCACAGGACATGTATAACCTGTAAGTTTATGATATGTTCCGATTGATATACATAAATGATATATGCTGGTTGTTGTTTCTGCCTAATGCTAAATTCTCACAATAATTTCAGGAAAAAGGCAAAGCAACGAGAAAGAAATGCAAATGATGTGGCAAAGCTACTATCCTTTTTTGCATCCTGCAAAAAGGATAATCCACAATTTTTCTCTGACTTCCAATTGGATAAAGAAGGAAAGATTTTGAGCATATTTTGGTCACATGCAAGCCAGCAAGGGGATTACATGGATTTTGGTGATGCGGTTACATTTGACACAACACATAAGACTAATCTGTATGAAAAACCACTAGGTATGTTTGTTGGTTCAAATCACCACCTCCATTGCACTATATTTGCTTTCGCATTGTTGGGGGATGAAACTGTTGATACATTTGAATGGGTATTCAACGCCTTCAAAACATGCATGGGAACCGAAGGGCCACGAGTGATGCTGACAGGTACGACTGATAATAATGAATTAAATGTATATACATCAACTATGGCTTAAATTAGATATTATTTTCTTTATATAACATGGAATAAGATTCGTACAATTGTGTCATATATGTTTGCAGATCAAGATCCTGCAATGCCAGTAGCCCTCGAGAGGGTTTTCCCACACACAATACATCGTTTATGTCTATGGCATGTGCAAAATAGGTATATGCCTTTTCTAAACGAGTTGTATGCAAGATTTGAGGAAATGGACTTTAAGACACGGTTTCAATCTATAATACATCATCCTTTGACTGAGTTGGAGTTTGAGACTGCATGGTCAATGCTACTTGAAGATTTTGATCTGCACGATAACAGTACTCTGGATAAGCTGTATGGAATACGTAAGGATTGGGTGCCTGCTTTTTTTAAAAATCATTATTGTGGTCTAATGTTGTCTACACAGCGTAGCGAAAGCATGAACAGGCTTGTCAAAAGTGCACATGTTGATGCAAATACTCCGCTTCATCAATTCGCCAAGCAAATGATGAAACTTCTACACAGTAGAAAGATGAAAGAGTCAAAAGAAGCAGTGGGAAGCATGGTGAGGATAAAATTGTTATGTCGTATATTGATACTTTAATATAAGTGTAAACTAATTTGCATTATATATGCCACAGGGTCAAAAGGAAACGAACACGCTATACATGTTTGAGATAAGGGTTGCAAGAGCATACACAAGGGCTGTGATGTGTAGATTCCAGGAATCTTTGAAATATGCAACCGCATTCAAGATAATGCATGACGATGAAGGGGGTGCAAATGATTGGGTAGTGCAACATACAACTAGATCGAATAAAATTGTTTGGGGACAGCACCAATTCAAAGTCACAGCTGATGAAGATGCAGGAAAGTATACTTGTGAATGCAAACATTGGGAACATACAGGTATGGAGTACTAAAAAGTAAATATATACATTGAAAACATATGAACAAAATCTTAAGATCATTATTGTTTTATAGGGCTATTCTGTGTACATGTACTACGCGCGTTTATGCATCTTCAGATTGACCGGATACCGAAAGAATATATTTTACAAAGATACACCACCTCTGCAAGGCAAGATGTTCCGTTTTCAAGAGATGATAGGAATTTGAAGGGGAAGGATGGAGAAACTAAGTCATATAGACAGAAGATGTTGCTTAAAAAGGCAATGAAAGTAGTGCATCATGCTAGTTTATCCAAAGCAGGAAATGATAGAGCCCTAACAGTAATGGATGAGCTTCTCGAAGTACTTTCGCGTTTGGAAACAGATATAGACGTTGAGGAAACTTGTGGAACTAGTGGAGGAGATGGTATACAGGTATGTAATGTTTTAATATGTATGTTGTAACATATTATTAATCATATTATATTGATGAGGTGTGAAACAATAAAATCTCAGGACGATGATGAAGCCAATAGAGACAACGAAAAGGATGATGAATTTGACGAAAGGAATAACAAGGTTTGGATCGTACTGTTGTTAATGTTTATTTGTAAATGATGTATAATGATCTTTCATCCAAATTTTCAGGAAATTCAAGACGTATCTATTATACTTGAACAAGGTGTGGCCAATGATCAAATACATATACCATTACGTCCATTAGAAGAGGTAATATCTTTAACAACTTTACTGATTTGCAGTTATACATATACATGATTTATACGTTTGAGTTATTGGGTTATGATTGAGCTTAACAAAATGTGTTGTCAATTACAGGTTAATTTGCATGATCACGCAATAATGAATGTTAGTGGTGTCAGTGAACAAAATGATAATGCCAGAAAGGTAATAATGGTATAAATACTGTATGTTGGACTACATAATATTATATGCTGAGAAGTATTTACTTTTGAATTGCAGAAACTGGAATTTGCAGTCGATGGGATAAGCTTGGCAAGACCAAATAACTCAAGACCCAAAGGAAGAACAATAAAGGGGAGTGAAGAAAGGGTTATTAAATTGGGAGCTAAAGGTACAAAGAAAATGACCAGGAAATGTCAGAAGTGTGGAATTGCTGATGGTCACAACAGTAGGACATGTTTGTCAATGGAGGAAAATAGACAAAGGTTGGCAAGCCTTGCTGGACGTAAGAGAGGACGACCTCCAGGATCTAGGAACAAGGGTGGCAGTAAAGCTCCTGATTGGAATGAGACAACAACATCAAAAAAACACGCAAATGATTTCGATAGTAGTGAGTCAGACAGTGATTAGACTGTTGTATGAGATACGATTAATTTGTTTTTTACAATAAACCTTGCATGTTTGGCAACTGGTTTATATAGAGGTGGATATTGAAATCTAATAAATAGAGCGTATATTGCTTAATAATGTTGCATAAGTGGAAGTACAAAACATCGTAGACAACTTGTGGGATGATCGTATAATTTGTAAACTATATGACCAGTAATTAGTCTGTTGATAACGACAGCAGTGAGTCAGGCAGCGAGTAGTCTGTTGTATCTGATACGAATAATCTAAGATATAAAGTTGTTGAAATCTGATAAATAGAGCGTATATTGCTTACTAATGTTGCATAATTTGAAGTAGGAAACATCGTATATAACCTGGATGATACTCGCATATGAACTGATGGTAATATTAAGGAATGAGGTATTCATATAACATCTTCATAACATAAAAACAGATCATATTTAAAGCCCACAGAAGTGAAAACATCTGATGTTCACATATTCGCAGCATAACCATAAGTATCCAGCCAACTAAAGTTCACAGAAAGAACCTGGGTAACACCCCTAACACAAAGTAGCATGACAATTGTTCTGAAAACAGCACATATAAGGAAGCTTCCTACAATTGTTAACTGAACAAAATGGCCAAAATACCACAGTACGGTACATTGCCCACACCATTGCTTAGATCTGACATAGTTCACTAATTGCGCGCAAACATAAATCTCTGGATATCTAATGGAAGTGGCAACGCCTTGTTGATGCGATGGAATGTGAGTTGATGAAGGGCATGAGCACGTAGGTCTCGGGAATTGTCCTGCAATAAAAGCATAGCATGCATTAGACACGTATATAGCTAACATGTACAAATGATGGCAACCGGATTATAGAAACAGTTAGCACAGTCACTTACTGGTTGATTGAAAGAAGATATGACACCTGCATTGTGATCATAAAACTTCATGTAACTCATTACAAAAAATCCACAGTCATTTGACCCTGTCCTCATTGTTGGGCAATTAGATGGCATATCCATTGGAAAATTACCAAACTTAGGAAAGTCTGCATTGGGGCAAACGTGTTGTAACGCTTTGCTCAGCCTACTCATTATCACCCTAGCCCATGGGAATTTCCTGCCACCTAAATAAATTGGATCATAATGATAGTCCTTCCATTCGGTGCCACCAAGTTGTATACCATAGGGATTCGAATCTAAAATGTGTATAACCCGGTGGTGTAGATTGATCACATACAGTGTCCAATGACCCCTGCTAAGCATAGGTACCATTATCTGTTGATGAGAAAAGTAAATATAGGTTACATGTTGCTGTTGTAAAGTCATGATAATTAAAATGTACAGTTAATGAGCTGATGAAACTGTGAACAAAATGTTAATGGGACTTACCGACTTGCATTTATCCAGATTCACCAAAGCAGGCAATGTGTTGTGCAAGCAATTCTGTAGGACATTTTGATCAAACGGCTGAGGATTCTTGCTGTGACGTTCCTGTTCTTCAAAATTTAACAGAGCCTATAAAAAAATAGAGTGTGTAAGTATATTATGTGTATAGTTACAATAACTGTGAAGAAGAACCTACCCCAACGTTGACATCAAGTATTAATCTGTTAGATGTCAGAGTTCGACGATGATTTTTAGAATCATCACGAACACACTCTATGAAACACTGCATGAAGACATCCTCAAGACATTTACCCTCCGCGAAAGATTCATAAATATCCATACAGTTTGCACTGTAATCACCGTAATCAATAACAACCCTGTATGATGAACAAAGGTATAGATTCTTATTTCATAAATGAACCAACTTATAAATACGTTATTCGTAATTTGGGTTACATGTACCTGCTTTGGTCAATGTCCTTGGAACAAATTAAATCCCACAGAGAACGGATACACTCTTGCTCTGTAAGTGGTGGATCAGATCCAGAGATTGTAGTACCTTTGAGTGTATCAACCTGAAATGCAACATGGTTGTAAGTGGTTGAACATTAAAAAAATCAGTTTAATATCATAAAAAGCATTGTGTAATATGTATGTTATCATACTGACATGAGGAGTTGGGGTCTGGTCAAAAACTGGCCCACTGTCATTTTGTTCCATTTCGTCTGTTGCCATTGCACCTCTCTACACAAAGGTATATAATTAGGATAATTGTGTTGTATGTATAGTAAAATGTAATTATAACATGAGACATGGACTGCTAACAAACATTTTTTTCCGGTGTCACGTCAAATTTGGGCAAGCAGGTGCAAGCTGATGTGGTTTGAGGTGTGATATTTGTGTTCCTCAAACTTATGTTTCGAACATCAAAACAGAACTCCTGTTGACAAAAAAAGTGTGGTTCGCATACTGCTAAAAAGAAGTATGCATACATGTACGTATAATGAGTAAAAATAGTATTGTCGTTGGACAAATTACCTGTTGATCTGAAACCACATCCGATTCGTCGGGAAAGGTCTCAAGGACTGTACGGATATGCTGTTGTCTTTCGTGAATTTCTTCAAACTGAGTAGCACCCAGTTGGGTCTCAAGCTGCGAAGCTTGGGATGGCATATCGGGTGTGGGCTGGGTGGCATCAACTGTGTGTCCTTGTACACAATTATATTGAAAATAATATATGTCAAAACTTGCATTATATATCAAATGTTGCTGTGTATACTTGAAAAAAACATATGCTGTTAACTGTACATATAACAAAAACCGTATGCACATGTCGAAAGATAAAATGTTCTGAATAAGGGATACCTGCTGAATCAGCCAAATTCCCCGGTTGTTGTGGCTCATCAGTCTCGTTTTCTAAATTATCAGACTCGGCACGTAGTACCTCGTCTATCAATTCTATAAACTTGTCTGCTATGTCGTATTGCTTCTCAATAATTTTGTCAATGCTGTCTTTTATGGCTATGCATGACTTGTCAACCTCCAAGTCATATGCAGCAAGAATATCTGTGAATTTAGATCGATGACGATGTGGGAGATCGTTGATCTTACTTGACATCATCTCTTTGATAGATGGAAGTTTGATGTTAAAAGTTGGCCGAGGCATGGGGGCAGGGCGCGGTGCATCAAAAATATTGGTCCTGCACTCCGGCTGGTTGTTCAGCAAAAATTAATAAGAATCCATGTCCACCTTCCTATTCTATTTGTTCCATAAATAATCATAAACAATGTATATAATACATCATAAACTTGCCTCAGATTGGCGATCGATCTTAGGTCCAACTGCATAGCATGTCTCCGTCGAGCTTCGGAACTAGAAATAAAATTGTAGTGACTGTGAGTAACCAACTGTGTAAGTGTGCATAACCAACTGTGAAAATATGAATAACTTACTTCACAATGTCCGAAAGGTTCAGCCCCATGGCGTACCTTCCTCTTGTACTTACTTCACAATGTCCGAAAGGTTCAGCCCCATGGCGTACCTTCCTCTTGTCAGCTTTGGTCAAAGCTTTTATGCTATTCTTATCAAAGAATTTAATGCGAGGTGTGCCAGTCTTATTTTGGGGGACAGCGGCTGTATGCAGGTGATCCAAGTAATACAACTACATAAAAGAATTACAATGTTCAATAGCTATGTAAGTAGACATAACCAACATCGTAAAACATGTTACATAACTACCAACAGTTAGCAACCAAAAATGAAATAAATGTGCATACGGAAAAACACTATACTTACAAGGACAACAATGGAGCATCCGTATATAGTCGTGGAGACATTTGTGGTGATTCGGTTGTGCCACTTCTTGGCAGCTTCACATAGATCATTAAAAATCAACTGGCACCAGTCGATCTCATGGAAACGGTGCATTTCTTCTGTGAGAAGCACCTCATGATATGTGATGCCCCAGCTAGCAGTTGGAAACAGCAAACGGTTGAATAGAATGAGGAAGAAACATCTGATTGAAAGGTCATCATCCTCGCCTTTCCTTAATCGATCCTGTAGAAATGCCACATTGAACTCATCTTTGGCCACACCAAGCTCTGCCCTCAAGTTGCTTGCTGCAACTGCTTCATCAATACCCAAAGGTTTACCACCTCCATGATTTGGCACGCCAAGAATAAGATGAACAATATCCTTTGTGATCTTGAGTTCCTTTCCTGGACCAGGACGTATTGTCATATCCTTGGGGTCTAGCTTGTCCATCAACCATTGGAGGTGTGATCTACTGCACAGCGCATCTACTGTCATATCAAGAATGGTAGAGAAACCTTTACGTCTTATAGCCTCACGTTGTCTTTCATTCAAAATGTTAATGCTTGCAATGACATCTTGAGGGTTGCACCTCACATTAAGCCTCTGTTAAACAATATACAACATGAAATAATTTTGTTATTATAAAAAAAATAATCAGAACATTACAAATATGAAATTGTTTGTTGGGTATGCATAACATTAACCTGTCGGGGTAGCTCCTCATGTTTAATCCTCTTTGTCACGACTTTTCTTAACACTCTTGTGTGGCTTTCAGAAACATTACGCTTCTTCAGAGCTGGCATGAAGTCATCTTCATCAGAATCAATCTGAACTGTTTCATTGGTCACATTTTGACTGTCAGTATTTGGAGGATTTTCAACTTCTGGACATGGATTAGGCTGTTCTGCAGAGGGAATGTCAACACTGAAGCACTCCTGGCTTGACTGGATTGTTATACGCTTGGGGTTATTTGGAGGACGGTCGACTTGCTTCATTTTTTTAAATTAAAAGCTGCATACATAATATACAATATTGTAAAAATTAAACTGTTATATATGCATATGTATTTATGGTGTGGTATGATTGAATCAATGAACCTAATTGTTTTAAATACCAAACTTAAAACATATGAATATACTGTTCTCTATTTACATTTGCATACACATACTGAACTGTTCAATCATTAGGAAAAACTGAATATGTTTCAATAAAAACAGCCCTTGCTGTGACCAAATAATGTGTTAGCTGTAATGCTCTGAAATACATAAATGTATGCACTAAATAGATATGAAATTTTATATAAAAAATATACTCTACGAAAAACAACTAGTTGACTGCTCATTTACTAAACACAGTTGCATAAAAATCTGAATATGTTTGAGCAAAACAAAACTTGCTATAACCAAGCTGTATTGTCTGTGACCTAGTGTAATAAATAATGTCTGTTTTGTAATAATAAAAAAACTGTATATGATTCGATAAAACATGTACTGAACTGTTCAATAATAAGTGAATAACAGACCTTGCTGTAACCAAATAATGTATTAGCTGTAATCATCTGAAATACATAAATGTATGCACTAAACAGATATGAAATTTTATATAAAACATATACTCTATGAAAAACAACTAGTTGGCTGATCATTTACTAAACACAGATGCATACATATTCTGACCTGATATACCAGCATAACAAACTGAATATGTTGCATACAGATGCATACATGAAACACATTAGCATATATGTTCTGTCCTGTTATACGTTCATAAAAATCTGAATATGTTGCATACCATTGCATACAGTTGCAAACATAAAACACAATTTGCCTGCAACCTGATATGTTTGAGCAAAACAAAAATTGCTATAAACAATCTGTATTAACTGTGAACTGGTTTAATAAATAATGTCTGTTTTAAAATAATAAAAAACTGGATATGATCCAATAAAACAATACATGCTGTCACACAATGTATTAACTATAACAATAATGGAATAAATAAGTGTATGCAGTCACAAAAACAACTAGATGACCACCCAATTACCAATTGAACATAATATGATGCAAAAAACTTTAACTAATGTGCATAAACATGTAACCTAATGTGCATAACCAACTGTGTACATGAGCGTAACCGACTGTGTAAGTGTGCGTAACCAACTGTGTAAATGTGCGTAAATGTAATACATCAACTGCATAACTAATGTCAACCCTAGCCGTGATCCACACAATGCAAAATGAACAAAAAACAACTAGTTTGTTGACGGTCAAACACGATCAAATGAAATGCGCGCGAGCTAGGGTTGGGAAGAACACACCGA
>Ga0207657_10008640_pt1 | contig 10311 bp, 8 predicted proteins | sample KBSC33metaG_FD_184316 | JGI IMG/M metagenome (GOLD analysis project Ga0207657, IMG submission 184316) | Corn rhizosphere microbial communities from Kellogg Biological Station, Michigan, USA - KBS C3-3 metaG (SPAdes) (version 2) | ecosystem: Host-associated > Plants > Roots > Rhizosphere > Soil ... | reverse complement strand
CGGCTCCGGCACCAAGCTTGCGATGGAAGACGCGATTGCGTTGGCGGACGCCATGCAGCGCGCGCCAACGGTCGACGCCGCGTTGCAGCAATATGAGGAGGGACGCCGCGAGGAGGTCGAGAAGACCCAGCACGCCGCCGACGTATCGCTGGTCTGGTTCGAGCATGTCGATCGCTTCTGGGATTTTGATCCGGTGCAGTTCGCCTTTGGCGTCATGACCCGGGCCAAGGCGATTACGTACGATAATCTCACACTGCGCGCGCCGGACTTCGTCGCCGAGGTCGACAAGGCATTTGCAAAACAGGTCCGCGCCCAGGGTCACGACGTCGATGTCGAGGAGCCGGTGGCGCCGATGTTCCAGCCGCTGCGGTTGCGCGAGATGACGCTTGCCAACCGCGCGGTGGTATCGCCGATGTGCATGTATTCGGCAAAGGAAGGCGTGCCCGGTGATTTTCATCTGGTGCATTACGGATCGCGCGCCATCGGCGGCGCCGGTTTAATCGTTACCGAAATGACCTGCGTCAGCCGCGACGCCCGCATTACGCCCGGCTGTACCGGGCTGTGGAACGACGAGCAGGAAGCGGTCTGGCGCCGCATCGTCGATTTCGTCCACGCCAACTCGGCAGCGAAAATCGGCCTGCAGCTTGGCCACGCCGGCCGCAAGGGCGCCACCAAGCTGATGTGGGACGGCATGGACCGTCCGTTGGAGGAGGGCGGCTGGGATGTCCTGTCGGCGTCGCCAATTCCCTATTTTCCCGACAGCCAGGTGCCACGCGAGATGGACCGCGCCGCCATGGATAGGGTCAAGGCGGCGTTCGTTGCGGCGGCGGTGCGCGGCGAGCGTTGCGGCTTCGACATGCTGGAGCTGCACTGCGCCCACGGCTACCTGCTGGCGAGTTTTATTTCGCCACTGACCAACCAGCGCTCCGATGAGTACGGTGGCTCGCTCGACGGTCGCCTTCGCTTTCCGCTGGAAGTGTTCGAGGCGTTGCGGGCGGTATGGCCGGCGCACAAGCCGATGTCCGTACGCATCTCCGCCACCGACTGGGCGGAGGGTGGCGTCACCGGCGATGACGCAGTTGATATCGCACGCGCCTTCGCCGAGGCCGGGGTCGATCTGGTGGATGTCTCCACCGGACAGACCGTGCGCGATGCCCAGCCGGTCTATGGACGCATGTTCCAGACACCGTTCTCCGAGCAGGTCCGCAACGAGGCGCGTGTGGCAACCATGTGCGTCGGCAACATCACCACCTCAGACCAGGTCAATACCATCCTCGCCGCCGGGCGGGCTGATCTGGTGGCGCTCGGTCGTCCGCATCTGGTCGATCCGGCATTCACGCTCAAGGCTGCAGCCTGGTACGGCGCCGAGGCAGTCTTCTGTCCCCAGCAATATCTGCCGGGCAAGGAGCAGATTTTCCGCAACAGCGTCCGCGACCGGCAGGATTTAGAGGACCTGAAAATTAAGGCTAAGCCGAAGACCCGCGCCGAGCTGAAGGCGGAGGCGACAAAGCCGCTTGCGGCGGAGTGACCGGCCATGCGAGTTTAGCGGCCGTTGCGTTAGGGTATTGCGTGGAGTTGGACGATGAAGGCGATTATCGTCGGTGGCGGTATTGGGGGCCTTACCACTGCGCTGATGCTGCGGGCCCGCGGCATCGGTTGCGAACTGTTCGAGCAGTCGGACAGCATCCGCGAACTCGGCGTCGGCATCAATACGCTACCGCATGCGATCCGCGAACTCGCGGGCCTCGGCCTGTTGCAAAAGCTCGACGACATCGCCATCCGCACCGACGAGCTGTATTACCTCAACCGCCATGGCCAGGAGGTCTGGCGCGAAGCCCGCGGCATCGATGCCGGGCATGACGTGCCGCAATTCTCGATTCATCGCGGCCGGCTGCAGAGCGTGATCCACCGCGCGGTCGAGGAGCGGCTGGGGCGGGATTCCATCCACACCGGCTGCAGGTTAGGGGCCTTCACCCAGGACGAAGGCGGCGTGTCAGCGTATTTCTTCGATCGCGCAGGTAGCCACACCAAGACCGTGCGCGGCGATATTCTGATCGGCGCCGACGGCATTCATTCCCGGGTGCGCGAGACCCTGTTTCCGGACGAAGGGCCGCCGTGCTGGAACGGGCTGATGCTGTGGCGCGGCGCCCGCGACTGGCCCGTGTTTTTGACCGGCCGTTCGATGATTGTCGCCGGCGGCCTGCATGCCAAGGTCGTGGTCTATCCGATCGCGGAAGGATCGAACCCGGCAAACCGCCTGACCAACTGGGCGGTGCTGGTGAAGGTCGGCGACGGCAATGCGCCGCCGCCCCGCCGCGAGGACTGGTCGCGGCCCGGCAAGCGCGAGGAATTGATGCCGCATGTCGCGCGGTTCTCGGTGCCCTATGTCGACGTGCCGAACCTGATTTCGGCGACGCCTGAATTCTACGAATATCCGACCTGTGATCGCGATCCCCTGCCGTATTGGTCTGATGGACGCGTCACGCTGCTCGGCGACGCCGCGCATCCGATGTACCCGGTCGGGTCGAACGGCGCCTCGCAGGCCATTCTCGATGCGCGTTGTCTGGCCGATGCGCTGGCGCGTTCCGAGCATCCGCGCCAGGCGCTGATGGCGTATGAGCAGAAGCGCTTGCCGATGACAGCCGAGATCGTGCGCTCGAACCGGCGCGGCGGCCCGGAAGGCGTGATCGACGCGGTCGAACAATTGGCGCCCGATGGCTTCGACAATGTCGAGAACGTGCTGAGCTATTCCCAGCGCGAGGCCATCGTGCGCGGCTATGCCAGCAAGGCCGGCTTCGCGGCCGTGCCGGGGCTGGCGGCAGTGCGCGCGTAACGTTGCACCGCGGAAGGTCCGTGTAGCCCGGACGGAGCGGAGCGCAATCCGGGATCATGATGTCAACGACTTGAGGCGCCGGATTTCGCTCCGCTCCATCCGGGCTACAAGAATGCCCTCACGCCCCCGGCGGCGGCGGCAGGAAGTGGATGTTGTATTCCGCGGCCATCGCCACGACGTCTTCGGGCTTCTGCTCCTTCATGTTGTGAAGGCCCCAGAACAGATCGTACAGTTTTTGGCTCGGCGATACCCAGAACAGCACTTTCGCGGTCTGGTCGGATTTGTTGAAGATGCCGTGGGGAACGCCCATCCCGAGGCGTATCAGGTCGCCTGCCGTCGCCTGGGCATCCGTGCCTGCTAGCATGAAGTCGAGTTTTCCTTCCAGCATATAAAGATACTCGTCCTGGTCGGGGTGGATATGCGGCGGCACGAAGGTGCCGGGCGGCAGGGTCGCATGCCAGGAGAAGCAATGGTCGGTGCAATTTTTCGGCACATAGGTCTGGCCGAGGATATTCCAGGAAATTCCCTGCATGCCCTCGTTGGCCCGGGTGATACCGGTGATCTCGCTTTTCATCGCCTTGTTTCCTTCCAATCGTTATTTGGACGCGTTTTCTTCACGCGAACCGGTATCCACTTCGCTCGAAAACGCTTTGGATTGTCTAGTTGCCCGACGTGCAATCCTTGGCGTAACGGTCGCCGTAATTCTCGAACACCTTCTGGGCGATCTCGGTCTGGAATTTGCCGTCCGCGCGTTTGGCGACCTTGGTCAGGTAGAAATCCTGGATCGGATAGCCGTTGGTGTTGAATTTGAAACCGCCGCGCAGCGAAGTGAAGTCGGCCTTCTTCAATGCGGCCGCCACGGCTTCCTTGTTGGAGAGCTCGCCCTTCATCGCCTTCACCGCGCTGTCGATCAGCATCGCCGCATCGTAGGCCTGGAAGGCATAGGTGCCGGGCACGCTGTTGTAGGCGGCTTCATAGGAGCTAACGAATTTCTTGTTCTGCGGATTGTCGAGATTGGGCGCCCAGTTCGAGCCGCCGAACATGCCGACCGCCGCATCCTGCTGCGCCGGCAGCGTCGATTCATCGACCGTGAACGCCGATAGCACAGGAATTTGGTCGGCGAGACCGGCCTGCTTGTACTGCTTCACCAAGCTTACTCCCATGCCGCCCGGCATGAAGGTGAACACCGCGTCGGGCTTCAGCGAGGCGATCTTGGACAGTTCAACCTGGAAATCCAGCGAACCGAGCGGCATGTAGGTCTCCTCGACAATTTCTCCCTTGTAGTCGAGTTTGAATCCGGCAACGGAATCCCTGCCGGCTTGATAGTTCGGAACCAGCAGATAGACGCGCTTGTAGCCGCGATCCTGGGCGACCTTGCCGAGGATCTCGAACACTTGATCATTCTGGTAGGAGGTCACGTAGAAAAACGGGCTGCAGTTCTTGCCGGCATAGCTCGACGGACCGGCATTCGGGCTGATCAGAAAGGTCTTGGAATCCGTCACCGGCTTGTGAATCGCCTGCAGGATATTGGAGAAGATCGGTCCGACCACGAAATCGACCTTGTCGCGTTCGAGCAGGCCCTTGACCTTGGTGACGGCGCCGTCCGGCTTCAGTTCGTCATCGACCGCCACGACTTCGACGCCGCGGCCGCCCATCTTGCCGCCGAGATCCTTGACTGCGAGCGCGAAACCATCGCGCACCTGCTGGCCGAGCACCGCCGCCGGACCGGACAAGGTCACGATCACGCCGATCTTGAGCTTTTCCTGAGCGACGGCCTGGCCGGTTGCAACGCTCAACACAACCGCCAGTCCGGCCAACTTCAATTGCTGCTTCATGACCTCTCCCCTGATCGGCAGCGACCCGCGGCCGAAATCCACGCCAACATGATCCGAACTTTCAAGGCCCAGCTTATTCTGATGATGGCTATCGCCGCAAGCAAAGCTGCGGCAGGTCCGAGCCGTCGCAATAACGGCATGCAAGCCGCGCGCCAATTGTTTGAAACCTAAAGAAATTCGGAAAAACCGCGCAGGCTGCCGGGGAGCCGGCTTTTGACTTGCGGCAATCCCCGAATTATTTGAAGGTCAAAATAACACGGTGAAGCCCGACAGCCGTGAGACCGGCGACGCCGTATCCGTGCTTCCGCGAGGGCTCCAGGCAGGTATGATCGTATCATGATCCTTGATTCCGAGACCAAGGCCGTCGAACTGCCGGAAGATCACGGCAACGAGCTTAGATTATGGCTGCGCCTGCTGACCTGCACGACCCTGATCGAGGGCGAAGTGCGCAGCCGGCTGCGCGAGCGGTTCGATGTCACGCTGCCGCGCTTCGATCTGATGGCCCAGCTCGACAAGGCGCCCGAAGGCATGACGCTGTCGGATGTCTCGAAGCGGATGATGGTCTCCAATGGCAACGTAACCGGACTGGTCGAGCGCCTGGTGGAGTCCGGCCATCTCGACCGGCGAACATCCGACACCGACCGGCGCGTTCAGGTGATAAGGCTGACGAAAATCGGCCGCGCCGAGTTTCGCAGGATGGCGGCGGAGCACGAGAGCTGGATCGCCGACATATTCTCGGATCTTTCCCCGAAAGATGTGCGCGAATTGATGCGTCTGTTGGCCAAGACCAAGGCCTCCGCGCAGAAATCCGCGCAAGCCCGAGCGTTGTGAGCCTTGAACGCGGATATCGACTACGAGGTCGAATACAACAACCGGGCGCGGGTTCCGGAGCACCCCTCGCTGATCGCCGGCTGGGCAAAAGACGCGGCGGCCTATCGCGAGCGGCACGCTCCGCGGTCTATTTCTTACGGCCCTGGCGCGCGGAACACCTTTGATTTCTTTCCCGGAGACGGCGAAGGCCCGATCGTCGTCTTCATTCATGGCGGTTACTGGCAGGCACTAGACGGTACATTTTTCAGCCACCTCGCCGGCGGACTGAATGCCCACGGCGTCAGCGTCGCGATTCCAAGCTACGATCTTTGTCCTGATGTCACCGTCGATGACATTATCCGGGAGATGCGGATGGCCTCGCACGAGCTGGCGCGGCTCGGCCGGTCTCTGGTCATGTCAGGCCATTCCGCGGGCGGCCACCTTGCAGCCTGCATGCTGGCGACCGACTGGCCTGCGTTCGATGCTTCGTTACCTCGAAACCTCGTGGTTGCGGCCTACGCCATTTCGGGCCTGTTCGACCTTGGGCCGCTGGTCGAAACGTCCATCAACAATGCATTGCATCTCGACCAGGCGGCCGCCGAAACCGCGAGCCCGTTGTTCTGGAACCCGCCGCGGCGCGGAAGTCTGGATGCGGTCGTGGGCGAAAACGAAAGCGCGGAATATTTCCGGCAAAGCCAGACCATCGTGGAACGCTGGGGCGCGGCCGGGGTGGCGACGCGATACGGCACGGTTCCCAACGCCAATCATTTTACCGCGATCGCTCCGTTGGCCGATCCGGACTCGCCTATGGTGTTGCGCCTGAAGCAATTGGCGGGGCGCTAGTTTCAAAAAGTGTTGAAGTGCCCGGATTTGGACTATTGCGCCAAATTACTTTAAGTATAAAATGTTTGCGAATAAGGCGCTGCCGGACGGCCTGGATATTGGTATCCAGCCTTTCATCCCGAGAACGAGGGGCGATGGAAATGCCGGGTGGAATTCCGAGCCTTGGCCCATCGGGCCATGTTGATGATTTTGCGCGGCGAAATCTTCCGCCGTTCCACCAATGGCCGGAATTGCTTCTCGAGCGGCCGGAGTTTCGGTATCCCGAATATCTCAACGCCGCGGTCGAGCTGACCGATCGGATCGTCGAGCAAGGGCTCGGCGATCGGATCGCGCTGATCGGCAACGGTCGCCAGCGCACCTACAAGGAGCTGGCGGACTGGTCGAACCGCCTTGCGCATGCGTTGGCGGAAAATTACGGCGTAAAGCCCGGCAACCGGGTTCTGATACGCTCGGGCAACAATCCGGCCCTCGTCGCTGCATGGCTTGCGGCAACGAAAGCAGGCGCCGTCGTCGTCAATACCATGCCGATGCTTCGTGCCGGTGAATTGGCCAAGATCGTCGACAAGGCCGAGATCGGTCTGGCGCTGACTGACAGTCGCATCGCCGACGAACTGGTCGCGTGCGCGAAGACCAGCCGATTTCTCAAGCAGGTCGTGAATTTTGACGGAACGTCAAACCATGACGCCGAACTCGATCGGGTGGCGCTGAACAAGCCGGTTCGGTTCGATGCGGTCAAAACCGGCCGGGACGATGTCGCCTTGCTGGGATTTACCTCTGGCACCACCGGCGAACCAAAAGCGACGATGCATTTCCACCGCGATCTCCTGATCGTCGCGGATGGTTATGCCAGGGAGGTACTCAACGTCACTCCAGATGATGTCTTCGTGGGGTCACCGCCACTTGCCTTTACGTTTGGACTTGGTGGTCTGGCGATCTTTCCGTTGCGGTTCGGCGCCACCGCGACGCTGCTGGAAAACGCGGCGCCCGGCGAGATGGTCAAAATCATTGAAACCTACAAGGCAACGATCTGCTTCACCTCTCCGACCGCGTATCGGGCGATGATCGCCGCGATCGACAACGGTGCCGATCTGTCGTCGCTGCGTCTTGCGGTTTCGGCGGGAGAAACCTTGCCGGCGCCGGTTTTCGAAAGCTGGACCCGCAAGACGGGCAAGACGATTCTCGACGGGATCGGCAGCACGGAATTGCTGCATATCTTCATTACAAACCGAACTGGCGACGCCGTCGCCGGAACGACGGGGCACCCGGTTGCCGGTTACGAGGCAAGGATCGTCGACGATGACATGAACGAATTGCCGCCGGGCACCGTCGGCAGGCTTGCGGTTCGCGGCCCGACCGGATGCCGCTATCTCGCGGATTCGCGGCAGTCGAACTATGTGCGCAATGGCTGGAATCTGACGGGCGATACGTTCATCCGCGACGAGACAGGCCGCTTGTCTTTCGTGGCCCGATCCGACGACATGATTATCTCGGCCGGCTACAACATCGCCGGACCCGACGTGGAAGCGGCGTTGCTGACCCATCCGGCGGTGGCCGAGTGCGGCGTCGTCGGCGCACCCGACGAGGCGCGTGGCATGATCGTCAAGGCTTATGTGGTTCTCGCGCCCGATGTCACCGCCGATGCCGCGCTGACGACTGACTTGCAGGACCATGTCAAGCGTGAGATCGCACCTTACAAATATCCGCGTGCGATCGAATTCGTGGCGCAACTGCCCAAGACCGAGACCGGCAAGTTAAAGCGATTTGCCTTGCGGCAGATGGCCCAGGCCGGCGCGGCGTCAAGCTCGGGAGGCATGGCCGCGGAATGAATGCATCTTTGAAGGAGATCCGTCAGTGAGCACGCCAAAAGCGCCCACTCTCGCGGTGCTGCCGATGACGAAAGGCGAAGCCCCGGCCACGGGTCCGCAAGTGTTGCAACCGAGCGGGTGGCCGGCGCCGAAGGGATACGCCAACGGGATGGCCGCCGACGGCCGCCTTGTGGTGACCGGCGGCGTGATCGGCTGGAATAATCAGGGCCATCTGCCGGCCGATTTTGTCGCGCAGGTTCGCCAAACCCTGAGCAACATTTCAGCAATCCTTGCCGAGGGCGGCGCGCGGCCCGAACATCTCGTTCGTCTCACCTGGTATGTCGTCGATATGGAAGAATATCTGGCGAACCTAAAGGAACTCGGCCAGATCTATCGCGAAATCTTCGGCGCGCATTATCCCGCCATGGCGCTGGTCCAGGTCGTGCGTCTGGTTGAACAGGCGGCACGGGTCGAGATCGAGGCGACGGCCGTAGTGCCGCGGTGAACGCTGCCGTGACGCGCTCTTGCCGATGACCCGGTCGACACTCAGTGGTCGGGTTAGTTCGTCCCTGGTTTGCTAATTCCGATACGAAGTATCGACGCGGTCGAGTTTGCGCAGCAGCGCCGGCCAGGCCAGTTCACCGTTGCGGTTGGGCAGATTTGCCCGCGGCTTCACTTTGTCGAAGGTTTTTTCCAGAACGTCCCGGGGCGGGTAGACCAGCTTGGTATTGCAGGATAGCGCCATGACCTGCACCTCGCAGGCGCGCTCCATGCGATAGAGCAAGCTGAATGTCGCGGGGATGGTCCGCCCGACCACCAGCAGTCCGTGGTTGCGCAGAACCATCGCTTCGTGATCGCCGAGGTCCCTGACCAGCCGCTCGCGTTCACCGACATCGTCAGCGATACCTTCGAAGTCATGGTAGGCGATGTGGAGAAACCGCATCGATGTCTGCGCCAGCGGCAGCAGCCCGCATTCCATCGCCGAGACCGCCATGCCGGCGGGAGTATGGGTATGCGCGACGCAGTCGACATCGTGCCGGGCCATATGGATGGCGCTATGGATGACAAAGCCAGCCGCGTTGACGCCATAGTCCGAGGCGTTGAACAAGACCTTGCCGTCAAGGTCGACCTTGATCAGGCAGGATGCATCGATTTCCTCGTAGAGCATCCCGTAAGGATTGATCAGGAAATGGTCGTGCGAGCCGGGGACGCGGCATGAGATGTGGTTGGCGATCATTTCCGTCATGCCATACATGGCGGTGAGGCGGTAGCAGGCCGCAAGATCGACGCGCGTTTGCCACTCCTCGGCGCTCACCTGTTCGCGGACCGATTTGACGACCTTGATGGCGGGAGAGTTCACTGGAGGGGTCATGGCACTTCTCCGTCAGAACGGGTGATTTCCCAGGCAGGGCATGATCGACACACCCTGAGGATACCTAGAACTCCAGTTGCGCCGCAAGGCGGGAGCCCCAGCAATCATTGCAATGCAGCCATGGCTACTGTGCTGTGGTCAAGCCAAGGCAAGCCAAGCCTAGCCAAGCCAAGCGGTCGGCAGGTCAGCGACGGAGGCTTGCTCCACAGTTTTGCTGCACGGCAAAAACCCTGGCGAACTCACGGCTTCAGGGCGGCCAGCTTCCGGTAGGCCGCAGCCGCTGTCCGTATCAGGCGCTTCTCCCGCTTCGGGCTGAGAAATTGCAGCGGCGCGTGGACGCCCTCTCGTTGCAAGGCGGTCGCGAGCGAATGACCTTTTGCATCGTCATTTAGCTGCCCGAGAGATTTTTGCGCTTTGCGCAAATACTTCAACGCGGCCTGTTGCCTCGAAAACCTCTTATCAGGAAACAAGTCTTCGAAGAATTCGATTGAATAGGTTATCTTCTTGTTCTGCAGGCGCAGCCGATGCCGCTTCTTCGTGTTCATCTTCGGAAGCTTGCGGCACTTCTCCAGAAGCTTTTCCCGCCATCGCGTCAGTTTCTCCGCGCCGTAGGAAGCGATCGGGGAAGCGCGCTCCTGCGCCACCCGCTTTCCCTGCTTGATGGACCAGGGTCCGTTCTCGACCCAACCGGATATGTTTTCGATCAGACGCCGGTACCTGGCTGACCGAAGCGCGCGCGCCAGATGGCGATGGCTGTCCGCGCGCCTTTCGTTCCAGGACCGATAATAGGTGGTTGCTTGCGGCCGCTGCTTG
>Ga0207657_10008639_pt1 | contig 10311 bp, 10 predicted proteins | sample KBSC33metaG_FD_184316 | JGI IMG/M metagenome (GOLD analysis project Ga0207657, IMG submission 184316) | Corn rhizosphere microbial communities from Kellogg Biological Station, Michigan, USA - KBS C3-3 metaG (SPAdes) (version 2) | ecosystem: Host-associated > Plants > Roots > Rhizosphere > Soil ... | reverse complement strand
TGCATTTATAACTGAAAATTGAACTTCCGATTTGGGGATACATAAGAATGGCAGATTCGACATCCACCACTACGCCTAAGCCCAGAGTACTTGTTGCCGACGACGAGCAGGTGATTGCCAATACGCTCGCTATCATCCTGAATCAGGCGGGCTTCGATGCGCGCGCGGTGTTCAGCGGAGAAAAGGCGGTTGAGTTGCTCGACAGTTTTCAGCCGGACATGCTGATCAGCGACGTGATCATGACAGGGATGACCGGCATCGAAGCCGCGATCATTACGCGCAGCCGGTTGCCGAAGTGCAAGATTCTTCTCTTCTCTGGGCAGGCTGCGACTGCAGATTTACTGGAAAAAGCGCGCGCGCAGGGCCATGAGTTCGAGATTTTGGCAAAGCCGGTGCATCCGACTGACCTGCTGGCGAAGCTACGCGGCTAAGAGTGGTGTAAAAACTACAATTGCGATGTAAGCGCAGCAGCAAATAAATAAAGGATCTCTCCACCGTGCTGCGCTCCGGTCGAGATGACGTGGATTGTGAGATGGCCGAAGCGACGCTTTTATAGTTTTGCACAGGAATGAAAGCCTGGGAATTCCTGTGGTTCCGAGGAATTTAGTCGCCGCCGGCGTTGATGGTGGGTTTCGTAGCGAGAAAGACGCTGACGACGGTGCCGTGGGTAGAATCGTCGGTATTGCTGGTCAATTCGATGCTGCCGCCGTGTTTGGTGATGATTCCGCGACTGACCCAGAGCCCCAGCCCCGTTCCGCGCTCGCCCTTGGTGGTAAAAAAGGGCTGGAAGAGGTGGGGACGCACCTCGGCCGGAATGCCAGCGCCGTCGTCCGCGATCAACACCGTCGCGCCAGCTTCCTGTTTGATCCCGGTTTCGGTCAGGCCATCCTTCTGTGGCGTGATGCTGACGCGAACCTCTCCGCCTGGGCCTGCAGCTTCAGCCGCATTCGCAATCAAATTGCTGAAGACCTGACGAAGTTCGGCAGGAAAGGCGTCGACCGAGACGGAGGAGGGCAGGTCCGTATGAATCGTCACCTGCTCGTCGCTGAAGCGATGCTCCATGAGCAGGAGTATCTCCTGAAGCATCTCTTTGAGGTCGACCTGCACGGGAGCTTTGGATTCACGGTAGAGGCCCAGCATGGCGCGGCTGATCTGGGTGACGCGGGCTAACTCCTGCTCGGCCATGTCCATAAACTGCTCCGACTCCTCTTTTGAAGCTCCATTACGCATTAGGTAGAGGAGGTTGGACACGGAGTCGAGCGGATTGTGAATCTCGTGGGCGATGGTCGCGGCAAGGCGCCCGGCGACAGCCAGTTTTTCGTTCGCCAGCAAAGCGTCCTGAGTCTTACGCTCCAAGGTGATATCGCGGAAGACCATAACGACGCCGGCAATGCCGTCGGTGCGGTCGCGAATGGGCGCGCCACTGTCGGCGATGTTCAACTCCGTCTTGTCCTTGCGAATAAGCACCGTGTGATTGGCCAGGCCGACGATACGGTTGAGCCGCTTGACTTTGGCGACAGGATTTTCCACGATGTCGCGGGTCTTCTCATTAACAATATGGAAGATCGCCTCCAGCGGTTGGCCTTGGGCTTCAGCCTGCGTCCAGCCCGTGAGCTGGACTGCGACCGGATTCATCATCTGGACTCGGCCCGCAGCATCGCAGGTGATGACTCCGTCGCCGATCGAAGCCAGGGTGGTTCGCAGTTCCTGCTCGGACTGGAAGATCTCTTCTGCTCGCCGGCCGAGCACATCGAGAGACGTCTTATAGGCACTCGATACGGCGTGCAGACGGTTCAGGGCGAACAGGCCGATCGAGATGCCGACGCAGAGTGCGAGTGCCAGAAGGAACCACTCCATCTGACGAACCTGACGGCGCCAGAGGTCGATGCGTGCCGACCGCCGCTGTTCGGCGTTGTGGGTCGTGTCGGCGATATCCTGACGGATATCGTCCATCATGATCTTTCCGCGCAGGTTCAGGTCGACGTCGCGGACCTGCCCCCCAGCGCGAATCGTGGCGATGACCGGCAGCGCAAATGCGTCCTGCCAGATCTGGTGTTTTTCGATCAGATCGTCCAGGTAGTGTTTTTCGATAGAATCAAGCCCCGGAAGCGTCTGCATCTTGTCGAACTCTGCCTGCAAACTGGAAGAGGCAGCGAGATAAGGTTGAAGAAATCTATCGTCCGACGTATTTTCGTATCCACGGAGACCGGACTCTTCGTTCAGAATCAGTTTTTCAATGCGACTTACCTGCGCGATTCGAGCATTGGACTCCTGGATCAGGTTGACGGTCGAATTTGCACCTTGAATTTGTAAATACAAGGCGACGGCCATCAACAACAGCGCGATGACCGGCAACAAAAATACCTGCCGCAGAATGCGATTGAATTGACTTAGGTTCACAGACCCTCTTGCTTTATGCGTCGCTCGATGATTGCAGGAGACTGCTTAGCTTCTGCAAAAGAACCGGAGGACCCTCGCCTTTGGTCATATAGAGATCGACCATCGATAGCACGTCTGACGACAGTCCCATGTAAGCAGAGAGCAGAAGGATTGGAATATGAGGCTTTGTCTGGCGCATCTTCGATGCGACTTCGCCCCCGTTCATGCCGGGCATGGAATAATCGAGCACCACGGCTTCGACCGGTTCGCGAGAAAAGATATCCAGTCCGGCAGAACCGTCGGGAGCCGTCAGAACCCGATAGCCGGCGCGCTCCAGCAGTATCTTGCGGACCTTGAGGCCGATCAGTTCGTCGTCGACGCAGAGGACGAGATGTGATTGCTCGGGCATAGGGAGGGCTAGGGATACCTGCTGTTCAGAATAACTCCTGGACAGGGAAAAGTAATGTTCTATAAAAATTGACCCTACGATTCATCATACGTTAGCAATTCAGCGATCATGGTGGGTTAATCTGGCGGTAACACTGAGGTTACAAATTGAGTCAGACAATTTTCGTTTTGGAAGACGACATCGATATCTCACGGCTGGTCCAATATCATCTGGAGAGTGCCGGATACACCGTTCGTGCCTATTCAACGATCGGGCAGATCGTTCCCGACGCAGATCGGCAGCCGCCCGCGCTCTTTCTGCTGGATATCATGGTGCCCGGCGGCGACGGACTCGACCTCTGCCGGAGGTTGCGCCAGATTCCCACGCTGAGCGTGATCCCCATCATCTTTCTTACTGCGCGCGCCGCTGAAAACGATCGTGTTCAGGGATTGGAGGTGGGCGCGGACGACTACATCACCAAGCCCTTTGGAACCCGCGAACTGGTGGCCCGGGTCAAGGCTGTGCTGCGTCGGTTTGAGCGTCCGACCTCGCCGTCGATCCTGAAGTTTGAAGATGTCGAGATCGACGCCGGAGCCATGCAGCTTCGCGTCAAGGGGGAACTGGTCACGACAACCGCGACGGAATTTCGCCTGTTGGACTACCTTGCGCGCCACCCCGGCCGGGTCTTCAGCCGCGACCATCTGCTCGATGCAGTATGGGGTGATGCGCGTTTTGTTACGCCGCGTTCAGTCGATGTCTATGTCCGCCGTATCCGTGAAAAGATCGAGGTCGATGCTGAAACGCCGCGCTATCTTAAGACGATGCGCGGAGCGGGGTATCGTTTCGAGATTCCCAGAATCTCCCAGGTTTGAGCATCGAGGCCCAACGACCATGACGCGTAGCCTCTTTCTCTCGTTTTTTATTCGGATGACGATTATGCTGGCTGTCGTGGCAGTACTGGCCGTCTGGCTGATTCCGCGCGGCTGGATTGGCGTGGCCGCTTGCGTTCTGGTCGGTGCGGCCATCGGCGCTCTTCTGCTCGTGCGGCCAGTCCGGAAAGATATCCTGGATCTGCGCCGTGCTGCGGCCGTGGCCGCGTTACCGGAGTCCGCAGACGCGATGAGCGACCGCCATGCCGATTTCGATGAATTATCCAACGCAATTTCAAGCGCCTCGGAGCAGACACAGCGACGCCTTGCTGAGGCGTCTGAAGCGCGCCGTGAATTAGAAGCGATGATCGACAGTATGCAGGATGCCGTGGTTGCCGTTGACCACGCAGGACGTATCCAGTGGACGAATCAACATATGCAGAAGTTACTGCCGGATACCTCGGCTAGAGGCGGCGTGCGCATTGGCCATGCCCTGGTACAGACGATCCGCGACCCCGATGTACTGCAATGCGTACGCACGGCGCTCGATGAGCGCATCGTGACTGAACGCCGCTCGACCTCGCTGGCACCCGGCCGGATCTTCGAGGTGGCCGCATCGCCCATGCCGGGCGGCGGTGCAGTGGCTGTCCTGCACGACATTACCCGTATCGAACAGGTGGAACGCATTCAGCGGGACTTCGTAGCCAACGTCTCGCATGAACTTCGAACGCCGCTTACATCGATCACCGGCTATGTGGAGACGCTGCTTGATCACGAGGCCAGTCTCAGCGCGCAGGCCCGCGAGTTTCTCGCAACGATTTTAAAGAACGCTACCCGAATGAATCGCCTGACAGAGGATCTGCTGGTGATGGCGCGGGTTGAATCGTCGGAGTTGAAGCTTTATCCGGTGCCGGTGCGAGCGGATATTCTGGTTCACGATGCGGTGCAGGCGATGAGCGGGCTGGTTCAGGATGCGAAGGCCGTCCTGGAGATCGGAGAGGCGAGTTCTGCCGAAGTGCTCGCCGATACGGATGCGATCGTGCAGGTGCTCAGTAATCTGATTGAGAATGGGATCAAGTACGGGCAGGCTCGAAACGCATCGAGTTGTCGCGTCATCGTCAGCGCGCATGAGATTTCAGAGCCTGCCGACACGGTGGAGTTTCGTGTCCGCGATTTTGGTCAGGGAATTGCCTCTGAGCATCTTAGCCGGATATTCGAGCGGTTCTATCGGGTAGATAAAGCTCGTTCACGGGAATCCGGGGGGACCGGGCTTGGACTTGCGATTGCCCGTCGGATCCTGCAGGCTCATGGAGGGACGATTCGAGCTGAAAGCGCGTTGAATCATGGCAGCACCTTCATCTTTACCCTGCCAAAACGACCCGTGCCGAATGCCGGCGTTGAGGCAGCAGTATAACCTTTTCTCCAGCATTCATAGGTTTGTAACCTCTGATTAACATTTCTGGATAACACTTCAAGATGAGTCGAATCTAAATTCCGGGGTAATCAGGTGAAACGAATCAGTTTAGGAATCGCCGCCGCGATGCTGCTTGCATTCTGCGTCACAGGCTGCAAACAATCCGCCAACACGACCGCAACACCGGCAAGTCAGAGTAGTGCGCAGAACTTGAATGGCGCGGGCGCTACGTTCCCTTATCCTGTCTACTCGAAATGGTTTAGCGAGTATGCTTCTGCGCATCCTGGAATCCACATCAACTATCAGTCCATCGGTTCGGGCGGCGGCATTCGCCAGGTGACCGAGGGAACGATTGACTTCGGAGCGAGCGATGGCCCGATGACGGACCAGCAGATCGCTGAATCGAAGGTTGCGGTGATGCACATTCCCACCGTGCTCGGCGCGGTGGTGCCGGTCTACAATATCCCGGGTGTTACGGGGAATCTCAACCTTGCTCCCGATGTGATCGCCGATATCTACCTGGGAAAGATCAAGAAATGGGACGATCCGCGCTTGGCGAAGGATAATCCCGGTGTCAAGTTTCCCAGCACCGCGATTCTCCCCGTCTATCGCTCTGACGGCAGCGGGACGACGTACATCTTTACGGACTTCCTCTCCAAGATCAGCCCCGACTGGGCAAAGAAGGTAGGGAAGAGCACATCGGTGAAGTGGCCGGTGGGGATTGGCCAGAAAGGTAACGAAGGAGTTGCCGGGATGGTTCGCCAGTCGCCCTCGTCGTTCGGCTATGTCGAGCTGATCTATGCGTTGCAGAACAAGATGACTTACGGTGCTGTCCGTAACGCTTCGGGCAAGTTTGTTCTCGCAACCACGGACGGCGTGACTGCGGCGGCAGCAGCCGCGGCTGCGACGATGCCAGCGGATTATCGGGTATCGATCACGAATGCTTCGGGAGATGCTTCCTATCCGATTAGCAGTTTCACCTGGTTCCTGATTCCGACGCACTCGCAGAATACCGCGAAGACGGAGACGCTGAAGAATTTCCTGACGTGGATGCTCGATCATGGCGAAAGTGAAGCATCGTCCATGGGTTACGCGCCGCTTCCGACACAGGTTCAGGCCATGGTTCGGAAGAGTATTGCCGATCTTCACTAAGCAGATATGCCGCACGGTTGGAAAGACCGTGCGGCGTCTCCGACGCTTGCCCGGATACAATCATCTATAGAGTCTTAAATCACAGGGTTCAGGATCGTGCCTTCCAGCCGTATGACAACCGAGCGAGAACCAGGATATTCGATACCGGATCAGCCATCCTTTGCGCCTGGTGTGGCCAGTGCGGATGAGCCTCCATCAGGCGATTCGGCGCCTTCCTTAATACGCGATTACCTCAGCAAGCGTGGCAGCGGCCGGATTGCGGACAGAAGCTTTGCAGGGGTCATGCTTGTTTGCGCGTGCAGCATCTTCGCCATCGTGGCCTTCATCTTCTGGATACTGGTTCTCCGCTCGAATCTCAGCCTGGCAGAATTCGGCTGGAAGTTCTTTACCCGTTCGGCGTGGGATCCTGTCGCCGGAGACTTTGGCGCGCTTCCATTTATCTTCGGAACGCTTGCGACTTCTCTTCTTGCTCTGTTGATGGCGGTGCCGCTCGCGCTCGGCGTTGCGATCTTTGTCACGGAACTTTGCCCGAAAGTCCTTCGCGCGCCCATCTCCTTCCTTACCGAGTTGCTGGCTGCGATTCCCAGCGTTGTGTATGGGCTGTGGGGAGTATTCGTCCTTGTGCCGCTGATGCGGGACGTTATCGGGCCGTTTCTCTCTAAGACTCTGGGCTGGACCGGATTTTTTGAAGGCCCCAATTTCGGCGTGGGACTGTTCACGGCAAGTATTATTCTTTCGATCATGATCCTGCCAATCATCTCCTCGCTGACGCGGGACATCATGCTGGCAGTGCCGAACAGCCAGCGCGAGGGTGTCCTGGCACTGGGTGCAACCCGATGGGAGATGATCCGCGTCGGCGTTCTGCGCAACTCGCGCATCGGCATCGTGGGCGCGATTATGCTTGGCCTGGGGCGTGCCCTGGGCGAGACGATGGCCGTCACCATGGTCATCGGCAACCACCCCAATATCAGCAAGTCGCTCTTTGCGCCTGCCAATACCCTTGCCAGCGTTATCGCGGGAGAGTTCTCCGAGGCGACCGGCGACCTCTACCTCAGCGCGCTGATTGAGATCGGCCTCGCGCTTTTTCTGGTCACCATTGTCGTCAATGCAATTGCCCGCCTGATGGTTTGGGCGGTTACGCGCGGCGCGCCGGTGGGGGCGGCCTGATATGAGTACGCAGCCTATTCCCATCCCGCCGGCGCGTCCGGGACCGATGAACCTTCAGTCGAGGGGGATGCGAATCAATACAGCACGCCGCACGATCACGAATCACATTGTCAGCGGCTTGGCCATCCTCGCGACTCTTGTCGTTCTCGCCCCCTTAGCCGCAATTCTCTTTTACCTGGTCTATAAAGGTGCAAGTTCGCTGAATCTGGCCTTTTTTACCCATGTCCCCGCGCCGGTCGGTGAAACCGGCGGCGGAATGGCGAATTCGATCCTAGGGTCAGGGGTGATTCTTTTTGTTGCAAGTCTGATGGGAATTCCGGTGGGTATTGCCGCCGGAGTCTATCTTGCGGAATTTGGCCGGGGCAAGATGCTGGCCAATGCCGTGCGCTTTACGGCCGACGTACTCAATGGCGTTCCTTCCATCGTGATGGGCATCGCCATCTATTCGCTTGTCGTCATGCCGCAGAAGCACTTTTCGGCGCTGGCGGGCGGTATTGTCCTCGCGATCATGATGATACCCACCGTGACCCGTACCACCGAAGAGATGCTATCGACGGTGCCCCGCGCGATTCGTGAAGCCGCTTTGGGGCTGGGAGTTCCCAAATGGAGGACGGTACTTTCGGTCAGCCTGCGAACGGCGTCGCCGGGAATTATCACCGGCTGCATGCTGGCGTTTGCCCGCGTCGCCGGGGAGACCGCACCATTGCTATTCACCGCCTTCGGCAACCAGTTCTGGAGCTTTAAGCTTAATGAGCCGATTGCGGCGCTACCGCTCCAGATCTTCGTCTACGCCATCTCGCCCTATGACGAGTGGCATCGGCTGGCGTGGGCGGGGTCGCTGGTTCTTATCGTTTTGATCATGGTCTCAGTCACGCTCGTCCGCATTTATGCCAACCGCGGCGTACTCAAGGGAGGAAGCTAGTGGGAGTAGGCATTCTGGTCGAGAATTTAAACGCGTGGTACGGCACGAACCACATTCTGCAGGATATCAATCTCCACATCCCTGCGAACCACGCCACGGCGCTTATCGGGCCGTCCGGCTGCGGAAAGTCCACCTTCGTTCGTTGTCTGAACCGGATGCATGAGACTAATCCCGTCGCGCGGGCAACGGGCGTCGTCAAGATGGGCGATCTTGATATTTACAACGACGCCTCGCCGGTCGAGATCCGGCGCCGCGTGGGCATGGTGTTCCAGCGTCCCAACCCCTTTCCGACGATGTCGATCTACGACAACGTCGCCAGCGGCCTCAAGCTCAACGGTTTTCGCAATCGCCGCATCCTCGATGAGACGGTAGAGCGCTCGCTCAAGCAAGCCGCTCTGTGGGATGAGGTGAAGGACGACCTGAAGAAAAAATCCGGCGCCAGCATCTCCGGCGGCCAGCAGCAGAGGATGTGCATAGCGCGCGCCCTCGCCGTCGATCCGGAGGTACTTCTGATGGACGAGCCTGCATCCGCGCTTGATCCGGTCTCGACATCCAAGATCGAGGACCTCATCTTCCAGCTCAAGAGCCAGTACACGATCGTCATCGTTACGCACAACATGCAGCAGGCTGCCCGCGTGGCAGAGAACACTGGCTTCTTCCTCAATGGAAAGATGGTCGAGTTCGACTCAACTCATAAGATCTTTACCAACCCCCGCGACAAGCGCACTGAAGACTACATCACCGGGAGGTTCGGATGATCCGCATCAAGTTTCAGCAGAGTCTGGACGACCTTAAAGAACGATTGCTCATCATGGCGGGCATGGCTGAACAGGCGATTCAGCGCTCTATCGAGGCCTACAGCAACCGCGATCTGGACATCTGCGAACTGGTCTTTCGCTCTGAACCCGCAATCAACCGTCTGGAGCGCGAGATCGATCAGATGGCGCTCGATCTGCTTGCCATGGAACAGCCCATGGCTATCGACCTTCGCTTTATCCTTGCGGTCATTCGCATCAATGCGGATCTGGAACGCGTCGGCGATCAGGCCGTCAATATTGCCGTTCGCGTCCGCGAGATGGGCGCCTTCGCCAACACCGACCTTCCCGTGGATATCCCGAAGCTGGCGTCGCTGGCCTCAGGCATGGTGCGTTGTGCGCTCCAGGCATTTATCGAGGCGGATGCCGAACTGGCGCAGTCGGTACTGCTGCTCGACGATCAGGTCGACGAGATGAACGATGCCGCCTTCTACGCGCTCAGTTCGCTCATCAAGGAGCGGCCGGAGTTGACGCCGCAATCGCTCAACGCGCTGATCATCGCGCGGAATCTCGAGCGTGTGGGCGATCACGCGACCAACATTGCGGAAGACATCATCTTCTGGGTACGCGGATTCGACATCCGGCATACTCCGCGTATCGATTAGCCCCGATCAACTCAGTCGGGGGCGGGAACCCACCAGCAGAGTCGTGGAATCATAGGATAATAGAGTGCAAGGCGCATTTTCCCAGGTGCCTGCTTCATGATGCGTGCGTAGGCCTCCATCTGCGCGCCATATTTTTTGCTTTCTCCGGCGAGGAATGCCTCGATGTCTTCACGTCCGTGTGCGGTCGTCTTGTAATCCACGATCCATAGATAATCATTACCCTGGACCTGGGGCATTGCTCCCGCGCGAAAGACGCGATCGAGTCGCACACTCCTGCGCGTCTCATCCCACGACGTCAACGCAAGCTCGCTGGCGGCTTCATTGCAATGAGACAGTATCCAGAAGCCTTCGGGGTCTTGCAGCATATTCTCAAGCGCTGTCTTTACGCGTTCCGTCAGCCGCTCCACGCGCGCTGCCGGCAGGCCGTCGCTCCGTAGTACCGAGGAGATGCGCGGCCCCCAGCCTGCAACCTCTCTCAATATCTCCTCTCCACCTATCGCCTGGGCGAGCTGCCGGGTTACGAGCTCCAGAAAGCTATGCACTGCATTGCCAAAGGCGCGAGCTTCGAACGATCCTTCCGGGCGCGCGAAGCGACTCGTC
>Ga0207657_10008637_pt1 | contig 10313 bp, 10 predicted proteins | sample KBSC33metaG_FD_184316 | JGI IMG/M metagenome (GOLD analysis project Ga0207657, IMG submission 184316) | Corn rhizosphere microbial communities from Kellogg Biological Station, Michigan, USA - KBS C3-3 metaG (SPAdes) (version 2) | ecosystem: Host-associated > Plants > Roots > Rhizosphere > Soil ... | reverse complement strand
TGCCTGCCGGCGGAGATCGGACCTTTGGTCACCTGCCGCTCTCTTCTTGCCCTTGCGGACCTTCCGAGGAGGCCGGGACCGCCGTCCCGATCACCTGATCACCATGCACATCGCTTCCGAGTCGCGGAAGCAAAATTTTTGGTAACAAGCCTGTGGATAACGGGGATATCGGTAGCAACCGTCGGAGCTTTTCAATTGGCCGGGGTTGAGTTGCCGTTTCGTTCCCATTTTCCTACCTCCTGCAAGTGCCAGAATCGCCAGCTCCGACCACTGAGCCCGCTTATCTGAAGGGCCTGAACCCGCCGCAGCGCGAGGCGGTGCTGACGACCGAAGGGCCTGTCCTGGTCCTGGCCGGCGCGGGCACGGGCAAGACGGCCGCGCTGACGGCGCGCCTTGCTCACCTCATCGCAACGCGAAAAGCTTGGCCGAGCCAGATTCTCGCCGTGACCTTCACCAACAAGGCCGCGCGGGAAATGCGCGAGCGAGTGAGCGCCTTGTCCGGTGGCGCGCTGGAAGGCATGCCCTGGCTCGGAACATTCCACTCGGTCGCGGCGCGGATGCTCCGCAGCCATGCCGAGCTGGTCGGTCTTCAGTCGAACTTCACCATCCTCGACACGGACGATCAACTACGAGTTTTGAAGCAGCTGATCCAGGCGGCCAACCTCGATGACAAGCGCTGGCCGGCGCGCCAGCTCGCCGGGCTGATCGATCGATGGAAGAACCGCGGCTGGACCCCAAAACAGGTCGACGCTGGCGAGTCAGAGGCGTTCGCCGCTGGCCGCGGCGCCGAGCTCTACACACGATACCAGGAGCGGCTGAAAGCCCTGAACGCATGCGACTTCGGCGACCTACTCCTGCACATGTTGGTGATTTTCCGGACCCAGTCCGATGTGCTCGAGGCTTATCGCGACCGATTCCGCTACATCCTCGTCGACGAATATCAGGACACCAACCAGGGCCAGTACGAGTGGCTGAAGCTCCTTGCCGAACCCCGCCGCAATCTCTGCTGCGTCGGTGATGACGATCAGTCGATATACTCTTGGCGCGGAGCAGAAGTCGCCAATATCCTTCGCTTCGAGAAGGACTTCCCCGGAGCCGCGATCATCCGGCTCGAGCAGAACTACCGGTCCACGTCGCACATCCTGGCGGCTGCCGACGGCTTGATCGCGCACAATGCCGGCCGCCTGGGCAAGACGCTGTGGACCGATGCCGGCGAAGGCGAGAAGGTCCGGGTCATCGGTGTCTGGGACGGCCCGGAGGAGGCTCGGCGCGTCGGCGAGGAAGCCGAATCGCGGATGCGCTCCGGCGGCTCGCTCGACGACGTCGCAATCCTGGTCAGAGCCCAGTTCCAGACGCGCGAATTCGAAGAGCGGTTCATCGCAATCGGGCTGCCGTATCAGATCATCGGCGGCTTCCGATTCTATGAGCGGGCTGAGATCCGCGATGCGATCGCTTACTTGCGCCTGGTGGTCCAACCGGCCGACGACCTCGCCTTCGAGCGGATCGTCAACCAGCCCAAGCGGGGGCTTGGCGACAAGGCGGTCGCCACGGTTCACCGTCATGCGAGGGCAATCCAGCAGCCGCTCTTGCTGGCCGCAGCGAACCTGCTGGATAGCGATGAGTTGACCCCGCAGGCTCGGCGTTCGCTAGGCAACTTCGTCGCCGACATCGCCCGCTGGCGGCAGATGGCGAATGAACTCCCCCACCCCGAGCTCGCCCGGATCCTGCTCGATGAAAGCGGCTATACGGCGATGCTCCAGGCTGATCGCTCGGCGGAAAGCGCCGGCCGCCTGGAGAACCTCGCCGAACTCACGCGCGCAATGGAAGAATATGAGTCGCTGGGGGCTTTCCTCGAACATGTCAGCCTCGTCATGGAAAATGACGAAGCGCGCCAGGGTGAGCGCGTCACGATCATGACAATCCACGCTGCAAAGGGCCTGGAGTTCGATACCGTTTATCTGCCGGGCTGGGAGGAAGGCGTATTCCCGTCGCAGCGTTCACTCGACGAGGGTGGCCTCGCTAGCCTCGAGGAAGAGCGCCGGCTTGCCTATGTCGCCATTACCCGTGCAAGGCGTCGCTGCACAGTTATCCATGCCGCCAATCGCCGCATCTACGGTCAGTGGACCAGCAGCATTCCCAGCCGTTTCCTTGCCGAGCTCCCCAAGGCGCATATCGACGAACAGACCACCATGACCGGCGGCGAAAGCCTGTGGCGCGCTCAATGGTCGGAGCGAACCGACCCGTTCGCGCATGTTGCCCGTCCCTCGCGCGGCCCCGGCTGGCAGCGTGCGACCCGCACCGGCTACAACCCCGAGCCGCAGCGCGTGATCGAAGCTCGCGCATCAGCGGTCAGCCTCGGCAACCAGGGCCGCACCGACCTGACGCTTGGGCAGCGGGTGTTCCATGGCAAGTTCGGCTACGGCACCATTGCCGCGATCGAGGGCAACAAGCTCGAGATCGATTTCGAACACGCCGGCCGCAAGAAGGTGCTGGACAGCTTCGTCAGCGCGAGCTGAATCCTATTCCGGCGGTTTGCGAATGGTGTTCCGGACCCACGGGATGATCGACGTCCAGCTCAGCTCCTCGAGCAGTTCGACGCCGATCAGCTCGCCCTTGCTCCAAAGCACCTCGCCCGCAGGGATGTTGAGACCCTCCACGAACAGCGACACATAGGCTCCGACCGAGGGCATTTCGCTGCCTTCCAGCTGCAGGCCGCCGCTGGAAATGTTTCGAAGCATCGCCGGCCAGAAATTCTCACCGCATTTGATGTGAGCCAGGCAGCGGACCTCCAGGCGCGGCATGGTTCGGCGCTCTGGCGTCTGGCTGACGAGCTTCCGGTTCAACAGCGCGATGACGTCGATGGCATCGTCGAACCTGACGCCAAGTTCGCCGCCGTCAGCCCAGGCGATCTTCCCGGCAGGTCGTTGCCCCGTCGCGAGCTCGACGGACACTCGATCGCCAAGCGCTGGAGCGAGAACGCTCGCAACCGTCACCCCAAGTGCGGATATCTTGCGGATCTCGCACGCGTGGCGGACACCCGAATGGTAGATAGCGGACTCATCAAAGGGTCCTTTGTTGGCTGCAGACGATGGATCGTCCGGCCACGGGAGGCGGTCGCCAACAACGACGGTTGTGACTGATAAGGCGTCAGTCATTCAAATCTTCCGGGCGGTTCCGCCTCACCTTCGCGCCGGGAGAGCTAAGAAGTCGCTAACGAAGGCGGACGAAACCCCCGCTCGACAATGTCCATGCATGGTTGTTGGGAACTCGACTCGGCGTCGATGCATTTTCGCAGCAAAAGTCAAGAACAAATTTCAGGTGTGAAATGAAGAAGCTAGCCTATGCGCTGGCGCTAACGGGATCGTGCGTTTTTGCGACCAACCTTGCCTCTACGCCCGCCCGTGCGCTGGAAACCTACGAAGCCCAGATGGCGGCAACAGACGCGGCGTCGCAGGCTCGGGCCGACATGCTCGACGCCTTCGGCCCCAAGGAGCTGAAACCAGGTCAATATTTCTGGCGCGATGTTCCGACGTCCGGCCCCCAACGCGTGGTGATCAGCCTCTCCGACCAGCTCGCCTATCTGTATCGCGGGAACACGCTAGTGGCGGTTTCAACGATTTCGAGCGGCAAGGACGAGAAACCGAGCCCTACCGGCATCTTCTCGGTGCTCGACAAGAAGCCGTTCTATCGTTCGAAGAAATACGACAATGCGCCGATGCCTTGGATGCAGCGTATCGACCAGTACGGCATCGCGCTGCACAGCGGCTACAACCCTGGCTATCCCGCAAGCCACGGCTGCATCCGCTTGCCGGCTGCTTTCGCCAAGAAGCTTTATTCGGTCACCGACATTGGGACGCCTGTCATCATCGGCGCGTAGTTGCCGTCGGGCCGCGCACCGTATGCGCGGCCCCAGTCGTCCCGGGATCGATCATTTTGAACCTAGGGGCCGCTCTTTCGTTTCTGTTCTAACTGACTGAACAACAAAGGTTTGAACGTGAAAATTCGGATGCTGGCCGGCGTCGCCTGTGCGGCGCTGATGGCCCTCACTTTGCCTGCTGAAGCAGCAACGATCCCGCAACTGCCGGGTACCGTCTCGGCCGATACCGGCGACGCTGCCGTCGCGAGCTTCTACGCTTCGCGCCAGGGTACTTCCTTGTGGCTCAAGGCCGGCGCCCAAAGTGCGGCGGCACGCGAGCTCGTGGGAATTCTCCAGCGCGCGACACTCGACGGAATGCCTGGCGGGCCTGCATTGGCACAGCAGGCGCAGACACTACTTGCTCGCGCCGAGAGCGGTGACGCAACCGCGCTCACGGCGGCCGATCGGCTGCTCTCGATGGCTTGGGTGCAGTATGTCCAGGCGCTGCAGAGGCCCCCGGAGGGAATGATTTATGCGGACGCGTGGGTGACCCCACGGCGCGATTCCGCGGCAACGATCCTTGCGCGGGCCGCCGCGTCCCCATCGCTTGCCGCCCACATTCGAAGCGTGTCCCAAGTCAATCCGATCTATGCCGAGCTCCGCGACGCGGCGTGGTCCGCTGCCCAGGCCAGCGGCGGACAGCTCGATCCCCGCGTTCTCGCCAGCCTCGATCGCGCCCGCGACATTCCACCGGAGGGCCGTTACGTCATGGTCGATACCGCGGGCGCCCGGCTCTACATGATCGAGGACGGCCACATCGCAGACTCGATGAAGGTCATCGTCGGCAAGGCGGATCCATCGACCCAGACGCCGATGGTGGCGAGCACCATCTATTATGCGACGCTCAATCCGTACTGGCACGTGTCCGCGGAGATCTTGCGCTCAACGATCGCACCCAACGTGCTGACCCTGGGTCTCGGCTATCTGAAAACGCGCGGTTACCAGGTGCTTGGGACCGACGGCTCCATCCTCGATCCAGCCAAGGTCGACTGGCGCGCGGTCGCCGCGGGCCGGGAGACGGTTCGGGTCCGGCAGCTACCCGGCCCCGCCAACTCGATGGGCCGGCTCAAGATCGGCTTCCCGAACGACAGCGACATCTACCTGCACGACACGCCCAACAAGGACTTGTTTGCGCAGGACGACCGGAACCTGAGTCATGGCTGCGTTCGCCTCGAGGATGCGGAACGGCTCGGACGGTGGCTGCTCGGCCGTGACCCCCAGGCGGCTTCTGGCGACCCCGAGCAGAACGTCCTGCTTCCGAAGCCTGTCCCGATCTACGTGACCTACCTCACCGCGCGGGTGCGAGATGGGCAGCTCAGCTTTGTCGATGACACCTACGGCCGCGACGCAGGCACCCGACAGGTCGCGTCGCTGCGTTAACGAACCGGCGGAACACCGGCGTGTCCGGGCGCTGCGTCGGCGGGGTGATCCGGCTGAACTTTGCCGGTTCGCGGCTTTAGTTTTCTCCGATCGTGTCCGAAAGGAATGATCTAGACCGACACGTCATCCATGGTCGTGAGGCGCGGAGTCGGAATGCCGGTCCCCTTGAACTCGTCCGTGAGCTGGGCCTTGCGAGCGGCGAGTTCCGCCCCCAGCGCATCCATGTCGAGTTCGGCCTTGCGCGCCTGAGCGAACAGGCCCTCAAGCCGCTTCTCCTCTTCCTGAACGTGGTGCTCGATCTCTTCCTGGAGCACCTTCACCTTGGCGTCGTAATATTCGTCGTCCGGACCACCATTCATGATCTCGGCGATCAGCACCTTGGCGCCGTCATGCTCGACGTAAGATTCCTTAAGCAAGTCCTCGTCGACCTTGCCCTCGCACGCTGGGTAGAAGATTTCTTCCTCGATCTCAGCGTGCACCGACAGCTCCAGGCAAATTTCTTCGGCGAGCTTGCGCTTGCGCTCCGATCCGCTCGCATTCTCGAACTTCTCGAACAGTTCCTCGACGGTGCGATGGTCCTGCTTCAGCAACGCAATCGCGTCCTGGTTTTTGCTCTCGGCCATACGCTTGCTCCCTGTTGGATTTTGGTGAAGAAACCAACGGCGGCTTTCAGATGTTCCGATCCGGTATGCGTAACGACAGTGCGAAAATGCCGCGATCCGAAGGCTTCGACTGGAAAGCGGCTGGCTACCTGACCTCGATCGTCAGTGTCTTCTTTCTGGGTGCCGTTGCGTGGCCCAAGGCCGGGGAGCCGCAATGGCACGCGTTCGCCCTCATTCTCGGAGTGACGACGTCGATCATCGGCATGGGGTGCCGCTACAAATCGCACCTGGACGAGAAGCGCGAACTCAGAAAAACGAAGGCGGAGGCGCGCTCGCGCTAGGAGCGGTCGCCGCCGCCGTTTTCGGGTTCAATGTCCGCGGCGGCGATCGACTGCCCAGGACCCTTGCTGAGTTCCAGCCAGTCGCGGAATGGCAGGTGGTAGATCATATCCATGACCTCGAACTCGACGCCGCCGGGCTGGCTGGTATTGCTGTTCCATAGCGCCACCACGCCGCTTTTTTTCTCGGGATCGAACAGGATCAGCGAGCGATAGCCATTGATTCCGCCGCGATGGCCGATGATGTGATGGCCAGCATAATCGTAGCTGCGCCAGCCATAGCCGTACCAGGCGGTACCGAGCCGCTCCAGGAACTTGCGAAGTCGGCCCCGCTCGGTCGGTGTGACGACATAGGGTGCATGGATCGTGTCGAGCACCTTGCCGTCGATGACGTCGGGCATCTCGCCCATCTGCGCTTCCATCCACAGCGCCATGTCCTTGATGTTGCTGTTGATGCCTCCAGCCCCCGGAACCTTGTAGTAGGTATCCACTATCGGCAGCGGCCGTTTGCCGACGCTGTGCGGCTTCGCCCAGCTGCGGCTGGCCTGCAGCCCGGTCATGGAGACGCTGCCGCTGGCCATTCCGATCGGGTTGAACAGGTACCGCTGCACCGCTTGCTCGTAGGGTAATTTCGTAATGCGCGAGACAATCTCGCTCGACGCATCGTAGGCGACATTCTGGTAATCCCAGCATGTACCCGGCGCGCAAACCGGATTCAGTTGCGCTAGGCTGGCACGGAGGAAGCTGGGGTCTTGGCCCTCCTCGAGCTTGTTGTCATAGGCGTTGCGATAAAGGCCGAGGCGATGCGACAAAAGGTCGCCGACCGTCGCCTTATATTCGTTCCCGGCGGGAAGCTTGAGGTCGGGAGCGTAGTTCACCACCGGCGCTTGCAAATCGATCTTCCCTTGCTCGGCCAGCTTCGCGACCATCGTCGCCGCGACGCCCTTCGAAACGGATGCCCAGCGGAAGACCGTTTCCGGAGTCACAGGCTCGCCAGAGCCTGCCAGCGTCTCGCCATATCCCTGCAGGAAAGTGATCCGGCCGTTCTCGACCACGCCGACGGCAAGTCCGACCATGCCGGGCTTGGTCATCAATCGCTTAAGCCGGGCGTCAAGCAGCCGATAGTCGACGTCCTGCCGAGATGCCGGCGACAAAGCCGCGAGCTTCAGGTGTGCCGCCGTAATCCGCGGATCCTGGCCTTCATTAGCAGCAGGATGAGGACGCATCGCTAGCAGCGACGCACCCATTACCAGTACGAACGCTCCCAGCCCGAGCTTCTGCGCCTTTTGCAAAACCGGTCTTCTCCCCGCCCGCCTTCCCCTGTGCCGGGTAGGCGGGCTCGTCTCAACGCCAGCTTTAACGCGCTTGCGACAGGCGGACTCAGCCGTGCGACGAACGCCGCCGCGGCTGGCATTCAACGCACGGCTCGCCTAAACGCCGCCTCATGCAATTCCTGAAGACCCTTTTCTGGGTCCTGATCGCGGTGCTTGTCGCGCTGTTTTCGGTCCGCAATTGGTTGGACGTGACGGTGAACCTGTGGGGCGACATCCAGGCGGACATCAAGTTGCCGATCCTGTTGCTGATCGTGTTCCTGATCGGCTTTGCTCCGACCTGGTTCCTGATGCGGACGCGGATTTGGTCCCATCGCCGGCGGATGGAAGCCATGGAGCGCAATCGCTTGGCCTCGATGCCGACCAAAGCGCCCCTTTCCGACGAAGCTGAGACAGTCGAATGAATCCGATCTTCGTCGCGATCGACACCCCAGACCTCGATGGGGCCGTGGCCATTGCTGAAGCCGTGCGAGAGCACGCAGGCGGGCTCAAGCTCGGCCTTGAGTTCTTCGCCGCGCAAGGCCCATCCGGCGTGAAGCGGATTGCCGAGACCGGTCTGCCGGTGTTTCTAGATCTCAAGCTGCACGACATCCCAAATACCGTTGGCAAGGCCGTCGCTGCGCTCGCGCCGCTCGAGCCGGCGATCCTCACGGTTCATGCTGCCGGCGGTCACGAAATGCTGTTGGCGGCACGGCGGGCCGCGCCCGCGGCTACAAAGGTCGTCGCGGTCACCCTGTTGACCAGCCTCGATGTCAATGACCTGAGCGACCTTGGTATCGAACGATCGCCTGCGGACCAGGTTGCCCGCTTCGCCTGGATAGCCCGTGACGCGGGCGTGGATGGGATCGTCTGCTCGGGTGAAGAGGTCGCGGCCGCGCACGAATCTTGGCCGGAAGGCTTCTTCGTGGTTCCAGGAATCCGCCCAGAGGGTGCCGACGTCGCGGACCAGAAGAGAGTAGTCACACCTTCTCGCGCGGTTGACGACGGCGCGTCGGTGCTGGTCATCGGCCGTCCGATCACCGGCGCCGCTGACCCCGCCCGGGCGATCGCAGAGATCGCGGGCAACCTTAAAAAAGAGGTTATCGAATGAGCTGGTTGAGCCGTGTCCGCAGCGGCATCCCGTTCCTGCCGAAGCGCCAGAGCGCCGAGAACCTTTGGCACAAGTGCGCAAAGTGCGGGACGATGGTCTTCGTCAAGGAGTGGGAAGAGAATTACAGCGTCTGTCCGCGCTGCAACTTCCATGATCGCATCGGCCCGACCAAGCGGTTCGAGCAATTGTTTGACGCCGCGGAATATGAGCTTCTCCCCGCGCCGGAGGTGCGTGAGGACCCGCTCCGGTTCCGTGACACCAAGCGCTACACGGATCGCGTCAAGGCAGCCCGCGCCGCCAACGGCGAACGCGACGCGCTGGTCAATGCGCGCGGAAAGATCGACCGCCACAAGGTAATCGTTGGCGTTCAGGATTTCGCCTTCATGGGCGGGTCGATGGGCATCGCCGTCGGGGCGGCATTCGTGACGGGCATCCGCGCGGCAATCGCCGACAAGGCTCCTTACATCCTGTTCACAGCCGCGGGCGGCGCACGAATGCAGGAAGGCATTTTGTCGCTGATGCAAATGCCGCGAACCACAGTAGCACTAGCCGAGCTCCGGGAGGCCGGTCTCCCTTACATTGTCGTTCTGACCGACCCCACTACCGGCGGCGTTACGGCTTCCTATGCAATGCTTGGCGACATCCAGCTTGCCGAGCCGGGCGCTCTGATCGGTTTTGCCGGACAGCGCGTGATCGAGCAAACCATTCGCGAAAAGCTTCCGGAGGGCTTCCAGCGCGCCGAATATCTGCTGGAACACGGCATGATCGACATGGTCGTCTCGCGCGGCGATCTGAAGGAGAAGCTGGCCTTGCTCATCTCCTATCTGACTCCGGAGGCCAAAGAGGCCGCGTAACATGGCGGACTTCGCGCGCTCGGCGCACCCGGGTGTCCAGGCGCAGCTCGATCGGCTGTCGAAGCTCTCACCGGCTGGTGACCGCCTCGGGCTCGAACGGATCGCGGCCGTGCTCGATCGGCTCGGCCGACCGCAGGATCGGTTGCCGCCCGTCTTCCACGTTGCCGGCACCAATGGCAAAGGCTCGACGGTAGCCTTCCTCCGCGCTGCGCTCGAAGCGAGTGGACATAAGGTACACGCCTTTACCAGCCCTCACCTGGTCCGGTTCAATGAGCGGATCCGTATCGCGGGCCGACTTGTCGATGACGAAACGCTCGCGGGCCTGCTCGCCGAGGTGCTCGAAGCCGGGCACGGCGTCGAGCCGAGCTTTTTCGAGGTGGCCACGGCGGCCGCCATGCTCGCCTTTGCGCGCACCCCTGCCGATGCGTGCATTCTGGAGGTGGGGCTCGGCGGTCGGCTCGACGCGACGAACGTCGTTGACCGACCGTTGGTAACCGGCATCGCGAACCTCGCGCTCGACCACCAGCAATTTCTCGGCTGCGGGCTGACCGACATTGCCGGAGAGAAAGCGGCGATTGCGAAGTCGGGCGTGCCGCTCGTCACTCAGCTCTACCCTCCTTCAGTCGCGAGCCGCGTTGCGGAGATCGCGAAGGATCGAGGCGCGCTAGTCCTGGCGCGCGGGGGAGCGTGGGACGCGATCGTCCGCCAGGGTCAACTTCACTACCAGGATGAGCGTGGAGAATTGCACCTGCCGCTTCCACGCCTTTCCGGCCGGCACCAGGCGATGAACGCGGCGCTCGCC
>Ga0207657_10008635_pt1 | contig 10315 bp, 7 predicted proteins | sample KBSC33metaG_FD_184316 | JGI IMG/M metagenome (GOLD analysis project Ga0207657, IMG submission 184316) | Corn rhizosphere microbial communities from Kellogg Biological Station, Michigan, USA - KBS C3-3 metaG (SPAdes) (version 2) | ecosystem: Host-associated > Plants > Roots > Rhizosphere > Soil ... | reverse complement strand
CGCATGGTGTATGTCACATACTGTATGACACATGGTATAGCGACATGCAAGCCCGTTTTTGCCCGGGGCGGACATAGTTTCGCGCACGGGCATATTGGTCCCTGCCCCGCTATCTGTTAGCCGTGGGCGCGATGGCCACCGCATCCGCAACGTCCGCCGCGCGCGAAATCTTGACGCGGCTCCACGACGTGATGGCCGCGCGCGCCAACGCGCAGGGCAAGCTCGACAGCGTCGTCGACATCATCGCCAAGGCGTTGCACAGCGAGGTCTGCTCGATCTATCTGCTGCGCGACGGCGAACTTGAGCTGTTCGCGACGCGCGGCCTCAACAAGGAAGCTGTCCACGTCACCAAGCTCTCGCTGGGCGAGGGCCTGGTCGGAACGATCGCCGAGAAGAACGAGACGCTCAACCTCGACGAGGCCACCAGCCACCCCGATTTCGCCTACAAGCCCGAAACAGGCGAGGAATTGTTCCACAGTTTTGCGGGCGTGCCGATCGTGCGCGCCGAACGCGCGGTCGGCGTGCTCGCGGTCCAGCATGCCGATCCGCGCCGTTACGACGATGTCGAGATCGAGGCGCTGCAGACGGTGGCGATGGTGCTGGCTGAACTGATCGCAGGCGCGGGCCTGATCGACGAAGCCACGGGGCGCGGCCCCGATCAGCGCGACGGCAGCACCGCACGGCTCACCGGCCTCAAGTTGGTCGAGGGCATGGCGGCGGGCTATGCTGTCTTCCACCAGCCGCGCGTGGTGGTCGAGCATACGGTGGCCGAAGACACCGAATATGAACGCCATCGCGTCTATTCGGCATTCGACAAGATGCGCGATCAGATCGATCGCATGATGAGCCAGGCCGAATTCGGTGCGGCGGGCGAGCATCAGGACATTCTCGCGACCTACAAGATGTTCGCCTATGACGAGGGCTGGTCGCGCCGGATCAACGCCGCGATCGACAGCGGCCTGACCGCCGAAGCCGCGATCGAGCGCGTCCAGCAACGCACCCGGATGCGCATGCGCGAGATCGACGATCCGCTGCTCGCCGACCGGATGCACGATCTGGAGGATCTCTCCAATCGGCTGCTGCGCATCGTCTCCGGCCAGTTAGGCACCGCCGCGCAGATGGGCCTGCGCCAGGATTCGATCCTGATCGCGCGCAACCTGGGCCCGGCGGAGCTGCTCGAATATGATCGGCGCCGGCTCAAGGGCGTGATCCTGCAGGAAGGCTCGCTCACCAGCCATGTCGTGATCGTGGCGCGGGCGATGGGGGTCCCCGTGCTGGGTCGCGTGCGCGATGCCCGCCGCCAGATCGGCGATGGCGATCTCGTCCTCGTCGATGCGAGCCAGGGCGCCGCGTTCGTCCGGCCGACCTCGATGATCGAGGAGGCATTCGATGCCAAGCTCGCGCTCGGCCAGAAAAAGCGCGCCGAGTTCGCGGCGATGCGCGATTTGCCGCCGGTCACCAAGGACGGCACGCGCATCACCTTGATGGTGAATGCCGGCATGCGCGACGACGTGGCGGCGGTCGATACGACGGGTGCCGACGGTATCGGTCTGTTCCGCACCGAATTCGAATTCCTGGTTTCTGCCGAACTCCCCAAGCGCGAACGCCAGCAGCGTCTCTATCGCGACGTGATGGAGGCGGCGGGCGACAAGCCGGTCATCTTCCGCACGGTCGACGTCGGAGGCGACAAGGTTCTGCCCTACATGACCGCAGACGCGGACGCGGCGGATGAGGAAAATCCGGCAATGGGCTGGCGCGCGATCCGGCTCGCCCTCGAGCGCGACGCGCTGATGAAGGCGCAGGCCAGCGCGCTCATCGCCGCTGCCTCCGGCCGTGTCCTGCAGGTCATGTTCCCGATGGTATCCGAGCCATGGGAGTTCGATGAAGCGCATGCCTTGTTCGAAAAGCAGCGCGCCGCGACCGCGGCCAAGGGCAAGCTGCTGCCGACGGCGATCCGCTACGGAACGATGCTCGAGGTGCCGGCCTTGGCCGAAAGCCTCGACATATTGCTGCCCAAGCTCGACTTCCTTTCGATCGGCACTAACGATCTGACCCAATTCCTGTTCGCGGCTGATCGCGCGCACCCCAAACTGGCGGAGCGTTATGACTGGCTCTCACCAGCGATCCTGCGCTTCCTTCGCCGTGTCGTGGTGCAGTGCGACGCGGCCGTCGTGCCAGTGGGCGTGTGCGGCGAAATGGGGGGCAGGCCGCTGGAGGCGATGGCGCTGATCGGAATCGGCATCGAACGCCTTTCGATCACACCTGCCGCGATCGGCCCGGTCAAGGCGATGGTGCGTTCACTCGAGATTCCCGCTCTGCGCGGCGTGATCGCAGAACTGCTTGCCGCACCACCCCGCGACATGCGCGCGACGCTGCAGCAATGGGCAGACGCGCACGGAGTGCGGATCAGCTGAGGCCCGCCCCTAAAAAAGGCCTTGTGATTTGACAGTTAGGTGCGACTGTGTGGCAGGTGTCGAGCTTTAGTCGTCACCAGACCGGGGATGATGGGTGAGCGGCGAAGAAGAGATTTCCGAACCGACCGGAACGCCACAACGCGTGGGCGACAAGCTGCGCGCCGCGCGCGAAGCGCAAGGCATGACGATCGAGGAAATCGCCAGCACCACGCGCATCCCCAAACGTCATTTGGTCACAATCGAGAATGGCGATTATGACGGGTTGCCCGCCCCGACCTACAGCGCGGGATTCATCAAGAGTTGGGCGCGCCGGCTGGGGCTCGACGGCCAGGCCCTGTCGGATCAGTTCCGCATCGAAATGGGCAGTGTGTCGGTCGAGCCCTCGCAATCGCTTCCTTATGAGCCCGCCGATCCACGTCGGACGCCGCCCGCAGGCCTCGCCTTACTCGCGCTGTTGATCGCAGTGGTGGTCGGGCTCGGCTATCTCTACTGGCGTGGCACCGCCGAACAGCCGAGGGAATTGGCCGCCGCCGCGACCGATCAACAGGCGTCGTCGGCACCCCAATCCGTGCCGGCCGGGGGACAGGCTCTGCCTGCCGCTACCGCGCCCCAGCCGACCGGTCCGGTTGTGATCGGCGCGACACAGGATGTGTGGATCAAGGTATCGGACAGCGGGAAGACGTTGTTTATGAATATCCTTCATCCCGGCGATCATTTTCAGGTCCCCGCGGATGCTGTCGCGCCGCTCATGACGACCGGCCGCCCCGGCAATACCGCGGTGATGGTAGGCCAAACCCCGGTCCCCACGCTCGGCGACCCCGACCGCATAGCCAAGGACATATCGCTCAAGCCCGCCGATCTGCTCGCCCGCGTCGCGGCGCCGCAACCCGCCGCGCAGCCTCCGGCAAATGCCGTCACACCGGTCGAGAATGGTGCCGGAACCTGAAACCGGGCTCCTAATCCGCTTCATCTGCGCGACAGGTGCGCTATGCTCTGCGCCGAAACGCGCCGTCGTTGATCCATTGGAGCAAGCATGACCCGTATCCGTATCGCCCTTGCCGCCCTGCTCGTCACGGCGGCGCTGCCCGCTTTCGCAGCCGAGCCCGGCACGCTCGATCAGCGCGTCGACCGGGTCGAGAAGCAGCTGAAGGCGGTCCAGCGCAAGGTGTTCCCCGGTGGCGACGCCGCGTTCCAGGCGCCGGAAATTTCGCGCTCCGAGACGCAGGTCACGGTCGGCTCGCCCGCCAGCACGCCGCTCAACGATCTGACCGCGCGCCTCGATGCGCTCGAGAAGTCGGTGGCGCAACTGACCGGCCAGGTCGAGCAGGACGAGCATCGGCTCGATCTGCTCTCGCAGCAGACGGCGCAGGACCGGCAGGAATTCGCGACCCGGCTGAAGACGCTCGAAGCAGCCGCGGCGCCGGCGCAGCCGGCCGACGCAAGCGTGCCGACCGATACGGTACCCGCAACCGCGGACGGCCTGCCGCCCAAGGGGACCAAACCCTTCTCCACCGTGACGCCCGTCAAAACCGCTCCCGCCGCACCCGGCAAGCCGACCCCCAAGCCCGCGCCCACCAAGCCGGCCCCGGTGATCGCCGACGATGCGACCACCTCCGACGCAGGCACTGCGACGGGAGATCCGGCCGAGGACGCGTACATGGCCGGCTACAAGCTGTGGACGCAGAAGAAATATCCGGAAGCCGAGACGGCGCTCGCTGCGGTCGTGAAGAAATATCCGAAGCACAAGCGCGCCAGCTATGCGCAGAATCTGCTCGGTCGCGCCTATCTCGAAGACGGGCAGCCGGCGCTTGCCGCCGAGGCCTTCGTCAAGAATTACCAGCTCAATCCGCATGGCGAGCGCGCGCCCGACAGCCTCTATTATGCCGGCCAGGCGCTGGCGAAGCTCAAGCGTCCGGCGGATGCCTGCCGCGTCTATGACGAGGTAGCATCCGTCTATGGCGACAAGCTCGATGCCACGCTCAAGACCCGGATCAAGGCCGCGCGCGCTGACGCCAAGTGCAAATGATGCGATGGACGCGCGCGCTGCGCTGACGACGGAGCGGCGCAACCGTTTCGTCGCGGCGCTCGACGCGCTCGCGCCTTCCGGTCGGGTCGGGATCGCGGTTTCGGGTGGTCCCGACAGCCTCGCCTTGCTGCTGTTGGCCGAAGCGGCACGGCCGGGCCAGATTTCGGCGGCGACAGTCGATCACGGCTTGAGGCGCGAATCCGCCGATGAAGCGGCGATGGTCGCGGCCCTCTGCCAGGCGCGAAATATCCCGCACGCCACTTTGCGTGTCACGGTGGAAGACGATCCGGCGGGCGTGCAGGCCGCGGCCCGCAAGGCGCGTTATGCCGCGCTCGGCTCCTGGGCCGCCGGACAGGGCGCGGCCTGCCTCGCCACCGCGCATCATGCCGACGATCAGGCCGAGACCGTTCTGATGCGGCTGGCGCGCGGCGCCGGCCTGAGCGGGCTGGGCGGCATCCGCCGTTCGCGTGTCCTCGCTGAGGCGCCCGGCGTCACGCTGATTCGCCCGCTGCTGGACTGGACCAAGGCCGACCTGGAAGCGTTGGTCGCCGCGGCGGGAATCGAGCCCGTGCGCGACCCTTCCAATGCCGATCCGCGCTACGATCGAACCCGTGTGCGCCAGTTGCTGGCGGGGGGCTGGCCCGAGTCCGGCCGGGTGGCCGCCGCCGCCCGCCATCTCGTGGAAGCGGAGGAAGCGCTGGCCTGGATTGCGGCCGACCTGGCGGAAACCCGAATCAGGCTTGAGGAAGGAGAGGCTACGCTCGACGCGTCCGGCCTCCCGCGCGAACTGCGCCGACGCTTGTTGCTGACCCTGTTCGCGCGGCTCGCCCCAGGTGTCGAGCTGCGCGGCGATTCGCTGGATCGGTTGCTCGAGGCGCTGGACGCGCAGAAAGTCGCGACATTAAGCGGGTTTCGATGCGCCCCAGGCCCGCTTTGGCGCGTTAGCCGGGCAGCGCCGCGCCGACTGGCGTGACATTTTATAAGAACGATCACTGTGAAGAAAGCTGTTCCATTGCCATTAACCTGTGCATGCCTATTTTATAGCCTGACGAAAGGCTGATCCGCGCATGAAGGACGACAAGGAGCCGCAAGGCGGCAACCCGCTGGTGAAGAACGCAGCCATCTGGCTGGGCGTGATCCTGGCGATTGTATTGTTCATTTCCCTGTTCGAGGGGAGCGGCAAGTCGACGGCGGGTGAGAGCCTCGCTTATTCCGAATTCTTGTCGGATGTCGATGCGGGCTCGGTGCGCGAGGCGGATATCGCCGATGGCGTGATCACGGGCAAGTTCACCAACGGCACCGCCTTCAAGACATATGCCCCCAGCGATCCGACGCTGATCCAGCGTCTGTCGGCCAAGGGTGTGACCTTCCGCGCGCGTCCGGGCGAGCAGGCTAGCCTGTGGCAGGTGATCCTGGTCAATTCGATGCCGTTCCTGATCCTGGTCGGGATCGGCTGGGTAATCATGCGCCAGATGCAGAAGAATGCGGGCTCCGGCGCGATGGGCTTCGGCAAGAGCCGCGCCAAGATGCTCACCGAGAAGCAGGGCCGCGTCACTTTCGACGACGTCGCCGGCATCGACGAGGCGCGCGAGGAACTGCAGGAGATCGTCGATTTCCTGAAGGACCCTTCCAAATTCGCCCGTCTTGGCGGCAAGATCCCCAAGGGGGCCTTGCTGGTCGGTTCGCCCGGCACCGGCAAGACCCTGCTCGCCCGCGCGATCGCGGGGGAGGCCAAGGTGCCGTTCTTCACGATCTCGGGCTCCGACTTCGTCGAAATGTTCGTCGGCGTCGGCGCGAGCCGTGTGCGCGACATGTTCGAGCAGGCCAAGAAGTCCGCACCGTGCATCGTCTTCATCGACGAAATCGACGCGGTCGGCCGCCATCGCGGCGCGGGTCTCGGCAATGGCAATGACGAGCGCGAGCAGACGCTGAACCAGCTGCTGGTCGAGATGGACGGCTTCGAGGCGAACGAAGGCATCATCATCATCGCCGCGACCAACCGCCCCGACGTGCTCGACCCAGCTCTGCTGCGTCCGGGCCGCTTCGACCGCCAGGTGGTGGTCCCGCGCCCGGATATCGAGGGCCGCGAGAAGATTCTCGCCGTCCATATGAAAAAGCTGCCGCTGGCGCCCGACGTCGATGCGCGCACGATCGCGCGCGGCACGCCCGGTTTCTCGGGCGCGGACCTCGCCAACCTCGCCAACGAGGCGGCTCTGCTCGCCGCGCGCAAGGGTAAGCGCCTGATCGCGATGCGCGAGTTCGAAGAGGCCAAGGACAAGGTCATGATGGGCGCCGAGCGCAAATCCATGGTCATGACCGAGGACGAGAAACGCGCAACTGCTTATCACGAGGCCGGCCACGCGCTCGTCTCGCTGCACGTTCCGGGCTGCGATCCGCTCCACAAGGTGACGATCATCCCGCGCGGCCGTGCGCTGGGCGTGACCTGGAACCTGCCCGAGCGCGACCGTTATTCGATGACGATGAAGCAGATGAAGGCGCGCCTCGCGCTCTGCTTCGGTGGCCGTATCGCGGAACAGCTGATCTACGGCCTGGACGAGCTCAATACGGGCGCGTCGAACGACATCCAGCAGGCGACCGACATGGCCCGTTCGATGGTCATGGAATATGGCATGAGCGATAAGCTCGGCTGGCTGCGCTACCGCGACAATCAGGACGAGGTGTTCCTCGGCCATTCCGTGTCGCGCAACCAGCATATGTCCGAAGAGACCGCGCGCCTGATCGACAGCGAAATCCGCCGTCTGGTCGAGGAGGGCGAGGGCAAGGCTCGCGAGGTTCTGACCGAGAATCTGGACGAACTGCATCGCCTGGCGACGGCCCTACTCGAATATGAAACGCTGACCGGCGACGAAGCCAAGCGCGCGATCGCGGGCGAGGATATCGGCCGCGAGGACCCCTCCTCGAAGGCACCGCGCAAGCTCGCCGCGGGCGGTTCGTCGATTCCCAAGAGCCGGCGCGGCAGCAATTGGGGCGAACCTTCGCCCGCCGGCGCCTAAGCTATCCGGACAAGAAAAGGAAAGGGCGGCTCTCGGGCCGCCCTTTTTGTTTGTTCTCTACCCGTCAAGCCGGGCTTGTCCCGGCATCCACCGTGAGGCACGGCGCCGAACACGAGGGTGGACGCCGGACAAGTCCGGGGTGAGGGTCAGGGTCAGTGCAACAGGAAGCCTGCGGTCAGGCAGGCCAGCACCAACGCTACCAGGCTGGCGATCAGGATCGTCAGCAGCGGTTTCGGCCCCGACTGGAGCAGGGTCTGCATTGGCGATCGGATGCCGGTCGCGGTCACCGCACAGACCAGCAACCCGGTCGCGAGCGCGGTCGCGCCGTCGCCGACCTGGGCGGGCACCACACCGGTCGAGTTGATTGCGGCAAGGATGAAAAAGCCCGCCACGAACCAGGGCAGCTTGAGCGGATTGGCGCGCTTGCCTTCCTCGCCCGGAAAGAAATAGCTGGTCGCCGCGAGCGCCGGCGCGAGCAGGGCGACGCGGGTCAGCTTGACGATCGCGGCATTCTGGCCTGCCGCCTGGCTGAAGCTGTAGCCCGCGCCGAGCGACTGGGCGACGTCGTGGATCGCGGCGCCCAGCACGAACCCCGCCTGCCGATCATCAAAGCCGAGATGGTGACAAAGGATCGGATAGAGGACCATTGTCGCAGCACTCATCGCCGAGATGCCGACCAGCACCAAAGCGAGCTGCGCCTGGTTGATCCTCTTCTCGCCCAGCACGGTCGCGAGCGCCATCGCCGCCGAGGCGCCGCAGATCGCGACCGCGCCGCCCGCCAGCGCGCCGAAGGCTGCGCCGAAGCCGAACTTGCGCGAGGCGAGCACGCCGCTGCCCATCGCCGCCGCGACGATCACCAGGATGGCGAGCAGGGCGACCCAGCCGAGCCCGGCGATCTGCGCCAATGTGACGCGCGCGCCGACCAGCACGATGCCGACACGCAGCAAGGTACGCGAGGCGAAAGCGAGCCCGGGGAGCAGGCGCTTGTCCCCGCTCAGGAAGTTGAGCGCCAATCCGACCAGCAAGGCCATCAAGGTCAGCGGCGCATGATAATGTTCGGCGAGATAGGCCGAGGCGAGGCTGGCGAGCACCGCCACGAGCAGGCCTGGCGCATAGTCACGGTAGCGGACCTTTGGCGCAGGCTCGATATCGCCATAGAGATCGGCGGCAGCGGGCAGGCTATCGCTGTAAAATCGCATGCAGGCCTGTTAGCGCCTGTCGGGCAGCGAGGGGAAGACGATTGGCGAAGCGTCAGACCAGGCAGACCGAATCGGTGGCACGTCCGGGCTGGACGCTGGTTACCTGTATCCTCGCCTCAAGTCTTGCCTTCATCGATGGATCGGTGGTCAATGTCGCCTTGCCGGCGATCGGGCATAGCCTGCGCGCAGGCGCATCCGACCTGCAATGGACGATGAACGCCTACACGTTGCCGCTCTCGGCCTTGCTGCTGATGGGCGGGGCGGCGGGCGACCATCTCGGGCGACGCCGCTTGCTCAATATCGGCGTCTTTTTGTTCCTGGTCGCCTCGGTCGGCTGCGCGCTCGCGCCCGGCATAAGCTGGCTGCTGGCCGCACGCGCGTTGCAGGGCCTGGGCGCGGCAATCCTGCTGCCCAACAGCCTCGCTATATTGAGCCACACCTTCACCGGCCCCGCCAAGGGCCGCGCGGTCGGCACCTGGGCTTCGGTCAGCGCGATCTCGGCCGCAATCGGCCCGCCGCTCGGCGGTTGGCTGATCAACAATGTCGGCTGGCGCGCGATCTTCTATATCAACCTGCCCTTCGGCGCGGCGGCTATCCTGATCGCCTTACTGGCGGTCAGGGAAAACGGCGAGGGGCAGCGCGCGCTCGACTGGCGCGGCGCCGCACTCGCCACGCTCGCCTTGTTCGGGCTGACCTGGGCGCTGACCTTCTGGTCGAGCTTGCACCATATGGATCTGGCCAGCTGGGTCGGCCTGTTCGGCGGCATCGCGGCGCTTTGCCTGTTCGTGTGGGCCGAACATGCCCAGGGCGACAAGGCGATGATGCCGCTCGATCTGTTCGGATCGCGCGCGTTCGGGGGGCTGACGCTGGTGACCTTCCTGCTCTACGCGGCGATGGGCGGGCTGATCCTGCTCTTGCCCTACGTGCTGATCGTCGGCGGCGGCTATTCGCCGTTGCGCGCAGGCGCGGCCCTGCTGCCTTTCTCGATCCTGATCGGCGGGGGATCGCGGCTGATGGGGCGCGTCGCGGAGACGATCGGTCCGCGCTGGCCGCTCACGATCGGGCCGCTGATTTGCGGGATCGGCTTCCTGCTGATGGTTCGAATCGATCCGCACGGCAGCTTCTGGACGAGCGTGCTGCCCGGCATGGCGGTGATGGCGCTGGGCATGGCCGGCGCGGTGGCCCCGCTTACGACCGCCGTCCTGTCGTCGGTCGATGATGCCTTCAGCGGCACCGCGTCGGGCTTCAACAGCGCGATCGCGCGGACCGGCGGGCTGATCGCGACCGCGCTCGCGGGTGCAGTGATGGTGCAGACCGGGCCGGCGCTGGTCACCGCTTTCCACGGTGCAGCCCTGGTCGGCGCGGGCCTGGCCTTCGCCTCGGGCGTGGTCGCCTTCCTGACCCTGCCCGCAAGCTTAAGCGCGAAAACGAACTAGAGGATCGCGATGCCGAGTGGATTGGATATATGTCATACTTGACAATATATCATAACAAGCAGAGCTTCATCTTCCACGGGTGCCGCAGGGCCGACATTCGATCCGCCACGGCATTCCCGCGTGAGAGGAGTGCGCCATGTCCTATGTTGACCAGACCAGCAGGAAGAACCCCCTCAGCATCGCCGCTGTCGTCGGCGTGCATCTGGCGGTGGGCTATGCGCTGGTG
>Ga0207657_10008634_pt1 | contig 10315 bp, 9 predicted proteins | sample KBSC33metaG_FD_184316 | JGI IMG/M metagenome (GOLD analysis project Ga0207657, IMG submission 184316) | Corn rhizosphere microbial communities from Kellogg Biological Station, Michigan, USA - KBS C3-3 metaG (SPAdes) (version 2) | ecosystem: Host-associated > Plants > Roots > Rhizosphere > Soil ... | reverse complement strand
ATTCCGGAAGGCATGTACCCCGGCGACTATCTGAAGCCGATCGGGGTCGCGCTCGCGGCGGAGTTCGGCGACACATATGCCGACGCGCCGGAGGGCGAATGGCTAGAGCTGTTCATGAAGCGCGCGGTCGCTGCAATGCTCGGCCTCATCCGTCACGACCTGGCTCTCCTTGGAATCCACCACGATCTGTTCGCCTCGGAAGCCGAGCTTCAGGCGTCGGGGGCGGTCGCCAGGGCAATGGACAGGCTTCGGGCCAAGGGCCTCGTTTACGAAGGCATGCTCGAACGGCCCAAGAGCCTCGATCCACACGATGAGTGGGAGCCGATCGAGTTGACCCTGTTCCGCTCGACCCAGTTCGGGGACGACCAGGACCGGCCGATGAAGAAGTCCGACGGAAGCTGGACCTATTTCGGATCGGATGCCGCCTATCATCTCCAGAAGGCGGAAAAGGCCGATCACCTCGTCAATATCTGGGGGGCCGACCATGCCGGCACGGTCAAGCGGGTCCAGGCCGCGGTTCGAGCGCTGACCGACGGGCGCGTCGACCTCGACGTCAGGCTTGTGCAGATGGTGCGGCTGTTCCGCGCCGGCGAGCCCGTGAAGATGTCCAAGCGGGGCGGCACCTTCGTCACGCTCGCCGATGTCGTCCGCGAGGTCGGCAAGGACGTGGTGCGTTTCATGATGCTAACCCGCCGGGCCGACGCTCCGCTCGACTTCGACTTCGCCAAGGTTGTCGAGGCGTCGAAGGACAATCCCGTCTTCTACGTCCAATATGCGCATGCGCGGATCCGTTCGCTGCAGCGCAAGGCCTCCGAAGCCGGAGTCGACCTGAACAGCCATGCCGACCTTGATTTGCTCGACGAGGAGGAGTTGGGCCTGGTCAAGCTTGCTGCCCAATATCCGCGCACCGTCGAGGGCGCGGCGGTGGCGCACGAGCCGCACCGGATCGCCTTCTATCTCTACGATCTCGCCGCTGCGTTCCACGCCTTGTGGAACCGCGGCAATGACGATCCCGGCCGGCGTTTCCTTGTCGAGGGCAATCCACAACTTTCTCGGGCGCGTCTGGAACTGGTGAGCGGCATCGGGCAAATCATTCGGAGCGGCCTCGACCTGATGGGTGTAGAAGCCGCCGAGGAGATGCGGTGAGATGAGCGACTCGCTCAGCGGCTATGACGAAGACTCGCTGCCCTGGCTCCAGGAAGTCGAGAACGAAGACGCGCGGCGTGGGATTTCGGCGCGAACGATGCTCGCCGGCCTCGTTATCGTGCTTCTTGTCGCTGCAGCGGTTGCGGCGGCTTTCTTCTGGCTCGGCCGGCGAGATTTCGCGACAGCCGGCACTCCCGAACTGATCCGCGCACCAGCGGGCCCCTACAAGGTGAAGCCGCAAGACCCCGGCGGGCTCGACATCGCCGGCGAGAGCCAGACGACGTTTGAAACGAGTGCCGGTCAGGACGTGGATTCGCGTCTCAACCTCGGCGCCGAGGGCGAGCAGGCCGAGGTGCAGCCGAAGGAGGCGCCCAAGGCTGCCGCCCAGGCCGAGTCCAACGCGGAGCCCAAGGCGGCGGAGGCGCCGCCGCCCGCGCCCAAGCCTTCCGGTGCCGCCGGCGCGGTCATCCAGCTCGGCGCTTACAAGAATGTCGCGCAGGCCGAGCGGGCGTGGACCGCGCTCAGCGCGCGCTTCTCGGTGCTTTCGGGCCTTTCGAAGACGATCGTCCCTTATTCGGCGGGCGGGAGCACCGGCTATCGCTTGAGGGCAGCCGCATCGTCACCGGATACGGCGCACGCCGCCTGCCAGACCATCCAGGCCGGCGGCGAAAGCTGCTTCATCGCCCATTGACGATGCGGGCGTTGCAAGCGGCGATCTACGGTCTCGAAGGGGCCGCCCTTACGGATGACGAGCGCGATTTCTTCAAGGATGCCGATCCGGCGGCCTACGTCCTGTTCAAGCGCAACTGCATCGAACCGGGGCAATTGCGGGCGCTGACCGGCTCGCTTCGAGACCTTTCCGGCCGTGACGATTTGCCGATCCTGATCGACCAGGAAGGCGGCCGGGTGGCGCGAATGAAACCGCCAGAATGGCCGGCCTTTCCCTGCGCCTGGGCTTTTGCCGAGCTCTATGACACCGCGCCGGCGTCGGCGATCGAGGCGGCCCGAGCGAATGCGCGCGCGCTCGCGCTGATGCTGCGATCGGCGGGGATCAATGTCGATGCGACTCCGCTGCTCGACGTCCGGCAACCGCAGGCTGACGATATCATCGGTGACCGCGCACTGGGCTCCCAGCCGATGCAGGTCGCGGCGCTCGGCCGGGCGGTTCTCGACGGACTGGCCTCGGGCGGAGTGGCCGGCATCGTCAAGCATATGCCGGGCCATGGACGCGCGCTGTGCGACAGCCACAAGGAACTGCCGGTCGTCGAGGCGAGCGATTCAGAGCTGGAGACGGATATCGAGCCGTTCCGGACCTTGAATTGGGCGCCGATGGGGATGATGGCCCATGTCGTCTATACGGCGTGGGACCCGGAGCGGCCGGCAAGCCAGTCGCCCATCATTGTCGGCGACATCGTCCGCGGCCGGATCGGCTTCGACGGCTGGTTGATGAGCGACGATATCGGCATGGAGGCGCTCAAGGGAGGCTTCGACGAACGTGCCGCCGGAGTAATCGCCGCAGGCTGCGACGCGGTCCTCCATTGCTCGGGCAAGATGGAAGAAATGATCGCGGTAGCAAAGGCCGCCCCGCCGATGACGGCGAAAGCCCAAGAGCGGCTGCGCCAGGCGATGCTGATCGCCAACTCCGAGTCGGACGGCCCGGATTTCGAGGCGCTGATTGCCAAGCGGGACGAGCTCCTGGCGCTCGCCTGACAGGGTTCCACGCGCTCGCAGATTGCTGCCGACCGTTCGTCGAGGAAGCGGGTTGCGTACGGAAACTAACTTTTGCCAAGGTCATGGCCGCTCCTGCTCGTGAAGGTCCCGCAATATGCGCATTCTCTCGATCCTGTCGGCCGCACTCCTGCTGTCGCTCTCACCCGCTTACGCACAGTCCGCGAACGGGCCCGATAAAGCGAAGACTCCCGAGGCGATTCACAGCGAGGAAATGGCCAAGGAAGCCGGCACCGCCTGGGCCGGTGCGCCGGTCGACGAGCAGACCGTTTCTTCCCATCACAGCGTCAACGCCGGCGGCAGGACGCTGAAATATACTGCGACGGCAGGCACGATCACGATCCGCGATGTGGCGGGCAAACCCACCGCGAGCATCTTCTACACCGCCGACACCCTCGATGGAGCGCCGGGATCGCGGCGGCCGGTCATGTTCTTCTACAATGGCGGACCGGGCTCGGCCTCGCTGTGGCTGCGCATGGGCTCATTCGGGCCGCTCCGGATCCAGACAGAGAATGCCAGCTACATCCGTCCGGCGCCGTTCAATTTCGGCCCCAATCCCGACACTTTGCTCGGCACGACCGACCTGGTGTTCATCGACGCTCCGGGCACCGGCTATTCGCGCGCTCTCGGGGACGCGAAGGGATCCGAATTCTACGGCGTCGACCAGGACGCCGACGCCTTCGCCCGCGCGATTCAGCGCTACGTCACCAAGTTCAATCGCTGGGACAGCCCCAAATTCCTGTTCGGCGAGAGCTACGGCACGACCCGCTCCGGCGCGCTCGCTTACCAGCTGCAGGAACGCGGCATCGCGCTTAACGGCGTCGTTCTGCTTTCCTCGATCATGAACTACGGGCGGCGGCAGCCAGGGCTCGATCGCGACTTCATCAATTACATCCCGAGCTACGCCACCACGGCCTGGTATCATCACAAGATGGCGAATCCGCCCGCGACGGTAGAGGAAGCCGCTGCCGAAGGCCGGGCCTTCGCCCAGGGACCTTATGCGGCTGCGCTCGAGAAGGGACAGACGATCAGCCCCGAGGAGCGCGATCGCGTTGCCGCGCAGATGAGCCAGCTTACCGGCCTGTCGCCGACCTTCATCGAAAATGCGAACCTGCGCGTCAGCCTCTCCGAGTTCCGGAAGGAGCTGCTGCGCGACCAGCGGCAGACGATCGGGCGCTACGACTCGCGTTACACAGGCGTCGACCCGAGTGCGTCGGGTGACAGCCCCGATTACGATGCGTCCGATGCGGCCATCACAGGCGGATTCGTCGGCGTGCTGCACGACTATCTCGCCAACGACCTCGGCTATCATACGGACATGACCTATCGGCAGAGTGCGAGCGAGGAAGAAGGGTTCAAGTGGGACTGGAAGCACCAGGCGCCGGGCACCCGATTCACCCTCAACGATCCCAACACCGCCCTTGACCTGGCAGCGGCGATGCGGACGAATCCGTACCTGAAGGTGCTGTCGCTGAACGGCTATTACGATATGGCGACACCGTTCTTCGGCACCGAATATGACCTCAATCACATGATGCTGGAGCCGGCACAGCAGAAGAACCTCGAGTTCCGCTACTATCCGTCGGGTCACATGGTCTATCTGAACCCCGACGCGCTCCACGCGATGCGGCTCGACGTTGAGCGGTTCATCGACGAGGCGGTCGCCGAGGCGAGATAGTCGGTTCGCGCCAAGCGGCGAAGCAATCAGAAAATTGTGGATTGCTTCGTCGTCAGCGCTCCTCGCAATAACGAATCCGCTTACAGTTTCACTGCATTAGGCTAATCTTCCGTCCGTGGCGGTGGTGACTCTCAATTCGGCCGCTCGGGACTCCGACGAGCTCAATCTCAGCCTCGATGGCTGGGAAGGCCCGCTCGATCTGCTTTTGAACCTGGCGCGGACCCAGAAGGTAGATCTCGCGCAGATATCGATCCTCGAGCTGGTCGATCAGTACATCGTTTACCTGAACGAGGCGCGGGCGCTGAAGCTCGAAATCGCTGCCGATTACCTCGTGATGGCGGCCTGGCTCGCCTATCTCAAGTCCTGCCTCCTCCTTCCCAAGGACCCGGAGGCGGACCCCAGCCCGGAGGAAATCGCGCTCCGGTTGCAGCTGCGGCTGCAGCGCCTCGACGCGATGCGCGAGGCGGGTGCCCGCCTGCTCGGCCGCGACCGGCTCGATCGCGACGTCTTCCAGCGGGGCGCGCCGGAAGGGCTTCGGCTCGTGCGCAAGTCGGCATGGCAGGCCAGCGCTTTCGATCTCTTCGCCGCCTACGGAGCCGTGAAGGCACGGACACAACCGCCGATGCACGTGGTGCATGCGCGCGCGGTCATGACGCTGGAAGAAGCCATAGACCGCGTCAGCCGGATGCTGGGAATGGCAATCGACTGGACCGATATCGAGGCTTTCCTACCCGCGACCGACGATCCCCAGCTTCGGCGGTCGGCGCTCGCATCGAGCTTCCTTGCAGCGCTGGAGCTTGCTCGGCGTGGCCGCCTGGACCTGGAGCAGGAGGAAGCGTTCGCGCCGCTTCGACTCAGGGCCGCCTGATGGACGAGTTTCTCCGATCGGTCGAAGCGACTCTGTTCGCGTCGGCGGAACCGCTCGCCGCAGCGGACATCGTTTTGCATGTCGGGGAGGGCGACGTGGAGTCGGCGCTGGCCGAGCTTGCGGAGCGGTACCAGGGCCACGGGATCGAGCTGGTCGAGCGCGGCGGTCGCTGGCACTTCCAGACTGCGCCGGATCTTGCGCATTTGCTCCGGCGAACCCGGGAGGAGCCGCGGCGGCTATCGCGAGCCGCAACGGAGACGCTGGCGATTATCGCCTATCACGAGCCGGTCAGCCGGGCGGAAATCGAAGCGATTCGCGGCGTTCAGATTTCGAAAGGCACGCTCGACGTCCTGATGGAGGCGGGATGGGTCCGGACCGCGGGCCGGCGCGAAGTGCCGGGAAGGCCGCTCCTCTATGCGACGACCGCGGATTTCCTCACGCATTTTGGCCTGTCTTCGCGCAAGGACCTGCCCGGAATCGACGACCTTAAGGCCGCCGGGCTGCTCGATCCGCTCGACGAATCCGTGTTCCAGCTCCAGCTTGACGGGGAATCGGAAGAGCAACTGGAAACCGAGAACCAGGAAGACTAGATAGCCCCGCAACATTGGAGTGTGCTCATGGGCTCTTTCAGCCTCATTCACTGGATCATTCTTGGCCTCTTCCTGCTGCTGTTGTTCGGCGGCAATCGCTTCTCGGCGATGATGAACGACGTCGCCAAGGGCCTGAAGAGCTTCAAGCAAGGCATGAGCGACGACGAGAACAAGCCCGAAGTGAAGAGCGATCCCCGGCAGCTACCGCCGCAGAGCCGCGCGCCGGAGCAGCCGATCGACGTCACTCCCGAGCCGCGTCCCAAGAGCGAAGCGCCGTCCAGCGACGACCAGCCGCGCGGCTGATAGCGACCGGGCCCCAGGCCGATGTTCGGCGTCGATTCCACCGAGCTCATCATCGTGGCGGTCCTGGCACTGCTCTTCATCGGGCCGAAGGAGCTTCCGGCGACGATGCGGACGGTCGGCCGCTGGGTCGGCAAAATCCGCGCCATGTCGCGCCATTTCACCAGCGGAATCGAAGCGATGATTCGCGAGGCCGAGCTTGAGGAAATGGAGAAGAAGTGGCGCGAGGAAAATGATCGCATCATGCGCGAGCATCCGATGATCGAGCCGCCAACAGCCGAACCGTCGCCCGGGCCATCTTCGGAGGAACCTCAGCTGCCGCTCGGCGATACGCCGCCCGAGCCGCCCCCGCCCGACGCGCGCGAGTTGCCGTGAAGGAAATCGATGAAACCAAGGCGCCGTTGCTCGAGCATCTGATCGAGCTGAGACGGCGTTTGCTGTGGTCGGTGGCGGTACTTGGCGCGCTCTTTTCTGTCTGCCTTTATTTCGCGCGGCCGATCTTCGCCTTTCTGGTGCAGCCGCTGCTTCGCGCGGGCCAGGGCCGGATCATCTATACCGACATCTTCGAAGCCTTCTTCGTCGAGGTGAAAGTGGCGCTGTTCGCGGCGCTGATGCTCGGCTTTCCCTACTTCGCCATCCAGATCTGGAAATTCGTCGCGCCCGGCCTCTATGCGAAGGAAAAGAAGGCGCTGCTGCCGTTCCTTATCCTCACCCCTATCTTTTTCATCACCGGAGCGGCCTTCGCTTATTATGCCGCGATGCCCTGGGCACTGCACTTCCTGCTGAGCTACCAGGGCAATATCGGCGGAATCCGCCAGGAAGCACTTCCAGGCGTCGGCAACTATCTGTCTTTCTGCACCCGCTTCCTGTTCGGCTTCGGAGTCGCCTTCCTCACTCCTATCCTGCTGATGATCCTGGAGCGGACGGGGATCGTCACGCTCGAGCAGCTGACGAAGCATCGGCGCTACGCGATCGTCGCTTCGGCGGCCGTTGCGGCGGTGCTGACTCCGCCGGACGCGGTTTCGATGATGCTGCTTCTGGTCCCCCTCTACTCCCTCTACGAGCTGGCAATTCTCGCGATCCGGGTCACGCACTGGCGCGCCGCGCGCGCGGCGGCGGCTGCTTCGTCCTCAACAGAGAAAAGTGAGGGCCCGGAAACGCCACCGGGGGGGGGGAGGGTTGGCGGTTCCGGGCCCATTTAAACGGATAGCGAGAGCGGGGGGGCAAAAGGTCACTATCCATGTTGCACAACGCCCCTTGTTTTGCGGCGGTTCCGGCAGCTGGAAATTTTTTTCCTCCAGTCCCGAAACGATCCACTGACCCGTTTAGCGTGTCACTGCGGCGGGAACACCGGCAGGTCGACGCTGTAGCGGCCAAGCTTTCGGTCGAGAGTGGAGCGAAGCTGTTTCGCCAGGCCGGAAATAATCCGCTCGAACTGCTCCTTTTCCTTGTCCCCGTCCGCCTCGGGCACGAGGACGGGACTCGCCAGCGTCAGGCGGGCTGTGAGGTCGCTGGCACGGTTGACGGTGATCTCAACCGGCTGGTCCGGGCGATTCAGCATCGCAAATTCGACCACTTCGGTGATCAGGAAGGAGACCGACACCGCCACGTCCTGGGTCGTGCTCAGCGGCTCGACCTCCAGGTCGATTATCAGGCTGCGCGCGGAGTCCGGAGCTCCGGCGCGAAGTTCAGCGGAAAGTTCGGACAGCAACGGCCGTAGCGAGATTCCGCGATTTTCCTCCATTTCCGCATAATGGTTGCGATGGACGATCGCCAGCGAGCCGACTCGCCGGCCGATCGCTCCATAAGCGGCTCGCGCCGTTGGCGCCGTAGCCGTGCGCCCGTGGATGTTGAGCAACGACGCGATCACCTGCAGGTTGTTCTTCACCCGATGATGGACCTCGCGCACCAACCGCCTCTGGCCATCGAGAGCCGCAGTCATTTCTCCTTCGGATTCCCGGACCCTCGTGACCGCGCGCGCGAATGCGTCGCGAAGTTCCTGGATCTCGGTCGCCGGACCAAGCTTGCTCGGCAGCTCGAGCGCTGACTCTCCGGGCTCGTATTTCGCCACTGCCTGCTGGAGCCGGCGCAGCGGATGGATGAGCAGCCGGGTCACCAGCAGCCAGCTCATCAGCGAAGCGATGAACCACATGACAACCGGCAAAAGGATCACGAGACGGTCGGCGGCCGTGATCCTCGGCACCCGTCCCTCGACATCGACCGTCAGGCGCCCGTTGCCGATTGCCCAGCGCGTGCTTGATGCCTGCTGACCGGAAGACACCGCGCTGGAGGCCATGATGTCGATCTCGCGATGGCCGTCCCTTATCGCGAGGCCGTTGATCCCGCCGGTGCCGGTCAGCGCCGCGGACCTGATCTCCTCGCTCGATAGGGCTGTCGTCGCCATCCCGCCGATCACACCGACCCGGATCGCCAGCGAATCCTCGTCGGGCGCGACGGTCAACTGGATATCGCCGGGCGCAATCGTGGGAAGGGGCCCGGTTTCGCCAAGGTCGCCGATATTGCACAGTTCCGTGCCATCCTCGGATTCCAGGCGAAACTGCTGGGCGACCGCGGGCGCAATTGTCAGCGATCGCTGAACGAGCCGGCAGGGATCGGGCGAGGCGATCCGGCCATTGGTCGCGATTCGAAGCGCGAGCACATTGCGCGCAATCAGGCTTTCGATCGCGCGTGTTGCGACGCGCGCCTGCTCGTCCGATTGAATCCTGAGTGCGGCGTTCGCCTCGCTGATGCCTTCATAAGCGACCCACACCAGGCCGAAGCCGATCGGAAGCAGGAGGGCCGTCAAGATCAGCAGCAGTTTTGTCGGCGTCGAGAGTCTCGTGAAGCGTTCGGCGGCGGTGGTCATGGTAAGCGCCCGCCCGAAGCGCCAGTTTCAGCTGAGCTTGCCGAGCAGATCCAGGAAATCGTCGGGGACGTTTTCACGAAGGGTTTCGTCATAGACGGAACGAAGCGCCCGGCCGATGTCACCGGCGCGCGGGTTACGCTTCTTCCGGGGCGTCGAATTCGGCGCAGATTTCCTACCTCTAGCTTCGGCGCCCTTCGACTCGCGCACTGTCCTGTCACTCAACCTTTTCGTCCCCCCTAGGCGGGTGCGGATTTCCCGATCCCTGGCGGCGAGATTTCAGGCGCAACCAAAATGCTTGCGAGCCGAGCAGCGCCAAATCCTGCCTAACTTTGGCGCTCCCATGTCGTCAATGACTAGCTGGAACCCCGCCACATTGGGCGGAAACCAAATGGCTGATGCTTTGTTCCAGCCTCAGTCCATTCTCTGTGGGGGAGCAGCGCCGGAGACACACCGCCGTCCTTCCAGGGTTGCAACAAGCCGGACGGCTCCTCAATAGGAGGCGACGTCCCCGATAAGGAGAACCAGTTTCTATGTCGCTTGGACAGGAGCTCGCGCCACATCTGCCATTTCTGCGCCGCTATGCTCGCGCGCTCACCGGCAGCCAGGCCCATGGAGACGCTTTCGTGCGCGCCACGCTCGAGGCGATTGTAGCCAAGCCCGACGAGTTTCCGCGGGACGTCGATCCGCGACTCGGGCTCTACAAGGTTTTCCACGCGATCTGGTCGACCGCGAACATCGAAGAGGGCGACGATCCCGGCAGGGGAATTTCAGGTGCGGAGGGAATCGCCCATGCGCGCCTTTCCAAGATCACGCCTTTGTCCCGCCAGGCGCTTCTCCTCACCTCGCTGGAGGGTTTCTCGTCCGAAGACGCGGGTTACCTGATCAACGCCAGTCCGGAAGACGTCGACTCGCTCGTTTCCGAAGCATTGGGCGAGATCGAGCGGCAGACCCTGACCGACGTCCTCATCATCGAGGACGAGCCGATCATCGCGATGGACATCGAAACGATCGTCCGCGATCTGGGTCATAACGTCACCGGAGTTGCGGTCACCCGCGACGAAGCGGTATCCATGGCTCGCCAGAGCCCGCCGGGACTCGTCCTCGCTGATATCCAGCTCGCGGATGATTCCAGCGGAATC
>Ga0207657_10008627_pt1 | contig 10318 bp, 9 predicted proteins | sample KBSC33metaG_FD_184316 | JGI IMG/M metagenome (GOLD analysis project Ga0207657, IMG submission 184316) | Corn rhizosphere microbial communities from Kellogg Biological Station, Michigan, USA - KBS C3-3 metaG (SPAdes) (version 2) | ecosystem: Host-associated > Plants > Roots > Rhizosphere > Soil ... | reverse complement strand
GGCGACCACTTCGCCCTTGATCGGCTTTTCGGTCGCGGTGTCGGGGATGACGATGCCGCCGGCGGACTTGGTTTCCGCCTCGAGGCGCTTGACGATGACACGGTCGTGCAATGGACGAAGCTTCATGGTGACTCCAGCTGCGTTGGGGGATGAAAAAGGGATTGCGTTGTTAGCACTCAACAACGACGAGTGCTAATTGTAGGTCCGAAAAGTCCGGTTTCAAGAGGGAGAGGTGGCGCTTGCGCGATGCCCCTCTCTTCTCCTTTCGGGACGAAGGGCGGAACAGAGCGAACGCGCGCGCAGCGTGACAGGGGGCTTTCAACGTTTGGCGACATCCCCGCGAGACCGCCCGCGGAAGGGGGCGAACGCTCTATGCTTTCGCGCACCCGAGCCCGAATCCGGGAAACCAGATGTCCGCCGCCCTGCTCTGTCTCTCGACCTGCCCGGATGCCGAAACGGCGGCGAAAATCGCCCGCGTGCTGGTCGAGGAACGGCTGGCCGCGTGCGTGAACCGGGTTTCCGGCATCGCTTCGACCTATCGCTGGCAGGGCAAAATCCACGAAGACACCGAAGTACTCATGATGATCAAGACCACCTGCGAGCGCTTCGATGCCCTGCGCGACCGGCTGACAGCGCTACACCCCCACGACCTGCCGGAGCTCGTGGCACTGGAAATTGCCGAAGGGCTGCCGGCGTATCTCGACTGGCTGGCACGCGAAACCGCCAGCCCGTGAGTGGCAGCGTCGGCGCCGGCCTGCGAGAATCCCGGTATCCGCAAGCTCTTTGAACCGGCACTGCCGCGCGGTGCACTCAACTAGAAGTCTCGCGCAGGCTCACGCGCCCTGTGGAACCGACGAAGCGCGGCCCGGTCTTCCCATTTGGTCATCAAAATGTCAGCTGCTCGCCAATTTTTCTCGCGCTTGATCCTGCTCGCGGCTCTATGGCTCGTCGCCACGAGCGCATTCGCGCAAAGCACCAGTCCCGGCGGCGGCCTGCTGCCGGTAACCCAGGCGTTCGCGCTGAAGCCAACCATCGCGAAACCCGGCACGATCGCGCTGCACTTCGACATCGCGCAGCATTACTACCTGTACCGCGGCCGCATCCACGCCAAAGTTCTGACGCCGGGCGTGGCGGCCGGTGCCCTGCAAACGCCCGCGGGCATCAAGGAGCACGATCCCTACCTTGGCGACGTGGAGATTTATCACGACGCGGTGGAGGCGTCGCTGCCCTACAGCGCAGCGGGCGTCATGCCCGCAACGCTGAAAGTGGCCGTGACCTATCAGGGTTGCCACGAAGTCGAACCCAAGATCTGCTACCCGCCGAATACGGAAACCTTCACACTGCCGACGTCCGGCGGCGGCCCGGTGGGCGCGACCGGTGGTGGCAATGCGATCAACGGCGGCGCGCCGCGCGACTCGGTGACCGCATCGCTGGCGGCCGCTTCCGCCGCACCCACTTCGGCGACGCCGGAATCCGGCGCGCAGTCCGCAAACCAGGCCAACACGGGCTTGGCATTCGCACTGCTGCTGGCGTTCGTGGGTGGATTGATCCTGAACCTGATGCCATGCGTGTTGCCGGTGCTGGCGATCAAGGCGGTCGGCGTGCTGGAAAGCGGCGAGTCGCGACAGCGCGCGCGCGTTGGCGCACTGGCGTATGCCGCTGGCGTCATCGTGACCTTCCTCGTGATCGGCCTCGCGATCCTCGGCTTGCGCGGTGCGGGCCACGCGATTGGCTGGGGTACGCAACTGCAACAACCTCTCATCGTCGCGGTGCTGGCCTGCGTGCTGTTTGCGGTGGGACTGTCGATGTCCGGGGTGGCGCAATTCGGGTCGCGCTTGGGCAATGTCGGCGAAAGTCTCACCCGTGGCGGCGGCGCCGCAGGGCATTTCTTCACCGGCGTGCTGGCGGTGGTCGTCGCCAGTCCGTGCACCGCACCGTTCATGGGCGTGGCGCTGGCGTACGCGTTCGTCGCACCAGCCTCGCACGAATTGCTGGTGATGCTGTTGCTGGGCATCGGCCTTGCGCTGCCGCTGACCTTGATCGGACTCGTTCCTGCGCTGGCTCGCTTGTTGCCGAAGCCCGGTCGCTGGATGGAAACCCTGAAACAGATCCTCGCGTTTCCGATGTATTTGTCGGCGGTGTGGCTGGTATGGGTACTGGCGCATCAACGCGGCGCGGACGCGGTGGCGCTGGTGCTGGTCGCGATGGTGCTGCTGGCCGCGGCGTTCTGGTGGCATGCCCGCGGCGGTCCGACACGCAGGGTTGGACACGTTTTCACGCTGGTACTCGCACTGGCGGGGCTGGCGTCGCTTTACACGGTCGCGCGCGTGGCGCCGCCGGTGCGCGCGGCCACATCGGACGGCAGCAGCGTGGCTTTCAGTCCCGCGAAACTGCAATCGCTTCGCGACATGGGCACGCCCGTGTTCGTGGACATCGGCGCCGATTGGTGCGTCACCTGCAAGGCCAACGAATACGCGGTGCTCAACACGCAAGGTTTCCACGACCTGCTCGCGCAGACCGGCGCTGTTTACATGAAAGGTGACTGGACCGACGTCGATCCTGAAATCGGCGCTTATCTCAAGCAATTCCATTCGCCGGGCGTGCCGTTGTACGTGGTGTATCCGCGCGGTGGTGGTGCAGGCCAGGTGCTGCCCACGGTGTTGACCGCATCGCTGGTGCGCAACGCGCTGGTCCATGCCGACAGGGAACCAGTCGCGCGATGATGGACCGCCGCACCCTTTCGATCCTCGCGCTCGCCTGCCTGGCCGCCGCCGGCGGCTGGTGGCTGCAGAACCGCTGGACCAACCAGATGCCGGATCAGCCGCCTGCGCCGGCAGGCGTCAAGACGTTTGCGGTGGGCGATGGCACCAGCGGCTACGCGTTGCCCGACCTGCAAGGCCACCCCACCACGCTCGCAAAATGGCACGGCAAGATCGTATTGCTGAACTTCTGGGCCAGCTGGTGCGTGCCGTGTCTCCAGGAAATGCCGATGCTGGCGCAATTCCAGCACGACCACGCGGCCGATGACGTACAGGTCGTCGGCGTCGCGATGGAACAACCGCAATCGGCGGCGGCATTCCTGAAACGCGTAGCCGTCGGTTATCCCGTCCTGACCGGCATCGATGCCGATCCGGTACCTACGACGGTTTTCGGTGATACCGCGGGCCTGCTTCCCTACAGCGTGCTGATCGGCCGCGACGGGCGCATTCTGGAAACCAAGTTGGGTCCGTTGGACGAACGGCTGCTCGAAGACTGGCTGAAGGAAGCCAAGGCCACAATGCCCTGAGGCCATTTGGCCTCTTCGAAGCGGCTTTTGTGGAAAGTCACGCCAAGGATGGCCGTCCTGGATTCACCAAAACCCCAATCCCGAAATCCTGTTTTGCACCGAGCGGAGTCGCAATCAAGGACAACGCACGACCAACGTGCGAGCAACTTCGCCAAACTCCAGCGATCCGACGCGTAACGCTGGACAAACCGTGAATGACAGTTCAGACTTCGCGGCTTCCGTTCCGGCCGCAGGCTCTGCTGAAGCGTGGCGAAGATTCTGGCCCTTCACGGCCCCAACCTCAACTTGCTCGGCGATCGCGAGCCGGAGGTGTATGGCCGCACCACGCTGGGCGACATCGACGCCGCTCTGACGCGCCAGGCCGAAGCGGCGGGCCACACGCTGACCAGTTACCAGTCGAATGCCGAGCACGAACTGATCAATCGGGTACACGCCGCCCAGCGGGACGCGACCGCGTTCATCCTGATCAACCCGGCCGCCTTCACCCACACTTCGGTGGCACTGCGCGACGCGCTGGCCGCCGCGGCGATTCCTTTCATCGAAATCCACCTTTCCAACCCGCACGCGCGCGAAGCGTTCCGTCGCCAGTCGTATTTTTCCGACCTGGCGCTGGGCGTCGTCGCCGGTTTCGGCGCGGACAGTTACCGCTATGCGCTGGACGCCGCGATCAAGCGGCTGGCCGGCGCCTGATCCCCATTCGTACACAGCGAGACCGACATGGATCTCAGAAAAGTCAGAAAACTGATTGAACTCCTCGAGGAATCCAACCTGTCGGAACTCGAGATCAAGGAAGGCGAGGAAGTCGTGCGCCTGTCGCGTTTCCCGACTGCCGGCGCGATCGCGCCGCAGATGGTCGCGGCACCATCACCTTTCGTGGCCGCACCCGCGGCGGCGCCCTCTCCCGCCGCGACCAACGCATCCGCGGCCGCCGCGCCCGCGGAACCAGGCCTACCACCCGGAACCGTGGTGCGCTCGCCCATGGTCGGCACCTTCTACGCCGCGGCTTCGCCCGGCGCCGAAGCGTTCGTCAAGGTGGGCCAACAGGTGAAAATCGGTGATCCGCTGGGTGTGATCGAGGCCATGAAGATGTTCAACCAGATCGAGGCCGAAGTCGCCGGCACCGTGGTCGCCATCGTGGCCGAGAACGGCCAGGCGGTGGAATTCGATCAACCGCTGTTCGTGATCGGCTGACGCCATGCTCGACAAGGTTCTCATTGCCAATCGCGGCGAAATCGCGCTGCGCGTGCTGCGCGCGTGCCAGACCATGGGCATCAAGACGGTCGCGGTGCACTCCACCGCCGACAGCAACCTGAAGCACGTCGGCATGGCGGATGAATCCATCTGCATTGGCCCGGCGCCTTCCGCAAAGAGTTATCTCAACATCCCGGCGATCATCGCGGCGGCGGAAGTCACCGACGCGTCGGCCATCCATCCGGGCTACGGGTTCCTTTCCGAGAACGCCGACTTCGCCGAACAGGTCGAGCAATCCGGATTCGTTTTCGTCGGCCCGCGCGCCGAAACCATTCGCCTGATGGGCGACAAAGTCGAAGCGATCAAGGCGATGAAAGCGGCGGGCGTGCCGTGCGTGCCGGGCTCCGACGGTCCGCTGGACGACGACCCCGACCGCAACACGCGGATCGCGCGCGAGATCGGCTACCCGGTGCTGATCAAGGCCGCGGGCGGTGGCGGCGGGCGCGGCATGCGCGACGTGCATACCGAAGCGCACCTCGGCAACGCGATCGCAACGACGCGCGCGGAAGCCCGCGCCGCGTTCGGCAACGACATGGTGTACATGGAGAAATTCCTGGAGAATCCGCGCCACGTGGAGGTCCAGGTGCTGGCCGACGGGCAAGGCAACGCCATCCACCTGTGCGAGCGCGATTGCTCGATGCAGCGTCGCCACCAGAAAGTAGTCGAGGAGGCGCCCGCACCCGGCATCACGCCGGAAATGCGCGCCGGGATCGGCAAGATCTGCGTGGAGGCCTGCATCCGCATCGGCTATCGCGGCGCGGGTACGTTCGAGTTCCTGTTCCAGGACGGGCGCTTCTATTTCATCGAGATGAACACCCGCATCCAGGTGGAGCATCCGGTGACCGAACTGATCACCGGCGTGGATCTGGTGCGCGAACAACTGTTGATCGCGGCCGGCCAGCCGCTGGCGATCAAGCAGGAAGACATCGTGCCGCGCGGCCACGCGATCGAGTGCCGCATCAATGCCGAAGACCCCGACACTTTCATGCCGAGTCCCGGCATGGTGAAACGCTTCGAAGCGCCGGGCGGTCCCGGCGTGCGCATCGACACGCACCTGTATGACGGCTACAGGATCCCGCCGAACTACGATTCGATGATCGGCAAGCTGATCGTGCACGGCTTCGACCGCAAGACCGCGATCGCGCGCATGCGCACCGCGCTCAGCGAAACCGTGATCGAGGGCGTCAAGACCAACCTGCCGCTGCAGCAACGCATCATGGCCGACAGCGGCTTCAAGCACGGCGGCCGCAACATCCACTATCTCGAAAAACGCATCCGCGAGCAGAAAGAGAAAGGGATGGGGTTGGGAAGCTGAGACTCGGGGCAGCCTGACAAGCCCCACGTCATTCCGGACAAACCCGCGCAGCGGGGTGCGTTCCGGAATCCATTTGTCTCTGTACGAAGAACCAACAAAGTGGATTCCGGGTTCCGTTTCCGATGAAACCGGAAACGGCCCCGGAATGACGGCGCATTTTCAATCGCATTAGGCTCTGCCCATGCCGTGGCTCGAACTGCAACTGACCCTCGACGCCGCCGCCCAGCCCCGCGCCGAAACCACGCTGGAAGATCTCGGCGCGCTGTCGGTGACATTGATGGACGCCGACGCGGACACACCCGACGAGGCCGCGATCTTCGAGCCGGGCGTGGGCGAAACGCCGTTGTGGCATTCGCTGACATTGCTGGCATTGTTCAAACCCGACCGCGACCGGCGCCGCATCGTGCAGGTGCTGCAGGATGCATTGCCGGAACTCGCGCCCGAGCGCATCGCCTTTCGCGAAGTCGCCGACCAGGACTGGGAACGCGCATGGATGGATCGCTACCGGCCGATGCAGTTCGGCAAGCGGCTATGGATTTATCCGTGGAATGTCGAGCCGCCAAAGGATGATCGTGAATCCACCGTGGTGCGCCTCGATCCCGGTCTCGCGTTCGGCACCGGCACGCATCCGACCACCGCGCTGTGCCTGGAATGGCTGGATGGCCTTGGTCTGGAAAACATGACTGTCATCGACTACGGCTGCGGTTCCGGCGTGCTGGCAATCGCGGCACTGAAACTCGGCGCCACGCGCGCGATCGGTATCGACAATGATCCGCAAGCACTCATCGCGACGCACGACAATGCCGGGCGGAATGGCGTCGCGGGTAACCTGCATGTTTGCCTGCCCGGTGAGCTGTCACCCGGAGCGCAGGCCGACGTTTTCGTCGCGAACATCCTCGCAGGACCGCTGGGCGAACTTGCACCGCACTTTGCGGCACTCTGCAAAGCCGGTGCGCCCTTCGCGCTGTCCGGCATCCTGGCCGGGCAGGAAGACGACCTGCTGGAACGCTACCGCGGCTGCGGCTTCGCAACCCTGCGTGCCACCCGCCGCGAAGATTGGATGCGCATCGACGGTGTGCGCCAATAACGCATCGCTGCTTTCGCAGTCGCCTACAATCGCGGCATGTACACCCAGTGCCCGCAATGCCGGACGATCTTCGAGATCAGCGAGGATGCCTTGCAGGCTTCGCTCGGGATCGTCCGCTGCGGCCACTGCACAGAGCGCTTCGATGCGTTGCGCACGCTCAGCGACACTTTGCCTGCCGGGTCCGAGGCCGCAATGCCTGAACATGACCCCGATGCCCTCGCGCCAATATTGACGTTGGCGGTATCGCCGGAGGCCATCCAGGCGGCGGCGAGGCCCCCGCGCAAGCCTTTATCGGAGCCGAAACCGCCCGGCGGCAGTCCCGCCACGGCGCGGCCGGATGAGGCATGGTTCGAGACGCTTTCGGAAGATCGCGCTCGCGCGCTGATTGCGGACGCGGCAGGCATTCCGCCCGAAACCGTCCACGGTGACCCGGAGTGGCAACTCACCGATCTGCCGATGCAGACGAGCTTTACCGAACTCGACATCATCCCCATGGCAACCGCCGAGTCGGTGGCGGAATCCGTAGAGCCGGAACCAGTCACACCTGCGCCCGCGAGCATCGAAGCGGCCGAAACCGAACCGCTGACTGACGCGTGGGGATTGGATATCCCCGACGTGGACCTCACCGAACCCGTGGCCCTCGACGAACATGCAACGAGCACCAAGGCAGGGCTACCCGCTGCGACCGAGACTTTCGCGGAATTCGCGGGCGGCGCCGACGCTGCCGAAGTGGAACCCGATCCCGATTCATGGCTGCCGGAAGATCAGCTCGGCGCGGATGGGACGTTACCGCCGGACGCCGGCGCCACGAAAGAAGAAGGCCACGCATCGGCGGAACCGCAGGCGGAACGGCCCGACGACGAAGCGGAACCCGCCGGCATCGCCGAGCCGGTGTACGTCCCGCCGCGACGGCGCCGCGTCCGCCACAGCGACTGGCTGTGGGCGACCGGTTGCGCGGTGCTGGCGCTGGCACTGGCCGCACAAGTTGCGTGGGCGCGTCGCGTGGCGCTGGTCCGCGACCCGGCCACCCAGGCGCAAGCCTTGCGCGTGTGCGCGCGTCTTGGTTGCCGCCTGCCGCCGATCCGCGACACCGCGAAACTGGAATTGCTGTCGCGCGACGTCCGGCCCGATCCCGATGCGGCCGGCGCGCTTGCGATCACCGCGACGTTCCGCAACAACGCACCGTACCGCCAGCCATGGCCCATCGTGGTGGTCGAACTGACCGACCTCGACAACAACGTCGTGGCGATGCGCCGCTTCCGACCCGCCGAATACATGCCCGACGCCGCGCGGCGGGTCGCCGGCATCGCCGCAGGCACCACCGCGGCGGTGGCTTTCGAAGTCGCCGATCCCGGCAAACGCGCGGTGTCCTTCCACTTCGGTTTCGAATGAATGCGCTGGACGCGCGTCCGTTCGGCGCTGCTAAACTCGTCTGTTCGCGCGAGCTCGCAGGCACGCGCACCTTGTCCAAAATCCGGTCGATCGTGGATACCCGCTCCCTGCATTCCGTGCCAACCGTCCAGGCTGAACCGCCACGCATCGGCAACCCGACGCTGGGCGAATGCATGGCGTCCAGCGTGCGCCGCTACCTCGCCGACCTGAATGGCACGCCCTGCCGTGAAGGCCTGTACGTGCGGTTGCTGCGCGAAGTGGAAGCACCGTTGCTGCGCGAAGTGCTGGCCTGGAGCGACGGCAACCAGAGTCGCGCGGCCGACGTACTGGGCATCCATCGCGCCACGCTGCGCAAGAAACTGCGCGAACTCGGCATCGTTTGACCACAGGGAACCACGCACCTCCATGACAGGATCGGGCATCATCACGGCGCGCCGCGCGCTGCTCAGCGTTTCCGACAAGACTGACCTCGCCGATATCGGCAGTGCCCTGCACGCGCTGGGCATCGAAATCATTTCCACCGGCGGCAGCGCCAAGGCGCTGCGCGATGTCGGCGTACCGGTACGCGATGTCAGCGAACTGACCGGCTTTCCCGAAATCATGGGCGGCCGGGTCAAGACGCTGCACCCCAAGGTACACGGCGGTCTGCTGGGGCGGCGCGGCATCGACGACGCGGTGATGCTGGATCATTCGATCGCGCCGATCGACCTGTTGATCGTCAACCTGTATCCGTTCGCGCATACCGTCGCACACGCGGGCGTGGCTTACGAAGACGCGATCGAGCAGATCGACATCGGCGGCCCGGCGATGCTGCGCGCGGGCGCCAAGAACCACGAACGCGTCGCGGTGATCTGTGATCCAGCCGATTACAGCGAATTGGTGGAAACGTTGCGACGCGATGGCGGCACCTCGCTCGAACAACGTCGCCGGTTCGCCGCGAAAGTGTTCGCGCATACCGCGCGCTACGATGGCATGATCGCGGATTGGCTGGCGACGCGTGCCGACGGCGAACCCGGAGAGGCTTATCCGCCGACGCTGCACCTCGCGTTGCACCGCGCGCAGGAAATGCGTTACGGCGAAAATCCGCACCAGGCCGCCGCGCTGTACCTGGATGGCCGGTCGACCACCGGCACGGTCGCGGGCGCTTCCGTGCTCACCGGCAAGGAAATGTCGTACAACAACTTCGTCGATGCCGACACCGCGCTGGAATGCGTGAAGGCCTTCGACAAGACGCCTGCTTGCGTGATCGTCAAGCACGCCAATCCGTGTGGCGTGGCACTGGATCCGGATCCCTTGCGCGCGTACGAGCGCGCGTTTGCGTGCGACGCAACCTCGGCGTTCGGCGGCATCATCGCGTTCAATCGGCCCATCGACGGCGCGCTGGTCAAACACATCCTGGCAAAACAGTTCGTCGAAGTACTTGTGGCCCCCGCGTTCGACGAGGATGCGTTGGCGGCCTTGCGCAAGAAGCCGAACGTGCGCGCACTCGCCACCGGTGAATGGCCCGAGGCATCGGCCGCCACCGTGCAGCGGCAGTTGCGCAGTATCGGCGGTGGTGTACTGGTGCAGGATTCCGACGCCGACACCTTGATGTTGTCGGACCTGAAAGTCGTCAGCAAACGCGTGCCCGATGCCGAGCAACTGCGCGACTTGCTGTTTGCCTGGCACGTCGCGATGTTCGTGAAGTCCAACGCGATCGTGTTCGCGAAGGACGGCGCCACCGTCGGCATCGGCGCGGGCCAGATGAGTCGCGTGATCAGCGTGAAGATCGCCGCGATGAAAGCCGCCGACGCGCAACTTTCGACGCAGGGCAGCGTGATGGCCTCGGACGCGTTCTTCCCGTTCCGTGACAACGTGGACATGGCCGCAGGCGCCGGCGTGCGCGCGATCATCCAGCCCGGCGGCTCGATGCGCGACCAGGAAGTGATCGACGCCGCGGACGAGCACGACATGGCGATGGTGTTTACCGGTACACGGCATTTTCGTC
>Ga0207657_10008626_pt1 | contig 10319 bp, 7 predicted proteins | sample KBSC33metaG_FD_184316 | JGI IMG/M metagenome (GOLD analysis project Ga0207657, IMG submission 184316) | Corn rhizosphere microbial communities from Kellogg Biological Station, Michigan, USA - KBS C3-3 metaG (SPAdes) (version 2) | ecosystem: Host-associated > Plants > Roots > Rhizosphere > Soil ... | reverse complement strand
TGAGTTCCAGCCACTTCTCCAGGCCCGGCTCGGTGTCCGGCTTGATTGCCTCAGCCGGGCATTCCGGCTCGCACACGCCGCAGTCGATGCATTCGTCGGGATGGATGACGAGCATGTTCTCGCCCTCGTAGAAGCAGTCCACCGGACACACTTCGACGCAATCCATGTATTTGCACTTGATGCAGTTTTCGACGACGACGTAGGTCATCCGAGGCCACTCCCGACTGGAACGCGAGCGATTTTATCGTTCCGCTGGCCGTTGCTAACGCACCCCAGCCTGTGCCGCAAGGCGCGCATATTCCTGTAGTCGCAGGTGTATTCCGCAGCGATCAGGACGCCGGGATATCGCGGTAAAGACTGCGGGCGAGCGCGGCCGCGCCGCGGCGTTCGCAGAAGCCCTGGACCTCGACGACGCGAACGGTGCGGTCGAGGGCTACCGTCAGTACGTCGCCGACGTGAACCGGCTGGCTCGGCGCCGTCACCCGTTTGCCGTTGAGACGGACGTGGCCTGCCTCTGTCAGCGCCGCGGCGTCGCCGCGCGTGCGCACCATGCGCGCGTGCCACAGCCACTTGTCGATGCGCTGGCGGTCCACGGCGGGTTTGACGCGCCTCTAGCGATCCTTGTTCTGCTCGAGCTGCTGCTTCAAGGCAGCGAGCTTGGCGAAGGGCGAGTTCGGATCCGGCTCCTTGTTGCGCCGGTCGGACCCTTGCGGGCGCGCATAATACTGCTCGCGCTCGGCGCGGCCCGGACCGTCGTCGCGGCCGCGGCGCGGGCCACGGTCACGGCGCGGACCCCGATCGCCGCGCTCCTGGTTGTCGCGGCGGTCGCCGCGATTGGCCTGCTTGTCGCTGCGCTGTTGCCGTTCATGGCGGTCGCGGCGGTCCTGCCGGTCGCCGCGCTCCTGACGTTGCGGCCTTCCTTCGCTCGCTTCGGCGGACGCGGGGGGGGCAGCGCCTTCGGCCGGGGCTGCGGCTGCAGCCACCTGCTGCGGCTTGCCGTGATGGGAACGGCGATGGCGCGGCGGACGCTGCTGGTCCGAACGCCCACCCGGACGCCAGACCTCGATCATCTCGGGCTCGGCCGGCTTGGCTTCCGCAGCGGGTTCGGCCGTGGCCTCGGCAACTGGTGCGGCTTCGGCCGCGGGCTGCTCAGGCTGCGCGTCCGGCACGGGATCTTGCGCAGGCGCTTCGACCACCGGCTCCGGCGTCGCTTCGGCATCGGCGGCCACCGGCGTCGCCTCGCTCTCGGGAGCGGCATCTGCGGCGGGCGCATCGACCGGCGCGTCGGTCGCGACAGTCTCGGACGCAGGCACGGCTTCGGCCGGCTTCTCGGGCTCGGGCGGTTTCGGCCGGCGATCCATGCGATAGCCGAGCGCGCGCAGGATCGAGGCGAAATCCTCACCCGAAGCGCCGGTCAGCGACGTCATCGCGCCGGTCACGGTGAAACCGCGGCCGTCGAAGGCGCCGTCGGGCTTGGCGCCGTTCGCGCCTTCGCGCCAGGCGAGCGCCGGACGGATGAGATCGGCAAGCCGTTCGAGGATGTCGACGCGCACAGCGCGCTCGCCGCAAACGCGATAGCCCGACGTCCGATAGAGCGGCTTCGGCGTGTCCTTGTCGAGCGGGATCGAGGTGCGGCCCGACGCGGCGAGGTGCAGAAGCTCGGTGACTCCGTGCGCGTCCGGGGCCTCGTTCTTAAGCGCGTGCAATTGCGTGGCCAGCGAGCGCGGCGCCGGCTTCATCAGCGCCGGCAGATAGATGTGGTAGGCGCCGAAGCGCACGCCGTATTTTCGCAAGGTCGCGCGCGCCGGCTGGTCGAGCCCCTTGACCTCTTCCGACACCTTTTGCCGCTCGAGCACGCCGAGCGCCTCGACGAGCAGGAAGGCGACGCCGCGCGCCATGCCGGTGACGTCCTCGGCGGCCGAGAGCGTGAACAGCGGCGCGAGCAGCTTCTCGATGTACGACTTGAGCCAGAGGTCGAGCCGATTCTGCACGAGGTCGCGCGCGGGACCGTTGAGATGCTCGTCGGCGACAATGCGCACGCGCGGGCGCAGCGTGTCGTCGCCGGCGGTGAGCTTGCCGACGACCGCGCCCTGCCAGCGGATCGCACCGTCATTGGCGAGCACGATCTGCTCGGCCGGCGCCTGCGACAGGCGCGTGGCTCGGCCTTCGATCTCGACCGAGAGCACCTTCTGCGCGGCGGCGTTGAGCGCCTTGGCGTCGGTGCCGGCGCCGGAGGCGTCGGGCGCAAACATGAACCCGTCGAGGCGGCCGATGACGTGGCCTTCGACGCTGACCTCGCCGGTCTTTCCGATTTCAGTCTCTAACATTGCGTTCTCTCTGAGCCGCCGCATCAATACGCTGGTGCGGCGGTCGACGAAACGCTCCGCCAGCCGCTCGTGCAACGCATCCGACAGTTTGTCTTCCACTCCGCGCGTGGTCGCTTGCCAATGCTCGGGATCGGCGAGCCAATCCGGGCGGTTGGCAATGAAAGTCCAGGTCCTGACATGCGCGATCCGGTTGGAGAGGGTGTCGATGTCGCCGTCCGTCCGGTCGGCCTGCGCGACCTGACGAGCGAACCAATCGGTCGGGATTTTACCCTCTCGCATCAGGAATCCATAGAGGGTCGTCACCAGTTCGGCATGGGTCGCCGGCGCGATCTTGCGATAGTCCGGAACCTGGCAGGCATCCCACAACCGCTCGACGGTATCCTTGCTTTTCGCCAGCGCGCGCACATCCTCGTCGCGCGCGGCATGCTCGAGCACCAGAATGTCCTCGCCGACCGGCGCCCGCGTCAGCCCCTGCTCCTGCGGGATCATGGCGAGCGAGGCCTGCAGCGCGCCGAGTGACGCGAAATCGAGCGCGGAGTTGCGCCATTGCAGCATGCGCACCGGCTCGAAGACGTGGCTCTCCAGCGCCTGCACCAATTCCGGCTCGAACGGATCGCAACGGCCGGTGGTGCCGAAGGTGCCGTCGCGCGTGGCGCGGCCGGCGCGTCCCGCGATCTGGCCGAGCTCGGCCGGCGTCAGCTTGCGGAACTGGTAGCCGTCGAACTTGCGGTCTGAGGCAAACGCGACGTGATCGACGTCGAGGTTGAGCCCCATGCCGATGGCGTCGGTGGCGACGAGGTAATCGACGTCGCCCGACTGATAGAGCGCGACCTGCGCGTTCCTGGTGCGCGGCGAGAGCGCGCCGAGCACGACGGCGGCGCCGCCGCGCTGGCGGCGGATCAATTCGGCGATGGCGTAAACTTCATCCGCGGAGAAAGCGACAATCGCCGAGCGGCGCGGCAAGCGCGTCAGTTTCTTCTCGCCGGCATAAGTGAGCATGGACAGCCGCGGCCGGCTGACGATGTGCGCGCCGGGCAACAGTTTCTCGACCATCGGCCGCATCGTCGCGGCGCCGAGCACGAGCGTTTCCTCGCGCGCACGGCGATTGAGCATGCGGTCGGTGAAGACGTGGCCGCGCTCGAAGTCGGCGCCGAGCTGGACCTCGTCGATGGCGAGGAAGGCGACATCGAGATCCTGCGGCATCGCCTCGACGGTCGAGACCCAGTAGCGCGCGGTCGGCGGCTTGATCTTCTCCTCGCCGGTGATCAGCGCGACGAGCGGCGCGCCGACGCGATCGACGACCTTGTTGTAGACCTCGCGCGCCAGAAGGCGCAGCGGCAGGCCGATCATGCCGGAGGAATGGGCGAGCATCCGCTCGATGGCGAGATGCGTCTTGCCGGTATTGGTGGGGCCGAGGACCGCGGTGACGCCGGCGCCGCGGGCACGCGCGGCCCTTGCCGGCTGCGGAGAGAAACTGAGGGTCATTACCGATCCAGACTGACGGCAGGACCCCGCTCGAAGGTCCGGCCGCGTGTGCTCCTGTATCACAATGCGACGGCTTGTGCGTCCGCAGTTAAGGTTTGGAACGGGGGCCGAACGAACCGCGCCCGAATCGCTTGAAACCGGCCAATGCGACTTCGTTCTCTACGACATCTAGGAAGCCCGGGCTGCGATGCCACCAGAGACTCCGGTTCGCGGCGGCCGACGGCGCCGATTCGCGGCAGATTTCGTTAAAATCGGAGGCGCCGGAGCGAGATTCCCTTCACGCTCGCGCGTCGGCCGCTTCGCCGAAGGGACGCGCGGGATGTGTCCCACAATGCGACGGCGAATGATCATCAATTAAACGTTCGGAACGAGTCTGGAACGAAACACGTCCGAATCACTGACTCGGAACCTGTATGCGTTCGTTCCCGACGAGATGTAGGAACAGCCGGCGCGAGTCCCACTAGATCGGGTGCCAAAGGGCGTCCGATGCGTGTTTTCTGCCGCGGCAGACGTTAACGCCGGCCCCGAGTCGGTGCGAGTCGGAAGAGTCAAGCGCGTCGCGCGTTATTTCGCGGAGGCGCGCGTCGGCAACGGGTTGGAGACGAACTGGGTCGCCTTCATCACCACCGAGCCAACCGGCGTCGGCCCTTCGGCGCGGATCGGCGCCAGGACGCGCGTGCCGGAGATCGGCGCGAACCACACCTCGATGTCCTTGAGCTTGGCGATGTACTTGATCGCGTAGCGCGACGGGATGTAGCCGGCGATCGGTGCAAACGTGACCGAACACACCAAGACAGGGCCGGCATAGCCCTTCTCGGCCTTGAACTGCTCGATGCGCTTGTAGGAGAGCTTGAGATCGTAGCGCAGGCGGCCGTCATAGATCGCGAGCGTGCGCTGGCACGTCTCCGGCACCATCATGTCGCCGCCAGGCGGCGCGCGCAGCAGGCTCGCGGTCATTGGATCGGTGATGCCGCGCTCATGCAGCGGCGTGATCGGAATGCGCTCTGGATCATTGTCGCGCGGCGGCTCGAGCCGGGCGTCCTTGACGTCGCCGTGATTGATCGTGAGCCGCACCTCATCGGCCTTGTCGCGGGTGGCGATGGTCGCCGCGTAGATCGTCGACAGCGGCACGCCGTTGCCGTTGAGCGTCCCGCGCGCCGCCGTGGTGCCGTGGCCGCCGGTGAAGACGCGCATCAGGCCGGCCGTCTGGCCGCTGGCGGCGGCGAGATAGTGGGTGTCGGAGATATCGACCATCCAGGAACCGGTGCCGATCTCCAGCCCGGCGAGCGTGACCTCATAGCGGGCCTCGAGCTTGCCCTGCGCGGAGGCCGCGCCGGGCGCGAGGATGGCCAGCGTGAGGCAGCCGCCCAGCGCGCACAGCAGGCCTCGTCGCACGTCACGCATTCTTCGTCCCGGCCTTCCCTCAAACCCTTCGGCGCCGCGCCGAAGACCTCATACCTTTGTCTCCCGGCGGGCTGCCTTGCAAGGAACGCCGCCGTAAAAGCATCTGGTGGCGGGGATTGGGTCGGATGTTTGTTCGCCGGCTGAGGGGGCGTATATAGACCGCGAAACCGGCTGGGAAAGGCCGGTTCCATGCTGAAAATGCTGGCAAATCCGGCCCGGCCTGCGGGCTTGACCCTGCCCGTCCGTGCCTCTATACGTCCGCCTTCTTGAAAAGGCGGCCGGACGGGCGCGGGCGATAGCGCGACTGCCGGTTTTTGCGAGGATTTTCCGATGTCGTTCCGTTGCGATCTGACCGGCAAGGGGCCGTTGGTCGGCCACAAGGTCAGCCACTCGAACATCAAGACCAAGCGCCGGTTCCTGCCGAACCTGCAGAACGTCACGCTGAGGTCCGACACGCTCGGCCGCTCGGTGCGCGTGCGCGTTTCGACCAACGCGCTCAAGACCGTCGATCACCGCGGCGGCCTCGACGCCTTCCTGCTCAAGGCGAAGGACGCGGAGCTCGCGCCGAAGATGGTCGAGCTCAAGCGCCAGATCGTGAAGAAGCAGGGCGAAGCGAAGGCGAGCTGATCTCGCTCTCATCGCAAACGATTTTGAATGCCCGGCCATGCGCCGGGCATTTTGCTATTCGGGGACCCGCGCGAATTGCAGCAGCGGATTGCGCCGGCGCGCGAGACATCGTCGCCCGACATCGGCGTCAGCGTTGAGCGGGAGCCGGGCTTTGCTTCAATCGCCGATGCTGCTTTGGCCCTAAGCATTCATTAAGCAGAAAATCCCTCGGCGGGTAGCGGCCAAATTGCACAACCGATTTTTACGCGACGTTAGACTAATCACACTAGAGCGACGTTGTTTGCATCAGCCGTGCTGAACCACATGCACACGGAGCTGGGGGAGGCTCGCTTCGGTCGTGAAGGACTCATTCATGGGAACGCAGGAAGCTTGGGGTCATGCCAAGCTTGATGGAGGGCCAAACGCGGTCAGCTCTTACTGTCAAAGATTCGGAATTTATATTTTTCTGATTTCATTCGCGTGCGTCTATTACATTTCAAATGCGCCGGTCCTGCTTGGGCATACCGATCTGGGCTGGCACCTGGCCGCTGGCGACCTGATCAGAACTCAAGGCAGCATTCCTTTCCAGGATCCGTGGTCGTTCACGGCCGACGGCAGGCAATGGTATAATTTGTCATGGCTCTGGGACGTGCTCGCCAGCGCCATATTTCAATATACGAATCTTGCCGGACTCACGTTCTTTGTCGTTGCCTGCGGCGCAATCATCGTCGGGTATCTGACCTCCATCTGTCTGAGCAGCGGAGCCTCGGCAACTGCGGTTTGCATTTCCGTCTTTTCCGCGTGTCTGCTGTACCCCTCCTTCGCGACGGCGCCGAATACTTACCTCACCGCTTCGCCGAACACGGCCACGATGCTGTTCTGCGTCATGTTCTACGGAGAATGCCTAAAGAGAAAGCGGTGGTTTCTGTTGCCTGCCATCATGGCTCTTTGGGTCAATCTGCATGGCGGCTTCCCGCTTGGTTTTCTTATTGTCGGGGTCTTTTGCGGCGTTGCCTTGCTCAGACGGGATTGGGCTGGCGTCAGGCTCTACATGATCGCGGGAGCAGGCTGCTTCATTGCGATATTCATCAACCCGCTGGGCTGGCATATCTACGACGGCGTTGCGGCGACGCTTGGCCATTTTGTGCAAGCGCACATCACCGAATGGCTGCCCTATTCTGAGAATGTATCCATGCCGGAGAGCATCCCCGGCATCGTGTATATTCTGATCTTTGTCGCGCTCGAGCTGCGCTACAGAGTCTCTTGCCCGACGGAACCCAGGCTGCTCGCTTGGCTCTTCTTGGCCTTAGGCCTCTATCAATTTCGATATCTGTCCTTTTTCTTCATATTCTCCGCGGTTCCATTGGCGCTGCATCTCGAACGGTTGCTCCCTCATAAACTGAACGTTTCCGACGTCCAACGGGCGCTGTTGGTCGCCGGGGCCATCGGCGCGTGCGCTCTGCCGTTGACCTTTATTTATATGGGACCGTCTTTCAGACTTCCGGAAATAATTTCGAAGCAGGATGCACGCTATATCCAAACTCATTTTCCACATGCACGACTTCTGAACCACTGGAACGTTGGCAGCCTCCTTATTTTCTATACGCGAGGCGCCGTACCTGTGTTCGTCGACGGCCGGGCGGCTACGGCTTATCCAGATGCTCTGCTGCGTGACTATTTCAGCCTGGGTACATCGGAGATCGATGAGGCCGCTTGGGACACGGTGCTCGCGAAATACAAAATCGATACGGTGCTCTGGGTGCGGTCGCATGAGGAGTTGCGACAATTCCTCGTGGGCAAGAGAGGTTGGACGGAGAAATACGACGGGAAATACGAGAGCGTTTACGTGAAGCCAGCTCGAGGAACCGTCCTGCACCAGGCTCAATGACCGCTGCCTTGATGCACCGTCCGTAGCGATATACCTCCGCTAAAAATACAACTCCCGGTTAAAGGTTGCTAAAGAATCCTCGCCTAACGTCGCCACAAACGCGCGTGGGGGTCGGTCAAATCATGGCGCCGACAACATGCCCCGTGCGGATGGCGCTGACGCAAAGACGGCGCAACCGGGGCGGCGTAACATGAACCGGAAAGCGCTCGCGCAGTCTGAGGCTCCGAGCTCTACGGCGCTGCCGGTCCCGACCGCGCACCTCGTCTCGCTGATCGGCAGGGCGTCAGCACCCGCCGCCGAGCTGTCCATCGTCGTGCCGACGTTCAATGAACGAGACAACATCATCGATGTGATCGCCGCGGTTTCCGAAGCGCTTTCCGGCATCGCTTGGGAGATTATTTTTGTCGATGATAGCTCGCCCGACGGCACCGCTGCGGCCGTACGAAAGATTGCCCAGGTTGATCCAAGGGTAAGGTGCCTGCATCGCTTCGGTCGCCGGGGCCTGTCGTCTGCTTGTGTGGAAGGCATCATGTCGACCGCGGCACCGATCGTGGCCGTCATGGATGCCGATGGCCAGCATGACGAAAACGCGCTTCACAAGATGTACCAGACCCTCACCACCACCGATGCCGACATCGTTGTCGGCAGCCGTTACGTTGAAGGTGGGGATGTCGGTAATTGGGACCGCAATCGGCTTGCCATGAGCCGATTTGCCACGCGCATTGCGAACCGGGTCACTGGCGCAGCTCTCAGCGATCCCATGAGCGGGTTTTTCATGATACGGCGCGACGCCTTTCTCGCGTCGATACCCAAGCTCTCTTCGATCGGCTTCAAGATCCTGCTCGATATCATTGCAAGCAGCGATAAGGCATTGAAGGTCGTTGACGTCCCCTACCAATTCCGTTCGCGCCAGCGCGGCGAGAGCAAGCTGGACTCAATGACGCTATGGGAGTTCTTCTTATTGCTTCTCGACAAGACGATTGGGCGCTTCGTTCCGGTACGATTTATCAGTTTTGCGCTCGTCGGCGCCAGCGGCGTGCTGGTGCATGTCGGCATATTGGCACTGCTGTTCAAGCTGTTTGGCGCCGGATTCGTTGCCGCTCAAATTGCGGCGACGTTCTGCGCCATTACAACGAATTTTCTGCTCAATAATGCCCTTACATATCGTGATCAGCGTCTGACCGGCTTGAAGATGTTGTACGGCTGGATCAGCTTCAATCTTGTCTGCGCGATCGGCGCCATTGCCAATGTTGGCATCGCAAGCCAGATGTTCGTGAGCAATTCGATGTGGCTTGCCGATGGCCTCGCCGGGATCGCGATCGGCGTCGTCTGGAACTACGCGATGTCGTCGATGTTCACCTGGAACAAGAAGCCGCGCTGGCATTTCAGCTCGCAAAATTGACCAGCAGGCCTCGCACAAGCCGCGAAGAGCTATTCGCCGACCAGCGTAAATTGCAGAAGAAGCGTGCGCTGGATCGGCGAGAAGTTGTCGTCGGAAACGAGTGTCAGCACCGTCTCGCCCTCGGCCGTGCGATGCACGCCGATGCCTTCCATGTTGTCGATCTGATAGGCCATGTCGGCGGTGGCGAGAGCCGCACCGTCGACCAGCCCGCCGTCCTTGATCTCGGCGAGCGGAATGCGCCGCAGCCGCATGCCGACGCCCGCGGTGAACGAGAAGCTGCGCTCGAGCAGCAAGAGATCGCCCGGCGGCAGCACGGCGCAATCGCTGATGTCGAAGTCGTCGCTGCGCTTGACCGAGAAGCGCTCGACGTGGTCGCCGTGCAAAATGAAGGCGCGGTGATTGCCCTGCGCGTCGAGGCTGCGCTCGGTGACGGCGATGAGATCGCCGGCATGCGGGCTGCCGGCCGGCGGCACGGCGAGGCATTCGAGGCTCTTGTTGTATTTGAACGTCTTGAAATCCGGCGGCACCTTGACCGGCGTGCCGCGCGCCTCAAGGCCGCCTTTGCGCAGGTCGAAGCGCTCGATGCGCTCGACGCGTTCGATGCCAACGTAGAACTCGCCGTTGCCTGCGGCCGCGAGCGATTCCAGATCGTGCCAGCCATGCGCGGCGAGCGGCGTGCCGTCCGAGCCGAGCGCCGGCGCCATCTCGGCGTCGGCGATGCCGGCCGGCTTGCCTTGGTCGTAGACGATGCGCGCCTTCAGCCACGAGCCGTTGTCGGTGACGGCGAGGAAATGCGCGCCGTCGGCCTCCATGTGCAGCGCCGAGATGCCGCCGAACGCCTTGTAACCGGAGGTGAGGACGAGGCCGCCGCGAAATTCGAGCGCGCCGAAGCGCACGCGCGACGGGTCGCGGTTGTCGAAGGAGGCGATCGGCGCGGCGTCGACGGTGATGTGCGTCGGCGCGGTGCTGGTGCGCAGGCCTTCGGCGGCCCACGCGATCGCGGCCGCCAGCACCAGCGCGGCGACGGCAGCCCCGCTCCAGACAAAGCGGCGACGCAACCGGCTCACGCGACGCGGCGGCGCGGCCGGCGGGCCGGCTGCGCGTCGGCAGCGGCGTGCTCGGCGAACAGCTCGGCGAGTTTCTCGGTCATTGCGCCGCCGAGCTCCTCGGCGTCGACGATGGTGACGGCCCGGCGATAGTAGCGCGT
>Ga0207657_10008625_pt1 | contig 10319 bp, 11 predicted proteins | sample KBSC33metaG_FD_184316 | JGI IMG/M metagenome (GOLD analysis project Ga0207657, IMG submission 184316) | Corn rhizosphere microbial communities from Kellogg Biological Station, Michigan, USA - KBS C3-3 metaG (SPAdes) (version 2) | ecosystem: Host-associated > Plants > Roots > Rhizosphere > Soil ... | reverse complement strand
GATCAGGTCCCACCGCCCGGAGGCGCGGGCGTCCTTGTCCAACTGGCCGAGCTTCTCCATCGCCATGTACTCCTGAGTGCCGGCGAACGAGCTCGACACCGCGACGTAGAAGGGGTTGTTCAGGATCTGCTGGGCCTTCTCCGGGCTCGCCTGGCTCTCCACCACCTCGTCGAAGGTGCGTTTCATGTCCAGCATCATCGCGTCCAGCGAGCCGCCCTCCCCGGCGGTCGAGCCCGTCGAAACCCCCGGCACCGGCCGCGGCGTGTTGTCGAGTGCCTCGATCCCCATCGACTGCGCCAGTCGGCGCGCCGGGTCGATGGTGAGCACCACGACCTTGCGGCCACGCTCGGCCGCGCGCAGGGCGAGCGACGCGGCGGTGGTGGTCTTGCCGACGCCGCCGGAGCCGCAGCACACGATGATGCGACGCCTCGGGTCGTCGAGCAGGGCGTCGACGTCGAGCCGGGGCATCGGCGCGTGCGTCGCGGTCATCGGACCCACGCGGGGGTTGGACCTCGTGGGCATCAGGCCAGCCCCTGGGCGCACAAGGACTCCGCGAGCTCGTAGAGGCCACCGAGGTCGACCCCGCCCGCCAGCTGGGGGAGCTCGTACGTCGGCACGCCGATCGCCTCGACCAGGGTCCGCTGGCTGTCCTCGAGCCGACGGCGCTCGGCATGGTCACGACCCTCCGAGACGAGCACCTCGACCAGGCCGGGCGTCGCGTCGATCCCGGCTTCGCCCAACGCCTTCGCGAGCGCCGCCTCGTCGACGGAGCCGGCCAGCAGGTCCGCGCGCGCCTGCTCGTCGAGGTCCTGCGGCCGGACCAGGTTGACCACGACCCCCCCGACCGGCAGGCCGGCCTCGCGCAGCTCACGCACCCCGTCGACCGTCTCCTGGACGGGCATCTCCTCGAGCACCGTGACCAGGTGGACCGCCGAGCGAGGTGACTTCAGCAGGGTCATCACGGTGTCGGCCTGGGACTTGATGGGACCCATCCGGGCGAGTCCGGCGAGCTCGTTGTTGACGTTGAGGAACTGCGCGATGCGACCGGTCGGCGGCGCGTCGAGCACCAGGGCGTCGTACCGGCGGGCGTTCTTGTTGCGGGAGTTGCGCTGTGCCGCCTCGTAGACCTTGCCGGTCAGCAGCACGTCCCGGACACCGGGCGCGATGGTGGTGGCGAAGTCGATCACCCCGAAGCGGTCGAGGGCCTTGCCCGCGCGCCCGAGACGGTAGTACATCGCGAGGTACTCCAGCAGCGCAGCCTCCGCGTCGATGGCCAGCGCGTAGACGTCACCGTGGCCGTGCTCCGTGGCCTTGGCGAGCAACCGCTCCTCGTAGGGCAGCGGAGGGACGTCGAAGAGCTGGGCGAGGCCCTGGCGCCCCTCCACCTCGCACAGCAGCACCGTCTTGCCGCGGGCCGCAAGCGCCAGCGCGAGGCTGGCCGCGACGGTCGACTTCCCGGTGCCGCCCTTGCCGGTGACGATGTGCAGCTGCACGTCGGGGAAGTCGGACATGGCCGTCAGACTAGCGACGCGCCGAACGCCTCGAGCTCGGCCAGCGCGTGCGGTGCGGTGAGCGCGCCGCGGGCGACCGCGTCGTCGGTCGGGACGCCTTGCAGGATCTTCTTCGCCGGGACCTCGATGCGCTTGCCCGACAGCGTGTGCGGCAGGGCCGACACCTGGTGGATGACGTCGGGCACGTGCCGCGGGGACAGCTGCGTGCGCAACGCGGTCGCGATCGTCCGGCGGATGCCCTCGTCGAGGACGAGACCAGGTGCGAGCTGGACGAAGAGCACCAGGGTGCCGGTGCCGCCCTCGTCGTCCTCGAGGTGGACGACGAGACTGTCCGACACGTCGGGCAGTGCCTCCACCACGGTGTAGAACTCCGCGGTCCCCAGGCGGACGCCGCCGCGGTTGAGGGTGGCGTCGCTGCGCCCGGTGATCACGCAGGTGCCGCGCTCGCTGATCGTGATCCAGTCGCCGTGGCGCCACACCCCGGGGATGTCCTCGAAGTACGCCGCGCGGTAGCGGGCACCGTCCGGGTCGCCCCAGAACCCCACCGGCATCGAGGGCATCGGCTTCTCGATGACCAGCTCACCGAGCTGCCCGATCACCGGCTGCGCGTTGGCGTCGTACGCCGCGACGGCCGCGCCCAGGCAGCGGCAGGAGATCTCGCCGGCGTACACCGGCAGCGTGGGGGACGGGCCGACGAAGCCCGAGCAGACGTCGGTGCCGCCCGAGAGCGAGCCGAGCAGCGCGGTGTCGCTGATCGTCTCGTAGACCCAGCGGAAGCCCTCGGCGGGGAGCGGGGCACCGGTCGAGCCGATGCCGCGCAGCGCCGTGAGGTCGGCGACCTCGCGTGGGACGAGTTCGTGCTTGCGGCACTGCAGCAGGAACGGCGCGCTGGTGCCGAAGTACGTCACGCCCAGCTCGTCGGCCATCCGCCAGAGCATCGCGAGGTCGGGCCGGTCGTCCTTCGCCGGTGCCGGGTTGCCGTCGAACAGCACCACGGTCGCGCCCACCCCGAGCCCGGACACCAGGTAGTTCCACATCATCCAGCCGGTGGTGGAGAACCAGAAGAAGGTGTCGTCCGGACCCAGGTCGGTCTGCAGGGCCAGCGCCTTCAGGTGCTCGACGGTGATGCCGCCGTGGCCGTGCAGGATCGGCTTGGGCAGACCCGTCGTGCCGGAGGAGAACAGGACGTAGAGCGGGTGGTCGAAGGGCACCCGGGTGAACTCCAGTGGTCCGGGGACCTCGGTGAACGTGGCCCAGTCGATCGCGCCTGCCGGGGGTCCGGAGTCGGGATCGAGGTAGCGCAGCCACACCAGCGTCTCGACGCTCGGGAGCGCCTGGCGGATCGCCGCGACCTCGGCGCGACGGTCGATCGCCTTGTCGCCGTACCGGTAACCGTCGACGGCGACCAGCACCTTCGGCTCGATCTGCTTCCAACGGTCGGTGACGCTCTGGGTGCCGAACTCCGGCGCGCACGAGCTGAAGATCGCCCCCAGGCTCGCCGCGGCGAGCATGACCGCGAGCGTCTCCGGGACGTTCGGGGCGTACGCCGCGACGCGGTCACCGGCTCCCACGCCGGCGCCCAGCAGGCCCATCCGGACCCGCGCGGCCAGCTCGCGCAGCTGCGTCGCGGTGAGCCGGACCTCGTCACGGCTCTGCGACCGGCCGATCACGACGACGTCGTCGTCGGCCCGGCCCGGCATCCGCAGCATGTTCTCGGCGTAGTTGAGGCGTGTCCCGGGGAACCACACGGCGCCCGGCATCGACGCGTCGGCGAGCGCGACGGTGGGCCCGGCGTCGGGCCCGGCGTCGGAACCGGCGTCGGAACCGGCGTCGGCCTCGATCCGGAAGTACCGCCACACCGCCAGCCAGAACGCGTCCTGCTCCGTGACCGACCACTGCCACAGGTCGGCGTAGTCGACGAAGGACGGGCCACCGTGGTCTGCCAGCCAGGACTGGAAGTCGCGCAGCCTGCAGTCGGCGTCCGGATCCGGGCGCCAGAGGATCTCGGCGGTGTCGGGTGTCTGGGGCATCAGGGTCAGTCTGCCAGCGCCCGTACGACGGCGTGCAGGGGCAGCACTACAGTCGCCTCATGAGCAAATGGGAGTACATGACTGCGCCCGTGCTGGTGCACGCGACCAAGCAGATCCTCGACAACTTCGGCGCCGACGGCTGGGAGCTGGTCCAGGTCGTGCCGGGCATGAACCCGGAGAACCTGGTGGCCTACTTCAAGCGCCCGCTCGCATCATGACCCCGGAGGAGAGGCTGGCCGAGCTCGGGCTGGCGGTTCCGGAGGTGGCGGCGCCGGTGGCGGCGTACGTGCCGGCGGTGCGCAGCGGCAACCATGTCTTCACCTCCGGCCAGCTGCCGATGCGCGAGGGCAAGCTGATGGCGACCGGCAAGGTCGGTGGCGAGGTCACCCAGGCCGAAGCCGTCGAGTGCGCCCGCCAGTGCGCGCTGAACGCGCTCGCGGCGATCCGGGCCGAGCTGGGTGAGCTGTCGGCCGTCAAGCGCGTGGTCAAGGTGGTGGCCTTCGTGGCCTCGACGCCCGACTTCACCGCTCAGCCACTCGTCGCGAACGGGGTCTCCGAGTTGCTGGGGGACGTCTTCGGCGACATCGGGCGGCATGCCCGCTCGGCGGTCGGCGTACCCGTGCTGCCGCTGGACGCGCCCGTGGAGGTCGAGCTGGTGGTCGAGGTCTGATGGCGGGCCTGGTCCAGCTCCCCGACGAGTTCGCGGAGCAGGCCGCCGCGTTCGCCGACGGCACCAAGACGCCCGCCGAGCCGCGCGACGCCGCGACCGTGGTGCTGATGCGACGGGGGGCGGTGGGCCCGGAGCTCTACCTGCTGCGCCGTCAGGTGTCGATGGCGTTCGCCGGGGGGATGTGCGTCTTTCCCGGGGGTGGGGTCGACCAGCGTGACTTCGACCATCGGATCGCCTGGGCCGGTCCGTCGCCGGCCGAGTGGGCCGCGAGGCTCGGGGTCGACGAGGCGAAGGCGCGCGCTCTGGTCTGCGCCGCGGTGCGCGAGACGTTCGAGGAGTCCGGTGTGATGCTGGCGGGCGAGTCCGCGGACTCGGTCGTCGCCGACACCACCGGCGACGACTGGGAGGCCGACCGGGTCGCCCTCGAGACACGGACGCTGCCGATGACGGAGTTCCTCGACCGACGCGGACTGGTGCTGCGGACCGACCTGCTCGGCGCGTGGTCCGGCTGGCTGACGCCGGTGTTCGAGCCGAGGCGCTATCGGACCTGGTTCTTCGTCGCCGAGCTGCCGGAGGGCCAGCGCACCCGCGACGTCTCCTCGGAGTCCGACCAGGTCGTCTGGGTGCCGGCACTGCGCGCCGTGGAGCAGGCCGAGGCAGGCGAGATCCTGATGCTGCCGCCGACCTACATCACCAGCCTCGACGTCAGTCGGTACGCCGACCCGCAAACCGTCGTCGACGCGGCCGCCGAGCGCCGGGTCGAGATGTTCTGCCCGGCGGTCGAGGAGGACGAGGACGGCGGGTTCACGCTGTCCCGGCCGCCCGACGCCGATGCGCTCCTCGAGCAGCGCGCGGCCACGAGGAACCCTTCGCCGTGAGCGCGCCCCGGTCGGAGTGGACCGGAGGGTCCTTCGGGGAGCGGGCGCAGTGCGTGCTCGCCCCGAACGCGAACATCATGACCCTCGACGGGACGAACACCTGGGTGCTCCGCGAGCCCGGTGCGCGCCGGTCGGTGGTGATCGACCCCGGTCCCCCCGACCCGGAGCACCTGGCGGCCGTCGAGGAGGCCGCAGGTCAGGTCGGGGTCGTCCTGCTGACCCATCACCACCTGGACCACTCCGAGTCGGCGAAGGAGTTCGCCTCGCGACTCGGCTGTGGTGTCCGCGCCCTCGACCCGGCGTACCGGCTGGGCGCGGAGGGGCTCAGCGACGGCGACGTGGTCGACATCGACGGCCTCGAGGTGCGCGTCGTCGGCACTCCGGGGCACACCAGCGACTCGCTGTCCTTCCTGCTTCCGGCCGAGCACGCGGTGCTCACCGGCGACACCGTGCTCGGTCGCGGGACGACAGTGGTTGCCCACCCCGACGGCGAGCTGGGCGCCTATCTGGACTCCCTCGACCGGCTGCACGCGCTCGCCGACACCCACGAGGTCGAGCGGATCTGGCCGGGCCACGGACCGGTGATCGACGACGCCCTGGCGGCCCTCGACCACTACATCGCGCACCGCCACGAGCGCCTCGCGCAGGTGCGTGAAGCACTCCGCGCGCTGGTCAGTGCACCCCACCCCGAGGGAATCGCGGCCGACGAGCTTCCCCGCCGCGTCGTCGAGATCGTCTACACCGACGTCGACCCCGTCCTCTGGGGTGCGGCCGAGCTCTCCGTCGGTGCCCAGCTCGCCTACCTCCAAGCTCGTTGAGTTGGGTATTCGTTCCCGTCGAGTTGGGTCTTTGTTCCCTCCGACTTCGGAGTTCGACCCCGATGAGGCCGGCGTTGGTCGCTCCGAGGTGAGGAGCCACCTGCCGTCCACCGAGTCGGTACGACGGCCGCCGTCCACCGGCCGCCCGGATCCTCTGGATGCCGAGGGAGGAGCTGGTCGACCCTGCGCCCATGCAGATCCACTTTCCGCAAGAACCCTTCACGACCGCCCATGCCGAGACGCTCGGGATCTCCCGGAAGAGGTTGATGTGCGCCACGGCCGACGGGGCGCTGCGCCGGGTGCTCCGTGGTGTCTACGTGCCGCACGGGCTGCCGGACACGATCGAGCTTCGGGCGGCGTGCACCTCGTTGGTCGTAGCACCGGGGGCGGTGGTGCGCGACCGGACCGCCGCCTGGATCCATGGTGTCGACGTCCTGACCCACACTGAGCACGAGGTGCTGCCATCCGTGGAGACGTGCGTGCCCCGGTTCCGGGCGCCGAGTGATCGCGTCGGTGTCGACGGTGGCACCCGGGATCTTGCTCCCGGGGACGTGATGTCCGTGCACGGCATCCTCGTGACGACACCGCTTCGCACGGCGCTCGACCTCGGCTGCAACCTGCGCCGGCGCGACGCGCTGGCGGCACTCGACCAGTTCATGGCGGTCCACGGACTCACCCGGGAGGAGATGGGGCGCTCGGCAGTGCGCTACTTCCGGCGACGCGGGGTCGTGCAGCTACGCCGGCTCATCCCGCTCGCCGACGCTCGCGCCGAGTCGCCCCGAGAGTCCTGGACCCGGCTGGAGATCATCGACGCTGGGCTGCCGGTCCCCACCCTTCAGCACTGGATCGAGATCGACGGGGTGCCGACGTACCGTCTGGACCACGCCTATCCGCGGCACCGCGTGGCCGTCGAGTACGACGGCGAGGACTTCCATGACCGGACAGAGGGACAACGCAAGCACGACCGTGAGCGGCGAGCATGGCTCGAGGACGACGGGTGGACGGTTGTCATCGTGCGCAAAGGTGACTTCGCGGGCGCCGGCTCCGACCGTTGGCTCGGTGAGTTGCGTCGGGCGCTTCAGCCGACGTACACCAACCGCCGCTGGTGACCGATCGGCGCCGACCGCAACGAAACCCCAACTCGACCGCAACGAACCCCCAACTCGACGGGAACGAACCCCCAACTCGGCGGGAACGAACCCCCAACTCGGCGGGAACGAACGGGCTACTCAACGAGCGCGGCGCTTCATCCGTTCGACGTCCATGATGACCACGGAGCGGGGTTCGAGGCGGAGCCAGCCGCGGGAGGCGAAGTCGGCGAGGGCCTTGTTGACGGTCTCGCGGGAGGCGCCGACCAGCTGGGCGAGCTCCTCCTGGGTGAGGTCGTGGTGGACGTGCACGCCGTCGTCCGCGGTCCGGCCGAACCGGTCGGCAAGGTCCAGCAGCGCCTTGGCGACGCGGCCGGGCACGTCGGAGAAGACCAGGTCGGCGTTGACGTCGTTGGCCTTGCGCAGCCGGCTGGCGATCTGCGAGAGCAGGCCGAGGGCGACGGCCGGGCGGCCCTCCAGCCAGCGCATCAGGTCGTCGTGCGCGAGGGACAGCAGGGTCGTCTCGGTGACCGCCGTGACCGTCGCCGAGCGCGGCCCCGGATCGAAGAGCGACAGCTCGCCGAACATCTGGCTCGGACCCAGGATCGCCAGCAGGTTCTCGCGACCGTCGGACGACGTGCGGCCGAGCTTGATCTTGCCGTCCGTGACCAGGTAGAGCTTGTCGCCGGAGTCACCTTCGTGGAACAGCACCTCGCCGCGCCGCAACCGCACCTCTGTCATCGACGAACGCAGCGCCACGGCTGCTTCGTCGTCGAGGGCGCCGAACAGCGGTGCCTGGCGCAGTACGTCGTTCTCCACGGGGAATCCTTCCAGCGTCGAGGCCGGGCCCGACCCACCGACCAGTGTCTCAGGTCACAGTCTGGCCCATGGCCGGCCCGCCCGTCACGATGCCCCCGCCACGCGGATCCCCGTCGTGCGCGCCGCGTACTCTTTCCCCGTGCCCACGACCCTCCCGGGGACCCCACGTCCTGCCCCCGACACGTCACTGGTCCGTCGCGCGCGCAAGGTCGACCGGGTGCTCGCAGAGACCTACCCGGACGCCGGGTGCGAGCTCGACTTCGACGGCCCGTTCGAACTCCTGGTAGTCACTGTCCTCAGCGCGCAGACGACCGACCGTCGGGTCAACGCGGTCCGACCGACCCTGTTCGCGGCGTACCCGGACCCGAAGGCGATGGCCGCGGCGGCGCGCGAGGACCTCGAGCGGATCGTCGGGCCCCTCGGCTTCTTCCGCGCCAAGACCGACGCGCTGCTCAAGCTCTCCGCGGCCCTCGTCGAGCGGTACGACGGCGAGGTGCCGGCTCGACTGGAGGACCTCGTCACGCTGCCGGGCGTCGGGCGCAAGACCGCGAATGTCGTCCTCGGCAACGCCTTCGGCATCCCGGGCATCACCGTCGACACCCACTTCGGACGGCTGAGCCGCCGACTCGGCTGGACCACCGAGACCGACCCGGTGAAGGCCGAGCACGCCGTCGGCGCCCTGTTCCCGAGACGCGACTGGACGATGCTCAGCCACCACCTCATCTGGCACGGTCGCCGGGTGTGCCACGCGAAGAAGCCGGCCTGCGGGGCGTGCACCGTCGCCCGCTGGTGCCCGTCCTTCGGCGAGGGCCCGACCGACCCGGAGGTCGCTGCCAGGCTGGTGAAGACCCAGGGACCGGCGTGAGGAGGCTGGCCCTCCTCATCGTCGCCCTGGTCCTCCTGGTCGCGGCCTGTTCGTCGACACCGTCGAGGTCGACGCCCCCGGACCCACGCCTGCCCGACGTCACTCTCACCAGCCTGACCGGTGGCAGCCCGGTCGACCTGGGCGAGCTGCGCGGCCCGGCCGTGATCAACCTCTGGGCGCAGTGGTGCGTTCCGTGCAAGCGCGAGCTCCCGATCTACCAGCAGTTCTACGCCAGGCACGCGTCGACCGTGCCGGTGCTCGGCGTCGACTGGCAGGACACCCAGCCGGACCGGGCCCGACGGCTGGCCAGCAGGTCCGGGGTGACCTATCCGCTGGTCGTCGACCACGAGCCGCAGATCCGCAACAGGTTCCTCCCGAGCCTGATCCTCATCGGCGCGGACGGCACGATCGCCTTCCAGGAGTACGTCGAGATCACCTCGCTGGCCCAGCTCGAGCACCTCGTCGAGACGCACCTGGGCGTGACCCTGTGAAAAGCCCAGTGAGCGGCGACGTCCCGGGCTGGCTCGCCCGCATCCGCGACGGTGCGCGGTCGGTCACCGGCTCCGACCTCACTCGCTTCCTGCCGCCGGAGGACTCCGACCCGCGACCGGGCGCGGTGCTGATGCTCTTCGGCGAGGGGGAGCACGGGCCGGACCTCCTGCTGACCGAACGGGCGCACGACATGCGGTCGCACCCTGGCCAGGTCTCCTTCCCGGGCGGGTCCGTCGACCCGGGCGACGAGTCACCCGTCGCGACCGCCCTGCGCGAGGCCGAGGAGGAGGTCGGGCTCGACCCGTCCGGGGTCGACGTACTGGCCACCCTGCCCGAGCTCTGGTTGCCGCCCAGCAACTTCGCGGTGACTCCCGTGCTGGCGTGGTGGCGCGAGGAGTGCCCGATCGGCGTGGTCGACGTGCACGAGGTGCACGCGGTCTACCGCACCCCGATCGAGGAGCTGCTCGACCCCGCCCACCGGATCACGGTCACCCATCCGTCGGGGTACTCCAGCCCCGGGTTCCTCATCGGCCCCGGCAAGGACCTCATCCTCTGGGGTTTCACGGCGGGGCTGATCAACAAGCTGTTCGACCACGTCGGCCTGACCAGGCCGTGGGACACGTCGGCCACCCGGGAGCTGCCGGCCCACATGCTCGGCATACGTCAGGATTGACCAGGTTCCCCCGGTCCTGCGACCACTGACCCGAAGGTGACGATGAACTTTCTCGACTGGTGCCTCGTGCTCATCGTCGTTGCCTACGCGTTGTCGGGCTACTGGCAGGGCTTCATCACCGGCGCGTTCGCGACCGTCGGGCTCCTCCTCGGCGGGCTGTTCGGCATCTGGCTGGCCCCGCACCTGCTCGGCAACGCCGACCCGTCCTTGTGGGTCTCGCTCGCGGCGTTGTTCGTGGTGCTGGTCTGTGCGTCGTTCGGGCAGGCCGTGCTGCAGTACGCCGGCACGCGGATGCGCGACCAGATCACCTGGCAGCCGGTGCGCGCCCTCGACGCGGTCGGTGGCGCCCTGCTGAGCGTGGTCGCCGTGCTGATCGTGACCTGGATGCTCGGCGTGGCTGTCAGCGGATCGCGGATCCCCGGGATCGGCCCCATGGTGCGCGACTCGAGCGTGCTCACCGAGGTCAACAAGGTGA
>Ga0207657_10008620_pt1 | contig 10322 bp, 2 predicted proteins | sample KBSC33metaG_FD_184316 | JGI IMG/M metagenome (GOLD analysis project Ga0207657, IMG submission 184316) | Corn rhizosphere microbial communities from Kellogg Biological Station, Michigan, USA - KBS C3-3 metaG (SPAdes) (version 2) | ecosystem: Host-associated > Plants > Roots > Rhizosphere > Soil ... | reverse complement strand
TCGTATCCTCTTTCAATCGTCGGTTCTGATAAGAAGATCTGTTAGCAGCTTGGACCTCTCCTGTTTCAAGGAACCGCCGTCCTTGCCTGCTCCGCAACAACTGGTGGAGAATCGGGCAGACCTTCGGTTAAAAGGATCATCATCGGGTACCTGTCACCTGTCAGTCGTTTCGTGAGACCGTCGGTAGAAGAAGTCGAATACACCAATCGCTCTTGTGCCATCGATCAAACATGTCGACTCCCACTGGCAGCGTTTCTCAAGGATCTGTCGTGATGGAGGAAAGGGATGTTTTTAGTAGTATCGTACCTGTCATTGAGTTGTCACCATATGCACCGCAAGATCCTCGATGGATTGCGAAGATGAAGCAGATTGCGGAAGATGTCCTTACTACGGAAAGCTTTCGACTTGGAAAGAATGAGACCGTGGAGAAGTTACCTTCGTTGCGAATCTTTGAGGAAAAGAAGCACAATAAGTCTCTTCCGTACGCACCGGTTTTGGAAGTTCCTTCGCCTGCATCGAAAGGAAAGGGCCCTAGTACTTCTGCATCGCCTCCGTCGGCTGATGATCCAAACTTGGTCAACATTCAGTGGGTCCCCACGATGGTGGTCGTCCTGTCAGCCATTGGACACGCCTTGAGTACTGGACTTGACACGGGAGATGTCATTAGCGTCGATACCGTCTGGGAATACATTGAGAAATCGGAAAGGAAGGTCAAATTCATGGGACCGATCGATGAAATCGTCTTTGCAGATAACTTGGATGCTCAGCCTGAACGTCATCCGGACCAAGCATACTGGATGCATCGGCACGCGTCATCTCTGGGAAAAGATGATCAGTTAACATTTGTGGTTGCGAATGCAGTCCGTGAAGCTTGGACTGAGTACCATACGTGGCTTCGGAAGAGCTTTCAATCCCGTCTGGCTCAAACGAATCGAGTCGATGAGGATTTAAGACATGGGTTACTTCCCCTGCCCACCGAAGGCCAGAAGACGAATTATGGCCATGATTTGCAGGCGTACCAATTACGCTTGGCCATGAGGAATCGAGGAGGCAACTTTGCCAGTGCCCCGGATGTATCTGGAACGAAGGAACTCGTTAATCTCATTGCTCAGTTGGAAGAAAGAGCAAGATTGCGGGATGAGGCCTTCTTATCTGCCATTTCGGATCTCAGTAAGAAGACAAAAGAAGATAGGCCGGTTGACGTTACTAGAATCAAGTATTACGGCGAGAAATTCAAGGATTCAGACAATCCGTTCAGATGGTTTAGAAGATGGGCTCAACGTGCGGTAAGTGCAAAGATTGATACCGTTGAATCGATGCTCGCTTGGCTTCCACAAGCTTTAGATCCGGCCAAAGCGCCCATTGCAACCCATTGGGCACATTCTATTGAATCAACCGGAGTTCCAGAATCTCTGGAAGAGTTGAGAGAGTCATTCATTTTTGCGGTGACGGATGAAAAATCAAGATCACCCACGACTCTGTACAACAAGTTGATCAGTATGGTCTGGGAGCCAACGAAGGAGGGAGTGAAGCCCTATTCGATGGACTTCGAATCTGCTTACCAAGACTTACTGGATGCGAACCAGATTGATCCGCACAGAAGATTTGAACCCACTAGTCAATCAGTCGCTTCTGCGTACTGGTCCTCCTTGAACATCGCTGATATACGAGCCCTAACGAAGGACATTGATGAGTACGCGCCGTTGAAGGAAGTCATAAAGGAGACACTTAAGTTGATGGATAAAACGTACGATCGGGGGGATCCAACGATGTCGAACGCGGTCGTGAGTGAGACGGTTGAGAAGAAGGATTCGAGACGAGGTGGAGCCACGAGTACGACTAAGGTGACATCTGTGACTGAAACGAGCCCTCGCAGTACTCCTGGATTTGGGATCTTTGGTCAGAATCAACGACGATTCTCCAATTCAAGATCGTCATTTGTACCGACGTCTCCATTGAAGTCCGCCCTAAAGACAACCAACGTTAGTACCTCCAGCCCCATCGGTGGTAATGCCGCGAACGTCAAAGTGACATCTGCTACCAAGACTTTATCAAGCAATACGTCTACACCCTCCAATATTGATTCGGAGATTGAGGCAGTAACCAAGAAACTGGAGAACCTCAAGTTAGCAAAAACCGGTATCGCCCAAGGCTACAATAAGGCGAACGTCACATGTTACCGATGTGGAGAAAAGGGACATTACGCTAGAGAATGTGCCTCCGATTCGATTCGCCCGGAAGCGCACGGGTACTTGGTTCTGGCGCATGATCTTCAGTCTGATGTGGAACCTGCAGGTGAAGAGTACGAAGACTATGATGAATCACATGAGGCTTTATATCGACAAGCATCTAAAATGTTTTTGATGGCGTACCTGGATACCGACGAAGCCGACGAAGCAGAAGAGAAGGAACCTTCGGTTTCCAAGCAGGATTTTCCGTAAAGGCAGGAGGGACTGCCGAGAGGAACCAACCCTTGAAGGATCCGGACAAACATCGTTTGATGTGCTTGAAGATGTATGTTGCTGAGTTGAAAAGAAAGAGAGATAGTGAGTCTGGAAATCAGAATGAAGCAGGAGAAAAGACATCGGCACCAGCCAAGCGTGTTCGATTTGATGAAGATAAAGAAGAGTTGAAGAAGTTAGGATGGCAGCGTGGGCCCGATAATCTTTTGAGACGGATCGCCGTACCCCAGAAGCCGAAGATAGAGATCAGGATACCAAAGACAAACATTTTGCAAACTGGACCGGGACCCAGTCTAAAGACATCCCCTGTCAGTCAAGGATCAGTCAAGAATGGAGAAGCTAAAGAAACAATGTCACCCCGAACCACGCTTATACCTGGGGTGTCCAATCAAATGCATACTTTACAAGCTACCAAAACAAGAAATGATAGTGAAAACGGATTCGTGAAAGACAATGCTGCAGGACAAAGGAATCTGATCGTACCCGGTCTTGCCAATCGGAAGGATTTAGCTCAAGCGAAGCTGAGCTCCCGTCGACCTACGGAGCAGAAGGAACATACCCCCGAAGAACGGGATAGGAGTCCGAAGTTGATTAAGGCCCTCGTCGATCTATATAAGAACGGTAGTGCCAAGAAGTTTGATATCCTGAAATTCCTTAGCGAAGTGTCAATGACAGGCATGTCACTTCTGGACGTACTATGGGCTTCACCCTCGCTGAGGCGAGAGGTCATGGATGGACTAAGAGTAGAGCCAAAGAATTTGAGAATGAATCTGCTGTTGCAGAACCCAACGTTGGCGTTATTTGTCGAAACCCATGAAGATGGTTCGATCACAGAAGTTCCAAAGGAAGAGATCCAACAGCGGCTCATGTTACTCACCATGCCGAAGACTAGTACGCATCGTTTACGTGCAACAGTTGCAGGGAAACCAATGGTGGCCGCCCTTGACAATGGTTCATGTGTAGTTGCTGTCGATCCGGGATTCTGTAAAAGGATGAATGTGCCAATGGTCAAACGAACATCGTTCATAAAGCTTGCGTTAGCCGATGGAATGGAACCCGCCATACTTGGAGAAGTGCATAACGCAGTACTCACGTTGGATGAGGAGACACAGATTCCCATTTCAGCCCTGGTCATGAGGGATCTGGAAGTAAATGCGCTACTCGGGCGCCCCTTCTTGGAACGGACTAAGGCAATCATTGACTCTGATCGCTCTTTGTACCATCTGCTGTGGAACAATCGCTGGCTCGTCGTTGATGGCGCCACTGGACATGTTGATCGGAGTGTTAGCCGACAGTTAACTGAGAAGGAATTAGAGAACTGGAGATACACCTCACCACCACGATATGTCAAAACTCAGAATGTCTTGTCGTCAATTGAGAATCAACCACGTAGCTTCACTATCCAGTTCATCGGTCAAGAGGACGGGCGTGTTGAGTTAAAAGTTCAGGAGGATAAAGAGTGTTTCGACTTAGAGGGTGCATTGAATGATGGAACGGTGCGGAGATCAGAATTATCTTTCTTGAATGCAATCCCTGTGGGTGCATTGCCAACGAGGCCTACGATGAGTAACGATCTGGAAGACACGGTTCATGTGAATGATGAGGGTAACATGGAGAAGTTCCGTCTAGCATTGTTGCACACTGAGGAATTAAGACGTCTTTACCTGACACGAGTTGGAACATCGGAAAGGATCGATCGACTACGAGAATTTGCCCCTCCCGAAGAAGTGGAGTCGTTACGTATATTAACATGGAACGTGAATTCAATCCGAAATCTGTTACGAAAAGGATCAGTGTTTGTGGATGGTAACGGAGGCGATGTTGAATCGGCTTTACCGACTTTCCTTGCGAGACATCGAATTGATCTCTGTTGTGTGCAAGAACATCGATTGAGTAACGAAGGAGATTATAAAACGTCATTCACACGGTTACCTGGATACACGTCATACTATGCGTTCGCCGCCCCTTCCGATCAGAAAGGATATAGTGGTGTTTCTATCATTGCACGAGACGGATTAGTGGAATATGTCATTGATGGATTTAGCGAATCGAATGAAATGAACGAGTACCCTTCGGAAGGACGATTTATTCAATGTTGTTTATCCAACGATATCATGGTGTTAAACGTCTATGCTCCAAATGCGAGACATCGGTCAGATCGGGTGGAGTATAAGCAGAAGTTCTTGAACGCAGTCTTGATAGAAATTCTGTCATTGAAAAGAAGAGGAAAGAAAGTCATTCTAGCTGGCGATTTCAACGCGTTGTATCGAACGGAAGATATCTGGAACCCACAAGAGATGCAAGGTGCAACTCGGGAATCGCCGTGTGCCGTGTGGGAGGAAGAGTGGCTCCGAAAGATACTTGCAATCAATATGGATGATTCTTGGTTAATTCCTCAAAGAGAAGGAAAGTACAATCGCTACACAGCATGGGAGACAGGTTTTAGCAAGGGAAAATCGAAACGAGACTTGGACCACGGATTTCGCATCGATTACATGCTTACAGATTCAAAATTCCGAGGAGGGGTCCGTTCTTGCGATATCCTAGATCAAACCGGATCCGACCATGCACCTGTGTTGCTAGATTTACAGTTGGATTATTCTCTCGAAGAGTTCGAAGGGACGATTGCAATGATGTCGTCGCCTATCACGGATAATTGGAAGTTAGACCCCCAAATCTGGGAGGTACTTGACGCAAAATATGGACCATTCACCGTTGATCTGTTTGCCCAAAAAGGAAACAACCATTTGCCGAAGTACTGCTCGAAAGATCCGACTGACATTGAATCCTTGGGATCAGCCTGGGACCAGAATTGGGACACGTTAAGCGAAAAGGGAACTATATGGGCCAATCCTCCATGGCGGAGCATACCGAAGATAATCAGACGAATCCGCGAGTCTAACAAAGCCGTGATTGCGCTCTGCATCCCGGTGTTTCCCCAAAATCAGTACTACGCTTCGTTACTGGAGTTGTCGATCTCTAATCCCGTCCTGTTACCTCGTATGAAGGACTTGTTTTTAAGGAACGGCAATGAGAAGATCGGTGTACTGCCGTACTGGTCTCAGACTGCTGTGTGGTTCCTAAGCGGAAACAAGCGTTTCCAAGAAGTCTTCAAGGACACATGCCCGACGGATGTTCGAGGAGTGACAGGGGTACTTACAACGTGGGGTAATTACGCTGGCTGTTATAACGGGTGCTGGATTCCGTGGAGAAGATGGGAGACCCTTGAAAAGAGCGGAAATCTCGAACTCGACGATGGCGCGCGCTCTCGATCATCGTCGACAGCTTCGCAATTATTGCAATCATCGGATGGCCACAATCACTCGAGATCTGATACTAGACCATATCGTTCAGGGAATCATCGAACTAGCGAATCCGACTGTCAGGAGGACGAGGAGGAGGTCGATCACTCTCAGAAGAAGTCGCATCAGAAGACATCGTCGCCGCTACCAAGAACGACTGAGACACCAGATCCGACGCGTCCAATTGTTGTTCAGCAGAAGTCCGCATTAGATCATCAAGAATCAAAGAATTATGAAAGCCGCCAAGCCAGTCACAGGGAAACGTCTCCAACGCCTGGTAGCATTGGAGAATCATGGAGTCGTCTTCCTGATCACGGGAAAACTACCCCCGGAACTCAATCGTCGTCAGAAATTGGATGTTCTCCGAGAACTTGTTCATTGGAAGGCAATATCAGACATAAGACGTATAACAAAGAAAGTGATCCCGATGGTATTCAAGCCACACTGGTTTGTGAAGCGGTTGATACGAATTCTTTATCACAGAATGAATCATCACCCTTGTTGAAACCCAGAAGAAGTGGAAAGAAAGGAAGAAAACGAGAACATGAGATACAAACTCTTCGATCTATGGCCCTTCAAGTACGAGAAGAATTGTCTGCGGAGCCCTCGCGTGTCATCGAATCAAAAATTGCTGGAGCAGATCTGACATGGGAAACATACGAAGGCAAGAAAGCAACACCAACTCAAGTATTACCGAAAGAGGAGTTTGGCGGCCGAACAATCAATGTGGGAATTTGGGATGGCTTGCAAGGATACGAAGAAGAATTGCTTGTCATAATCAAAGAATACATCGATGAACTTCTCGAGCCCGGGGGCATCGCCCGTACATTGGTTAACGTACCTGAAATGACGGTACAATTGGATCCTTCCCAATCAGGGCCGTTACCGAAGCCGAAAGTTCCTCGATGGAGTGCAGAACAAGAGAAGGTGCTACGTGAATACACCAAGAAAATGTTTGCCGCCAGCAAGTTGGAAAAGTCCACTGGCAGGACATTTGCCCTCCCTATCCTTGTTCCGAAAAAGGACGATACATATCGTATCGTGTTTAACTTCAGACCCATTGGACAACGAATTCTAGGCTTTAGCTGGCCCCTCGATCCCCTCGATAAGATACTCCAAAAGATGGCCCAGTGGGATCTTACGGTCGTCTCCTTTGACCATTCCTTAGGTTATCATCAGTCTCCACTTGCAAAAGAGTGTCGATGGCTCACATCAGTCGTCTTTCCGGATGGTCTTTATCAGTACACTGTCGCCCCAATGGGTTGGAAAGACAGCGCCGAGTGGATGGCATGTCACACCTCAATAATGTACGACGATTCTGAAATCGTTGGAGATTCACGCTTGATCGAATCTTTAGCACTCTACCGGGACGATGGAAGTGTAGGGACGAATCAAGGCGGAAAAGATGGATTAGAACTGCTTAGGCGATGGTTTGAATGCGTCAAGAGACATAACGGCACGATAAGCGATAAAAAGAGTTACTTTTGGATCGAACATTTCCATGCACTTGGATTCTTGTTGGGTAAAGGACTTATCATTCCGGAAGAGAGCAAAATCCGCGCTGTGGAAGCATGGCAATTTCCAGAAGATCAAAAAGCCTTAAAAGGATTTAATGGCTTCACCGGGTTTTTCAAGCATTGCGTTCCAAATTTGCAATTGATTGTTTCTCCTCTCTTCCATTTATACAAGAAAGAGTTCGGTACCAGGAAGTCGTTCGTGAAAGAATGGTCGCTGGATTCTCGTTATGCGAGAGCATTTATGGATGCGAAGAAAGCCGTCACAGACGCCGCCGCCTTAAAGGTTATCAATCCGAAACGACCATTGCTACTTGCATGTGATGCATCCCCTACTGGAATTGCTGCCGTCGCCGGACATGCCATGGATGAGAGGGATGACGATAACTTGTCTGTTGAGACGAAGTATTATCCTTGCGCTTTCTGGAGTCGACCTCTCACAGAAACGGAACAGCGGTACAGCCATCCCGAAAAGGAGTGTTTAGCACAGGTTTATGGTGCCATGAAAGCGGAACCATATGTCGGACGGAAATTGGTTTTCTTACTGGATGCCAGTTCATGGGTCCTCGCTCAGAACGAATCAAAGAACAAGCGAGTTGATAAGTGGCGTATGAGATTAGCACAGCTTCCGCAGGATGATGGATATCCGAAGATCCTCTTTCGCCCAGGATCTGAGCACCTGGACGTCGATCCTTTATCAAGATTGGAAGAAAAGGCTGATATCAATCAAGTCACGCTGGATGACATCATCGAAGAAGCCGTCGAAGATCCCGTTGTCCTTAAAGTGAACCAGTTGATTGCGACAATTATACGATTGGGATGGAAGCCGTACGATGACATCTTGCAATATCTCTTGAAAGGAACACTACCCGCCGATCCGAAGAAGGCAAAGTCGATTCGAGCTCAGTCAAAGTACTATCTTGTGGATACTGATCAGAAAGCGTTATTGCGACGAGCCACTGGTTTCGGAATACATCGAGTAGTCCCAAAAGCTGAAGATGTACAGAAGATCCTGGAAGAGTATCACGGCAGTACTGAGATTGGTTGTCACAACTCCTGGAACACATATCAGATGATCGCACAGAGATACTATTGGGATGGGATGTTGCGTGACATTGAGGATTTTGTGAAACGATGTGCCGCCTGCGTACGTCGGAGTCGACCGCCGGAAGCTGGTCGTTATAAGCTTTTCAGAATTATCCCGCCCGCCACATTATTCGTTATGCTTGGCATGGATACATGCAGTTTGCCGAAAGGATCTTACGGATATAACGCGATTTTGACACTTGTGGACTACACGTCAAGCCTCATCAGAGTATATCCATTGAAATCGATGAAGGCTCCACCGATGGTCCAAGCTGTAGAAACTTGGTGCAGAAACTATGGATACCCACAATGGATCATCGATGACAAAGCAAAGTACTTCGAAGGCGATGCGTTCAAGCAGTGGGCCGCTGAGAAGAAGGTGCAACTGATTCCTACAGCCGTCCAACATCCAGAAGGGAACGGAAAAGCGGAAAAAGCGAATGATATCATCGTCACTTTCATGGCTAGACGGTTAATAAAGAGAGGATGGAAGCCCGGAAGATGGCCTGACGTACGTGATGAATCGATGTCGGATGCTTTACACCATCTCTCTCGGATGTCAGGCATATCTGCGTACCAGTGCATGTATGGACAGACTGCGAGAACACCCCAAGATAACGAGGACTTCCCCATCATCTCGACGGAAGAGGAATTACAGGAACTCCGCCGTCTAAACGCCCCGATGATTGAGAAACTTCGAACAGCTAGTCGTGTCAACATTGTTGAGGCTCAACGAAAGTCGGAAGAAGACCGAGGCGCCTCCAATGTCATCATATATCGACCAGGCGAACTTGTTTGGGTTTACGATCGAGCCGATGAATCTACATTTGCGACGGAAAGGAAACTGAGGCCTCGATGGGAGCTGTGTCGAATCAATCAAGCGTTAAGTCGCGCCTCGTACACAGTCACTTCTGCGATTACTGGGAAGCCACTGAAACAGGGAGACGGCGCGATCTCGCACTGGAGACTGAAGAAGGCACACATGCCCAAGGAATGGTATCAGTACGTCCTGAAGGATACCGATGTAGATGAGTCCTCTCCATTTGATGAGCACTTTGGACGTCCCGAACTGCAGCCCGCTGAAGAAGACGTTATGGTAGATCCCGACAAGCAGCATATTCAGCTACTCCACAGCAATCAATGCTTTTTTGAGGAAGCATCTGATGGAAGTTCCTGGATGAAAGTAGGCGAACCAAGGGATCCCTGCGATGAACCCGGTGGGATGCGATGTAGGATGTTTGGAATGTTTCGAACCGACGAACCCTTCGCCGGAACTGAAGAATCAGCCAGCGAATTGATGCATTCGAAACGAAGTGGATGGGGAAGAGACGCTCAAGTAGTACCAGAGCATTCGACTTGGCGACCGGCATGGTAGCCTACAGTCGGAGGACACGAGGATGTGGGAGATTGGGGCTAGATCGGCGGATCTAGTCTATTTTTGTGGGTTTTCGGGAAATCATGTTTGTTGGTTGTTTACGTGTTTTACGAGTTTTACGTGTCATTAGCTTTCGAAGTTATCAAGTCTGGTGAATTCAGGATGCCTTCGCCCCGTCTCTTTTATAGTGTTTTGTTAGTGTTTTCGTAGGGGCAAGGTATAAATATTTGTCTGTTTATAGTTCTTTTGAATGTTAGAGAGAATCACAAAATAACGATCAGCACGATCTAGGAGCGTCTTCGACATCACGTCAAGATACCAACAGGAAGGAGGAGTCTTATTCGCTTTACGATAGTTCGGGAGAACACGTGAAGTCCTGGGACAGCTCGGGAGAGCATCCTAAGGGAGATTACTCGAAGTTGGAGCCAAATCGTGGCCGTCATTAGCGTTGTTTGCACCCATTTACGCACATTTCCAACACCCGTCGTATCCTCTTTCAATCGTCGGTTCTGATAAGAAGATCTGTTAGCAGCTTGGACCTCTCCTGTTTCAAGGAACCGCCGTCCTTGCCTGCTCCGCAACA
>Ga0207657_10008618_pt1 | contig 10325 bp, 8 predicted proteins | sample KBSC33metaG_FD_184316 | JGI IMG/M metagenome (GOLD analysis project Ga0207657, IMG submission 184316) | Corn rhizosphere microbial communities from Kellogg Biological Station, Michigan, USA - KBS C3-3 metaG (SPAdes) (version 2) | ecosystem: Host-associated > Plants > Roots > Rhizosphere > Soil ... | reverse complement strand
CACCCGCATCCCCCGCGTCAGCGACTCGGCCACGTTCTCCGCCGCCTGCCGCCACACATTGCAGGTCAGGAACAAACTGTCCCCGTCCTTCCACTCACCCGTGGAGTTATCGCGGAACCTGGGCGTGGACGCCACCCGGAACCGGGCCACGGGCTGGCCGGCCGGGGTAAAACGCAGTTCCGGATCATCGACGAGGTTGCCCGCGATCGTGATCTGGGTATCGCCTGCTGCCATCGGGGTACTCCAGCTCGCTAACGGATTCTGCTGGTGAGAGAAGACGTCAGGGTTCAGTGGTTCTCGGGCCGCGTGACCTTGGTGCGCAGGATGGTCTCGTTCAGGTTGAGCTGGCGGTCGAGCTCGAGCACGACGCCCGGCTCCGCCGTCAGGTCCACCACCGCGTAGAAGCCTTCCGACTTCTTCTGGATCTGGTAGGCGAGGCGGCGCTTGCCCCAGATGTCGACCTTCTCAACCTTGCCGCCACCACCGGTCACGACCTTGAGGAACTGGTCGAGTGACGGCTGGACGGTCTTCTCCTCGAGGTTGGGGTCGAGGATGATCATTAGTTCGTAGTGGCGCATGGGCGTCCTGAGTCCTCCTCTGGACTGGTGCGGCCACGGTCCTTCCGTGGCAGGAGGTGTCGCGGTTACGAGCCGGCGCAGGTAAACAGCCGGGTTTTCCGCAGCCCGGTCAGTGTACCCAACATCGCTGGCACGCGGTAACCATCTCGCTGAGGCGGCCGGGAAACCTGTGGATTCCTGACTCCGGCGCGGGGGAAGACTTTCCGGTGAAAAACCTTCCTGGAGGTGGTCACCGTGGCAGGCACCGTCGACTCCGGCCAGCGCCACAGCATCCTGAACTCGGACGGGCAGCCGCACCCGGTCCAGAACATCCTGACCATCATCACGCTGGTACTCGGCCTCGTGTCCTTTGCCCTCGGCATGGTGATCAGGAACGCCCATACCGGCGCCGCGGTGATCATCATCGCGACCGCCACCGGGCTGGTCTCGTGCCTGGTCGGGTTGTACGTACAGATGATCTCGGCCACCCGCGAGCAGCGGATCCTGATCGTCACCGGCATCATCGCCGGGTTCGTCGGGCTGGCCCTCGGCCTGTCCAAGGGCGGCTTCGTCCCCTGACCGCTGGCATCACCCTCCGGGCGTTAGGCTCCAGTTACTAGGCTTGGGGGCATGGTGCGCATCGGAGCCCACTTCCACGTTGACCACCCGCTAGACGAGGCGATCGCCCGCGGCGCGGACGCGGCCCAGTTCTTCCTCGGCGACCCGCAGGGGTGGAAGGGCCCGGTGATACCCGGCGGCGATCCGGCCGCCGTCCGGGACGCCTTCGCCGCGGCGGGCGTCGACATCTACATCCACGCGCCGTACATCATCAACGTCGCGACCAGCAACAACCGGATCAGGATCCCGAGCAGGAAGATCCTCGACCAGCAACTCAAAGCGGCCGCGTCGGTCGGGGCCAAGGGCCTGATCGTGCACGGCGGCCACGTTACCGCGGGGGTAGCGGCCGAGGACGGCCTGGAGAACTGGCGCAAGGCGGTGGAGCGGATCGAGCGGCCGCTGCCGATGCTGATCGAGAACACCGCGGGCGGCGACGGCGCCATGGCGCGGTCGCTCGACGCGATCAGCAGGCTCTGGGACGCGGTGACCGAGGCGGCCGGAGACGATACCGCCAACCTGGGCTTCTGCCTGGACACCTGCCACGCCAACTCGGCCGGCATCGACCTCGCCGACGCGGCCGACCGGATCAAGGCCATCACCGGCCGGATCGACCTGGTGCACTGCAACAACTCGCGGGATGAGTTCGGCTCCGGCCGGGACAGGCACGCCAACATCGAAACCGGGACCATCGATCCCGCCCTGCTGCTCGGCGTGGTCCGCGCCGCGGGCGCGCCGGTCATCTGCGAAACCCCCGACGAGAACGGCGGCCTGGCCGCCGACATCAGCTGGCTGAAGCAGCACCTGGCCGGCTAGCCCTCAATCTGGTTAGCACTGGCCCGGTCGATGCTGAGCCCCCGGCCGCCGGGGTTGAACCTGAGCCTGAACCGGTCCTCGGCGTGGTCGAGCACGCCGCCGGCCGGATCGTCGGTGCCGAGGGCACGCACCACGTCCCGTTCGGGATTAATGATGTCCCGTACGACGTAGGCGGCGAGCAGGCCTACGGCGAGGAACCTGGCCGCCAGGGTGGCGAAATACCATCCGCTGCTGATGCCCTGGTAGCCGGTCACCTGGTAGCCCCCGGCGGAGTAGATGAAGATGAGGTAGCCCCAGATGCCGAAGAAGTACGCCACCTCGGCCGCCTGCCACAGCAGGTAGGGCCACAGCCGGGGACGGGCCAGCACGGCCAGCGGCACCAGCCAGACGACGTACTGCGGCGACCAGACCTTGTTCGTCATCAGGAACGCGGCCAGCACCAGGAAGCACAACTGCGGCAGCCGCGGGCGGCGCGGCGCGGCCAGCGCGAGCACGGCGATCGCGGCGCAGGCGACGGCGAAGAACACCTCCGTCAGCTTGTTCAGCGCGCTGAGCTGCGGGTTGCCGAGCACCGGCACGTTGAAGTGCTCGAACATGTACCAGACCGAGCCCCAGTCGGCGCCCCGGTCCTTGCTGAACACGTAGAACCGGGCCCAGCCAGACGGCGCGACGATCAGCACCGGTACGTTCACGGCCAGCCAGGTGATCACCGCGGCGGCCAGGGTCTTCCCGAACTCGCGCATCCGGCCGGCCCGCAGGCATAGCAGCAGCAGCGGCCCGAAGACGACGAGCGGGTAGAACTTCGTCGCGACCGCGAGGGCGAGCAGGATGCCGGCCCACACGACACGGCGCGCCGCCCAGGCGGCGATGCCCAGCGCGGTAAACGCGAGCGCGATCAGGTCCCAGTTGACGAAGGCAGACAGGATCAGCGCCGGGGACAGCGCTACCATCAGCGCCTGCGCCCGCCGCTCTGAACCCTTGGGTCCGGCCGCCCGCGCCGTCGCCAGTACGCCCGCCACCGCGCAGACCGCGAGCAGCACTACGGTGACGTCGAAGAACTCACGCCCCCTGATGGCCTCGCTGACGTTCCGCACCAGCCAGGCCGCGGCCTGCATGGCCCCGCCGATCAGCACCGGGTACTCGACCGGGTGGCCGGTGTAGGGCACCTTCCCCGCGGACAGCCCCTCGTTGTAGTACAGCGGGTAGATGTCGGTATAGCAGGCGCGCTGGAACTGGCTGGCGTAGGAGTTCCAGGCACCGGAGCGGCATGGGGTCTTCTCCAGGAACGCGAGCACCATGCCGATCACGGACGCGGCCACCAGCACACCGGTGCTGCCGAGGGCGGCGGTCAGGCCGGCGGGGCTGACGGGGCGTCCGGCCCCGCCGCCGAATCGCGTATCCGCCGACTCCGGGACGTCCACCCCCATATCTAACCGTGTTTCCCTGTCAGCTCGCCTCCGGGGCCTTCAGCGCGCCTTCCTGGTCCGCAGCCGACGGCGGGCCCACAGGGGCAGCCCGGTCACGACGAGGCCCAGGCCCGCGCCCACCGGGCCGCCGCCCAGACCTCCGCCGCCGCCGTTGCCGCCACCGCCGCCCGTCCCGCAGGTCACGACCTGCGGGTCACAGGAGAAGGTGGGCCAGGGGGTGGGGTTCTCGCCCTGGCCGCCGCCCTGGCCGCCGGGCCTGCCGTGGTCGTGCTTCTTGGGCTTCTTGGCGACGTTGCGCAGGTTCGGCGGTACCTGGTTCCAGGTCTGGCCGGTGAAGACCGGGGTCGGGAACGGCTCGACGCCGAGCGGGACGAACATGTTCTCGGCGTAGGTGTGCCAGATCGAGGCCGGCCAGGTGCCGCCCATGCCGCCCTGGGACAGCCCGCCGAGCAGCCCCAGGGTCTGCTTGGCCTCGCCCGCCTTGCTGCCCTGCTCGTTGGTGAACAGTGCGACGGCCAGCGTCTGGCTCGGGATGGCGCCGATGAAGAACGCCGACTGGGCGCTGTCGGTGGTACCGGTCTTGGCGATGATCTCCTGGCCGTTGCTCATGCCGGCTCCCGGCGCGGTGCCGTAGGGCGCGTCGTCCTTCGACATCGCGTACTGCACCTGCGAGGCCAGGTTCTTGTTCGCCGTGGGGTCGGGGCTGAACACCGGGTAGCTGGTGACCTTGATCGGGATCGGCGGGGCGCTGTTCTGGGTGTTGTGGCCGATCGAGGCGACGACGTGGGCGTTGTGGTAGACGCCGCCATTGTCGATCGTGGCCAGCATGGAGGCCTGCTCGAGGACCGTCAGCGACGCCTGGCCGAGGGCGACGCCCGCCTCGTGCTCCATCGCCTCGGTGCCCGGGCACGCGGCGGTGATGCAGGCGGCGTCGGTGTTCACGCCGAACTCCTGCGCGATGTTGGCGACGGCGGTGCCGCCCACCCGGTGCCACAGGTCGGCGTAGGCGGTGTTGATCGACACGGCCATCGCTATCTGCGGGGTGTACGGCCCGTTCTCCGACTGCGAGTCGTTGTGCACGATGTGCGAGCCGTCAACCGAGGTCGTCGTGGAGAACGCGGAAGGCGTTTTGTCCGGGGCGATGTAGAGGTTGTTGAACCCGTTGAGCGTGCTGGTCTGCACGTTCATCCCCGCCTTGACCGCGGCGGCCAGGACGTACGGCTTGAACGAGGACCCGACCTGCTCCCGGTTCTGCGACGCCATGTTCCACTCGCACTTGATCTTCACGCAGAGCTTCTCGGTGATGACCTTGCCGGTCCCGTTGTACTTCATCCCGATGTAGCCGGGCCCGCCGTACACGGCCTGGATCGCGCCGCTGCCGGGATCCTCGAGCACCGCGGCCGCGTGCATGTATTTCACGGCGAAGGGATGACTGCTCGCGTTGATCTGCGCCTGGTTCTCGCGGACGGCCTCGTAAAGCGCCGCCATCTTCTTGTCGTCGACGGTGGTGCGGATGACGTAGCCGCCGTTGTAGATCTGCTCCTGCGACAGGTGGTAGGTGTTCTTGAGCTCGGCCTGCACCATGTTGAGGACGTAGGGATCCCAGACGTCACGGCCGAGGGTCTGCGGGACGTGGTTGCCGGGCACCGGGAACTTCATCGCCGCGGCCTTCTGCTCGGTCAGCGTCCCCATCTGCACCATGCCGTTGAGCACGTAGTGCCAGCGGGCCTCGAGCTGGGGACGGTACCGCTGCAGCGGGTAGGTGCTCGGCTGCTGGATGATGGCGGCGATCACCGCGTCCTGCGCCACGGTGAGCTTGGCGGACGGCTTGCCGTAGTAGGTTTCGGCGGCCGCCTCGATCCCGTAAGCGCCCTGCCCCAGGTAGATCGTGTTCAGGTAGTTGGTGAGGATCCACTGCTTGGACTTCTCCTTGGCCACCTTCATGGCCACGAAGATCTCCTTGATCTTGCGTCCGAGCGTCTGCTGGGTGCCGATGCCGCTGTAGTACTGCCGGACGAACTCCTGGGTGATGGTCGAGCCGCCCTGCAGCGAGCCGTCGTTCCCGGTGAGGTCCTCATAGGCGGCCCGCGCGATGCCGGTAGGCGAGATGCCGCCCTCGTTGAAGAAGTTCCTGTCCTCGGCGGCGACCACCGCGTTGATCATGTCCTTGGGGATCTCGTTGTACTGCAGCATCTTCCGGTTGGTGCTGCCGAACCGGCCGATGAGGCTGCCGTCCTTGGAGTAGACCACGGACTGCGAGAAGCTGGTGGCCGCCAGGGCCGCGGTGGGAACCGGTGTCTTCTCGTAGGCGAAGGCCACGGCGACCGCGCCGAGCGCGACGATGCCGCCGACGATACCGAGCAGCACGCCCACAGCCTTGCGCAGCGTCCAGTGCCGCCACCAGCTGCCCTTGACCTTGACCGTTGGGCGGTCGAGCCCGCGCCGTCCCGGTCCGGCGAGACCCCGGGGGCCCCGCGGCCTTCGCGGCCCGCCAGGACCGCCGGGGCCGGGACCGCCCAGGCCGGGACCGTCCAGGCCGGGACCGCCTAGGCCCGTGCCACCCGGGCCGGCCGGGCCGCCGGCGTGGCTGCCGTGCCGGCCCCGAGCCGGGAGTTCGGGCGTCAGCAGGCTGCCGGTGGCCTCGTTGTCCCAGTTCAGCTGCGTGGATTCCGTTGGGTCCTCCACGCGTGCATAGCTGCCGTCACGGTGGCCCCTCGGCGCGCGGCCGTGATCGGGGCGCACCGCGGTGCCGACGCCTCCGCGCCCGGCCGCGCGGGACTGGTCGGCTTCGGGGCCGTCACCGAAGCCCGCTTCCGGGCGGCGGAACCCCTGGGTGTCCCAGCCCGTGGAGTCGTACCCCAGGTCGTAGTCGACGTCTCCTGCGTTGCCCCGATAGCCCCCGTCGGCCGCCGGGCGACCGTGCCCAGCCGTGCCCGCGTCGCGATACCGAACGTCAAAGTCATCAGCTTTGCTGCTCACGCGTCCTCGCTGGTGGCTCGGAGGTCGCCGCTAGCGGGAATGCGACCTCTACCTGAAGGGCGGGCTCTCCGAACCCGGGAACCCGCCGAACCCAAACGTTACCTCCTGGAGACCATGTTCACCGGCTGGTCAGTGTTACCGCTGGGTTACCGGCCAGGATTACTGGCCGGGATAACCGCCCGGGCTTACGAACCGGGATACTGGCCCGGGTTACCGGCTGGGGTTACCTACCGGCTGGCTCTGGCTTCACTGGCTAGCTTTACTGGCTGGTCCGCGCCCGCCGCCTCCGGCGTACGGCTGGCTCGCCAGTGCCGAGAACGTAAGAGGTAGCGAGGTGGTTCCACCCGCAACTCTGACAGACCTCGACCACATAGACCCGGAATTCGCCGTATTCGGCCGCCATCTCCGCTAGCTCCCGCGCCTGCTTGACCCGTCCCTCGTACTGACCCAGCTCGTCGCCGTAGACGTACGTCACGTGGGTGAGCTTGGCTTTCCGGCAGATCGGGCAGCGGTCCTCGGTGGGCTCGCCGTGGAACTTCGCGGCCCGCAGCAGGTACGGATGAGCGTCGCAGACGTCGGCGATGGTCGTGCGCCCGGAGCGCACGGACGCGAGCGTGGCCCGGCGGGCCAGCCCGTAGTCCACCACGGATCGCCTTGACGTCATATTCGCCAGCGTACGTCGGAACCGGGCGTGAGCCGAGCCCGGATTGCCCGTGCCCGTACTTGTGCCGTGCACTTGCGCGCCGGCCACCTGGCGCATACGATCCACATGTATCGGTTCGATACATCGTTGCGATCTAACGATCTGATCTAACGGTTCGATCTAACGATCCGAAGTATCGCCACGAGGCATCGCACCGCAACATACCGGGATACCACGACCTTTTGGGGGAAAGCGTGGGACGCAACCGCTCCGGGGTACTCGAGCTCGCCGTGCTCGGGCTGCTCAACGGAACGCCGATGCACGGCTATGAGCTGCGCAAGCGCCTGTACACCGTGCTGGGCGCGTTTCGCGCGCTTTCCTACGGGTCGTTGTACCCCTGCCTGCACGAGCTTCAGGACGCCGGGCTGATCACGGCGGAGCAGGACGAGCCGGAGCCGCCAGCGCCGGCTGGGACGGCGCGGGCGCGGGCGGGCCGCCGGTCACTGAAGGTGTACCGGCTGACCGCCGACGGCAAGGAGAGGCTGGCCGACCTCCTCGGCGAGGGCGGTCCGGCGGCATGGGAAGACGACGGGTTCGGTGTTCACTTCGCGTTTTTCGGGCAGACCAGGGCCGACGTTAGGCTCCGGATCCTCGAGGGCCGGCGCAGCAGGCTCGAGGAACGGATGGAGGCCATCCGGGCGGCCTTCACGCGCACCAGGGAGCGTGTGGACCGGTACACCCTGGAATTGCAGCGTCATGGCCTGGAATCAGTGGAGCGGGAAGTCCGGTGGCTGAACGAGCTGATCGCATCGGAGCGGCAGGCCGGCGGACCCGACAACATTTCCGAGAATTCCGAGAAGGAGTCATCCTGATGGGTAAGGTGCGCATCGCCATTGCTGGGGTGGGCAACTGCGCCAGCTCGCTGGTGCAGGGACTGGAGTATTACCGGGACGCCGACGACGGCGCCCGCGTTCCCGGCCTCATGCATGTCCGGTTCGGGCCGTACCACATCAGCGACGTCGAGGTTGTCGCCGCGTTCGACGTGGACGCCAAGAAGGTCGGCTGCGACCTAGCCGACGCCATCCACGCCAGCGAGAACAACACGATCAAGATCGCCGAGGTGCCGCCGACCGGCGTGACGGTGCAGCGCGGGCCGACCCTGGACGGCCTGGGCGAGTACTACCGGGAGATCATCACCGAATCCGACGAGCCGGCCGCGGACGTGGCCCAGGTACTGCGCGAGACCGGTGCCGACGTACTCGTCAGCTACCTGCCGGTCGGTTCCGAGCAGGCGGACCGCTACTACGCCCAGTGCGCCATCGACGCGCGCGTGGCCTTCGTGAACGCGCTGCCGGTGTTCATCGCCTCCGACCCGCAGTGGGCCGCCAGGTTCACCGAGGCCGGCGTGCCGATCATCGGCGACGACATCAAGTCCCAGGTCGGCGCCACGATCACGCATCGCGTGCTGGCCAAGCTGTTCGAGGACCGCGGGGTCGAACTGCTCCGCACCTACCAGCTGAACTTCGGCGGCAACATGGACTTCATGAACATGCTGGAGCGCAAGAGGCTCCAGTCGAAGAAGATCTCCAAGACCCAGGCGGTCACCTCCCAGATCCCGCACGAGATGGAGCGTGCCGCCGTGCACATCGGCCCGTCCGACCACGTGCCGTGGCTGGACGACCGGAAGATGGCTTACGTCCGGCTGGAGGGCCGCGCGTTCGGCGACGTGCCGCTGAACCTGGAGTACAAGCTCGAGGTGTGGGATTCGCCCAACTCCGCGGGCGTCATCATCGACGCGGTGCGCGCGGCCAAGATCGCCCTGGACCGGGGCATCGGCGGGCCGGTGACCTCGGCTAGCTCGTACTTCATGAAGTCACCGCCGGAGCAGTACGGCGACGACGTCTGCCGGGACCTGGTCGAGAAGTTCATCATCGGCGAAGTCGCCCGATAACGTCCGCTGGCCACGCCCCCTAAGCTGGAAGGCGTGGCCAACGGGTCCAAGTCAGCGGTCTGGGCCGACTTGCGCGCGGTGCTGGCCGGGCGCGACTTCCGTCGGTTGTTCGCGACCCGGCTAGTCTCGCAGGCCGGTGACGGCATCGTCACCGCCGGCGTCGGCACCTACGTGTTCTTCAACGCGACCACGTTCCCCAGCCCGGCGGCGGGGGCGGCGGCCTTCGCGGTCCTCTACCTGCCGTACTCGCTGATCGGGCCGTTCGCCGGGGTCTTCATCGACCGCTGGTCCCGGCGTCAGATCCTGGTCCGGTCGGCCCTGCTCCGGTCGGTGTTCGTGGTGCTGACCGCGGCGTCCATGGCGCTGGGCAACCGGGGGGCGCTGCTGTACGCGGCGGTGCTCCTCGTCCTGGCCGTGAACCGGTTCTTCCTGTCCTCGCTCTCCGTCGCGCTGCCGCACGTGGTGGCCGAGGACAAGCTGGTGATGGCGAACTCGGTGTCGCCGACCATCGGCGGCATCTCGGCGACCATCGGCGGCATCGTCGCCCTGGGCCTCAACGTCGCCACCGGCAACACCGAGCGCGGCGCGGCGATCACCTTGCTGTTCGGCGGCGCCTGCTACGTGGCGGCGAGCCTGGTCGCGGCCACCATGGCCCGCGACCGGCTCGGCCCGGCCCGGCCGGACGGCCGAGAGGGGGCACCGCCGCCGCGCGGGCCGCTGCTCGGCGAGCTCGCCTCGGTCGCGGCCGGGCTGGCCGACGGCGCCCGCTACGTCGTCCGGCGGCGCGGCCCGGCGGCGGCGCTCGGCGCCACCGGCGGCTTCAGCCTGCTCTTCGGGCCGCTGTTCCTGATGTCGGTGCTGCTCTACCGCAACTACTTCTACCGGTCCAGCGTCAGCGTGGCCGAAGGCCACTTCGGGCTGCTGGTCATCCTGGCCGGGATCGGCTACGCCTGCGCGGCGCTGGTAACCCCGCCGGCCACCAGGCGGCTGTCCAAGCCCGCCTGGATCACGCTGATGCTCCTGGCGAGCGCGGTGGTGACCCTCGCACTCGGCGAGACCTTCCTGCAGGTCGCCTACCTGGGCATCGGGTTCTGCCTCTACCTCACCCGGCAGGGCGTGGCGATCTGCGCGGTCACGATCTTGCAGGAAGACGTGGACGACGCCTACCGGGGCCGGGTGTTCGCGTTCTACGACATGATGTTCAACGCCGCCTACGTAGCCGGGGCCGCGCTGAGCGTGGTCGTCCTGCCGGACGACGGCCACTCACCGTTCCTCGTCGCCCTGGTGGCGGCGGGCTTCGCCGTGGTCGCGGCCGCCTACTGGCTGGCCGCCGGCCG
>Ga0207657_10008616_pt1 | contig 10326 bp, 10 predicted proteins | sample KBSC33metaG_FD_184316 | JGI IMG/M metagenome (GOLD analysis project Ga0207657, IMG submission 184316) | Corn rhizosphere microbial communities from Kellogg Biological Station, Michigan, USA - KBS C3-3 metaG (SPAdes) (version 2) | ecosystem: Host-associated > Plants > Roots > Rhizosphere > Soil ... | reverse complement strand
CCGATCGAGTTCGGCCGCATCGCCGCCCAGGCCGCCAAGCAGGTCATCTTCCAGAAGGTCCGCGACGCCGAGCGCGAGCGCCAGTATGAGGAGTTCAAGGACCGCGTCAGCGAGGTCATCACCGGGGTCGTCAAGCGTGTCGAGTTTGGCCACGTCGTCGTCGATCTCGGCCGCGCCGAGGGCGTCATTCGCCGGGATCAGCAAATCCCGCGCGAAATGGTCCGCGTCGGCGACCGCATCCGCTCGCTTATCATGTCGGTCCGCCGCGAGGCCCGCGGACCGCAGATCTTCCTGTCACGCGCCCACCCCGACTTCATGAAGAAGCTGTTCGCGCAGGAAGTGCCCGAGATTTACGACGGCATCATCGAGATCAAGGCGGCCGCGCGCGATCCGGGCAGCCGCGCCAAGATCGGCGTCATCAGCCACGACAGCTCGATCGATCCGGTCGGCGCCTGCGTCGGCATGAAGGGTAGCCGCGTGCAGGCGGTGGTGCAGGAGCTTCAGGGCGAGAAGATCGACATCATTCCCTGGTCTCAGGACACGGCGACCTTCGTCGTCAACGCGCTCCAGCCGGCGACCGTCAGCCGCGTCGTCATCGACGAGGAAGAGGGCCGGATCGAGGTGGTTGTCCCCGACGACCAGCTCAGCCTCGCGATTGGTCGTCGCGGCCAGAACGTCCGCCTCGCCAGCCAGCTCACCGTCTCGCAAATCGACATCCTCACCGAGGCCGACGCCAGCGAAAAGCGCCAGCGCGAGTTCGTCGAGCGGTCCGAGATGTTCCAGAACGAGCTCGACGTCGACGAGACCCTGTCGCAGCTGCTCGTCGCCGAAGGCTTCACCAGCCTCGAGGAAGTCGCCTACGTGCAGGTCGAGGAAATCGCGTCGATCGAGGGCCTCGACGAGGACATCGCGACCGAGCTTCAGAGCCGCGCCACCGAGGCGCTCGAGCGGCGCGAGGCCGCGGCACGCGAGGAGCGCCGGGCACTCGGCGTCGACGATGCGCTGGCCGAGATGCCGCACCTCACCGAGCAAATGCTGGTGACGCTCGGCAAGGCCGGCATCCTGACGCTCGACGATCTCGCCGACCTCGCGACCGACGAGCTGGTGCAGAAGAAGCGCCCCGAGCAGCGCCGCCAGCGCGAGCCGAGCAACCGGCCCGAGGACAAGGGCGGCATTCTCGCCGAATATGGACTGACCGACGAACAGGGCAACGAGATCATCATGGCCGCCCGCGCCCACTGGTTCGACGACGAGGGCGACGCCGGCACTGGCACTGGCACTGGCACTGGCACTGGGCAGGAGGACGCGGTTGCGGACGAAGCCCAATGATAACCTCGCGCTAGCAGAGACCGAACCGCACGTCCCCGAACGGACGTGCGTCCTCACTCGTCGCAAGGGCACGCGCGACGATCTGATCCGGCTTGCGCTGGGGCCCGACGGCAGCGTTGCGGCGGACGTCCGCGCCCGCGCGCCCGGCCGCGGCGCGTGGATCGGCGTGACCCGCACCGAGCTTGACGCGGCCAACGCCAAGGGCAAGCTCAAGCCTGCACTGCAGCGCGCCTTCAAGGCGAGCGCCGTGACGATTCCGGCGGACCTGGGTGAACGCACCGAGGCGGCGCTGCGGCAGGCGGCGCTCGACCGTCTCGGCATGGAGGCACGCGCCGGCAACCTCATCAACGGCGCGGACAGAATCGAGGCCGCGGCCCGCGCCGGCAAGGTCCATTTGCTGGTTCACGCGGCCGATGCCGGCGAGGACGGCTGCCGCAAGCTGGATCAAAGCTGGCGCGTCGGCGGCGGCGGTCCGCGGGGGGTGATATTCCCCGAGCCTCGCACTATCTTGTCATTGGCGCTTGGCCGCGAGAATGTGGTACATGTCGCCCTGACGGATCCCGCTGCCGCTTCGCGTGTCTCTCACGCACTCAGGCGCTGGCGGGCTTTTAATGGCCCCGATTGCGGTCTTGAAGGCGGCGAACCCGCCTTGGGGACGCACTCGGCTGAAGACATTTGACGAAGGATTAGAATGGCAGACCAGACCGAAAAACCGAAGCTTGGCACCCGGCCGCCGCTGGGCCTCAAGCGCACGGTCGAGACTGGCAAGGTCAAGCAAAGCTTCAGCCATGGCCGCTCGAACACCGTCGTGGTCGAGGTCAAGAAGCGGCGCATCCTTGGACGTCCGGGCGAAGCGCCGCCGGCCGAGGCGCCCAAGCCCGAGCCCGTCGCGGAAGCGCCCAAGCCGGCGCCGAAGCCGGCTGCCCCCCCGCCCCAGCCGCGCCGCCCGTCCCCGCAGGACGACATTTCGGCGCGCAAGGAAATGCAGGCCCGCCTGCTGCGTGAGGCCGAGGAAGCGCGCATGACCGCGCTCGAGGAAGCACGCCGCCGCGAGGAGCAGGCCAAGAATTCCGCCAACGAGGAAGAGCGCCGCCGCGCCGAGGAAAACCGGCGCGCGGAAGAAGCCGCCGCCGAGGAAGCCGCGCGCCGCGCCCAGGAAGAGGCGCTGGCCGCCACCGCCGAGCCGGCCGAGGCCGCCGAGGCTGCGCCGGCTGCCCCCGCTCGCGAGGCAACCGAGGAGCGCAGCTTCCGCCGTCCGGCCCATGCGCCCGCACCCAAGAGGCCCGAGCCGGCGCGCCCGACCCGCGGCCGCGAGGACCGCCGCCACTCGGGCAAGCTCACGGTCACCCGCGCGCTATCAGGTGAAGACGACAGCCGTGCCCGCTCACTCGCAGCGCTCCGCCGCGCGCGCGAGAAGGAAAAGCGCCACCACATGGAGGCGGGTCCGTCGGCCAAGCAGGTCCGCGACGTCGTCGTCCCCGAAGCGATCACCGTCCAGGAGCTCGCCAACCGAATGGCCGAGCGCGGCGCCGACCTCGTCAAGGCGCTGTTCAAGATGGGCTCGCCGGTCACGCTCACGCAGACGATCGACCAGGACACGGCCGAGCTGCTGGTCACGGAGTTCGGGCACCGCATCAAGCGCGTCAGCGAGAGCGATGTCGACATCGACACCTCGGCCGACGTCGATGCGCCCGAGACGCTCAAGAGCCGGCCGCCGGTGGTCACCATCATGGGCCACGTCGACCACGGCAAGACCTCGCTGCTCGACGCGATCCGCGGCGCGGACGTGGTTGCGCACGAAGCGGGCGGCATTACCCAGCATATCGGCGCCTACCAGGTGACCCTCCCCGACAAGTCGAAGGTGACGTTCCTCGACACGCCGGGCCACGAGGCCTTCTCCGAGATGCGGGCGCGCGGCGCCAATGTCACGGATATCGTCATCCTGGTAGTCGCGGCCGACGACGGACTTCGCCCGCAGACGGTCGAAGCGATCAATCACACCCGCGCCGCCGGAGTGCCGATGATCGTCGCGATCAACAAGATCGACAAGCCCGAAGCCAAGCCGCAGAAGGTCCGCGAGGAGCTGCTGCAGCACGAGGTGATCGTCGAAGACATGGGTGGCGACGTGCAGGACGTCGAAGTCTCGGCCAAGAACAAGACCAACCTCGACAAGCTTTTGGAAGCGATCCAGCTCCAGGCCGAAATCCTCGAGCTGAAAGCCAATCCCGACCGTCCCGCCGAGGGCACGGTGATCGAGGCCAAGCTCGACAAGGGCCGCGGCCCGCTCGCGACCGTTCTGGTCGAGCGCGGCACGCTGCGGGTCGGCGACGTGTTCGTCGCCGGCGCCTCGTCGGGCAAGGTTCGCGCGATGATCGACGACCACGGTCGCCAGGTGAAGGAAGCCGGCCCGTCGGTTCCGGTCGAAGTGCTCGGTCTTTCAGCGGTTCCGGCCGCTGGCGATCCCTTCACCGTGGTTGAGAACGAAGGGCGGGCCCGCGAGGTCGCGGCCTATCGCCAGGGCGTGCTCGACCGCAAGCGGACGACGTCGGCGCCGGTCAGCCTCGAGAACATGTTCGCGAGCCATGCGTCCACGACCAAGGAAGTTCCGCTGGTCATCAAGGCGGACGTCCAGGGTTCGATCGAGGCGATCGTCCATGCGCTTAACCGCCTGTCGACCGACGAGGTGCGCGTCCGTATCCTCCATTCCGGCGTCGGCGCGATCACCGAGAGCGACGTCACGCTGGCGAGCGCGAGCGGGGCTCCGATCATCGGCTTCAACGTTCGCCCGAACGCCAAGGCCCGCGAGGTCGCCGAGCGCAACAAGGTCGAGTTCCGCTACTATGATGTCATCTACCACCTCACCGACTGGGTGAAGTCGGCGATGTCGGGCGAGCTCGGGCCCGAGATCATCGAGACGATCGTCGGCCGCGCCGAGGTCCGCGAGGTCTTCCCGGCGGGCAAGAAGGACAAGGCGGCCGGCCTGCTCGTTACCGAGGGCGTCATCCGCAAAGGCCTCAACGCGCGCCTAACCCGCGAGGACGTCATTGTCTCCAAGACGACGATCAGCTCGCTGCGGCGCTTCAAGGACGACGTCGCCGAAGTGCGCGCCGGCCTCGAGTGCGGCGTCATGCTGGCCGACACCAACGACATCAAGGCGGGCGACATGCTCGAAGTGTTCGAGGTCGAGGAACGGGCGCGCACCCTGTGATCTTCCCCCTCTCCCCTTCAGGGGAGAGGGTCGGGGAGAGGGGGAATCCCCTCGCACGCCCCCTCTCCTTCCGCCGCTTCGCGGCTCCCTCCTCTCCCCTGAAGGGGCGAGGGTAGATGCGCCGCACCGAAACTCCCGAAGGCCGCTCGGTCCGTCTCCTCCGCGTCGGCGAGCAGGTGCGCCACGTGCTGAGCGAGCTGCTCCAGCGCGGCGACGTGCACGACGAAACCCTGCAGAAGCATCTCGTGAGCGTGACCGAGGTGCGCATGTCGCCGGACCTGCGACACGCGACGGTGTTCGTGAAACCTTTGCTCGGGCAGGACGAAGACGCCGTGCTGAAAGCGCTGCGACAGAACACCGCCTTCCTGCAGCGCGAAGTCGCCCACCGCGTCCGCATGAAATATGCCGCGAAGCTCAAGTTCGTTCCCGACGAGAGCTTCGACGAAGGCACGCACATCGATCGCCTGCTGCGCTCCGAAAGGATCGCGCAGGACCTCGATCGCGACTAGCCCGCCACTCTCAAGTGAACCATTGGAGCGCAGATGTGCGGCATTGCGGGCTGGTATAGGCGCGGCGGCCGGCCCGTCGATTCCGCCGTCCTCCAGGAGCAGTGCCGGCGCATCTTCCACCGCGGCCCCGACGACCAGGGACTGCTGGCCGAGGGCGATTTCGGCTTCGGCATGCGCCGACTCAGCATCATCGACATCGCCGGTGGCCATCAACCGATGGAAAGCCCCGACGGGCGCTTCGCGATTGTCTTCAACGGCGAGATCTACAACCATCGCGAGCTGCGCAAGGAGCTCGCCTTCCCGTTCCGCACGCAGAGCGACACTGAGACGATCCTTGCCGGCTATTGCGCTTGGGGCGACGGCGTGTGGGCGCGCCTCGAAGGCATGTTCGCGGTCGCCATCTGGGACCGTGACTCACGCACGCTGACCCTTGTCCGCGACCGCACCGGCATGAAGCCGCTCTATTATAGCGAACAGGACGGCGGCCTGGCCTTCGCGTCCGAGCTCCAGGCGCTTCTGAATATTCCAGGCTTTGGATTCGAGCTCGATCCGGTCTCGGCCGACCAGTTCTTCCGCTTCGGCTACGTGCTCCCCGGCCGTTCGATTTTCGCCGGCGTGAAGACGCTCGAACCCGGACATCTCCTCAAGATCGCCAGCAGCGGCCCCGCGGCGGCGAGCAGCTATTGGGCTCCAAAGTTCGGCCACAGCGAGGAGAGCGAACAGGAGATCGTCGAAACGCTTCGTGCCAAATGGCTCGACGTCGTCGAGGCCCATCTGCTGGCCGATGTCGAGGTCGGCGCCTTCCTGTCGGGCGGCATCGATTCGTCGGCGGTGGTCGCGGCGATGACCCGGGTGATGGACAGGCCGGTGCGCACCTTCACCATCGGCTTTCCCGACAAGCGTTACGATGAATCCGCGCACGCCGAGCAGGTCGCGCGCTATCTCGGCTGCAAGCATTCGACCCACATCGTCGACGTGAAGAAGGCGATGGACGTCCTCCCGCAGGTGCAACGCTGCTACGGCGAACCGTTCGCCGACCCGGCGGCGATCCCGACCTGGTATCTGAGCCAATTCGCGGCGCGCGAAGTGAAGGTCGTTCTCTCGGGCGACGGCGGCGACGAATTGTTCTTCGGCTATCGGCGGCACGTCACCGAGCATCGCCTCGGCAGGATCCCGAAGCCGCTCAAGCGCGCCGCCGCGCAACTGCTGCGCCTGCCTCCGCTGCCGTCGCGCAAGCTCAACTACAAGATCCAGCGCCTCCAGAAGGCCTTGCGGACCGACGCCTATTCGAATGGTTTCGAACGCTTCTTTTCGAAGAAGCAGATGCTGTCGCCCGACTTGCTTGCCCGCGTCTACGATCCCTCGTTCGCGAGCGTCGCCACGCAATCGCGCCCGGCCGCGCTCAGCCGCGAATATTTCGGCTCCGCGGACGCAAACCTCAGCGATCTCGAGCAGTTCGCGCTGGCCGAGCTGACCATCAGCCTGCCCCAGCAGATGCTGACCAAGGTCGACCGCGCGAGCATGGCCCACTCGCTCGAGGTGCGCGTGCCGATGCTCGGCCCCAGCTTCGTCGATTGGGCGCTGGCAATTCCAGCGGCCATGAAAATCCGCGGCAACACCGGGAAATATGTGCTGCGCAAAGCGGTCGAGCCGTGGCTGCCGATGAACATCGTCGAGCGGCCGAAGCAGGGTTTCGTGCTGCCGCTCGCGGCCTGGTTCGCGGGCGACTTCGGAAGCTATGCGCACGAGGTGTGGCACGGCAGTGGCGCCGCCGACGAGGGACTGCTCTCGCGTTCAGTCGTCGACGAAATTTTCGCCGAGCACCGCAGCGGCCGCCGCGACTATAGCAAGTTCCTCTATTCGCTGGTGATGTACGGTCTGTGGCGCTCGGGCGCGCGCGAGCAGGCGAAGACCGCATGATCGACATCGCGAACCTCGGCGAAGCGATGCGCGGCGATGCCTGTCGCGCGGAGCCGTTCGCGGAAGACCAGCGTGCAGCGCTCAAGGCGGCCTGCGCGGAGGACGACGCGATCTGGAAGCTCTATTCGAATGACTTCGGCCCCGCCGGCTTCGACGCGAGCCTCGACCGCTATCTGACCAACCCGAACGCCCGCACCTTCCTGCTGTTCGATAGCGACGAGCTCGCCGGCATGTCGAGCTTCATCGGCATCGATCCGAACCGGCAGGTGCTCGAGATCGGCGGCACTTATTACCGCCCGAAATTCCGCGGCACCGGGTTCAACCGACGGGCGAAGGACATGATGCTCGCGCGCGCCTTCCAGTGCGGCATCCGTCGCGTCGAGTTTCGCGTCGATAGCCGCAACGCACGCAGCCAAGCCGCAATGAAGAAGCTCGGCGCCGTCCGCGAGGGCGTGCTGCGCGCCGACCGCATCACCTGGACCGGCCACGTCCGCGACACCGTGCTATTCGCGATTCTAAAGGACGAATGGCCCGTCTAAGTTGACCAGCCCCGCGGTAAGATTTATCTTACCGCGATGAATGCGCGAACTCGAATTTCATCAAAAGGGCAGGTAGTCATCCCAAAGGCTATCCGCGACGCTCTTCATCTCAAAGCCGGCGAGACGCTGGAAGTCACTCGCGAGGGCCGCCGGATCGTCCTGGAAACCTCAGCGCCGAATGTCCAAAAGATCCCGTACGATGAATTCAAGCGGCGCGTACCTGCGTACAGCGGCCGTCCTGTGTCGATCGAGGACATGCGCGAGCTCTCGGCGATATTCGCCGACTGGAAGACGTAAGCTTGCGCGGCATCGACACGAACGTAGTCGTCCGATTGCTGCTTCGCGACGACCCTGCCCAGGTTGAGCATATCGACGCCCTGGTCGCCGAAGGTGACCTGCTGGTGCCGTTCACGGTGCTGATCGAAACCGAATGGGTCCTTCGCGCCGTCTACAAGCTCGACCGCCCGGGTATCGCCGCGCTGCTGCGATCGTTGGCGATCATCGAAGGCGTATCGGTGCCGGACCGGGCCGGCCTGCTCTGGGCTTGCGAGCGGTACGCGAAAGGCGCGGATTTCGCCGATATGATCCACCTGCTCGCGACCGAATCTGCGGAATTTCTGACATTCGACCGCAACTTCGTTCGGTTCGCCGGACGAAGCGCACCTTGTAAGGTGAGCCTCATCAGCTGATGGCCAAGCTCTATTTCTACTATGCGGCGATGAACGCCGGAAAATCGACCACCCTTCTCCAGGCCGATTTCAATTATCGCGAGCGTGGCATGGAGACGATGCTGTGGACCGCGGCGCTCGACGAGCGCGCGGGCGCCGGCACGATCGGTTCGCGCATCGCGCTTTCAGCTCCAGCGCACACGTTCGACGAGAGCGTCGATCTTTTCTCCGCCATCAGCGACGAGCTCAAGAAGCGCACGCTCGACTGCATCCTCGTCGACGAAGCGCAATTTCTGTCGCAGCGCCACGTCCTCCAATTGTGCGAGGTCGCCGACCGCCTGAGCATTCCCGTGCTCTGCTACGGCCTTCGAACTGATTTCCAGGGCAAGCTTTTCCCCGGCTCGGCCGCGCTGCTCGCGCTGGCAGACTCGCTCGTCGAGCTGAAGGCGGTATGCGAGTGCGGGCGCAAGGCGACGATGAACCTGCGCGTCGACGCCGAGGGTCACGCGGTCGCCTCGGGCGCGCAGACCGAAATCGGCGGCAACGACCGTTACGTCGCGCTCTGCCGCAAGCATTTCTTCGAGCGCCTCCGCGAGGGCGAAGCGCGTCAGCTAAGCCTCGGCCTGCCGCGCCGGACCTGAACAGCGATGCTCCACGGCTGGATCGTCCTCGACAAGCCGCTTGGCCTCGGCTCGACGACCGCGGTCAGCGCGGTGAAACGCATCCTGCGCGAAGCCGGCGAACCGAAGACGAAGGTCGGGCACGGCGGCACGCTCGACCCGCTGGCGAGTGGCGTATTGCCGATCGCGATCGGCGAAGCGACCAAGCTCGCGGGGCGCATGCTCGACGCGACCAAGGCCTATGATTTCACGATCACGTTCGGCGAACAGACCGACACGCTCGATGCCGATGGTGCCGTCATCGAGAGCAGCGAGAGCCGACCGACGCTGGAGCAGATCGAAGCCATTCTCCCCCACTTTATCGGCCAAATCGAGCAGGTGCCGCCGGCTTACTCCGCGCTCAAGATCGGTGGCAAAGCGGCGTACGCGCGGGCTCGGGCTGGTGAATACGTGGAGCTCAAAGCTCGCTCGGTCACAGTCCACACACTGACCGTCCGTCACCCCCGCGGAAGCGGGGGTCCCGCTGTACTTCAAGGACAGAAGCGGGATTCCCGCCGTCGCGGGAATGACGGACATGTGAGCGAAATCACCCTCTCCGCCATTGTCTCGAAGGGCACCTACATCCGTTCCCTCGCGCGCGACATTGCGCATGCGCTTGGAACTGTGGGCCATGTTTCCTATCTACGCCGTACGCGCGCGGGCCCCTTCGCGCTCGGTCAAGCCATTTCGCTGGACTTTCTGGAAGAAGCCGCTAAGGCGCGCGCACTGACGAGGATGGTACTGCCGTTGCAAGCGGCGCTGGACGACATCCCGGCCCTCCCCGTCACTCCCGACCAGGCCCGTCTGCTCCGCCATGGACAGATGCTGTTCGGGTTCCCCGCAAAGCCGGGGCTTGCGCTCGCGATTGAGGACGGAGTTCCGGTCGCGCTCGTCGAAGCCGCGGCCGACGGCCTCCGGGTCGTCAGGGGTTTCAACCTTTAAGAACGAACGGAGTGAAGACGATGTCGATTACCGCGGAGCGCAAGCAGGCGCTGATCAAGGAGCACGCGCAAGGGAAGACCGACACCGGCTCGCCCGAGGTCCAGGTCGCGATCCTGACCGAGCGCATCACCAACCTCACCCAGCATTTCAAGAGCCACGCCAAGGACAACCATTCGCGGCGCGGCCTGCTGATGCTGGTCAACAAGCGCCGCTCCTTGCTCGACTATCTGCGTCGCAAGGACGAGCAGCGCTACACCGACCTGATCGCGAAATTGGGTCTCAGGAAGTAACCACTGGAGCGGCCCCATGGCGGGCCGCTTCGCTTATGTTCAGTCCCGCAATCCGGCGGGGCGTTCATGGGGCTTGAAAGAACGCCCCGACCGCTGACGGATCGGACTATCCGTCCATTGCTGAACCGGCCGGCATCCGGCCGCCGGGACTGAAGGAACGAACATGTTCAATACGAAAACTGTCGAAATCGAGTGGGGCGGAAAGACCCTCAAGCTCGAAACGGGCCGCGTTGCCCGCCAGGCCGACGGCGCGGTGCTCGCG
>Ga0207657_10008614_pt1 | contig 10327 bp, 9 predicted proteins | sample KBSC33metaG_FD_184316 | JGI IMG/M metagenome (GOLD analysis project Ga0207657, IMG submission 184316) | Corn rhizosphere microbial communities from Kellogg Biological Station, Michigan, USA - KBS C3-3 metaG (SPAdes) (version 2) | ecosystem: Host-associated > Plants > Roots > Rhizosphere > Soil ... | reverse complement strand
CCAGGACGGCCAGGCCTACAACATCAATGCCGACGTCGTCGCCGGCAAGATCGCGGAAATCCTGAAGGCCGAAAAGCTGATCATGATGACCAATATCGCGGGCGTGCAGGACAAGAACGGCAACCTCGTGACGGACCTGTCGGCGCGCGAGATCGACGAGATGTTCGCGGACGGCACGATTTCCGGCGGCATGCTGCCGAAGATCTCGTCGGCACTGGACGCCGCCAAGTCGGGCGTGAATACCGTGCACATCATCGATGGTCGCATCGAGCACTCGTTGTTGCTGGAAGTCTTGACCGAACAGGCTTTTGGCACTATGATCCGCTCGCATTGAAGATTCGTGGCGTCTGCATGGCGCCACAATCGTTGTTTGCCCTTGTAGCTCAGTGGTAGAGCACTCCCTTGGTAAGGGAGAGGCCACGTGTTCAATCCACGTCAAGGGCACCAGGATTTGTCCCCCTTCCCGCCTGTTGTGGTATCCCCGATGCCTGACGTAACGGATAGACAAGACGCTTGTCCACGCTGCGCGTTTGCCCGCTGCAGCCGGAACGAGAAACCCGCCGCGCGATGACAAGCGCCTCGAACGCGGGCAGCAAGGAAAGCTGGAGCGGTAGTTCAGTTGGTTAGAATACCGGCCTGTCACGCCGGGGGTCGCGGGTTCGAGCCCCGTCCGCTCCGCCAGAATTCATCAGGAAGGGTCCGATTCGTCGGACCCTTTTTGCTTTCTCACGGCCCGATATAATCGCGGGATACTTTGTTTTTTGTGTCCCCGTGCCTAAACACTCTTCCCCCGTCTGGCTGTTCGACCTCGACAACACCCTGCACGACGCCTCGCACGCGATCTTCCCGGCGATCAGCGCCAACATGAACGCGTACATCGCGCGCGTGCTGGGCGACGGCGTCACGCCCGCGAGCCAGGAAGCCGTCGATGCGGCCCGCGTCGGCTACTGGAAGCGCTACGGCGCCACCTTGCTCGGCATGATCCGCCACCACCGCGTCGACGCGGCCGACTTCCTGCGCGAGACGCACGACATCGGCGCCCTGCACGAGCTGGTGCGCTACGAACGGGGCCTGGAACGGCTGCTGCGCCGCCTCCCCGGCCGCAAGATCCTGCTGACGAACGCGCCGACCGCGTATTCGACGGGCGTCGTGCGCCACATCGGGCTGCAGCGCCAGTTCGCGCACCACGTGTCGATCGAAGACATGCGCGTGCACGGCCAGCTGCGTCCGAAGCCGTCGACGCTGATGCTGCGCCGCCTGCTGCGCCGGCACGGCTTGTCGGCGCGGCGCTGCATCCTCGTCGAGGACACGCTCGTGAACCTGAAGCGCGCCAAGCAGCTGGGCGTGCGCACGGCGTGGGTCACGCAATACCTGCGCTACAGCGATCCGATCGGCAAAGCCCCGTTGCCGAAAATGGTCAAACGCCCCGGATACGTCGATGTCAAAGTAAAATCGGTTCTTCGGCTGCCCGCGCATCTGCACCGGCTGGCGCCTGACCCCAACACGGAGACGTTCTAACAACATGGCAAGCACGAAGCCGGGCCAACGCAAGCAGCAGATCCTCCAGGCTCTCGCGGCCATGCTCGAACATCCGAAGGGCGAGAAGATCACGACGGCGGCGCTGGCCGCCAAGCTGTCGGTGTCGGAGGCCGCGCTGTATCGCCATTTCGCCAGCAAGGCGCAGATGTTCGAAGGCCTGATCGAATTCATCGAGGCCACCGTGTTCACCCTGTTCAACCAGGTCGCGGAACGCGAGGACAACGGCGTCGCGCAGGCGCATGCGATGCTGCAGATCCTGCTGTCGTTCGCGGCCAACAATCCCGGCATGACGCGCGTGCTGATCGGCGACGCCCTCGTCGGCGAGGACGAGCGCCTGCAGCTGCGCATGAACCAGTTCTACGACAAGGTCGAGCTGGCGTTCAAGCAGGCGTTGCGCGTGGCCGTCACGCAGGGTCACGGCCGCGAGGAAGACGTGGCCGCGCGCGCCGCGATGCTCGTCTCGTACGTGACGGGACGCTGGCACCGCTACGCCAAGAGCGGCTTCAAACAACACCCCACCGAGAACAGCCCGCTGCAGCTGGCCCTCCTGCTCGCCGCCTGACCCCATCATGGACGCCACCGTGTTCGCCCTGCTCGACGACGCGAGCCCCGAAGGCCATGCGCAGGCCCGCTCGCGCCTGTACGACGGCTATGCGGGCATGCTGTCGTGCCAGCGCATCGACGACTGGCCACGCCTGCTGGACGGCCTGCAGGATGCCCTCGCGCGCGGCCTGCACGCCGTGCCCGTGCTGACGTATGAGCTGGGCGAGCAGCTGGTCGGCATCGCGCCCGCGCGCGAGCTGCACGCGCCGCTGGCGCAAGTGCTGCTGTTCGAGCGCTACGACATGCTGGACGCCGCCCAGGTCGACGCCTGGCTCGCGCAACGCGCGCAGGAACAAGGCGGCGGCCCGGCCGGCATCGCCGCCGTGCGCGCGAACGTCGACGAGCCCACGTTCGCGCACGCCATCGAACGCATCCGCGATTACATCGAGGCCGGCGACACCTACCAGGTCAACTACACGTACCGCATCCGCTTCGACGCCTTCGGCCCCGTGTGCGCGCTGTACGCGCGCCTGCGCGCACGCCAGCCCGTGCCCTACGGCGCGCTGGTCGGCTTGCCGGACGGGCGCGCCGTGCTGTCGCTGTCGCCGGAACTGTTCGTGCGCCACGACGCGGGCCGCCTGCTGGCGCGCCCGATGAAGGGCACGGCGCCGGCCGCTGCGGACGATCTCTCGAACGCCGTGCGCGCCCAGCATCTCGCCGCCGATCCGAAGAACCGCGCGGAAAACCTCATGATCGTCGACCTGCTGCGCAACGACCTCGGACGCATCGCGCGCACGGGCAGCGTGGGCGTGCCCGCGCTGTTCGAAGTGAAGCGCTACAGCAGCGTGCTGCAGATGACGTCGACGGTGCAGGCCCAGCTCGCGCCGGGGACGTCGCTGCAGGCCATCTTCGCCGCGCTGTACCCGTGCGGCTCGATCACGGGCGCACCGAAGCGCCGCACGATGGAAATCATCCGAGAGCTCGAACCGGCCGCGCGCGGCATCTACACGGGCGCGATCGGCTGGATCGATCCGCCGCCGGGCGGCGGGTTCGGCACGCTGCACGGGGCGCGCTTCGGCGACTTCTGCCTGTCGGTCCCCATCCGCACCTTGACCTTGCAGCCGGAGCAGAACGGCGTGCGGCACGGCGAACTGGGTGTCGGCGCGGGCATCGTGCACGACAGCGACGCGGGCGCGGAGTACGCCGAATGCCGTCTGAAGGCGCAATTCCTCACGGGCCTGACGAACGACTTCGAGATCTTCGAGACGATCCACGCCACGCGCGCGGAGGGATGCCGCCACCTGGAGCGCCACCTGTCCCGCCTGGGCGCGTCCGCAGCGTATTTCGGCCATCCGTTCGATGCAGCGCTCGCGCGCGCGGCCGCGCAGGAAGCGTGCGCGGCGCTGCCGGACGACGGCCCGCACCGCATGCGGCTCGCGCTGCGTGCCGACGGCGACATCGTCGTGCAGACGGGCGCGCTGGCGCCTGTGAACGAGCCGGTGACGCTACTGCTGGCGGACGAGGCGACGCACGCGCACGACGTCTTCCTGCGCCATAAAACGAGCATCCGCAGCCGCTACGACGCGGCGTGGCGCGCAGCGGAAAGCGAAGGCGCGTTCGACACGCTGTTCTTCAACGAGCGCGGCGAATTGACGGAAGGTGGACGCAGCAACGTGTTCGTCAAGATCGCCGGGCGCTGGTACACGCCGCCGCTGTCGGCCGGCGTGCTGCCGGGCGTGATGCGCGGCGTGCTGCTGGACGATCCGGCCTGGGACGCGATCGAGTGTCCCCTCACGCGCGAGAGCCTCGCGCACGCGCAGGAGATCGTCGTCTGCAATGCGTTGCGCGGTCCGTTGAAGGCCGTGCTGCGCAAATAAAAAAAGCCGGCGCGAGGCCGGCCAAAACCGGCCCGCGAGGGCCGGCACGCTTTGGAGGAAGCGGGGTTCGTTACACCGGACAGGTCCGGTCAGAAGCGGTAACCGACGCCGACACCGAGCAACACGGGATCGATTTTGACCCGGCTGGCGTGCACACCGTTGATGTCGACGTCGCTGCGGATCTGCACCTTCTTCACGTCGAGATTGACGGACCACTTGCGATCGATGCGGAAGTCGACACCGGCCTGCAGCGCAGCGCCGATGCTGTCGTGCTCGAGGCGCCCGGCGCCGTTCAGGATGTCGACCTTCGAGATCAGCGTGTAATTGATGCCCGCGCCGACATAGGGATCGAACTGCGCGCCCGGCAGGAAGTGGTATTGCGCCAGCAATGTGGGCGGCAGGTGTTTGAAGCTGCCGATGCGCTGGCCGTCCAGCATGACGTCATGCTTTTGCGGATAAGTGAGGACCAGTTCGGCGGCCCAATGCGGCGTGAGGAAATACGAGATGTCGACTTCAGGGATCCATTTGCTGCTGACGTGCAGGCGGTCGCTGGCGCCCGTGCCGCCTACCGGATCGGACTTGTCGGCGGGATCGATGTGCACCGCCCGCACCCGCACCAGCCAGGGCGATTCCTGCGCCCATCCGGGTACGGCGGCCCCGACGAGACCCAGGGCGGCAACCATCAGCTTCAGCATCGACTTCTTCATGGTGAGACCTTTCTTCGCGTTGTTATTCGACGAAGATCAGTCTATTGAGGCACCTCAACAAAAAAATTGATGTGCATCAAAATGACCATGTTGGTGCAATGGTTATTGTGCGATCCATGTCCTGGATCAAGAACGGATCAAATGACGAGCGAACTCAGCCGCCCAGCGCCTGTTCGATCTTGCCGACGAGGGTCGGGTCTTCCGGCGTCACTTCGCTGGGGAAGTAGTCGATGACTTTGCCGTTGCGGTCGATCAGGTATTTATTGAAATTCCACTTGGGCTGGTTGCCGGTGGCCTTGATCAGCTCGGAGTACAACGGATTGGCTTTGTCGCCGCTCACGACGGTGCTGACGAACATCGGGAATTTCACGCCATACGTGTTGTAGCAGAGGTCCGCGATTTTCTTGGCGTCCGCGTCTTCCTGTTTAAAATCATTCGACGGGAAGCCCAGCACGACGAGGCCGCGCGGCGCGTATTTGGCGTACAGCTTTTCCAGGCCTTCGTACTGCTTCGTGAAGCCGCAATAGCTGGCCGTGTTCACCACGAGCACCACCTTGCCGGCGTACTGGCACAGGTCCTGCGGGGCTTCGTCCTGCAGGCGGTTGAACGTGTGCTTCAGCACGGCGGGGCAGCTGGCCGGACGGGCGGACGGCTTGGCGGCGGCGGCCGGCGTCTGCGCCAGCACCGTGGCCGGCGCGGAGAACGTCGCGGCGGCGCCGAGGGAAAGCAGCAAAGCGATGGTCTTGGTCATGGTCGAAGAATGATCCGCGGATTGGCGAATATGCATTCTATGCCAATCCACGCGGCCACATCGCTCAGCCGTCGATCTTGACCTTGGACAGGTCCGCTTTCAATGGCGGCCATCCGAGCTTCATGCCCCGCATCGTCTCGAGCAGCAGGTGCGCGATGATCAGGTTGCGGTGCGTCTTCGAGTCGGCGGGCACGACGTACCAGGGCGCCAGGTCGCAGTCGGTCGCGTCGATCATGTCGGCATAGGTGCGCTGGTAGACGTCCCATTTGTCGCGCGCGCCCAGGTCGGCCGGGTCGAACTTCCAGTGCTTTTCCGGGTCGTCCAGGCGCGCCTGCAGGCGCTCGCGCTGCTCGTCCTTGGAGATGTGCAGGAACACCTTCACGATCGTCGTGCCCGTCTCGGCCAGCATGCGCTCGAAGTCGCGGATCTGGGCGTAGCGGCGCTGGCACGCGTCGTCGTCGAGCGCGCCCGCCACGCGCGGCACCAGGACGTCCTCGTAATGGCTGCGGTTGAAGATCCCGATCTCGCCCTTGCCCGGCACGCGCGCGTGCACGCGCCAGAGGAAATCGTGGGCCTTTTCCTTGTCCGTCGGAGCGACGAAGCCGGTGGCGTGCAAGCCCATCGGGTTGATCTGCGCGAACAGCGAGCGCACGGTGCCGTCCTTGCCGGACGTGTCCATGCCCTGCAGGATCAGCAACAGTTTTTGATCGCGCGCCGCGTACAGCTTTTCCTGGAGCTTCGCAATCTCGCCGGTCAGCTCGACAGTAAGCGCTCGCTCGCGCTCCTTGATCTCGCCGTTCTTGAGCTTGCCCTTCTTGTCGTCGCGCAGCGGGGTGTCGCCGGCGTCCTTGTCGCGCAGCTCGAGTTTCTTCGGCGCGCGGAAGCGTTCGAGCATCGACGTACTCATGCGGCGCGAGCGTCCAGCTTGCGGTGTTCGATCAGCATGCAGTGGTTCATGACCACGTCCAGGCCGGCGGCGCGGGCCAGGTCGGCGGCGACCTGGTTCTCGATGCCGAGCTGCATCCACAGGCAGCCGGCACGCACGTCGATGGCGTCTTTCGCGATGGGCTGCATCTCCTCGGCTTTACGGAAACAGTCGACGATGTCGATGCGCGTGCCGGACGACGCCAGCGCGTCGGCCGCTTCCTGCAACGTGGCGTACACGGTCTCGCCGAGGATCTCCTGGCCGGCATACGCCGGGTTGACGGGAATGATGCGGTAGCCCTGCTGCTGCAGGTAGGTCGCGACTTCCAGGCTGGCGCGTTCGGGCTTGTTCGAGAGCCCGACGACGGCCACGGTCCGGGCGGCGCGGAGGATTTGTTCGATGGTTCGCATGCTGGGCCTGTTCGTTTCGTGTTGATCGTGTCGTGGTCCTAGCTTATCAGATTCATATCATCGGACGGCGCAGGACACAGTCTCGTTGAAGAGCTTTGCAACTCCTCAATTTTGCTTCCACGCCAACTGCCAGAATGCACGTTGGTTCCGACAGGAAAACGGGAGGGGCGATGCAAAATCGTGATGCGCTCGGCGACTTCATGAGTGGAGACAAGTGGCTTACCTCCAACAACCGGCTTATCCGATTGACGCTCTTCCATCGAAACGGACTCAGTGATGACGTTCTGCTTCCTCAATATGTCAGGGGCACGGAAGCAGTGTGCAGCGGATTCGAGTACCAGATCGATTGCGTGGCCACGTCCCGCAACTTGCCACTGAAGGAATTCATCGGCATTCCCGCCACGCTCGAATTTGTCACTGACCGCAGGCAGTTGCGAAAGGTAAATGGCTTGGTAGCGCAGGCGGCCTCGGGCGATTCCGACGGTACGATTACCAGTTACCAACTCGTCATCCGTGACGCCATGACGTTCATGGAGCATCGTGCCAACAGCCGCGTCTTCCGACAATTGAGCTGGCCTCAGGTCGCGGAGATCGTGCTGAAGGAATGGGCACAGCTGAACGGTGCGTTGAGCGGCATCTTCGAATACGAATTCGCGCCTGGCTTCCGCCTGGACAGATATCCCGAGCGCGAACAGACCATACAGTTCAACGAATCGGATGCGTCATTCGTACGGCGGCTGCTGGCGCGCTCCGGCATCGCGTGGTATTTCCGTCCGGGGCGGAATCGACTGTGGCAGCAAGCAAGCCCGGCCGCGGAAGCGACGCCGGCTCATACTCTCGTGCTATTTGACGACCGAAGCGACCTGGCGCAGAACGCGGCTGGCATCGTCCGCTATCACCGCGACGATGCCGCTGAAGAGCGCGATTCCGTGACCCGCTGGCACGCTGTACGCAAGTTTCAGGCCGGCAGTGCGAGAATTTTCAGTTGGGACTGCAAACAGCCGGGGAACGTACCGGGGATGTCTGCCGAAGCAACGTCCACAGCTGACCAGGGCCGATCGGGTAACGAACTGGCCGGCTGGGTGCAAGAGTTCATTGTCGAATCGCCGCATGTTGGTGCGGATAGCGAGAATCTTTATCGTCTCGGCTTGCTACGCATACAGCGCAAGGAACTCGATACGAAACACTTTACCGGGGAAGGAAGTATTCGGGACTTCTGCGCGGGCGAGTACTTCACGATCAGGAATCACCCTGAAGTCGACCGCCATCCAGAGGCGGAGCGCGACTTTATCATCACGAAGGTCGAGGTCAGAGCCCGGAACAACCTGCCAAAAAGTCTTGAGGAACGGGCGCGTAGAATGTTCGTGTGCAATGGCTGGGAGGGTGCTTCCAACGCGCTGACCGACCTGACAGAGAAAGGCGCAGCGACTCCGTTTCGGATGCGGTTTGAGTCCGTGCGGCGCACGATCCCGATCGTTCCCGCGTTCGACCCGCGTACGGACCTGCGTGACCCCGGTTTGCAGACTGCCATCGTGGTTGGCGGCGAAAACGATGTCGTGCATTGCGACCGATATGGCCGGGTGAAGATCCGCTTTCCCGCCACGTATCCCGCAGATCATCAGGACGGCCGAGACACCGCGTCGACCACGCAAACCGATTCGGCCTGGGTGCGCGTGGCGACAAACTGGGCAGGCAGTATCGATTCACGTTGCGGCACGCTGGCCCTGCCCAGGGTGGGAACCGAAGTCCTGGTGGCATTTCTTGGCGGTGACCCGGACAAACCCATCATTATCAGCCAGCTTTTCAACGGCCGGGCCTTGCCTCCCCCCTTGAGCGCACGCGCGAACCTGCCCTCGACACGCTTTCTATCCGGTATGCATAGCCAGGAAATCCATGGCTCACGAGCGAATCAGCTCCGCTTCGACGATACGACTCATGAAATCAGCGCCCAACTCGCAAGCGACGACGGTGTTTCGCAACTGAACCTGGGGTGGCTGACGCATCCGAGGGATGGCAGCCCTCTGCCCCGGGGCGAAGGTGCCGAACTGCGGAGCGACAAAGCCGTCGCGATTCGCGGTGGCAAAGGCGTATTGATCACCGCAGAAGCCAGCAACCAGGCCGCGGGCAATCAATTGGATCGGGCGGAGTTGATCGGCCTTGCCGACGGCTTGCGCGACATTGCGGACCAGCTCGCGAAACTCGCGGAAACCCATGCCAAAGATCCGGCCAGCGGGCCGCAATTGGCGGACCTCGTCGACAGACTAAGACATCTCGACGGCGGAACCAATGCCGCAAGGGATGGCAGCGGATCAGGCGGTGCTCCCATCGTCGCGATCAGCGGTCCGGCGGGAATCGTCATGGGGACCAAGGAAAACTTCGCTCTCGGCGCCGGAAAGGACATCGACCTCATCACGGCTGCGGATATGCATGTCGCCGCCGGACGACAAACCTTCGTGCGAGCGGCCGAAGGCGTCAGCGTTTTCACGAACGACGGCGGCATGAAACACATTGCAGCACGCGGCAATATCCAAACCGAAGCCCAGGACGGCACCATCGAATTGCTGGCAAAGAAGGTAATGGATCTGATCAGCACGACGGATTGGATCAATATCAAGGCCAGGAAGGGTGTCTGCATCTACGGCGGCGGCAGCGAATTGAAGATCAGCGCCGAGGGGATCATCGGCAAAACGACTGGGAACAGCCATGTATATGCCGCAGATCATCAGACGTTCGCCAAGCAGGCGACGCAAGTGCAATTCCCTGACGAATTACCTCACCACGACATATGTATCCCATGCCTGCTGATGGCGGCGCGCGCGCACAGTCCATTGGTGGAGGCGCAATGAACAATGCCGATCACGATGTGTTCGTCCATCTCCTGATCGACAACGGCATGCTGCATGGCCTGTCGACCTGCTACTCGGAAGTCGATTCCCAAAGCCGTCCGTCATGGCTCGCGCCCATCTATGCCGACCATGCGTTGGCAGTGAGCCCGTTCCTGGTCGACGTCGAAGCCGCATACGAGGCCGGTGATATCGACCGTGTCATGGGCTTTCTGAACGCACGCAGGCCCGGACTGCACGTATCGATCATCGAGACCGGGCTGGACCTCGAACAGATCGCCCGGCCACCAACGGTGCCAGAAAATCCGAACCCGGTACTCGCGGGAGAAGCTACAGACCGGCCCCTCCCACATTACGAGCCATTTGTAGTTCAGCACGAGCTTGAGGTTGGGGTAGCGCTCCGCCACCCGCTTGATCTGTTCGTCGGCCCTCAGCCAGCTACTCATTCGACCCGAAGTCCGTGTGCCGCCTGATCGGGTAGGCGGGCGCCGGAGTCGGTTTCGCCGCGAGGCCCGAGGCGCCGAGCGCCAGGCCGCCGCTCCCGCCCTGGGCGAACAGGCCGCCGGTCTGGGCTTTCGCGGCGAAGCGCTTCTGGAAGTCCTGGATCACGACGCGGGTCGGGTTCTCGCCGAACAGGTCGGTCATGATCTCGGCGCATTTCTCGACGCTGGGATCCACCTCCAGCTTGTCGAGCTTGGCGATCAAGTCCTTGAGGTCCGCCAGGAAGACGCG
>Ga0207657_10008611_pt1 | contig 10327 bp, 9 predicted proteins | sample KBSC33metaG_FD_184316 | JGI IMG/M metagenome (GOLD analysis project Ga0207657, IMG submission 184316) | Corn rhizosphere microbial communities from Kellogg Biological Station, Michigan, USA - KBS C3-3 metaG (SPAdes) (version 2) | ecosystem: Host-associated > Plants > Roots > Rhizosphere > Soil ... | reverse complement strand
AGGACCGGGCGACGCTCGACGCGCAGGCCGCCTGGCTTCAGCGCAACTCCGCGGTGCGGGTGACGATCGAGGGCCATGCCGACGAGCGCGGGACTCGCGAATACAATCTCGCACTCGGCGACCGGCGCGCCAACGCCGCCAAGAACTACCTCGCCGCCAAGGGGATCGACCCTTCGCGGATGACGACGATCAGCTGGGGCAAGGAGCGCCCCGAGGCGCTCGGCTCCGACGAAAGCGCCTGGGCTCAGAACCGCCGCGCGGTGACGGTGGTGCCGCAGTAAACCCCGTTCCTCCCCGAGCTTGCTCGGGGAGGGGGACCACCCGAAGGGTGGTGGAGGGGTAACTGGAGCAGGCCTGCGCGTCCTACCCCTCCACCACCCTTCGGGTGGTCCCCCTCCCCATCTTTCGATGGGGAGGCACTTGGATCATTCGTCCCCGTAGATCGCGACCTTCGTCCCCTCCGGCCCCGCGACGCCGCGATACATGCCCGGCGAGTTGAACGCCCACACGCCTTCGCCGCCGGGGGTCACCACGATGACTCCGCCGGTGCCGCCGAGCGCTCCGACATCCGCGATCACCGCCTCGGCCGCCGCCTTCGCCGTCTCGCCGTGGAGCCGGATCCGGGCACAGATTTCGTGGGCGACGGCGGCGCGGATGAAATATTCCCCCGCTCCCGTCGCGGAGACCGCGCCGGAGCGGTCGTCGGCATAGGTGCCGGCGCCGATCAGCGGCGAATCGCCGATCCGCCCCCAGCGCTTGCCGGTCAGCCCGCCGGTCGAGGTCGCCGCGGCCACGTGGCCGTGGACGTCGACCGCCACGGCGCCGACCGTCCCGTATTTCAGCTCCTCGTCGAAATAATGGCTCTCGTCCGCCTTCATCAGGTCGAGCTGGCGGCGCCGCTCCGCAGTGGCGAACCACTCGGGCCCGGCCTGCTCGAGCCCCTGCTCGCGCGAGAACTGGTCGGCGCCTTCGCGGCTCAGGAAGACGTGGGGACTCTCCTCCATGATCCGCCGGGCGAGCGTGACGGGGTTCTTCGTCGCCGTCGCGCCGGTCACCGCGCCGGCATTGCGGCCTGCGCCTTCCATGATCGCGGCGTCCATCTCGTTCGTCCCCTGAAAGGTGAAGACCGAGCCCCGGCCCGCGTTGAAATTGGGATCGTCCTCGAGCACCTTCGCCGCCGCTTCCACCGCGTCGAGCGAATCCCCACCGGCAGCGAGCACCTCGGCTCCGGCGGCAAGCGCCGACTCCAGCCCGGAGCGCATCTCGCGCTCCTGCGCCTCGCTCAACTGGTCGCGAAGGATCACTCCCGAGCCGCCGTGGATGACGAGCTTCCAGGCGGGGGCGGTCGAGGCTTGGGTCATCAAGGGCTCCGTTCAGGCGGGCAACGCGCGAGAGCGGCGCCTTATCCGCCTCACAAAGGCCCTGCAACGTGCCCGCTCGGCTGTGTGGGTGGTTCACTCCCTTCCCCGTTCGCCCCGAGCGAAGTCGAGGGGCCCTGTCGAGCGAAGCCGAGACTGCTTGCCTCGGCTTCGCTCGGCGGGGTGTCTCGACTTCGCTCGACACGAACGGTGTTTCTCTTCGCACCCGCCCGGCCGGTGTGGCCCCACGCGCCACAAGATTCCGCTTGCGCAACGAAATTCATATAAATATGATATCATCATTCTTGGGAGGCAGAGTCGATGACCGACACACGTACATCCGATCAGAGGGCGCTCGACCAGCGGGCCCCCGAACACCAGGCGCTGCGACTGTCGAAGGAGCATCCGGCGGCGACTCAGAACGGCTATTTCATGCTGTTCATGCTGCTTCTCGCCATCGTCGGCGGGTTCGTCGCTCTCGGCCTGATGGCGAATGACGACACCGCCGGCTGGGGAGTCCTGCTGGCGATCGTCTCGGGCCTCGCCTTCGTCCTCATCGCCAAGGGCTTCTACCTGCTCCAGCCGAACCAGGCCGCGGCGATCCTCCTGTTCGGCGCCTACAAGGGCACCGACCGGACGACCGGGCTTCGCTGGGTTCTCCCCTGGTACAGCAAGACCCGGATCTCGACCCGAGCCCGCAACGTCACCTCGGAGCGGCTGAAGGTGAACGACCTTCGCGGCAATCCGATCGAGATCGCCACCAACGTCGTCTGGCGGGTCACCGATACGGCGCAGGCCCTGTTCGACATCGACGACTATACCAAGTTCGTCTTCGTCCAGATCGAGAGCGCGGTGCGGACGATCGGCGCGCGCTACCCCTATGACGATATCGAGCACCAGGAGACGACCCTTCGCGGCCACGCCGACGAGGTCAACGAGGAGCTTCGCGCCGAGCTCCAGGACCGGGTCCGGATCGCCGGCATCTCGGTCGACGAATGCCGACTCACCCACCTCGCTTATGCTCCGGAGATCGCCCAGGCGATGCTTCGCCGGCAGCAGGCCGAAGCGGTGATCGCCGCCCGGCAGAAGATCGTCATCGGCGCCGTCTCGATGGTCGAGAGCGCCCTCCAGCTCCTTTCGGAAAAGGGCGTCGTGGAGCTGGACGACGAGCGCAAGGCGTCGATGGTGTCGAACCTGATGGTCGTCCTCTGCTCGGAGCGCGACACCCAGCCGATCGTCAACACCGGCACCCTCTATCAGTAGGAACGAAGGCTTGCCGCCGCCGAAGAAAGCCTTTCCGCTGCGCATCGAGCCGGCTCTCTGGGCCGCGCTCGAGCGGACGGCGGCGGCCGACCTGCGGAGCGTCAACGCCCAGATCGAGTGCCTTCTTCGCGAGGCGCTTCATCGCCGCGGGGTCAAGCTCGCCCCGCCCGAGAAGCGACCGAGAGGGCGCCCGCCCGCAACGGGTCCGAAACGAAGCGAATGACGGTCCGATTCCGGTCAATCTCGTCGAGCCCGGGGAAAGACTCCCGGCGAGCCGAAGCGTAGCCTCCGCCTTCCGCGCTGCCTTTTCGCGGCGCGCGCGTAGGGAAGGGGCAAGAGCATGGCTACCATCACCGGCACCAGCGGCAACGATACCCTCACCGGGACTTCGGGCGCCGACACGATCTACGGCCTCGGCGGCGACGACATATTGAACGGAGGCGGCGGCAACGACACGCTCGACGGCGGAACCGGCGCCGACACGATGAGCGGCGGCACGGGCAGCGACACTTATTATGTCGACGATATCGGCGACAGCGTGATCGAGGCGGCAGGCGAGGGCACCGACCTGGTGCGCACCACCCTCGCCGCTTACGCGCTGACCGCCAACGTCGAGAACCTGCGCTACACCGGAAGCGGCAATTTCACCGGCACCGGCAACGAGCTCAACAACGAGATTTACGGCGCCGGCGGCAACGACACGATCTCGGGCGGCGACGGCCACGACTATCTAAGCGGCGCGGGCGGCGACGACTTCCTCTACGGCGGCGCAGGCCACGACACCCTGACCGGCGGCACCGGCGCCGACTATATGGAAGGCAATGACGGCAACGACGCCTACATCGTCGATAACGTCGGCGACGTCGTCGTCGAGCTTTCGGGCGAGGGAACGGACCAGGTCTATACCAGCCTCGCCGCCTACACGCTGCCGGGCGAAGTCGAGAACCTCAACTGGAACGGCGGCTCCGGCAACGTCACCTTCACCGGCAACGTCCTCGACAACATCATCTATGCCGGCGCCGGCGACGACCTGGTGAGCGGGCTGGGCGGCAACGACACGCTTCGCGGCCAGGTCGGCGCCGACTCGCTCGACGGCGGCGACGGGGCGGATCTCCTCATCGGCGGAGCGGACGCGGACATCCTGACCGGCGGAAACGGCGCCGACTCGTTCCGGATCGGCTATTACGAAAGCGGCACCGGAGCCGCGGCCGACCGGATCACCGACTTCGCGCCGGGCACGGACGTGGTCGACCTGTCGGGCTGGGACGCCAACATCAACGTAGCGGGCGACCAGGCCTTCACCTTCGTCGGAAGCGCGGCCTTCACCGGCACGGCCGGGGAGCTTCGGACCTATTTCGACGGAGTCGACACTTGGGTGCAGGGCGATATCTCCGGCGACTCGGTGGCCGATTTCGAGGTCCGCTTCGACGGGGCGGTGACCCTCGCCGGATCTGACTTCGTGCTGTGACCCGAGTGTCAACATAGATCAAGATCAACACTGTTAATCCTTGTAAACCAACAATATTTCTTGATCAGCGAAAGAAATTGAAAAGGTCTGCGACTACCGCATCCGGGGGCCGTGCAATGGGGCCGGCCCCAATGCGCAGAAGGTAGTCACAATGGCGACAATCACGGGGACTTCGCTGGCCGACAGCCTGAACGGCACGTCGGCGGAGGACGAGATCTACGGTCTCGACGGCGACGACTATCTCTACGGCTATGCCGGCAACGACTGGCTCGAAGGCGGACTCGGCAACGATATCCTGGACGGCGGGACCGGCGACGACGTGATGGTCGGCGGCGGCGGCAACGACATCTACTATGTCGATTCGTCGAGCGACGTCGTGGTGGAGGCCTCCGGCGGAGGCACCGACACCGTCCGGCTGCAGATGTCGGCCTATACCGCCGCGGCGAATATCGAGATCGTCGACATGCGCTACGCGCCCTACGGCGCCGTCTCGGTCACCGGCAACGGGCTCGCCAACACCTTCATCATGGGGTGGGGCGCGATGAGCGTGAACGGCGGCGCCGGAAGCGACACGGTCAGCTATTTCAGCCTCGGCTCGGTCACCGTAGACCTCGCGACCGGGGAGCAGACCAACGCCGCCGCCGACGATAGTCTGGTCAGCATCGAGAACCTCACCGGCTCCCAGGGCGACGACACGCTTCGCGGCAACGCCGCCGCCAACCTCCTAGACGGCGGAACCGGCGCCGACACCCTGGTCGGTCGCGCCGGCAACGACATCTACATCGTCGACGATTCCGGCGACTCGGTGGTCGAGGCCGCCGGCGAAGGCAGCGACGAAGTGCGGGTGACCCTGCTCTCCGCCTACACGCTTGCCGCCAACGTCGAGCGGATGACCAACCTCGGCTCCTCGACCTTCACCGGCTACGGCAACGCGCTCAACAACGACCTGACCGGCGGCTACGGCAACGACTGGCTCTACGGCCAGGACGGCAACGACAACCTCGTCGGCGGGATCGGCATCGACCATCTGTTCGGCGGCAACGGCAACGACACCTTTTCCGGCGGCCAGGGGACGGATTATCTGAACGGCGGCCTCGGCAACGACACCTATATCGTCGACACTTCGGGCGACATCATCACCGAATATGAGGGCGAAGGCACCGACACTATCTACGCCTCGCTCGATACCTACACCCTCCCCGATTATGTCGAGGTCCTCATCGCCAACATCGCCGGCGATTTCCACGGCACCGGCAATGACGACGACAACGTGCTCTGGGGCGCCGCCGGCAACGACCAGCTCGACGGCGCCTGGGGCAATGACGAGGTTCGCGGCGGCGACGGCGACGACCTCATGTTCGGCGGCTATGGCGACGACCTTCTGGTCGGCGGGCACGGCGCGGACGTGATGATCGGCGGCAACGGTGCCGACACCTTCCGGATCGGCGCCGGAGACACTGGGACCGGAGCGGCGGCGGACCTCGTCGCCGACCTCGCCCAGGGCCAGGACGAGGTCGACCTGATCGGGATCGACGCGAACCTGCTTTCGCCGGGGGACCAGGCCTTCACCTTCATCGGCGCCGACGCCTTTTCCGGAACGGCGGGCGAGCTGCGCTTCGAATATGACGGGAGCAGCTATACCTGGCTCCAGGGCGACGTGGACGGCGACGGAGTGGCCGACCTCGAAATCCGCTTCAACGGCAACGTCGATCTCGTCGCGGCCGACTTCATGCTGTGAGCGCCCTCTCCCCGTGGGGGAGAGGGCTGGGGTGAGGGGGTCCGGAGTCGGAGAGTAGGCGACTGACGCCGAGCCCCCTCTCCCTACCCTCTCCCCGCCGGGGAGAGGGGAATTGGAGCGGATCCCCTGCACCGCGCCTTCATCGTCTCACCACGCGGCGCGAGCTTTCCCCTTTCGCCTCAACCGCCTATATGGGGGGCATGTCCGTACGCCCCTGGCGCGATATCGCGCGACGCCCGTCCCGCCAGATCATGGTCGGCTCCGTTCCCGTCGGCGGAGACGCGCCGGTCACCGTCCAGACGATGACCAACACGATCACCGCGGACGTCCGGGCCACGGTCGACCAGATCCGCCGCTGCGAGGAGGCCGGCGCCGACATCGTCCGGGTCTCCTGCCCCGACGAGGCCTCCACCCAGGCGCTTCGCCAGATCGTCCGCGCCGCGCGAGTGCCGATCGTCGCCGACATCCACTTCCACTACAAGCGCGCGCTCGAGGCCGCCGACGCCGGCGCCGCCTGCCTTCGGATCAACCCCGGCAATATCGGCTCGGCCGACCGCGTCCGTGAAGTGGTCAACGCCGCCAAGGCGAACGGCTGCGCGATCCGCATCGGAGTGAACGCCGGAAGCCTCGAGCGCGACCTGCTCGAAAAATATGGCGAACCCTGCCCGGAGGCGCTGGTCGAGAGCGCGCTCGACCATATCCGGCTGCTCGAGGACCATGATTTCCGCGAATATAAGGTCGCGGTGAAGGCCTCCGACGTGTTCCTCGCCGTCGCCGCCTACCAGCAGCTCGCCGACGCGGTCGATTGCCCGCTCCACCTCGGCATCACCGAGGCCGGCGGGCTTCGCGGCGGAACGGTGAAGAGCGCGATCGGGATCGGCTCGCTGCTCTGGTTCGGGATCGGCGACACGATCCGGGTCTCGCTCTCCGCCGAGCCCGAGGAGGAGGTCCGCGCCGGCTTCGAGATCCTCAAGAGCCTCGGGATCCGCAATCGGGGCGTGCGGGTCGTCTCCTGCCCGAGCTGCGCGCGGCAGGGCTTCGACGTCATCCGCACCGTCCAGAAGCTGGAGGACCGGCTCGCCCACATCCGCACCCCGATGTCTCTGTCGGTGCTCGGCTGCGTCGTCAACGGCCCCGGCGAGGCGCGCGAGACCGACATAGGGATCACCGGCGGCGGCAACGGCAAGCACATGGTCTATCTCTCCGGAGTGACCGACCACCACGTCCGCGACGAGGAGATGGTCGACCACATCGTCCGCCTGGTCGAAGCCAAGGCCGCCGAGATCGAGTCCGCCTCGGAGGCATCGACGGCGGTTCCGGAAGCCGCCGAGTGAGCGCCCATTGCTGCCACGACAAGGGCCACGAGCTCGAGCGGATGGCGCTTCACAAGGACATCCGCCGGGTCCTCGTCATCGTCATGATGCTGAACGCGATGATGTTCGTGCTCGAATTCTGCGCCGGCCTCGTCGCCCGCTCGGCGTCGCTGATGGCCGACAGCGTCGACATGCTCGGCGATGCCCTGGTCTACGCGATCAGCCTCTACGCGCTCGAGAAGAGCCTGCGCTGGCGCGCCGGATCGGCGCTCCTGAAGGGCGGCTTCATCCTCGCCCTCGGGCTCGGAGTGCTGGTCGAGATCGTCGTCAAGATTTTCTGGGGCGTTCCCCCCGCCTCCGGCCTGATGCTGGTCTTCGGAGCGATGGCTCTGGCCGCCAACCTCTCCTGCCTCGCCTTGCTGTGGCCCTACCGCCGGCACGACGTGAACCTGGCGAGCACCTTCGAATGCTCGCGCAACGACGTCGTCGCCAATCTCGGCGTGCTCGCCGCCGCACTGCTGGTCTCCGCGACCGGTTCGGCCTGGCCCGACATTGTCGTCGCGGCGGCGATCGCCTTCATGTTCCTGCGCTCGTCGCTGCGGGTCCTCGCCGACGCCTGGCCGCAATATCGCTCCACGGTCGCCCCGGCGGAATAAATTACCGTCGACCCAGCGCAGGCTGGGGCCCCAGGGGGTGAAGACCACCGCGCTCAACGCCCGCCGGGGTGCCTCTTTAGCGCTTCCTTCACCGCCTCCGCTTTATCTGGCCCTGTGCAAAAAGCTCTCCTCGTGGTCATCGCCGTCGGCGGCGCTATCGGCTTTCTCGCGCCCACCCATAAGGACGGCCGGGCTCCGGCCGCCCCGCTGCCCGGAGCGGCGAAGCCGGCCGCGGGGGGCGCCACCGTCCTCCAGCGCACGCCGCAGGGGCATTTCTACGTGGACGCCGAGGTGAATAACGACTTCGTCCACTTCGTCGTCGACACCGGCGCGACGATGGTCGCCCTGACCGTCGACGACGCCCGGCGGCTCGGCATCCCCTTTTCCGAAAGCGAGTTCACCGTCATCGGGCGCGGCGCTTCGGGCGACGCCAGGGGAATGCCGATCGTGATCGACCGTATCTCGATCGAGGGCAAGGAAGCGCGCCAGGTCGAAGGCGCGATCATCGAGAATCTCGATGTCTCGCTGCTCGGCCAGACCTACCTCACCCGCTTGGGCTCGGTTCAGATGAGCGGGAACGAGATGCGGCTGGAATAGGCTTCCGCCGGTCCTTCCACGGCTCTAAGCCGCCGCGATGGCGTGGCGGGGCAGGCATGGAACGGCGATCGCCGCCGCGGCGCTGGCGATAGCGCTCTTCTCGACGATGGACGCGCTGATGAAGGGGCTTTCGCTCCAGATCGGCGCCTACAACGCCCTTCTCTGGCGGACGATGATGGGCGCGATGCTCGGCGGCGCGGTCTTCGCGATCCGGCGCCAGGCATGGCCCCGGCCGCCGGTTCTAAGGGTCCACCTCGCGCGCGGGATCCTCTCCAGCCTGATGGCGATCCTCTTCTTCTGGGGCCTGACCTTCGTTCCGATGGCGCAGGCGATCGCCCTCGCCTTCATCGCCCCGCTGATCGCCCTCTACCTCGCCGCCTTGTTCCTGAAGGAGAAGATCGAGCGGCGGGCGATCTTCGCCTCCCTGCTCGGCCTCGCCGGAGTCCTCGTCATCCTCTGGGGGCAAGGCCGCGTGGACATCGGCCCCCAGGCCCTGCTCGGCTCCCTCGCCATCCTCGGCTCGGCCTGCCTCTATGCCGGCAACATCGTCCTCATGCGCCACCAGGCGCAGATGGCCGGCCCGGTCGAAGTCGCCTTCTTCATGAGCGCGATCATGAGCCTGTGCTTCCTCGCCGCCGCCCCCTGGCTCGCCGTCCCGCCGGCGGCGGTGCACCTGCTCCCGATCCTCGGAGCCGCGCTCCTCGCCTTCGTCTCGCTGATGGTCTTCGCCTTCGCTTATGCGCGCGCCCAGGCGCAGCATCTCGCCCCGATCGAATATACCGGCTTCGTCTGGGCCGCCTTGTTCGGCTGGCTGTTCTTCCGCGAGCCGATCCGGCCGTTCACGCTCGCCGGAGCGGCGATGATCGTCGCCGCCTGCCTGATCGCCGCCCGCTCCACTCCGGCGCCGGCGGAGCGGGCCTAGCCGCCGCTCCCGAGCACGTTGATGGTGAAGGCGACCACGCCCAGGTTGAACGCGAAGGCAGCGAGGCAGTGGAACACCACGATCCTGCGGATCGCCGCGTCGGTGATGTCGACGTCGGAGGTCTGGAACGTCATCCCCAGGGTGAAGGCGAAATAGACGAAGTCCCAGTAGCCGGGCTCCTTGTCGCCCGGAAAGTCGATCCCGCCGCGGTCGCCGCGCCCGGTCCGGTCGCGCAGGTAGAAGAGGTGCGCGTAGTGGAGCGCGTAGACCATGTTGCTGAACAGCCAGGCGATGGCGAGGGTGGCGATCACCAGCGCCTTGTTCTCGGCCGGCGGCGAGCCGCTCTGGGTCAGCTCGGCGGCGATGGCGGTGAGGACGGCGACCATGACGATCGCGGTGACACCGAGCAGCATGACCCGGTTGGCGTCGTTCGCCGCCGCCTGGCGCCGCATGCCGTGCGGGTCCTTCCCGAACAGGGGGTAGAGCGAGGCGAGGAAGGCGATCGCCGCACCGTCGAAGCCCAGCATCACCCCGGTCCGCCAGCCGGCCATGGCGGTCGCGCCGGCGGTGCCGGAGACGAGAAGCGCGAGGAACAGCAGGAAACGCGGCGGCGCTAGCCGGTTGCCGATCGTTCGCTTCTCCGACTTCGCCATGGCGGCAGGGTAGCGCGCGGGCGGCCCGGGCGCTAGCGAGGGGCGATGCCCTGGGTCCTTCTCGTCGTCGGCGGCCTGTTCGAGGTCGGCTTCACCACCTGCCTGCGCTTCGTCGACGGCTTCCGCAACCTGCCCTGGACGCTGGGCTTCCTCGCCTCGGTCACGCTTTCGATGGGCCTCCTCGAAGTCGCGTCGAGGACCATCCCGATGGGCACCGCCTACGCCGTCTGGGGCGGGATCGGTGCGGCCGGGACGGCGATCGTCGGCCTCTGGTTCTTCGGCGAGCCGGTGAACTCGATGCGCCTCCTCCTTCTCGTGGCGCTGATCGGCTGCATCGTCGGCCTCAGGCTGACGGCGGG
>Ga0207657_10008609_pt1 | contig 10328 bp, 6 predicted proteins | sample KBSC33metaG_FD_184316 | JGI IMG/M metagenome (GOLD analysis project Ga0207657, IMG submission 184316) | Corn rhizosphere microbial communities from Kellogg Biological Station, Michigan, USA - KBS C3-3 metaG (SPAdes) (version 2) | ecosystem: Host-associated > Plants > Roots > Rhizosphere > Soil ... | reverse complement strand
CTTGTAGACGCGGTGGCCGAAGCCCATCAGCCGGAACGGGTCGTCCTTGTCCTTGGCGCGGGCGATATATTCCGGGATCCGCTTCACATCGCCGATCTCGCGCAGCATGTTGAGCGCCGCCTCATTGGCGCCGCCGTGCGCCGGCCCCCACAGGCACGCGATTCCCGCTGCGATGCAGGCGAACGGATTGGCGCCCGACGAGCTCGCCAGACGTACCGTCGAGGTCGACGCATTCTGCTCGTGGTCGGCATGGAGAATGAAGATGCGGCGCATCGCATTCTCGATGATCGGATTGACCGCATAGGGCTCGGCCGGCACGCCGAACGTCATGCGCAAGAAATTGCCGGTGTAGCTGAGGCTGTTGTCCGGATACATGAACGGCTGGCCGATCGTGTACTTGAACGCCATCGCCACCAGCGTCGGCATCTTCGCGATCAGCCGGTGCGAGGCGATCATCCGCTGCTCGGGATCGGTGATGTCGGTGCTGTCGTGATAGAAGGACGACAGCGCCCCGACGACGCCGCACAGGACAGCCATCGGGTGCGCATCGCGCCGGAAGCCGCGGTAGAAAGTCGCCAGCTGCTCGTGCACCATCGTGTGCCGGCTGATGGTGTAGACGAAGTCGTCGAGTTCCTGCTTCTTGGGAAGCTCGCCGTGGAGCAGCAGGTAGGCGACCTCCATGAAGCTCGAATGCTCGGCCAGCTGGCCGATCGGATAGCCGCGATGAAGGAGAATGCCCGCTTCTCCGTCGATGTAGGTGATGGCGCTCTTGCAGCTCGCCGTCGACGTGAAACCGGGATCGTACGTGAAGAGGCCAGTCTCACCATAGAGTTTGCGGATATCGATGACTTCAGGCCCGACCGACCCTTCGAGCAGCATGAACTGGTGGTTGGTTCCCTCGACGCCCAGGGTGGCGGTCTTGTCGGTCATGCATTCGGCTCCATCTGGTCGGCGATGCGAGCGAGGGTCTCATCCCGGCCCAACAGCACCAGCACGTCAAAAATCCCGGGAGACGTCGTGCGCCCCGTGAGGGCAGCGCGCAGCGGCTGGGCAAGCTTGCCGAGCTTCGCGCCTGTACCCTCCGCGACCTCGCGGATGGCCGCCTCTAGGACCTGCGCATCCCAGTTCGCAAGTGCAACAAGCTTGGCATGAGCCGAAGCCAGGATTGAACGCGCCTCGGGCGTCAGAAGGGCCGCCGCAGCCGCATCGATATCGAGAGGCCGCCTGGCAAAGAGGAATTGAGCGCCCTCGGCCAGCTCGTTCAGCGTATGTGCCCGGCCCTTGAGTTCGGGCATTGCCCGCAGCAACAGCTCCTTTTCCTGGTCCGTGCTGATACCGAGCCGAGGCGCAACCAGGTCGGCGAGCCGCCCATTGTCAGCCTCGCGGATGTAGTGACCGTTCAGGTTCTCCAGCTTCTTGAAGTCGAAGCGCGACGGCGATTTGCCGACCTGCGGCAAGTCGAACCACTCGATCGCCTGTTCGCGGCTGATGATCTCGTCGTCGCCATGCCCCCACCCGAGTCGAAGCAGGTAGTTGCTTACGGCCTCGGGCAGCAGGCCGAGCTCGTCGCGATAAGCGTCGACGCCCATTGCCCCGTGCCGCTTGCTCAGCTTGGCGCCGTCGGGTCCGTGGATGAGCGGCACATGGGCGTAGATCGGTTCTGGCCAGCCCATCGCCCGGATGATCGCCAGTTGCCGGAAGGCATTGTTCAGATGGTCGTCGCCCCGGATCACGTGAGTGACCCCCATGTCGTGATCGTCGACCACAACAGCAAGCATGTAGGTTGGCGTCCCGTCCGAGCGAAGCAGGATGAAATCGTCGATTTCCGCGTTCTGAACGGTGACTCTGCCCTGGACCTGGTCGTCGATGGCCGTCTCGCCCTCGCGCGGCGCCTTCAAGCGGATGACGTAGGGCTTGTCCTGCTCGTCGACGATGTCACGCCAGGGGCTGTTGATCCGGAACGGTTTGCGCTCGGCCTTGGCCTTCTCGCGTTGCTCGGCCAGCTCCTCCTGGGTCATGTAGCAGCGGTAGGCCGCGCCACGATCGAGCAGCTGATGCGCGATGTCCGCGTGCCGTGACCAGAATTGCGACTGGTAATATTCGTGGCCATCCCAATCGAGGCCGAGCCACCGCATGCCGTCGAGGATCGCATCGATCGCCTCGGACGTGGAGCGGGCGCGGTCGGTATCTTCGATGCGCAGCAGGAACTTGCCGCCCGTGTGGCGGGCGTAAAGCCAGTTGAACAGCGCCGTGCGCGCACCGCCGATGTGCAGATAGCCGGTCGGGGAGGGGGCGAACCGGGTAACGACCGGCCGTGACGTATCACTTGCGCTCAAGCGCGCTTTCCTCTTCTCTTCTTTTGCAATGCAATGGACGAGCGCCCCTAACATAGGGGAAGCGCCTCTTCCACAGCGTGCTCGGAGCTATTGGAAGGCGCGGTTTTCCGCGGCTCACGAGGGGCTGGAAAAGCTCCTCGAGATAGAACGCGCCCAGCTTCCACCGTGGTTTGTGGTCGGCTTCGGCACTGGCATTGCAGCCTGGTTCGCGCTCGGGTCGGACGGGCAGTGGAAAGCTTTCCTGTGCGTCACTGCTGCATGCGCGCTTGCGGGATTCGGTTTCGGCGCGGGGAGGGCAGGGCGGGCGCTCGGCTGGTTCGCCTTGGCGGCCACGCTCGGCTGCGCGCTGGTGTGGGCGCGCGCAGGCTGGGTGGCCCAGCCGCGGCTACACCGCCCGATGGTGACGGACTTGAGCGCTACAGTCGTCTCGGTCGAACATCTGGCAGCTCGCGATACCGTCCGGCTTCTCCTGACGCCCGGCGATGAGCGGCTGCCGCCGCGGATCCGCATATCGGTTGACGAGGACAAGTTCCCGGCGACGATCGCGCCAGGGGCGAAGATCCGGCTTCGCGCGCGGCTCGCGCCGCCGCCGCCGATGGCACTGCCTGGCACCTACGATTTCGCCCGGGACGCCTGGTTCAACGGCATTGGTGCCGTCGGCAAGGCGATGGGGCCGGTGACTGTGTCGCAGCCGGCGGCGCCGCACGGTCTCGACAGCATCCGCGAGAAGCTGAGGAAGCTCGTCTCGTCGCGCCTGCCGGAACGGTCTGCCGGGATCGCGATTGCCCTGGTGACCGGAGATCAGAATGCGGTCGACCAGGACGACGCGGATGCGATGCGCCGCAGTGGCCTTACCCATCTGCTTTCCGTCAGTGGCCTGCACATCGCTGCGGTCGTCGCCTTCGCAATGCTCCTGACGCTGCGGCTGCTGGCGCTGAGCGAAACCCTGGCGCTGCGTTTCAACCTCGTCCTTGTTGCCGCCGCCGCGGCAGCAGCTGCAGGCATCGGCTATACGTTGCTTACCGGAATGCAGGTGCCGACGGTGCGAAGCTGCGTCGCTGCACTCCTTATCCTCGCGGGAATCGGGCTCGGGCGCGATGCGATCAGCATCCGACTGATCGCGACAGGCGCGCTGGTCGTCCTTCTGTTCCGGCCCGAAGCGCTTGCCGGCCCGAGCTTCCAGATGAGCTTCGCTGCGGTGACGTCGATCGTCGCGCTCCACTCGACTGCCTGGGCGCGAAAGCATCTCCAGCGCCGCGACGAGGGGCCAATTGCCCGGACTTTGCGCGCCTTGCTCGGCATCGTCGTCAGCGGCCTCGCCGTCGAGATCGCGCTGATGCCGCTGGCGCTCTACCACTTTCATCGATCGGGCCTGTACGGGGTCGGCGCCAACATCATCGCTATTCCGCTCACGACCTTTGTCATCATGCCCCTCGAGGCGGCTTCGCTGGCGCTCGAGCCGCTCGGCATCGCCGCTCCCCTATGGTGGCTGTGCGGCCTGTCCATCGACGCGCTGCTCGGCCTCGCCAATTACGTGGCGTCGATGCGTGGCGCGGTCGCTTTGCTGCCCTCGATGCCCGGCTGGGCGTTCACCGCGATGGTCGCGGGCGGGATTTGGCTATGCCTGTGGACCACGCGCTGGCGCCTTCTTGGTCTCGTGCCGGTTGCATTCGGAGCGATTGGGGCGGCACTGGCGCCCGCGCCGGACCTGCTCATCACCGGCGACGGCCGTCACCTTGCGCTCGTCGATCACGGCGTCCCGTTCATTCTGCGGGAGCGCGCCGGCGATTATGTCCGTAGCCTGCTGGCCGAGGCCTCGGGTTATGACAGCGATCCCGACATTCTCGACAACCAGCCGGCGAGCGACTGCTCCCGCGACGCATGCGTGGCGCGGCTTCGGCGCGGGCAGCAAGAGTGGCGCCTGCTTGCGACACGCTCGGCCTATCGCATCGACTGGGCTGCCTTCACCGCGGCCTGTGCGTCAGCGGACATCGCCGTAGCTGACCGCCGACTCCCAAGGGGCTGCCGCCCGCGCTGGCTGAAGCTGGATGCCGAGGCTCTCGCGAAGACTGGCGGCCTCGCCATCTATCTCGGCAGTGACCCCCGCATCGACAGCGTCGCCGAGCACGTCGGCGAGCACCCGTGGCGGCAGACGCGCAGTCAGTAGCGGCGGATCAGTCCGGCGAGGCGGCCCTGGATCTGCACCCGCCGCGGGTCGTAGCGCTGCGGCTCATAGTTGCGGTTGGCCGGATCGAGGCGGATCATGCTCCCCTCGTGACGAAACGTCTTGAGCGTCGCTTCCTCGTTATCGATCAGCGCGACGACGATCTCCCCGTCGCGTGCGGTGTCGGCCTTGCGGATCAGGGCGAAATCCCCATCGAGAATGCCCTCGTCGACCATCGAATCGCCCGACACCTCGAGCGCATAATGTTCGCCCGGGCCGAGCAAGGCCGCCGGTACCGCGAAATTCTCCGTGCCCTGCAGTGCCTCGATCGGCGTGCCCGCGGCAATTCGCCCGTGGAGCGGAATTTCCAGCGTGTCGTTGGCGGGCGCGGCCACCGCGGGCCGAAGCGGCGTTACGGTCGCCGACGGGCGAACCTCGGGCAGCTTCAGCACTTCGAGGGCCCGGGCGCGGTTCGGCAGGCGGCGGATGAAGCCGCGTTCCTCGAGCGCCGAGATCAGGCGATGCACGCCCGACTTCGACTTGAGGTCGAGCGCTTCTCGCATTTCATCGAAGCTCGGGCTGATCCCGCTCTCGTTCAGGCGATTGTCGATGAAGAGCAGCAACTCGCGTTGCTTGGCGGTAAGCATCGGCAGTCACTCCCCAATTCAGGAACGAACGGGGAACTTTTAGGCAACAAAAACGCGGCGGTCAAGTTGCTGTTATCCGCCCGTGGTCGTCAGCCGGGTGCGGAAGGATTCGATCTCGCTGTTGTTGCGCTTGACCTTGAGCTGGCGCTTCACGGCGTTGAGGAATTCCTGCGCGTAATCCTCGGATACGGCGCGGCCGAGTTCGCCCTGCACCTGCGTGATCAACTGGGGCGCGGTCAGGGCATTGCCCGGCGTCACCTTGTTGACTTTCACCACGAAGAAGCCGCCGCCGCCAGGGACCGCGCCCATCCGGCTTTCGCCGGCGCGGAGCGAGAACAGCATCCTCAGCGCGGGCGAGACCGGACCCTGCGCCATCGCAAGCTGGATGCGCCGGGCGTTGATCGGCCTGGGCGGCGCGATCGCGACTCCGACTCCCTTGAGCGCCTCGCCGAGCGAAATGCCGCCGGAGGCCTTGGCGGCGAGCTGGGTCGCTGCGGCGCGGGCCCGCTCGGTCGCCTGATCGTTGATCCAGTCGGCGGAGACCTGCGCGCGGATGCTCGCCAGCGGTGCTGGCGCCGCCATCACGACTTGCTCGGGTGAGACGACCGCGTAGCCGGCATTGTTGGCAAGGCTGACAATCTCCGGTTCGTCGGCTTGGGCCATTTGGAAGCCGCTCTGGAGCACCGGCGCGAGCTCGGCCGGGAGCTTGAACGACGCGTCCGAACGGGACGTCCCGTTGGCTGCAATCAACGGGGTGGTGGTTACCGGCAGCTTCGCGGCTGTTACCGCCTCGGTGAAGTTGGCGCCGTTGTCCAGCGCAGTCTGGACCTTGTCGACCAGCTCTTCGATCGCGGCCTTGCGCTTGTCGACATTCAACTTCGCCGCAATTTCGCTCTTGGCCTGTTCGAGCGTCTTGCCGCTGCCGGCCTTCACGGCATCCACCTTCACCACGACCCAGCCGAAGTCGGACCGGATCGGCCCCACGATAGCGCCTTTGGCCGCGCCAAACACTGCGTTGGCGGCCTGTGCACCGGCCACGCCCGCATAGGCAGATCGCGTCTGGTCAGCGAGCGTGGTGACAGCGGCATTGGCACCCGCGGGCGCGGCGGCCGCGGCAAGCGTCGCCCCCGCCTTTGCGCGCGCCGCAATCGCATTGGCGACCGCCTGGTCCTGGACCACGACCTGGCTCAGCGATCGCGTATCGCTCGGCGCGTAAGTCTGCTTGTTCGCGTTGTAATAGGCCATGATCTCCTGGTCGGACGCGCTGACGCCGGCAACCTGGTCCGGGCCGATCCGGGCGATCCGCAGAGTCCGCTGCTCGGGGATCATGTAGCGCTTGCGATTGGCGCTGTAATATTGCTGGAGCTGGGCATCGGTCGGCTGCAGCCCCGCCTTGAACGCCTCGTTCGGGATCACCGCCGCTTCGCCATCACGCTGCTCGAGCAGCATCGACGTATAGGGCGTCGCGAAGCCAAGCGGCACATGACCGGCAGCCGCGACCGGCGTTAGAAGCAGGCGCTGGGCGAGCGCCCCGGCGAGAATGGAGCGGAGTTGCTGGTCGCTTAGCCTCTGCTGGGCGAGGAACGCGCGATAGGACTGGTCGGTAACCTGTCCGTTGAGCCCTTTGGCCGCGGGGATCTGCGCGATTTCGGCGTCGATAAGCCGCCGGGAAAGCGGGAAGCCATATTTGTCGGCGAATGCAATCAGGCTCCGCTCGTTGATCATTTCATCGAGGATCGGGCCGAAGTCCGACATGATGCTGGCGTAATCGGCGCCCGGATTTTCCTGGCGCGCCTGCTGGAGGCGCCGCTGCATCGCGTCGCTCATATCGCGCTCGCTGACCGTCTGGTCCCCCACGCTGGCGAGCGTGCCGCTGCTCATCCCGAAGCTTATCGAGCCGCTGCCGAAATTGGTCAGGTCGGCCAGCGCAAAACCGGCGAGGATACCCAGCAGTACGACGGCCATGACGCCGGTACCGATCTTGGACTTGGAGACGCGACGGAAGAAGGAGAGCATCGGATTCCCGGTGCGATTGGAAGACGATCGCCGCTTTAGGGGGCGGACCTCTCACCAGCAAGGCCGTGATGGTGACGAAAAAGCGTTCTGGGAGTGAGCGAGTGAAGGCAGGTAGCCGGGCCTACCTGGCGAGCGAGCGAGCGAAAGCTTGCGGCCAGGGCGCTTTTGCGTCCCACCCGTAGGGCATGGCCCTGCCGGCGTCGGATCGTCGTCGAACCGCTCGGACGGGGGCCTACTGGCCCGCCCTTCACGCTTCTCCTAGCCCATCATCCGGCAGGAGCCATGTCACGGCTCTCGCTGGTGGGAGGGCCGCTCCCTTGGGGCGGGCTGGCGCGCATCAAGCCACGCCGCTAGGGCGCTCGAAAAGGCTGGGGTTAAAGGGAAATATGCGGCTCAAGAAACTTGTTGCGGGAAACTGGAAAATGCATGGCCTTTCGTCCGACCTTGAGGAGGTGAGGGCGATTGCCGGCGCATCGCGCGCCTATCCTTCGGTCGACGTCGCCTTGTGCGTTCCGGCCATCCTGATCGAGCGGGCAGCCAGGGCGGTACCGGGCTTCGCTATCGGCGGGCAGGACGTCCATCACAACGAGAAGGGCGCACACACCGGCTGTACCTCTGCCCTGATGCTGCTCGATGCCGGCGCAAGCCTCACGATCGTCGGCCATTCCGAGCGCCGCGACGCGCAGCGTGAAAGCGACAATGAGGTGAAGGCCAAGGCGCAAGCGGCGTTGTCGGTCGGCCTCAACGTGATCCTGTGCGTTGGCGAAAGCCTCGAGGTGCGTGAAGGGGGCGGTGCGGTCGAAACCGTCGCGATGCAACTCGACGGCTCCTTGCCGGACAGCCTCGAAGGCGAAGCCGAGCTCGCCATCGCCTACGAGCCGATCTGGGCGATCGGCACCGGCAAGATTCCCACGGTGCCCGAGATTGCCGAGATGCACGCAGCGATCCGGACAAGGCTTGGCGCCCGATATGGCCGCGACGGCGCCACGGTCCGCATTCTCTACGGTGGATCGGTCAAGGCTTCGAACGCTGCGGAGATCTTTGCCATTGGAGATGTCGATGGCGCGCTTGTCGGCGGAGCCAGCCTCAAAGCCGCCGATTTCCTCCCAATCGTCGCTGCCGCGGCGGTTGAAGGCTGAGCCTTCATCGCCTAAGTCGCCGCGACCCCGTTGATTGAAAGCCCGACATGTTCGCCTTTTTGCTGATCGTCCAGACGCTTATCGCCGTTGCTCTCATCAGCGTGATCCTGATGCAGCGCTCGGAAGGCGGCGGGCTTGGCGTCGGCGGCAGTTCCTCCGGCTTCATGACCGCGCGCGGTGCGGCGGATTTCCTGACCCGCTCGACCGCGGTCCTCGGAGGGATGTTCATCGTCCTCTCCATCGCCATGGCTGCAATCGCCGGTGCAACGCGTGAGCCGGTGAAGATCGACACCTCGCTCGCGGGCAAGACCAGCGCCCCGGTCCAGCAGCAGCAGACGCAGCCGGTACAGCCGGCGCCGGCGAGCCCGACCCAGAACCAGCAGTCCCCGGCGGTTCCGCTCGCCCAATAGTTCGGGCGCACAAAAACTTTTTTGCGCTGGCGGCTTGCGTCCGCGGCACCTGTCCCCCTAAGCCCCGACTCCCATGGCGCGGTTCATATTTGTCACCGGCGGCGTGGTTTCCTCGCTTGGAAAAGGCCTTCTTTCAGCGTCCCTCGGGGCGCTTCTCCAGGCGCGCGGCTACAAGGTCCGGATCCGGAAGTTCGATCCCTATCTGAACGTCGATCCGGGGACGATGTCTCCGTACCAGCATGGCGAAGTCTATGTGACCGATGATGGGGCGGAGACCGATCTCGACCTCGGTCATTACGAACGCTTCACCGGGGTCAGCTCGCGCCAGTCGGACAATATCACGACCGGTCGCATCTACCGCGACATCATCGCCAAGGAGCGGCGCGGCGACTATCTGGGCGCGACCGTCCAGGTCATCCCGCACGTTACCAATGCGATCAAGGAATTCGCGCTCTCCGACACCGACAATTGCGACTTCGTGATCTGCGAGATCGGCGGGACTGTTGGCGATATCGAAAGCTTGCCCTTTATCGAGTCCATTCGCCAGCTGAGGAACGACCTTGGGCGCGGAAACAGCGTCAGCGTCCATACCACTTTGGTGCCCTGGATCGCCGCCGCCGGCGAGCTCAAGACCAAGCCGACGCAGCAATCGGTTCGCGAGCTGGCGAGCCTCGGCGTCCAGCCGGAGGTTCTGCTGTGCCGCTGTGACCGGCCGCTGCCCGAGGCCGAGCGCGAGAAGATTGCCCTGTTCTGCAACGTCAGGAAGTCAGCAGTCATCCCGGCGCTCGATGCGCGCAACATCTACGACGTCCCGCTGCAATATCATGAAGCGGGCCTCGATGACGAAGTGCTCCACGCTTTCGGAATTAGCGACGCTCCGCAACCGGATGTCGCCCGCTGGGTCGAGATCATGGACCGGATCGACCACTACGAAAGCGAAGTGACGATCGGGGTGGTCGGCAAATATGTCGGACTGCCAGACGCCTATAAGAGCTTGCGCGAGGCGCTCGTGCACGGCGGGATTGCGCATCGGGTCAAGGTCAACATCCAGTGGCTCGATGCCGAACTGTTCGAGCACCCCGATGCCGAAATCGCCGCCGAGCTTGAGCCGCTTCACGGCATTCTCGTGCCAGGAGGCTTCGGCGAGCGCGGCAGCGAGGGGAAGATCGCCAGCGTCAAATTCGCTCGCGAGCGCGAGATCCCGTTTTTCGGGATCTGCCTCGGCATGCAGATGGCGTGCATCGAGGCGGCGCGAAACCAGGCGGGAATCAGCGAGGCGTCAACGACCGAATTCGGAGAGACGTCGGAGCCGGTGGTCGGCATGATCACCGAATGGATGAGCGAGGAGGGGCTGCAGCAGCGCGCCGCCGGCGGCGACCTCGGGGGCACGATGCGGCTCGGCGCCTATCCGGCCAAGCTCGACGGAAACAGCGTGGTTCGCTCGATCTATGGCGCCGACGAGATCAGCGAGCGGCACCGGCACCGCTATGAGGTCAACGTCCACTACCGGGATGCGTTGGAAGGCGCGGGCCTCATTTTTTCTGGCATGTCGCCCGACGACCAGCTTCCCGAGATCGTCGAGCGGCCCGACCATCCCTGGTTCATCGGCGTCCAGT
>Ga0207657_10008607_pt1 | contig 10331 bp, 9 predicted proteins | sample KBSC33metaG_FD_184316 | JGI IMG/M metagenome (GOLD analysis project Ga0207657, IMG submission 184316) | Corn rhizosphere microbial communities from Kellogg Biological Station, Michigan, USA - KBS C3-3 metaG (SPAdes) (version 2) | ecosystem: Host-associated > Plants > Roots > Rhizosphere > Soil ... | reverse complement strand
CCAAGCGGCGCCATGGAGAGGACTGTGGTGGTGCGTCGGGCATCGAGACGAAAGGGACGCGCCACTGTACTATGATTTCGTGCGAAAATCATGCATCCGTGCGCATTCTGATGATCGCACCCGAGCCGTTCTTCGAGCCGCGGGGCACGCCGTTCAGTGAGTTCCATCGCATCCGGGCGCTGACGACGCTGGGGCATCAGGTGGATTTGGTGACGTATCCCTTCGGCCACGACGTCGCGATGCCGGGATTGCGGGTGTTCCGCTGCCTGCGTCCGCCGTTTGTGCGTGGCGTGAAGATCGGGCCCTCGCTCGCGAAGATTCCGCTCGATGCCGCGCTGACCCTCGCGGCCATTCGCCGGGTGATCGGCGGCCGATACGACGCGGTCCATTCGCACGAAGAGGGCGGCGTGATCGGCGTCATCCTCGCCTCGTGGCTGCGCGTGCCGCACCTGTACGACATGCACTCCAGTCTGCCGCAGCAGCTCTCGAATTTTGCGTTCAGCGGCTCGACCCTGCTTCGCCGCGTGTTCCTCGCGATCGAACGGCTGATGATCCGGCGATCGCGAGTTGTCATCGTGATCTGTCCGTCGCTCGACGAAACGGTGAGGACGATCGATCCGGCCGCGCGGACCGTGCTGATCGAAAACGCGCCGGGGTCGGCGGAAGAGGAAGCATCGCCCGAGCAGGCTGCGGCGGTGCGCGCGACGCTCGGGCTCGATGCGGCGACGCCGATCGTGCTGTACACCGGCACGTTCGAAGCCTATCAGGGGCTGGATTTGCTGTATGCGGCGATGGCGCGCGTGCGAGGCGTCCGACCCGATGCGCGGCTCGTGCTCGCTGGCGGCAAGCCGGAGCAGGTCGCGCGCGCCCGTAGCCAGGCGCGGGCGGCTGGCATCGAAGAGGTCGCGATCTTCACGGGAGAGCGGCCGGCGGCGGAGATTCCGGCGTATCTGCTGGCAGCCGACGTGCTGGTGTCGCCGCGGTCCCGCGGAACGAACACGCCGCTGAAGATCTATCAGTACCTGCGATCGGGTAAGCCGATCGTGGCGACGCGGCTGCTGACGCACACGCAGGTGCTGGGCGATTCCACGGCGATTCTGACCGCCGTCACGCCCGAAGCGTTTGCCGCCGGCATCCTGCGCGGCCTTGCCGATCACACTGAAGCAGAAGCGATCGGACGCCGTGCGCGCGAGATGGCCGACACCAAGTACAGCTACGCGGCGTACCTCGAAAAAACGCGGCAGGCCTGCGCGGCGCTGCTGTCGCCAGCCGTGCCCGGAGCCGTCGTGAAGGATCTGGCGTGAACGGCCGTCCGGACGACACGCACTACAGCTACACGCTGTACGCCGATCCCGCCACCGCGCGGACGTTCGACGAACGGCGTTTCGGCGGTCCGATCGGCGCGCTGGTCGCCGGCACGCAGGCGCGGGTGCTCGCGAACATGGTCGGCCGCGTCAAGGATCGCTCGATTCTCGACGTCGGCACCGGGACGGGTCGCGCGGCGCTGTTGCTCGCACGCGGCGGCGCACGCGTCACCGGCGTGGATGCGTCGGAGCAGATGCTGGCCATTGCGCGGCAGCGCGCGGTGGAGGAAGGCCTTCATGTCGCGTTTCAGAGCGGCGATGCGCACGACCTCGCATTTGCCGACCGCGCGTTCGACGTCGCGCTGAGCCTGCGCGTGTTGATGCACACGCCTGACTGGCAGCGCTGCATCGGCGAGTTGTGCCGCGTCGCCGACCGTCTGGTGATCGTCGACTATCCCTCGGCGACGAGCGTCGCGCTGATCGAATCGATGACGCGGCGGCTGCTCCACGCCGCGGGTCGGGCCACCGAGCCGTATCGCGTGTTCAGGCACCGCACGATCGTCGACGCGTTCGACCGCTGCGGATTCCGGATTCGATCCGTGCACCGCCAGTTCGTCCTGCCGATCGCGCTGCACAAGGCCATGGGATCGCGCCGGCTGACCGAAGCGACCGAACGACTGCTCGATCGCGCGCATCTGCTCAACACGTTCGGCTCTCCTGTCACGCTCGTCGCGGAACGGTGCGCGTCCTAGTCACCGGCGCCACCGGCTTCACGGGCGGGCATCTCGCCCGAGCGCTGACTGCTGCTGGCCGCGACGTCCACGCGCTGGTGCGCGACGTCGGCCGCGCGAGCGCGCTGGCGGCAGACGGGATCACGCTGCACGCGGGCGACCTTCGCGATTCCGAGGCCGTAGCCGCTGCGATGAACGGGGTCGACATCGTCTATCACATCGCCGCGACCTACCGTGAGGCGGGCATCGCGGACGCGACGTACCGCGCGATCAATGCGACGGCGGTACGTCAGATCGTCGAGGCGGCGGCGCGCGCGGGCGCGCGGCGGGTGGTGCATTGCAGCACCGTCGGCGTCCACGGCGACATCGCGCATCCGCCCGCGAACGAGGATGCGCCGCTGCGGCCCGGCGATATCTATCAGGTCACCAAGCTCGAAGGGGAGCGGCTGGCGAGGGATACCGGCGCGCGGCTGGGCATCGACGTCACGATCGCGCGGCCGACCGGCATCTACGGTCCTGGCGATCGGCGCCTGCTGAAGTTGTTTCGCGGCGTCGTGCGCGGACGTTTCCCGATGCTCGGCAGCGGCGAAATCTATTACCATCTGACCTACATCAACGATCTCGTGGAGGGCTTTCGGCTCTGCGGCGAACATCCGCAGGCGGCGAACCGCACCTACATCCTCGCCGGTGGGGAAGTGACGACGCTGAACGAGCTGGTGGCGCTGATCGCCCAGGTCGCCGAGGTCCGCGCGCCGACGCTGCATTTGCCGGTGTGGCCGTTCTGGCTCGCGGGGGCGGTGTGCGAGGCCATCTGCGTACCGCTCGGCATCGCCCCGCCCATTTATCGGCGGCGCGTGGATTTTTTCACGAAGAGCCGCGCGTTCGACATCACGCGGGCCCGCACGGAAATCGGCTACGCGCCAGCGGTCGGTCTGCGCGACGGCATCGCGCGCACACTGGAGTGGTATCGCGCCCAAGGATGGCTGTGACCGACAAAGCGCAGGAGCAACTGTTCGCACCGGGCACGTCGAGCCGCGAGAAATACGCCGCGCTCATCGTCGGCCGTGCCGGGCTCGGCGCGTTGTTGATGTACGAGCTGGTCGTGTCGATTGCCCAGGCCCGCGCTGGCGCGTTGGGATTGGCGCTGCGCAAGACGCTGTATCCGATCCTGCTCGGGTCGTGCGGGCGCAACGTGGTGTTCGGCCAGAATGTCGTGCTGCGCCATCCGCACAAGATTCACGTCGGCAGCAACATCGTCATCGACGACCAGTGCCTGCTGGATGCGAAGGGGACGGACAATCGCGGCATCCGGATCGGCGATGGCGTGTTCATCGGCCGCAACACCATTCTGTCGTGCAAGAACGGCGACATCGAGCTGGCCGACGGCGCGAACATCGGTTTCAATTGCGAGCTGTTCTCGGCGAGCCGCGTGACGGTCGGACGCGACGTGCTGATGGCCGCCTACAGCTACGTCATCGGCGGCGACCACGATTTTTCGAACCCGGCCGCGCCAGTGGTCGCGCAGCCGCGGACGTCGGCGGGCGTGTCGATCGGCGACGGCGCGTGGATCGGCGCAGGCGCGAAGATTCTCGACGGTGTTCAGATCGGCGCGCACGCGGTCATCGGCGCCGGCGCCGTGGTCCGCGAATCCGTTCCGGCGCGCGCCGTCGCGGTCGGCGTCCCCGCCCGGGTGGTGTCGACGCGCTGAAAAGGGGACGGGAGTCTTTATTTTTCTCCCCTTCGAACGCGCCGGAATGCCGCGCCCTGTCCCCTTTTTCGCGTCGAAACGACAGTGTTTCTGCGATTAGGGAAGCTGTTCGGCGAGTGGTGTAATTACTCCCGTCCCCTTTTTTCAGCCCGCCAGGAGACCCTCGAGCTTGGCGAGGACGTGGGGCCACCGGTACTCGCGGTTCACGTAATCCCAGCCCTGCCGGCCGAGCTGACGGGCCAGCTCGCCGTCGCGCAGCAGACGCGCCGCGCTGTGCGCGAACTCGTCGTAGTCGCGGTAATACAGCGCACCGTTGGCGCGCAGCGCCTGTCCCTTGAGCACCTCGCAGCGTCCGTTCACCAACGCCGCGAGCCGGTGATTCCACCCCTCGAGCAGCACCATGCTCAGGCTCTCGTAACGCGACGGCACCACCAGACACCCGGCCTGCGCGAGCAGCGCCTCGCGGGTGGCGTCATCGACGAATCCAAGCGGCAGCACCTGAGGATGATCCGGAATTGGCATGTTGGCGGGTCCGGCGAGCACGAGCTGCACCGGCTCCGCCTGCGCATCGTGAAAGCGCACGAAATGCCGAAGCAGCGCCTCGCATCCCTTGTTCGGATCGACTCGCCCCAGATACAACAGGAACGGACGACGGACACCGAGCGCGTCGAGCGGCGCGGCGGACGCCGATGTCTCTTCCACTGCGTCGAGTCCCGCACCGATGACGACCGACGGCGCCAGGCAGTCCGACATGCGCTTGATCACCAGCGCCTGCTCCTCGGGAGTCAGGAACACGAACCCGGCCGGCAGCGAAAAAAAGCGCCGCAGAACGCTGAATCCGATCACCGGGTCATCTTCGACCGTCGGCACCAGCACGGCCCTATCGCGCACGAGCGGCAAGCCGAAATAGGTCTCTGCATACCGGAACGCCCAGAACAGCACGCGATCGAACTCCTGCCCGTGAGTCGCGAGATAGGAGAGCAACCCGGGGGCGTCCGGACCATTCTCACGGAACCATTGCTGCTGATCGGCCTCCGAGGCACTCCTGCTGAACGCGATCTCGCTCGCCTCCGTGAAGCGGCTCAGCGATCGCTGACGCGCCGTCGCGAACCGCCGCACGCGGACGCCCCCGGACAGCGACTCGCCTGCGGGATATACGTTCTTCCAGGTGACGTGATCCTTCGCACACGTCGTGAGCACCGTCACGTCGTGCGACGCGGCGAGATGTTCCGCGATTTGGCGGCAATGACTCTCCGACCCGCCGGCGATGTCGGGGCCGTAGCGATGGACGACGCAGGCGATGCGCATGCGGACTAGCGGCGGTCTGCGCCCTGTTGCCGCCGCAATTCCTCGCGCAGCTGCGCGTTGTCGATCGCCAGCGCCTCGACGCAGCTGATGAGCAGATGATTGAGCCGCTGCTGACGGCGGAAGTTCTCGAGGGTGTAATCGAACAGCCACCGCATCATCGGCAGCAGCACGCGGCGCTTGATCCACACGATCAGCCGGCCGGCGAGCGGACGATGACTGGTCAACCGCAGATGCGTCGCCAGACGCCATTCATCGTCGCCGCTGATTAGATCCGGCAGCAGCAGCGTGTGCTGATCGAGGGCGCGACGCAACAGCGCCTCGACCGACGCATAGACGGCTGGATCGGCGTACTCCGATGCGCCGCCTTCTGCGAGCAGCCGCGCGCGGCGCGCACGCCGGACCTCGTCCTCGATGTCGCGCATGACCTCGTCGACCTTGAGCGCGGGCGTGGGGCGATCTGGTGTCATGCAGGTGTGGGCGGAAACCGCGCCACGGCCGCTCGCGACCCGCGGCGACCGTCGACGCGCGCCGCGGACATTATGCTCCGCGCCCCGCTCCGAAGAAAAGCCGCAATCACGATCGCGCGGCGTTTGGTCTAGAATCGCACGATGGCGTATCGCACCGAGCTGGAGTCGCGCCTCGCCAAGAAGGCGACCAAGGCGATCATCGACTATCAGATGATCGAGGAGGGCGACCGCGTGATGGTCGGCCTCTCCGGCGGTAAGGACAGTTGGGCGCTGCTGCAGATTCTCGACGTGCTGCGCCAGCGCGCGCCGGTGACGTTCTCGCTGATCGCGGTCAACGTCGATTCCGGCTACAAGGACTACAAGCACGACCTCATCGCCCGCACCTGTGAGGCGCGCGGGTGGGAGTACCGCATCGAGCACACCGGCATCGGTCAGACCATCGACGACATCCTGGACGACGGCGCGACGCCGTGTTCGCTCTGCGCACGTCTCCGGCGCGGCGTGCTGTACCGGATCGCGAAAGACACTGGCGCGACGAAGATCGCGCTCGGCCACCACGCCGACGACTTCATCGAGACGCTGCTGCTGAACCTGTTCTTCGCCGGCGCGCTCAAAGCGATGCCGGCCAAGCTGGTCTCGGACGATGCCGCGCACGTCGTGATCCGGCCGCTGGTGTACGTCGGCGAGGACGAGGCGCGCGCCTACTGCAAGGAATCCGAGCTGCCGATCATCGGCTGCTGCTGCCCGGCGTGCGGCGATCTCGGACTGCAGCGGCAGCGCACCAAGCGTCTGTTGATGGAGCTCGAGCGGGAGCACCCAGGTGTGAAGAATTCGATGCTGAAAGCGCTCGCCAACGTGGCGCCGCGTCACCTGCTCGATACACGGCTGAACCCGCCCGCCGAGCTGCGTGCGCTCGCGCCGGCCTGACGAACAGCTCGCCAGCACAGGGAGACACAGGGGGAACGGTCTGCGGGATGGCCCCCCGTGTCCTCCGCGGTGAAAGTCTTATGAGGTCTCAATGAACATTCGACTCGTGTGCCTGACTGTTGTTGTGTGCGTCGCGCTCGCCCGGCCCTCCGCCGCGCAGCAGCGTCCGCTGGTGACCGAAGATCCTGAATCGATCGGCGCGGGACGCGTGCTCATCGAAGGCGGGATCGATTTCGCCCACGATCAGCAGTATCCGCTTTCGGGGTTGACGGGCAATCTCTGGCGCCTGCCGGCGATCGGCATCAGCGTCGGACTCAGCTCGATCGCCGAGCTGCAGCTCGACGGCGGCCCGTACAATCTCCTCACGATCACCGAGCGTCAGCCGGCGCCGCTGGCAAGTCTGGTCACTGCCACGGGCGACTCGACGCACGCGGTGGACGACATCATGATCGGTACCAAGATCCGAATCGTGCCGGAAGGCGCCAGCCGGCCGTCGTTCGGATTTCGGTTCGCGACGCGGTTGCCCAACGCGAAGCACGAGAGCGGGCTCGGCCAGGACACGACCGATTTCTACGCGTCGATTCTCTCCGGCAAGACCATCCAATCCGTTCGCATCGTCGGCAACCTGGGGTTCGGGATCATGAGCGAGCCGCTCGACGCGGCGAAACAGAATGACGTGCTGACGTATGGCGCGTCGTTCGCACGCGCCATGACCGCGCAGACCGAGCTGGTCGGCGAGCTGAATGGGCGGGTCTCGACGCGCAACGGCGTCGCACCGATCGGCACCGAGAGCCGCGGTCTGCTCAAATTCGGCGGGCGCTACACGCGCGGCCCGTTGCGATTCGACGGCGGCGTGTTCTTTGGCCTGACGAGCGTCGATCCGACGATTGGGCTCACCGCCGGCTTCACCTACGTCTTCGACGCGTTCAAGATCCCGTAGGAGCGTAGAAGCGGCGGACGCCCGCGATTTCCTCGGTGGTGCGCTCGGCGGTCCACCCAAGCTCCTGGCCGACAATCGCGGCGGCGCGTTCGACGGCGGCATCGCCCGGATACCCCAGCGCGCCAAGCGGCGTGCGCCGGATCATCGCGTCGGCCAGCGTCAGCGCCATCTCGTGACGCACCGCCCAGATCAGCTCGGCGCCGATCACGGGCGACTGATTCGCCAGTCGCGTGCGCCACTCGGGGCGTGCCCGCGCGGTCTCGAGCACGTCGGAATACCGCGCTCCGTATGCCGCCACGAGATGCGGAATCGTGTCGGTGGGCAGCCCTTCGTCGTGCTCGCGACGGGCATCGGCGATCGCCAACGACACATCGCGGATCGTGCCGCCTGGCAGCGGCGTCACGGCGGTTCGACAGGCCACGGGCGGACGCTCCAGCGCGGTGAGCAGCGAGGTGGTGATGCGCTCGGCGACGGCGCGCGCGGTCGTGTATTTCACTCCTGCCACGCTGACCAGCCCGGGTCGATCTGCGCGGATCTGTTCGTGGCCCTGCAGCGTCAATCGCCCGTGCGCGTGCGCGACGGCGGGCACGATGCCGCGATGCACGTGCGTCACGTCCGCCATCTTCAAATCGAGCGACGGAAACGCCTGATTGAGCTCGACGATGAAGGCGGCGACCTCCGCCTCCTTGACGCCGCCATCGTCGGGCGCGCACGGCTGGCCCGATTCCCAGGTCCCGAACAGGGCGCGCTCGCGCCACGGCACGAGAAACAGAAAGCGCCCCGTCGACGAGCGGCCGCCCAGCGCCACGTCGCCCGCGTCGCGGCTGGTGACGAGGTTCATCGCTTTCAGCATCGGCACGCGCCGCGCCGCATCGTGAGGCGCGACGAGCCGGTCGATCTGCGCGCCGGTCGCGTTGACCACGATGCGCGCGGTGATCTCCAGTTCGCGTCCGCTCGCGCGATCCACCGCCCTCGCGCCGGCGACGCGATCACCTTGCATCACCGGTGCGGTTGCCTCGACGTAATTGGCGAGCACCGCGCCATGCTCGGCGGCGCCGAGGGCCCACGCCAACGTCAGGCGATCCGCTTCGGTGGTGACGTAGTCCTGCCACACGGCGGCGCCGGTCAGGCCCTGACGCCGCAGCCCGGGAAATTCCTGAATCGCCGTATGGCGGGAGACGATGCGTCCACCGCGCAGGCGGAGCGCCGCGGGGACGCCGCGATTGCGATCGAATCCGACGATCCGATCGAGCAGAAACCCGGCGCGCATCGCCAGCTTGCCATGGGCGATCGATCGATACAACGGGATGGCGAAGGGCAGCGGCTGCACGGCATGAGGCGCGATGCGGGCGAGCGTGCGCCGCTCGCGAATCGATTCGCGCGCGCGGCCGAGATCGAGCGTCTGGAGATACCGCAGGCCCCCGTGGATCGTGCGCAGATGATTGAACGACGCGCCGCTCCCGAAATCGTCGCGTTCCACGAGCGCGACCGACAGTCCACGCTGCGCGGCGTCGCGGGCGATCGTCAGGCCGTAAATGCCGCCGCCGACGACGAGCACGTCGAACGTCTGGGCAGTGAGTCGATCGACATCTCGAATCATCGGTATCGCACGCCAGCCCGTCGCGCGGCCGCTGCAGGGCGAGATAGTATAGTTCCCGCGTGGCGACCATCGAGCAGGTGCGGCAGTACTGGGATCAACACATTCACGACCTCGAGATTACGCGGCACCCGGTCGGCTCGCGTGGATTTTTCGACGACCTCGATCAGTACCACTTCGAGAAGCTTCACCATCTGCTCCGGCTCGTGGACTTTGACGGCCATCGGGGTCAATCGGTTCTCGAGGTCGGCTGCGGCGCCGGGGTCGATCTGGCGCGGTTCGCCAAGGGCGGAGCAACGGTCACCGGCGTCGATCTTTCGCCCTCCGCGATCGACCTGGCGCGCACCAATCTCGCACAGCAGGGCCTCGCCGCCGATCTGCGCGTCGCCGACGCCGAGCAGCTGCCGTTTGCCGACGCGACATTCGATTTCGTCTTCGCGCACGGCGTCGTGCAGTACACGGCACATCCGCGGCGCCTGGTCGACGAGGTCCGACGGGTGTTGAAGCCCGGCGGCGACGCGGTGTTCCAGGTCTACAACCGCGTTTCGTGGCTGAACGCGCTGTCCACGTTGATGAAGGTCGGCCTCGAGCACGAGGATGCGCCGGTGCTGCTGAAGTTCAGCCCGGGCGAATTTCGCGCACTGCTGAACGGATTCCGCGAAGTGCGGATCGTGCCCGAGCGCTTTCCGGTGAAGTCGCGCCTGCACGGCGGCTGGAAGGGCGCCCTGTACAACGGCCTGTTCGTCGGCACCTTCAACGCGCTGCCGCGGCCGCTGGTCGCGCGCTTCGGGTGGCATCTGCTGGCGTTCTGCAAAAAATGAAAAGGGGTACAACCCCATTTTCGATATGCGCTTCATCAAAGCTCACGCGTACGGCAACGATTTCCTCTACGTGCGCGCCGATTCGGTGCATGACGTGCCGCTCGACGCCCTGGCGCGCGAGCTGTGCGACCGGCACACTGGCATCGGGGCCGACGGGTTGATCCTGTACGACCCAACGCCGCAGGGCGCCACGATGCGGCTCTTCAACGCCGACGGCAGCCCTTCGGAAGTGTCCGGCAACGGTGTCCGCGGCCTCGGCGCCTTGCTCCTGCGCGAGCCTCACGCGGACGCGGCTACGCTCACCATTCAGACGGATGCCGGACCGAAAGTGTTGACGCGAGTGGGTGAGTCGGCCGGACGCCCGGTGTTCCGCGCGTCGATGGGCCGGCCGACCGATCTCCGGCAGCTGGTCGTCTCGGCCGCGGGCGAGTCGCTGCAGCTGATCGTGTTGAACATGGGCAATCCCCAATGCGTCCTGCTCGGCCGGCTTCCCGATGACGACCGCTTTCAGCGCATCGGCGCCGCGCT
>Ga0207657_10008605_pt1 | contig 10334 bp, 9 predicted proteins | sample KBSC33metaG_FD_184316 | JGI IMG/M metagenome (GOLD analysis project Ga0207657, IMG submission 184316) | Corn rhizosphere microbial communities from Kellogg Biological Station, Michigan, USA - KBS C3-3 metaG (SPAdes) (version 2) | ecosystem: Host-associated > Plants > Roots > Rhizosphere > Soil ... | reverse complement strand
TGCACGACGGGCGCGACGACGCGCTTCCCGCGGGACCACGACGCGACCGCGGCGACGAGGCACATGGCGATCGCGAAGGCGAACGCCTCGTGCAGTCCGTGCCTGAACGGGCCGGCGATCAGGTGCGGGAAGAACCCTCGGCCGCTGATCGTCGCGGCGTTGTGCGCCGAGAGGTGGGAGAGCACATGCGGGCCGAGCAGCTCCTTCGCCGGGTTGTAGCCGAGGAACGCCGCGAAGAGAACGGAGACCGGCGGCAGGTGCGAAATGCGCGCTGCGGTCGCGGGTGAGACACCGCTCGCGGTCAGACCGGAGGCGAGCGTGTGCGGGAGTGTTGCCGCGAGGCCGACGATCATCAGCGTGAAGAAGATCCCGATCGAGAGCACCTGCGCGGAGTTCTGGAACGTCTGGTTCATGCCGCCGCCGGCGCCGCGGTGCTCGGCCGGGAGGCTGTTCATCACGCCGGCGCGGTTCGGCGACGCGAACGCGCCCATCGAGAGGCCCATCAACAGCAGAATCGCCGCAAAGAGCGGATAGGAGAAGTCGACGGGGAGCAGCAGGAGCAAGCCGAACGCCAGCGCGGAGCCGAGCATCCCGCCGGTCGCGAACCCGCGCGAGCCGTAACGGTCGGAGAGGATCCCCGACAGCGGCCCCGCGAGCAGGAAGCCGACGGTCAGGGGCAGCATGCGGATCCCCGCCCAGAGCGGCGTGTCGACGAAGTTCGTGCCGTGCTCGGGAAGCCAGATTCCCTGCAGCCAGATGATCAGCATGAACATCAGGCCGCCGCGCGCGATCGCGGAGAGAAAGCTCGAGAGGGCGCCGAACGTGAAGGCGCGAATGCGGAAGAGCTGCAGCCGGAACATCGGCGCTGCGGCGCGTGTCTCGACGACGAGGAAGCACGCGAGCAGCGCGACCCCGGCCGCGAGACAGGCGATGACGAAGGGCGACTGCCAACCCATCGCGTGCGTGCCGTACGGGCGGATGCCGTACGTGATCCCGATCATCACGAGCACGAGCCCGGCCGCGAACGTCAGGTTGCCGGCCCAGTCGATCGGTGCGCGGCTCCGGACTCCGATCTCGCGCAGGCTGCGATACGACCAGATGGTGCCGGCGAGCCCGAAGGGGACGGAGACGAGGAAGATGAGGCGCCAGGAGATCGGCGCGAGCACGCCGCCGAGCACGAGGCCGATGAACATGCCGCTGATCCCGACGACGTTGTTGATCCCGAGCGCGAGCCCGCGCTGATTGGCCGGGAACGCGTCGGTGAGGATCGCGACCGAGTTCGCAACGAGGAACGCGGCGCCGACGCCCTGCACGATGCGGAAGACGATCAACCAGTCGGCGCCGGCGCGTCCGTGCAGCCAGTCGATCGTCAGCAGCACAGACGCGACCGTGTAGATGATGAAGCCGAGGTTGTACATCCGCACGCGTCCGTACAGATCGCCGAGCCGGCCGAGGCTGACGACGAGCACGCTCGAGACGACGAGGAAGCCGAGGATCATCCAGAGCAGGTAGAAGCTGTTGCCGCTCTGCAGCGGGTCGAGGTGGATGCCGCGGAAGAGGTCCGGCATCGCGATCAGCACGATCGAGCCGTCGATCGTCGCGAGCAGGACGGCGAGCGTCGTGTTCGACAGCGCCACCCATTTGTACCGATCGGAATCGACAGGCAACCTGCACAGTTTACCTGCGTACAATTCAGCCGGTGGCACGTCCCGCGCAGATCGCCTCGGCCGCGAGTGAGCTCCGGCTCGTCCTCGGACAGCTCGTGCGGCGCCTGCGCCGCGAGTACACGTTTCCCGTCGCGCAGGCGACCGTCCTGAGCCGGCTCGACCGCGAGGGCCCGCAGACGACGAGCGCGCTCGCCGCCGCCGAGCGGGTGCGGCCGCAGTCGATGGCGCAGACGATCGCCGAGCTGGCCGCCGACGAGCTCGTGGCGCGGCATCCCGATCCGGCCGACGGCCGCCAGATCCTGATCGAGCTGACCGAGCAAGGCCGCGACCGGCTGCACGAGGAGCGGCGCCGCCGCGAAGGCTGGCTCGCCGAGGCGATCGCCGCCGAGCTCACCGCAGAAGAGCAACAGGTCCTGATCGCCGCGGTGCCGCTGTTGCGCCGCCTGTCCGAGTCCTAGGAGGAAGACGAATGCGCATCCGCTGGTACGGCCAATCCGCGTTCGTGCTCGAAGGCGAGCACACGGTCGCGATCGACCCGTTCGGCTCGTTCGCCGGCCGGCTCGCCTCGCGCGGGCTCGTCTTCGACTATCCGCCGGTCGCAGTCGACCGCGCAGACGTGCTACTGATCACGCACGAGCACGGAGACCACAACGCGGCAGAGGTCGTCGGCGGCAATCCGACCACCATCCGCTCGACGGCCGGAACGATCGAGTCGCCGATCGGCGACGTCGTCGCGATCGCGTCGGAGCACGACGACGCCGCAGGCACGAAGCGCGGGCCGAACACGATCTTCCGTTTCATGCTGGACGGCCTGCGCTTTGCGCATCTCGGCGACTTCGGCCAGCCGGCGCTACGACCGGAACAGCGTCAGGCGATCGGCGAGGTCGACGTGCTGCTGCTGCCGGTCGGCGGCGGCCCCACGATCGGCGGCGGCGAGGCCGCGGCGCTCGTGCGCGAGCTCGCGCCGCGGCTCGTGGTGCCGATGCACTACCGCACGGCCGCGCTGAGCTTCCTCGACCCACCGGACGCATTCCTCGACGCGCTCGGCGCGACGGTGACGCAGGTCCCGAGCAGCGAGGCGGCGATCGCCGAGCTGCTCGGAACGACGGACGCCCCCGTCGTGGCGCTGTTTGCGCCGCCGCTCGCGGCGCCGGCCCCGGCCTGACGGAGCTCGCCGCGGGCGCCGTCGGGCGCCCGCGGCATCGGCCTCTCTTCGCTTAGGGGTTCTCGGGGTTCGTCCCGCCGGCGCAGTTCCCGTGGCCCGCTTCGCCGGGGGTGCCCTGCGTGTGCGGGGTCTGCACGATGTTGTCGATCGGCCCCTGGTCGGGGTTCATGTCGTTCAGCCCGTTGTACGAGCAGATCGAATTCGAGTGCGCCGGCGCGCCCGTCCGGACGCCCGAGCCCGAGAACGCGACGCCCGGCGTGCCCGGGGCTCCGGTCACTTCGCCGGCGAATGCGACGCCGGCCGGGAGACTCACGAACAGTGCAGCGCAGATCGCGCTGACGAACTTGCTGCGCATCTTTACCTCCTACGGATAGAAGTACGGGTCGAGGACGCGCACCTTCGTGATCTGCTCGACAGGAAGGCCGTTCCGTGCCGCCGTCTTGCGAATTGCCTCCGGCGTCTCCGCGTCGTAGACGCAGAACGTCTTCCTGTGGTCCTCGCTGACATACGAGTGGATCCAGGTGACGCCGTCGTCGGCGTTCTTCGCGACGACCCCCTCGCAGAACTGAACGCCTTCCTCGCCGAGAGAGATCTCGACGCCCTCGGGGAAGATGCGTTCGACGACGTAACGCGGCATTTCGCCTCCTTCGTGCGATCGGTACGCGGCGTCGCCGACGCTACGGAGGACGCGGCCGGATGACATCGGCACACATGCCCATGTTGGGCGCCGGGGCTGCCGATTTTGGACTCGGCGCTTGGTGATTTCGGCACCCCCGATGCATGATTGGCTGCGATGGCCGTCGCGTTCAAGCCCGATCTGCTCGAGCGAGAGCGCGAGGTGGCGGTCCTCGAGCACGCGCTCGCCGACGTCGAGGAGCGCTCGGTGGGTCGAGTCGTCCTCGTCAGCGGCGAGGCCGGCGCCGGGAAGACGACGCTGCTTCGCGCCTTCTGCCGTGACCGCGAACGGGTCCTCTGGGGCGGATGCGAACCGCTGTTCACGCCGCGCCCGCTCGGGCCGCTCCTCGATATCGCCGAGATCCTCGGCAACGGGCTGCCCCCGGATCCCACCCCGCACGACGTCTTCGTCTACTTGACGCGCGCGCTCCGCGCGGAGCAGGCCGTGGTGGTCGTCGAAGACATTCATTGGGCGGACGACGCGACCCTCGACGTGCTCAAGCTGCTCGGCCGCCGGATCGACAGCGTGCCGGCGCTCGTCGCCGTCACATACCGCGACGACGAGCTCGACGCGCGCCACCCGCTCCGCTCGGTGATCGGCGACCTGCCGGTCCCGCCGGTCGCGCAGAGGCTTCGTCTCGCGTCGCTCTCGCGTGAGGCCGTCGGCGTGCTGGGCGGCGCCCATGGCCTAGACGGAGACGACCTGTGGCACAAGACGGGTGGCAACCCGTTCTTCGTCACCGAGGCGATCGCGGCCGGCGGAAACGTGCCGGCGACGGTGCGCGACGCAGTGCTCGCCCGCGCCGCGCGCCTCGGGACGGCAGCCCGCGCGATGCTGGATGCCGCCGCCGTCGTGCCGCAGCGCGCCGCGCCATGGTTGCTCGCTGCGATCGCGGGCGACTTCGGCGAGGCGGTCGACGAGTGCGTGAGCTCGGGAATCCTCGTCGTCTCGCCGCTCGGGGTCGCATTCCGACACGAGCTCGCACGTCTCGTGATCGAAGAGGCGATCTCGCCGGCGCGCCGCGCAATGCTCCATCGCCGCGCGCTCGTGGCACTCGCGGATCCTCCGTCGGGCACACGCGACTTCGCGCGCCTTGCGCATCACGCCGAAGCGGCAGGCGACGCCGACGCGGTGCGCCGATATGCGATCGCTGCTGCGCACCGTGCGGAGACGCTTCGTGCGCACAGAGAAGCGGCCGCGCAGTATGCGCGCGCTCTGCGTTTCGGGGACGACCTGCCTCCGGGGACGCGCGCCGATCTGCTCGCAGCGCAGGCTCTGGCCTGTTTCCCGGCCGACATGTACGACGAGGGGATCGCTGCGCTCGAGCGCGAGGTCGAGCTACGTCGCGACCTCGGCGATGCGCTCGCAGAAGGCGACGCCGAGCGGCGGCTGGCGCAATTCCTCTGGTGCCCAGGACGAGCCGACGAGTCGCGGCGCGCGGTGGAGCGTGCGATCGCTCTCCTCGAGCAGCTGCCGCCGACCCCCGAGCTCGGCTGGGCCTACGTCGAGGCCGCGTTCACCCACGCGTACGGGTCGCGGGTCGCGGAGGCGATCGACTGCCGGGAGCGCGCGATCGCGGTCGCAGAAGAGGTCGGCGTCCCGGCGATCGCCGTCGAAGCACGGATAAACGCCGCCGTGGCGACGAAGGATGTCGACGCAGTCCTCGCGCAGATCGAGACCGCGGCTGCGCTGGGCGATCCCGGCCTGATGTCGCACCTGTGGATGACGCTCGCGAACGTCGCGGTAGCGCGGCGCCGATTCGAGGTCGCGGAGGATGCGATCGAGCAAGGCCTGACTCTCGTGGCCGCGAACGCGTTGGAGCTCACGCGTCTGTACTTGCTCGCGTACCGCGCGATCGTCGAGCTCGTCGAAGGGCGCTGGGACGAGGCCGCCGACACGGCGTCGAAGGTCCTTCGCATCAGGCGGACGTCGACCACCCCGCGAATCCGCGCCCTCGTGACGCTCGCGCTCGTGCGCCTGCGACGCGGTGATCCCGATTCCGACTCGTTGCTGGACGAGGCATGGGCTCTCGCCGAGCCGACGGGCGAGGAGCAGCGGATGCAGCCCGTCATCGATGCACGCAACGAGCGCGACTGGCTCGAAGGCCGACGCGAAGCGGATGGGCTCTTCCCCGACCCGTACGGGCCGTACGAGACGGCTGTCGCCGCGGGCGACTACGCGGCGCTCGACGCGCTCGGCGCCGCTCCGGCGGCGGATGCGGTTCGCTGTGCCGCCGGTTTGCGGGGTCCACGTCCTGCGACGCGCGCGAATCCGGCCGGCCTGACGGGCCGGGAGGTCGAGGTGCTCGCCCTCGTCGCACAGGGCCTCTCGAACAAGCAGGTCGCGGCCGAGCTCGTCCTTTCGAAGCGAACGGTCGACCACCACGTCGCCGCGATCCTGCGGAAGCTGCGCGTGCGAACGCGCGGCGAAGCGGCAGCGCAGGCCGTGCGCGTCGGCGCGCTCGACGATCCGCTCCCGCGCGACTGAGGCCCCCGACGATCGAGTCGTAGGTCGCGGCTGCGGGAGTCGCGTTTGCGGGGGACGAGGTTGCGGGAATGGTCCGCCGGTCGTACCCCAACATGGAGGGATCCTTGATGAGAGGGATGGTCCTGGCCGGCCTCGGCGTGACGGTCGTCCTGGTCTTCGCGCTCGCCGCGGCAGCGGCGCCGCCGACGAAGACGAGCAACTTCGTCAACTACTCGCTCGCCGAGACGACCGGCACGACGTGCCCCGGCAACTCTGCGTGTTCGAACATCGCGTCCGAGCCTGCGATCCGTGCCGACGGCGCCGGCCGGTTCTTCGGCAGCTCGGAGAACGGCCTCGGGGGCGGCACCGTCGCCTTCCGTTCCACCGACAACGGGCTGCACTACACCACGCTGGTTTCGCCGAACAGCGTTTCGCAGACCAACGACACCGGCTTCGCGCCGGGCGGCGGCGACACTGACCTGGCCGTTGCCCCCGACACGAACGCATCCGGCTCGTACAACGTCTATGTCGCGAGCCTGTCGCTCGCGAACGTCGACGTGTCGACCTCGACCGACGCGGGGGCCACGTGGCGGCTGAGCCCGGTCACGACGCCGGAGACGGTCGATGACCGCGAATGGATCGCGGCGGATACGAACAACAAGGTCTGCATCAGCTACCACGACGCCCCACAGGGGATCACCGTCGGCTGCAGCACCGATGCCGGCCTGACATTCACCCAGTTCGCGAGCGCGATCGACGCGAGCCACGCGTTCCAGATCTCGGAGAACTCGATCGGCAACCTTGCAATCGACCCGGGCTCGCACGTGATCTACCAGACGTACTCGGCGATCACGACGGCGGCGGAGACGACGTGCGCGCCGCAGCTCGGCGTCGTCGCGGGCACCTGCAACTACCACGGCGTCTACATGGCCGTCTCGACCGACGGCGGCGCGACGTTCACCGACTACCCCGTCTACGTCAATCCGGATGCGACCGTCGGCTACGGGCATCAGTTCGTCAACGTGTCGGTCGACCGGGCCGGGAACGTCTACTCGGTCTACACCGACGACCATCACGTCTATTACTCGTTCTCGACCGACCACGGCAGGACGTGGACCGGCCCGTTCCTGATCACGACCACGAGCGGGACGCAGATCTTCCCGTGGTCGACTGCCGGCGATGCGGGCAAGCTCGACGTCGTCTACTACCAGACGCCGTACTACGACGGCGTCAACACGCCCGACAACTATCCGGCGTCGGCGGCGTGGACGGTGGGCTTCGCCCAGAACCTGAAAGCCCTGACGCCGGGCTCCGCCTGGTCGCGTCAGACCGCCTCGCCGACCAATCACTTCGGAGGGGTCTGCGAAAGCGGCGTCACGTGTACCGGCAACCGTGACCTGTTCGACGACTTCGGTGTCGCCGCGAGCCCGACCACCGGACTCGCCTCGATCATCTACAGCGACGACCAGTTCGACCCGAACGGGCCGAACACGTCCGGCTGCGACGCCGGTACGAACAACACTGGATCGTGCGATCACACCGCGGTCGCGACGCAGACCGCCGGCACGGGCATTTTCGGCAGCAAGAAGAAGTAGTCACGGCGGTGGGGGAGCGGTGCAGCCGGCCGCTCCCCTCCGCGGCGCCCGCTCAGCCCGAGCCGGGCGAGACGATTCCCGACTCGTACGCGTAGATGACGGCCTGAATGCGGTCGCGCAGGTCGAGCTTCTGGAGGATGCGGGCGACGTGCGTTTTTGCGGTCGCCTCGGTGACGACGAGCTGCTCGCAGATCTCGGCGTTGGAGCGGCCTCTGGCGAGAAGCTCGAGCACCTCGCGCTCTCGCGGGGTGAGTTGCGCGAGCGCGGCCGGCTGAGGCAGCGTCGGCGGCGGTTCGCGGCGGACGAACTCCTCGATGACTGCGCGGGTCACGGCGGGAGCGATCAGCGCGTCGCCTGCCGCCACGACGCGGATGGCGGCGAGGATCTCCTCGGGGGGCGCATCCTTGAGCATGAATCCCGAAGCGCCGGCCCTCAATGCCTCGTACACGTACCCGTCGAGGCCGAACGTGGTGAGGATCATGACCTTGGTCGCCGGCTGGGCGCGCACGATCCGGCGGGTCGCCTCGATGCCGTCGAGGACCGGCATGCGTATGTCCATCAGCACGAGGTCGGGACGCAGCCGGCGCGCTTCGGCGACGGCGTCTTCGCCGTCGCCGACCTCGCCGGCGACCGTGATCTCCGGGTCGGCCTCGACCATCCTGCGCAGGCCGAAGCGGATCAGGGCCTGATCGTCGCAGAGCAGGAGCGTCGTCATCGAACCGGGAGGACGGCGTGGACCACGAATCCGCGCTCTGCACGCCGTCCGGCATCGAGACGCCCGCCGTACAGCGCGACGCGTTCGCGCATCCCGGCGAGGCCGTGCCCGCCGCCGTCGGCGCGCGCGGGCCCGCCTGCGCCGTCATCGGCGACCTCGATCTCGAGCTCCTCCGGGGAGTAGCTGATTCGGACCGTGGCATGGGCGTCACCGGCGTGCTTCAGCGCGTTCGTCAATGCCTCCTGCACGATTCGATAGGCGGAGAGCTCGATGCCGAGCGGCAGCTTGTTCTGTTCACCCTCGACCTGGAGCTCGACCGGTAGTCCCGCCTCGCGCACCTGCGAGAGCAGCCGCGGCAAGTCACCGAGGGAAGGCTGAGGCGCGAGCGCTTCGCCTTCGCCGCCGCGCAGCATCCCGACGAGCCTGCGCATCTCGGTCAATGCGCCGCGCCCGGTGCGCTCGATCGTCTGCAGCACCTCGGTGGTCGAGCCTGTCGCGCCGTTGAGCGCGAGGCGTTCCGCTCCCGCCTGGACGACGATCAACGACACATCGTGAGCGATCGCATCGTGCAACTCGCGCGCGATCCGCGCCCGCTCCTCGACCACCGCCTCCCGTGCCGCGAGGTCGCGCTCGCGCTCTGCAAAGAGAAGCCGCCGGTCGCGGTCGCCGAGCACGAAGCGGATGAGGAACATCACGGCGACGGCGCCGATCGTGAAGGCGAAGCCGCTCCCCGGATGAAGGTCGATCAGGTCGTGCCACAGGTCGCTCACGACGACGAACACGAGGCCGGCCTTGAAGGCGCGATCGGATGTCCAGACGCTGAGCGCGTAGAGCGCGCAGAACCAGCCGATCGTCAGGAAGCCGGCCGGCAACGAGAATCCGACTGCAACGGCTGCTGCGAGCATGCCCTGCACGCCGAACCCGACCGCCTTCGGCCATCGACGCCGGACAGCGACGGAACCGGTCACGAGCCCGGTGAGAAGCGCCGCGACGAGACGGTGCGCGGTCGTGCCGGGGGCAAGCCAGACCTGAAGCTCTCCGCCGACCGTGAGCACGCAGGCGGTGAGCAGATCGACCGTCGGGGCCTCGAGGCGGATGCGCATGGAACTGCAAGGTAGACCGGCTTCCGGCTGCTGTCGTCAGCCTCCCGGGCGATCCGCTCGAGCGGGAAGATCGGTCGCGCGGAGGACACCCAGATCGCGCCGCCGAGCGACGACACTCGCTCGATCGCCGCCTAGCGTCGCAGCAATCTGCAAACGCGCCAAGGAGGCGACAATGAATCGGCTTCTCAGGTTGGTCCCGCTCGCGGGTGCCGCGTATCTCGTGCTCGAGGTCGCGGGCAACGGCTCGATCGGAAGCTTCCCGGACTCGAACACGTCGATCGGGAAACTGATCCCGTTCTACGCAAGTCATCACGCCGGCATCGCCAGGGGCGGGCTGCTGCTCCACTACGGGGCGCTCGCGCTCGCGCTGTTTCTCGCGGCCGTCTGGTCCCGCGCCCGCACCTCGGGCGCCCATCCGCTCATCTCGGGCGCCCTGCTCGTCGGCGCCGGCGCGACCGTTGCGGCGGCATTCGCCGAGGCGGGCGTCTACTCGACCCTCGGCTTCATCGGTGGAAACGAGCGCGTGATCACGCCGGCGGCGCTTCAGGCTTGGCACGTCAACGGCGCAGGCGGTGGCGCGACCACCGGCGACGGCGGGCTGATGATCGTGCTGCTCGCGATCTCGGCCGCGGCAATTGCAGGCCGTGTGCTGCCGGCTTGGCTCGGCTGGAGCGCCCTGCCCCTCGGCCTCCTGCAGCTGACGCCGCTCGGCTTCTTTGCGGGGCTCGTTTTCTGGCTGTGGGCCGCTGTCGCCGGCGTCTACATGGTTTTCCGCCCGCTGGACGAGGTGTCAGCAACGAGAGATCCATCGCCGGCGTTCGCGCGGTGAGCGACTCGCGCCTGCGGAGAGGGTCGACGAACTCGGCCCTCTCCACCTCGCCCGGTCGAGCTGTCGTTCAACCTCGGATCGCGCGAATCAGATCGCGCATGCCGCTGGCGATCGGCCC
>Ga0207657_10008601_pt1 | contig 10337 bp, 7 predicted proteins | sample KBSC33metaG_FD_184316 | JGI IMG/M metagenome (GOLD analysis project Ga0207657, IMG submission 184316) | Corn rhizosphere microbial communities from Kellogg Biological Station, Michigan, USA - KBS C3-3 metaG (SPAdes) (version 2) | ecosystem: Host-associated > Plants > Roots > Rhizosphere > Soil ... | reverse complement strand
CTGTTATCCTCGGCGAGATTCTGCGTGATCACCGGCCCAAGAATCGGATCGAAGCTGGTTTTCAGTTTCTGCGGCAGCGACGCGACCTGTTGCGCGACATAATAGATGCCGACGATCGCGGGCGAGAAGAACAGGCCGAGCATCGCGATGTCCAGCCGACGCGAACCCCATTCGATCGCGTCCGCACCCGCCAGCGGCAGGTTATGAATCGCGACGCGTGACAATTGGATCGGCTCAGGCCGCCATCCGCGCGGGCGGCCATAGGTCTTGAACAAGGGATAGAGCGAGGCCGCAAGCGCGGCGACGGCCGATATGGCATAGGAGATGATCAGGCCGTCGCGCAGCGAATACCAGGAGAGCGCGAAGGCAGCGATGCTGATCGCCCACGGCTCGATCAGCGAGCGCGCCTTGACCGTGGCCCCGATATCGCCGCGATAGGCCAAGGCTGCGAGTGCGATGTCGGATCCTACCCAGCCGAAGACGGTGAGCGGCAGCAGATAATCGCGCTGATTGATCTCGCTGTTGGGGAACATCAATTCCGGCACCAGCATCAGGACCGCCGCCGCGATCAGCGAGCCGAGCCAGCCTACCAGCAACCCGTCCCAGACCACACAGGCATGGTCGCGCTTGGTGGTGGAAAGCTGCTGCGCCAGCCCGCGCTTCAGCCCCATCGTCGCCAGCTGCCCGGCAAATTCGACGATGATCGTCGCATAAGCGAAGCGGCCGAGCGCGTCCGCCCCATACCAGCGCCCCGCGATGAACAGGAAAGGCAGCCGCGCCGCCAGCCTGAGCAGGAAGCCGAAGAAATTGGTGCGCCCGCCTTTGGCGAGCGCGGCGATATCGCCCGGCCCGGTCGCCTGGAGCGTCGCGGTCTTAGTAGGCGAACGTGTATGCATCGATCGCCAATCCGCGAATGGTGATAGTCGATGGAGGAGGATCGAGAACCACCGCGTCCGTCTTTATTTTTAGCTCTATTGCCTGGTCCTCATCGTCTTTCTCGGTGGATCGACGGAAGATAAGCGCGAGGCAATAGGCCTGCGGCTGGTCCTCGCACCGGTCGATCTGCACGCTCGCCAGACTGGAAGGGATCAGTCGCGCGATCACTCCCTTCGCGTTTAAGCAAAGACTGTCATGATCGATTACCCGATCCGGCGTGCAGGCCGCCTCTCCCGTAAATCCTTGCGCATTCTCGAGCGCGCGGGCGGCGAAGTTCGCATGAACCGCGCCGAGCTGGCCAGAGTGCGCGAGAGACCCAGAAAAATAACCCGGCCCAGTACGACTCCCCAATATCGGCACAGTCGAAGCGCAAAGCTTCTCCAACTTTCGGCCATAAGCTTGGTCCCAACCGCCCGGAGCGACACCGGCCAAACCGACTATGCGATAGGATTTCCACGTCGAAACATGATCGACGGCCATCGGGGCCGCGTTGGACGTCCTTTCCGAACCCGCCGGTTCGAAACTTATGTAGATTTCGTCGGCCTCACAAAGCCCGGGAAAACCCGCAGATCGCGGCGCAGAAGCAAAACGGAGCCAGGTCAAGCCATGCTCGGGAAAAAGCCCCCTCTCCTCTGGCAATTCCACTTCCCGCATCTTGACGCCCGACATGCCCAAGACACGGACAGCGAGCGCACTAGTCGGCATCCTTTTGGCTTGAGCAAGGCTCAGCGGCTGGACCGCCGACACCACGGCCAGCAAGGCCAGCGTAAGACTCAATGCGCGTCGCCCCAGCTCCGGCCGGCGCCCATCTCGATGCCGAGCGGGACCGAAAGCTTCACATGGGGTTCGGCAGCCTGCGCCATCACGCGTTCGATCACCGGCCTGGCGGCACCGACATCGCCCTCCGGCAGTTCGAACACCAATTCGTCATGGACCTGGAGCAGCATGCGCACATGGCCCAAACCCGCCGCCTCCAGCGCCGGATCCATGCGTGCCATCGCGCGCTTGATGATGTCCGCGCAGGTGCCCTGGATCGGTGCATTGATCGCCTGGCGCTCGGCCGACTGGCGCTCGCCGACGGTCTTGCCCTTGATGCCCGGCAAGTGCGTCTTGCGGCCGAACAAGGTGGTGACGAAGCCCTTTTCGCGCAGCTGGTTGATCGTCTCCGCCATATAATTTTTCACGCCGGGGAAGCGATCGAAATAGCGATCGATGATCGCCTGCGCCTCGCCGCGATCGACGCCGAGCCGGCCGGCCAGCCCCCACGACGAAATGCCATAGAGGATCGCGAAGTTGATCGTCTTGGCCTTGGCACGCGTGTCACGGTCGACCACCCCGAACAGCTCTTCCGCCGTCAGATTGTGAATATCGTCGCCGCGCGCGAATGCTTCGCGCAGCTGCGGCACGTCCGCCATATGCGCCGCGAGCCGAAGCTCGATCTGCGAATAGTCCGCCGACAGAAGCACGTGGCCCGGCGGCGCGACGAAGGCGTGGCGGATGCGGCGGCCATGTTCGCTGCGGATCGGGATATTCTGGAGATTGGGATCGGTCGATGACAGTCGTCCGGTCTGCGCGACTGCCAGGCTGAAGCAGGTATGGACGCGGTCGGTGGCCGGATTGATCTGCTGCTGCAGCGCGTCGGTATAAGTCGATTTAAGCTTGGTCAGCTGGCGCCAGTCGAGCACCAGCCTTGCTACCTCGATACCCTCCGCTGCGAGCCGTTCGAGCTCGGTGACGTCGGTCGAATAGACCCCGCTCTTGCCCTTGCGTCCGCCCGCCAGCCCCAGCCGATCGAACAGGACCTCGCCCAATTGCTTGGGGCTGCCGATCGCGAACGGTCCGCCGGCGGCGCGGTGGACCTCCGCTTCCAGCCGGATGATCTCCTCGCCGAATTCGGTCGAGAGGCGATGCAGCTCGCCGCGATCGACCAGGATGCCGGCGCGTTCCATCTCCGCCAATACCGGCACCAGAGGCCTGTCGACCAGCTCGTAGACGCGATTGGCCGCCTCCGGCACCAACCGCGGCTTCAATCGCTGCCACAGGCGCAAGGTTACGTCGGCATCCTCGGCCGCATATTCGGTCGCGCGGTCGATCGGCACCATATCGAACTTGATCTGGTTCTTGCCCGTCCCGCACACGTCCTTGAACTCGATGCACGCATGATCGAGATGGCGCCGGGCAAGTTCGTCCATGCCGTGCCCGCCAAGACCCGCATCAAGGTCGTAGGAAAGCAGCATCGTATCGTCATACGGCGTCACGTCGATCCCGCTGCGGCGGAACATGATCAGGTCATATTTGAGGTTCTGGCCGATCTTGAGCACCGCCGGATCCTCCAGCAGCGGCTTCAATTTCGCGAGCACCAGGGGATGCGGCAATTGCTCGGGCCGCTCGGTCCACAGATCCTCGCCGCCACGCCCATGCCCGACCGGGATGTAACAGGCCTTGCCCGGCGCGGTGGCCAGGCTGATCCCGACCAGATTGGCGCGGATGCAGTCGACATCGTCGGTCTCGGTATCGACCGCGACCACGCCCGCCGCAAAAGCCTCGGCGATCCAGCGATCGAGATCCGCCTCGGTGATGACCGTCTCATAATCCTTGGGATTGAACGGGATCGCATCCTCGACTCGCGCGGGCAGCGCCGCGCTCGCCTCCTCGCCGCCAAGCTTGAGCAGCAGCGAGCGGAAGCCGTGGTGCATCAGGAAATCCTGGAGCGGCTCCTTGGGAATGCCCTTGAGCGCCAGTTCGTCGAGCGGCTGCGGCAGCGGGCGGTCGCACACCAGCCGCACAAGTTCGCGGCTCAATCGCGCGGCATCGGCATGCTCGATCAGATTCTGGCTGAGCTTGGGCTTCTTGATGCTGGGCGCGGCGGCGAGCACGCCTTCCAGATCGCCATAGGTCTGGATCAGTTCGCTCGCGGTCTTCGGGCCGACGCCGGGGACGCCGGGGACATTATCGACCGAATCCCCCATCAGCGCGAGCACATCGCCCAATTGCCCCGGTTCGACCCCGAATTTCTCCAACACATGTTCAGGCCCGAGCCGGCGATTGTTCATCGTATCGAGCAGGTCCAGGCCCGGCTCGATCAGCTGCATCAGATCCTTGTCGGTCGAGACGATCGTGACCTTCCAGCCCTCGGCCAAAGCTGCCTTGGCGTAGCAGGCGATGATATCGTCCGCCTCGAGGCCTTCCTCCTCGATGCACGGCAGCGAGAAAGCGCGCGTCGCGTCGCGGATCATCGGGAATTGCGGGACAAGGTCTTCCGGCGGCGGAGGACGATGCGCCTTGTACTTATCGTACATGTCGTTGCGGAACGTCTTGGACGACGCATCGAAGATCACCGCCATATGGGTCGGCCCTTCGGCGGCGTTGAGCTCCTCCACCAATTTCCACATCATGGTGGTGAAGCCGTAGACGGCGCCCGCGGGCTGGCCATGCTTGTTGGTGAGCGGCGGAAGGCGATGATATGCCCGGAAAATATAGCCCGAGCCATCGACCAGATAGAGATGATTGGAAGACATTAAGCGAGGTCTTAGCAGTAGCCTGAGCCGACTCCTAGGTGTCCTAAACGCATAGAGCGGCCCCTTCCGCCTCAGCCCCCACGCCCATGCCGGATTTCCTTTCCTGTCCGACACGGATCGGCCAGAAGGCATCGTTACGATGCCGAACATCAGGAAGGATGGAACCATGCGGTCTTCGAGCTTCGCCCCCCTTGCCATTTCGATCCTGCTCGCCGCGCCCGCCGCTGCCGCGCCCAGCCCGGCGATAAAGGCCGCTGTCGCCAACCCGGCGCGACTGGATACGGAAAGGCCGCGCGATCGCTATCGCCACCCGGCCGAAACACTCAGCTTCTTCGGTGTGGCGCCCAACCAGACCGTCATCGAATTTAGCCCGGGCGGTGGCTGGTACACACGTATCCTGATGCCTCTGCTCGCCAAGTCGGGCCATTATGTCGCGGTGGTTTCCACCAGCCCGAAGGCGCAAGACAGCGCACACAAGCTGATCGCGGGGATTCCCGGTGCAGACCGGGCCAGTGTCTCCGGCTTCGATCCGGCGACAGCGACGATGGCCAAGCCGGGCAGCGCCGACGTCGTCCTCACCTTCCGCAACGTCCACAATCTGTTCATGCCCGAGGATGGCGGTGCCAAGGACGGCAGCGTGGCGCGTGCCTTCTTCCGCGCCGCTTTCAACGCGCTGAAGCCGGGCGGGACGCTTGGCGTCGTCGACCATCGCCTCCCCGAGAAAGCCGACAATGTGCGCGAGCAGACGAGCGGCTACGTCAAACGCTCGACCGTGGTCGCGCTTGCGACGGCCGCAGGCTTCAAGCTTGCCGGCGAAAGCGAGATCAACGCCAATCCCAAGGATAGCGCCGACTGGCCGAACGGCGTCTGGACGCTGCCGCCGACATTGTCGCAAAAGGATCAGGACCGCGCCAAATATCTCGCGATCGGCGAAAGCGACCGCATGACGCTCAAGTTCGTCAAGCCGCGCTAGGCTACACAACAATCCTCCCCTGCAAGGGGAGGATTTTCAAGGCACTAAAATCGTATCCACCGCCCGCGCCTTGGTTTCGGGATAATCGAGCGTGTAGTGGAGTCCCCGGCTCTCTTTCCGCTTGAGCGCCGACTGCACGATCAGGGTCGCCACCACCACCAGGTTGCGAAGCTCGATCAGATCGGGCGTGATGCGGTAATTGCCGTAATAATCCTCGACCTCCTGCGCGAGCAGGCTGGTGCGGTGCAGCGCGCGCTCCAGCCTTTTGGTGGTGCGCACGATGCCGACATAGTCCCACATGAAGCGCCGTATCTCGCGCCAATTATGCTGGACGACGATGTCCTCGTCGGAATCGCGCACGCGGCTTTCATCCCACGGCCGGATCGCGTCCGGCTCGGGCAGGTCCGCCCAGTGCGCGAGGATATGCTTCGCCGCCGCTTCGCCAAACACGAAGCATTCGAGCAGTGAATTGGAGGCAAGGCGGTTGGCGCCGTGCAGCCCCGACTGCGTCACCTCGCCTGCCGCATAGAGGCCGGGAAGATCGGTCCGCCCGTCGCGATCGATCATCACCCCGCCGCATGTATAATGCATCGCCGGCACCACCGGGATCGGTTCCCTCGTGATGTCGATGCCCAGACCGAGCAGCTTGGTGCGGATCGTCGGGAAATGCTGCTCGATGAACTCGGCCGGCTTGTGGCTGATATCGAGGTGGACATAATCGAGGCCAAGCCGCTTGATCTCATGATCGATCGCGCGCGCCACCACGTCGCGCGGCGCCAGTTCGCCGCGTGGATCGAAATCGGGCATGAAGCGGTGGCCGTTGGTCGGCAGCTTGAGGATGCCGCCCTCGCCGCGCATCGCCTCGGTTATCAGGAAATTCTTGACCTCCAGATTGTAGAGGCAGGTCGGGTGGAACTGGTTGAATTCCATGTTCGACACGCGGCAGCCGGCACGCCACGCCATCGCGATACCGTCGCCCGACGCGCCGCGCGGCGCGGTCGAATATTGATAGACGCGGCCAGCCCCGCCCGTCGCCAAAATCGTCGCACGCGCCGTGAACAAAGCCACATGTCCGGTCGCGCGGTGCAAGGCATAGACCCCACGCACGCGCCCATCGCCCGAATAGCGCATCGCGTGGCGCCCGGTGACGAGGTCGATCGCGACCATATCCGTGATCAGGCTGATATTGGGGTGGTCGTGCGCGGCTTTCTCCAGCGCGCGCTGCACCGCCGATCCGGTCGCGTCGTCGACATGGACGATCCGGCGATGACTGTGCCCGCCCTCGCGCGTCAGATGCCAGCGGTCATGCCCCTCCCCCTCGGTCGGGTTGAACGGCACGCCAAGTTCCGCCAGCCGCTCGATCGCGGCGGGCGCATGCTCGACCACGAACTCGACGGTCTTGCGGTCGTTGAGCCCAGCCCCCGCGATCATCGTGTCTTCGATATGGCTCTCGAACGTGTCGCCCGGCTCCAGCACCGCCGCGATTCCGCCCTGCGCATGCGCGGTGGAACCTTCGGACAGGCCCGCCTTGGCGAGCACACCGACCTTCAGATGATCCGCGAGATTGAGCGCGGCGGTCAAGCCCGCCGCACCCGAGCCAATGATCAGAACATCGTAATTGTGCTGTGCCATCAGCCGTCACTCCGACGGATTACAATTGTGCATCACGCCGGCGCCCGCGTCAGGTTGAGGAACACGTCCTCCAGATCGGCCTCGTGGGTCGAGACGTCGACGATCCCCAGCCCCGCCGACTGGACCGCCGCCAGCACCTCGCCCGCATTCACCTTGTCCTTCGAATAAGTGATCACGAAGGACCGCTCATTCTTGAGCTCGATCTTTTCGAAGCAGGCCGCCGCCGGTGCAGCGGCAAGGTCGCGGTCGACCGTCACCGTCACCGCTTTCTCCTGCGCCATCGCGAGCAATTCGCGCGTCGGGCGGTTGGCGATCACCTGGCCGTGGTTGATGATCGCGATCCGATCGCACAGCTCTTCGGCTTCCTGCAGATAGTGCGTGGTCAGCACTACGGTCACGCCGTCGGCATTCAACTTGCGCACATATTCCCACAGCTGCTGGCGCAATTCGACATCCACGCCCGCGGTCGGCTCGTCGAGCACCAGCACCGGCGGATTATGGACCAGCGCCTTGGCGACCAGCAGGCGTCTTTTCATGCCCCCGGAGAGCGAGCGGGCATAGGCATTGGCCTTGTCGTCGAGATAGACCGCGCGCAACAGCTCCATCGATCGCCGCTGGCTTTTCGGCACGCCGTACAGGCCGGCATAGAGCTCCAGCATCTCGAACGGCGTGAAGAAGGGATCGAACACGATCTCCTGCGGCACGATCCCGATCGAGGCCTTCGCGTTGCGCGGATGCTCGTCAATGTCGAAGCCCCAGATCGACGCCTTGCCCGAGCTTTTGGTCACCAGCCCGGCGAGGATGTTGATCGTGGTCGATTTGCCCGCGCCGTTGGGCCCGAGCAGCCCGAATATCTGCCCCCGGGGCACATCCAGCGTGACGTCGGTCAACGCTTGCTTGCCACCCTTATACGTCTTGCTGAGGCCCTGAAGGCTGATCGCCGCATCGCTCATGCGCGAGCGCATAGAGCGGGAATTGCGTTGGGGAAAGCATTACGCGCCAGTTGCTTCACGCCCGTCCACGGCAATGCGATTCAGCCCGGATCGGTCATTGCGAGCCGCGAGGCGGCGCGGCAATCCAGGTCGGGAATGCGGCATCTGATAACAGCTCGACCTTAACCCAGGGCGAGCCAACAAGGCTGCTGATCGCGTAATCAGAAAAGGCACCATAGGTTATCATGCCTCTGAGAATATTCCGAAATTCGTGGCAGAAAAGCAGAGATATAGCTGGCGCAGTGATCGAGGGAGCCCCGCCTCACATTGCGCACATCTGCGGATTTATTTCGTGAGTTGAAAATGATAATCTTCCGTCGGCTGGAAGCGACAGGGGGATTTCATGGCGACTATTGCAGAGACGAGCGTCGACACAGGCACGCCGCCGATTTCCGGCAGGCCGCTGAGCCGCGCGATCGATCGCTGGATCTTCGTGTACATGGCGGCGAGCTTCGTTGTCCTCACGCTCGTCGGCTTCATACCTGACTCGGTCATGAAGATCGCAGCAGTCAAATCGGGCGCGAGGGCGCCGTTTCCGCTGGTTTTGCACTTCCACGCCATCCTCATGGGCTCGTTCCTGCTGCTGTTGCTCGCGCAAACCACGCTCGCGGCGACGGGAAAGCTGGATATGCATCGATCGCTGGGCCGGCTGGCGATGATCATCGTTCCCGCGCTGGTGCTGGTCGGGTTCATCCTGGTTCCGACGATCTACCATGCCGCATGGTACGCGGCCCAGTCCGCACCCCCATCCGCGCGGGCGGCGCTGCAGCAGATCGTGCGGGGCCGCGACAATATCATGCTGTTTCAGCTGCGGATCGGGATCCTGTTCCCGCTGTTCATTTTCCTCGGCCTCAAGGCGCGTGGCAAGGACGGGGCGTTCCACAAACGCATGATGATTCTGGCCGTGGCGACGACGCTGCCGGCGTCGATCGACCGCATCGAGTGGCTGCCCACCACCTTGCCCGCCAGTCCGCTTGCGCCGGATCTCTACATATTGCTCATCCTTTCGCCCCTGCTGATCTGGGACCTGGCCCGCACCCACAAGGTTCACCGAGCCTACCTCGTCGCGTTTGGAGCCTATCTCGCCCTTTCGGCCGGGATGTACGGCGTGTGGGATACGAGCTGGTGGCATGCCACTGCGCCGCGGCTGATGGGGGTTTAGGCAGCGGCGCCGGGGGGGAATTTCCGATGCCTTATCCAAAGGCACATTATTTCGTTTTCATCGTATTGGCGGTCATCGCCGGCGGCTTCTGGCCCAGCTACTTCACGGTCTGGGGCGCCGTGCCCTGGCAATTCCATGCCCATGGCATCGCGGCCGGCATCTGGGTGTGCATGGTAGCGGCGCAAAGCTGGACCGCGCACCACAAAGGAAGCTTGTCGCTGCACCGGACGATCGGAAAGACGAGCCTGTTCCTCTTCCCGTTCCTGATCGCAGGCCTGTGCGCGATCATCGATCGCACCGGCAAAGGCTATGTCGCGCACGACGATCCGGTGCGGATCATGTTCGGCGGTTCTTTCCTGATCGGCCTGGCCGTGGCGGTGGCCGCTTATGTCACGGTCTATTACCGCGCGCTCAAATATCGGCGGCAGGTGTGGATCCATTCCGGCTATCTGCTTACGACGCCACTGATCCTGTTCGAATCCCCCTTCTCGCGGCTGCTCAACATGTTTGCGCCGCCCTTCATGATTCAAGGCCCGGGCGATTTCGGGCGGGTTCTTTCGTCGATCGAATGGTCGATGGCGCTGGAGCTCGCCTTCATCGCGGCAATCTGGTGGCGATATCGCAGCAAGGCGACCCCATTCCTGGTCGCCGGGTGCTTCATCGCGACGCAGATGCTGGTGATGGGCCTGCTCAACGACTGGCTGGTGCTGAAGGTGCTGCTGACCTTCATCGGCCACGCGCCCAGCGTCGCCGTTTGGGGAACCGGCTTGGCCATCGGGGCCTTGACCAGCTGGGCTGGATGGCAGGCCGGCAAGCGACCTGCCGTGCCGATCGGGGTGGCGGCACAGCCGGCCTGAGGCGAGGCCGAGGACCCTCACGGTGCGAGCGCTTAGAATCGGATCGCCGTCTGTGGAGGCGCCCGCTTCAACAGACGGAGTCAATCAGGATCCGGGGCCACGATTCATGCCCGCGATCGCGATGCGGGTAGGCCGGCGTCACTTTCCCCGGGTCAAAGGCAGTACGCGCTCCACCAACGTGACCAGCATCTTTCCGGGCTCCTCCTCATAGGTCATGTGGGCCGAATCCTCGAACCAGACGAGCTGTTTGGCGGGCGCCTTGACGCG
>Ga0207657_10008600_pt1 | contig 10337 bp, 11 predicted proteins | sample KBSC33metaG_FD_184316 | JGI IMG/M metagenome (GOLD analysis project Ga0207657, IMG submission 184316) | Corn rhizosphere microbial communities from Kellogg Biological Station, Michigan, USA - KBS C3-3 metaG (SPAdes) (version 2) | ecosystem: Host-associated > Plants > Roots > Rhizosphere > Soil ... | reverse complement strand
ACATTGTTGACGTTGCCGTAGGCGTTAATTTGCCATCCCGGCGGCGTATCAAGACGAAGATGCTACGAGCCTTCGGCTCGAGAGAAGGATATTGTCCTTTTTTGGGACCGGTTCCGTTCGGACGGTTCGAGGCCTATAGTTTGGCCATCAATTCAATTTTGAACTGAGTGAGATGAGGTTAAGGACATGACTCTTCCAATTAACGCCACCGCTCCCGATTTCGAGGCCGAAACCACCGAAGGCCACATCAGCTTTCACAAGTGGCTGGGCGATAGCTGGGGGCTGCTGTTTTCGCACCCGAAGGATTTCACGCCGGTCTGCACCACGGAACTGGGCGCCGTGGCGCGACTGAAGCCGGAGTTCGACAAGCGCGGCATCAAGCCGATCGGCCTCAGCGTCGACCCGATCGATCGGCATTCGCTCTGGGCGAAAGACATCGAGGAAACCCAGGGCCACGCCCCGAATTTCCCGATGATCGGCGACACCGATCTCAAGGTCTCGAAGCTCTATGAAATGTTGCCGGCCGACGCTTCCGGCGACGTCAGCACCCGCACCGCCAACGACAACGCGACGGTTCGTAACGTCTTCATCATCGGCCCGGACAAGAAGATCAAGCTGGTGCTGGTCTACCCGATGTCGACCGGCCGCAACTTCCAGGAAATCCTGCGCGTCATCGATTCATTGCAGCTCGGTGCCAAGCATCGCGTCTCGACTCCATCCGACTGGAAGCAGGGCGAAGACGTGATCCTCGGCGGCGCCATCACCGACGAGGAAGCCAAGAAGCTCTATCCGCAAGGCTGGAAAGCGCCGAAGCCGTATATCCGCATCGTGCCGCAGCCGAAGTAACGGCCCCCGGAAACGATCAAAGCGAAAAGGGACGCCTCGCGCGTCCCTTTTTGATTCCAGAGAAGCCTTGTTGCTAAGCTCTTCGCGCGAGCCAGTTGGTGATGACGAGCCCGAGTGTCGACGCGAGAACAGGGCGCCATAGAGCGGTGTCGACCGCCAGATCGCCCCGGGTGGCCCGCTGAGGATCTGACCGGCCGGTTTACATTGAACAGCAAGACATGATGATCGTTAGGACGAAATGAACCCAACGGCATCTTTCGCGTTAGCCTTCCTCGATGGTCATCACATCCCCCCGCCCATGCATCGTCTGGTTTCGCGACGATCTCCGCCTGTCCGATCACCCTGCGCTGCACTTTGCAGCCGCGCGTGGCGGGCCTGTCATCCCTGTCTATGTCTTCGACGAGGAGAGTCCCGCGCTGCGTCCACCGCAATGGCGCCCGCTCGGTGGGGCCGCGCGCTGGTGGCTGGCCCAATCGTTGAAATCGTTGCAAGCCGATCTCGCCGCACGCGGCTCGATGCTCATCTTGCGCAAGGGCTCGGCTGCCAAAATCATTGCCCAGATCGCGCAGGATGTTGGGGCCGACAGCGTGGCCTGGAACGATATCGCCATGGCGCCGCATCGGACCGTGGACACTACGGTCGTGCGCGCGCTTGATGACATCGGCATTCCCTCACGCATCTTCGGCGGCGATCTGCTGATCGATCCGAGCGCCGTTCGCAACAAGGAAGGGCGCGGCCTTCGTGTATTCACCCCATTCTGGAAGCGTGTGCGCGGCAACGGCGATCCGCCGAAGCCACACCCCGCGCCGAAGAAATTGAAATCCGTTCCGGGGCTACAAAGCGACGACCTCGCAAGTTGGCAACTTGAACCGCAACACCCCGATTGGGCTCACGGCCTGCGCGAAACGTGGACGCCGGGCGAAGCATCGGCGCGAACGCATCTGGCGGATTTTCTCGAAAACCGTGTGGCCGGTTATGCGACTAAACGCGACCGTCCCGATCACGAAGCAACGTCGCGGCTGTCCCCTCACCTGCGGTTTGGTGAAATCGGCCCACGGCAACTATGGCATGCAGCACGCTTTGCTGCGGCCGAACGTCCGGCTATCGCGACCGACGTTGAAAAATTCCTCAGCGAACTCGGCTGGCGCGAATTCTGCCGCCACCTGCTGTTCGATATTCCCGATCTCGCTAAACGCAATCTGCAATCGTCGTTCGATGCGTTTCCATGGCGTCACGACGACACAGTACTGCAAGCGTGGCAACGCGGCCAGACCGGTTATCCGATTGTCGATGCCGGCATGCGCGAGCTGTGGCACACCGGCGTGATGCATAATCGCGTGCGCATGGTGGCGGCGTCGTTTCTGGTCAAGCATCTGCTGCTCGATTGGCGCGACGGTGAGGCATGGTTCTGGGACACGCTGGTCGATGCCGACGCCGGCAGCAACCCGGCGAACTGGCAATGGGTCGCAGGGTCAGGCGCCGATGCCGCGCCCTATTTCCGTGTGTTCAATCCCATCCTCCAAGGCGAAAAATTCGATCCGGACGGCAGCTACGTCCGACGCTGGGTGCCGGAACTGGCGCAACTGCCGAACAACCTGATCCATCAGCCATGGACGGCGACGCCAATTGAACTCGCCAGCGCAGGCATCACGCTGGGCGAGAGCTACCCCAAACCCATCGTCGATCACAAGATTGGACGCGAGCGAGCATTGGCCGCTTACGCCAGCATTCGCACGAACCAGGACCGCGCAAGCTAGGTCCGTATCGCGGGTGCCCTGCTGCGGGTCACGACGACGACGGCCATCGCACAAATCGCAATTCCAAGCAGCGCTAGGGCGTCGAGCCGTTCGTCGAACAGCACGAAGGCCATCAAGGCCGTCACGGCCGGCACCAGATAGAACAGGCTTGCCACCTGCGTCGCACCCTGCCGGCGTATCAGCCAGTACAGCACGGTGATCGACCCGATCGACAGCACCACCGCGAGCCAGATCAGCGACAGCACAAATTCACTGGTCCAGTGGACGACGCGGGTTTCAAACAGCCACGACGCGAGCCCGAAGAGTATGGCGACGGTGATGTATTGCACCAGGTTGCCGGTGCGCCAGTCGATATCGCTGCAAAAGCGCTTCTGATAAAGCGCGCCGAGCGTGATGCTGACCAGCGCCACGCCGGACGCCAACCAACCCCAGCCGACGTCGCCGGTCATCGGTCGGCCGTGCAGGATCAAAACGACACCGCCAAGCCCGAGCAGCAGCCCAACCCATTGCAGCAGGGTCACGCGTTCGCCGAGCCAGCGGTTGGCGATGGTCGACGTCAGGATCGGTTGCAGTCCGGGAATCAACGCCGACAATCCGACCGGCACCGAATGCGCAATCGCGACAGCGGTGCCGCCGAGATAAAATCCGTGCACCAGGACCGCGGCGACCGCACTATGGACGATGCCGGCACGTGTCGGCCATCGCGGACGCCAGACCGCAACGATCACGGCCATCAGCACGACGACCAGCGCCATGCGGATGGCCAGATAGGTCAGCGGCTCCGCACCGGCCAGCACGTACTTGGTGCCGATGAAGCCGGTGCTCCACAGCACGACGAAAACCGACGGTGCGGCCCGCGACGCCAGATTTTCTAAATCACGATTCATTTGCCGCCCTGAGTGCCCGATCATATGTTATGCGGCAACAAGCGATTGCGCGGGTACGCTCGCGCAATAACACATAACGCCCGTCAAAACAGGAATTCATCATGGATGTTCGTGCTGCCGTCGCCATCGCCGCGGGAAAGCCGCTTGAAGTCACGACAGTGCAACTCGACGGACCGCGCGAGGGTGAAGTCCTGGTCGAGATCAAGGCCACCGGCGTCTGCCACACCGACGAATTCACCCTGTCGGGCGCCGACCCAGAAGGACTATTCCCGGCAATCCTCGGCCATGAGGGCGCGGGCGTAGTGGTCGATACCGGCCCCGGCGTCACCAGTGTGAAGAAGGGCGATCACGTCATTCCGCTCTACACGCCGGAATGCCGCCAGTGCCCCTCGTGCCTGTCGCGCAAGACCAATTTGTGCACGGCGATCCGCGCCACCCAGGGCCAAGGGCTGATGCCGGACGGCACGTCGCGCTTCTCCATGGGAGGGAAGCCGATCCATCACTACATGGGCACCTCTACATTCGCGAACTATACGGTGCTGCCGGAAATCGCCGTGGCGAAAATCCGCGAGGACGCGCCATTCGACAAGGTCTGCTACATCGGCTGCGGCGTTACCACCGGGATCGGCGCGGTAATCAATACCGCGAAGGTCGAGCAAGGCGCGAAGGCCATCGTGTTCGGATTAGGTGGTATCGGCCTCAATGTTCTGCAGGGACTTCGCCTCGCCGGCGCCGACATGATCATCGGCGTCGATCTCAACAACGATCGCAAGGCCTGGGGCGAGCGCTTCGGCATGACTCATTTCGTCAACCCGAAGGATGTCGGCAAGGATCTCGTCGCGCACCTCGTCAACATGACCAAGAGCGGCGCGGACCAGATCGGCGGCGCCGACTACACCTTCGATTGCACCGGCAACGTCACGGTGATGCGGCAGGCGCTTGAATCGTGCCATCGCGGTTGGGGTCAGTCGATCGTCATCGGCGTCGCACCGGCAGGCGCGGAGATCGCGACGCGGCCGTTCCAGCTCGTCACCGGCCGGGTCTGGAAGGGCACTGCATTCGGCGGCGCGCGCGGCCGCACCGACGTGCCGAAGATCGTCGACTGGTACATGCAGGGCAAGATCCAGATCGACCCGATGATTACCCACGTCATGCCGCTCAGCGACATCAACAAGGCATTCGATTTGATGAAGCGCGGCGAATCCATCCGCGGTGTGGTGACGTTCTAACGAGCGAGCATCACGCCGTTCAGTCGCGTCAGAAATCTTCCGGGCACGGGTCGACGATCTTCCACAGATCGGGCCCGTTCTTGATTTTCTTCATCTCGGTGGTCAACCCGCCGTTGCGGCGGATCCAGTCCTTCACCGTGCTCGGATAATACGACATCAGGTCCGACGTGCCCTCGAGGCTGGTGACCTTGATGCCGAAAGTGAACGCTTTGTCGTAGTAGGCTTGGTGAAATCCGAGGCTGGCACGCGGCGTCACGCAAATCTTATTCATCGGCACGATGCCGAACACCAGCGTGCACGCCGAGTTGCAGATGCCATCGATGATGACGCGTTCATGACGATCGCGGATGCGCTCGTACTTCGCCTTGTATTCCGAGACGTAGCCGCCATGGTCGCGCGTGATGCGGAGATCCGCGCGAGCGGGAGTCACGGCCAGCACCACAAACAGCGAGAGAAGAAATCGGATCATGCGCATGAATCGGATCGGAACCAAACCGGGTTAGTCGGAGCGTTTGGGCTGCAGGCAGCCACCGCAACTGGCGATAGGATTCTGGCGTTACTGTGTTTGTAATTCGTTAAGCATCGGAACCTCAACGCGAATTACCGCATTATACCACTGCAAAGGCTCGAAAATACCGAGAATCTCAGGTTTTGCAGCAAGCAAACGATCTGTCGGGAAAGCGGCGGTGACATAGTCCGGGCCGCAGCGCGGGTGGCCGGCCCATACGCTGTGGCGCTGCCTCGCTTACGGTGGGGCCAAGCGCAAATTAATCAATGTTCATCTGCATTAAATCGACATCGCATCGGCTGAATCCGGAAACCTAATCGCCGTCTCCGCGTTCAAATCCCATAATCAGGAGGACGGAAATGAAACTCAGATCAGCATTGGTTGGATTGATGGCCGTCGGCGGCGTGGCGTTGAGCGCCGGAACAGCGTCTGCTGCAATGCCCAACGGGCTGCCGACATCCAATCAGGTTTCCAACGTCGATCAGGTTCGTTGGGTCTGTAACCCGTACGGCCGTTGCTGGTGGCGGCCCAACTATTACCGCAGCTACGGCTATTACGGCGGCCCTCGCCGCTTCTATGGCGGGCCGCGCTTCCACGGCGGCTGGCATGGGCGGCATCATGGATGGCGCCACCGCTGGTGAGGGCATCGACCCCGGCGCGTCGCGTCGAGAAAGAGGGCCGTCGGCCCTCTTTTTCGTGTGTCCGGAACGATGATTGCTGCCAGCCCCCGGTAGCCCTCGCCGCACAACTCTGATAATCGGGTGCGGTTGCCTGCGCGCTCGTAGCTCAGCTGGATAGAGCATCGGATTTCGATTCCGAGGGTCGGGAGTTCGAATCTCTCCGAGCGCGCCAGTTTCGGCATTCTTTCACGTCGGGTCAGCGTCGGGCGTGAGGCGCGAGCTTCGGTTGTTATTCAGTTGAATCGGACTTTAGAAAATCTTCGCAGGCTTGCGAGCCAATGGAAGAACGTCGCAGAACTCAGCGTCAGCGTGTCCTCAAAGCCGGAACGATTTCGTTCGGCGGCGCATCGATCGACTGCACCATCCGCAACCTGACCTCACTGGGCGCCTCGTTGAATGTCGCGAGCCCCGTCGGCATCCCGGACAAATTCGTGCTTATCGTCAGGTCAGACGATACGACTCGTCAGTGCATCGTGGTCTGGCGGAAGGAGAAGCAGATCGGCGTCGCATTTTGTTGAACGGTGTGGACGCCGTCACCGCTCGCCGCCGGCCACCGGCCTGAATACCACCGGCTGCTGACGCGAGCGCTTGCGCGCCACGACCAGGGCTTCCGCAAAATCATCGGCATCAAACCAGTCGAGCGCTTGCATCGGCGACACCAGATCGTCATCCCACAACCGCGACGCATCGATGTCGAATTGACCATCGAGCTTCTTGTTGATTGCCTGGATGCCGAACCCGGTGACCGCCCATTGCCGCCCGAGCCAGAAAATATCGCGATGCAACGTCATTTCCGCAGCTACTCATGATTCGCCTGCAAGGATAAGCGAATCCACGATTGCTGCGTATCTCACTGTCCTCCTCTCGACAGATAAATGAAAAAAGCGGCCCGTTGGACCGCCCTTTTCAACACCTAAGCGCGTGCGGCCTAAGTGCAGGGGTGACGCTGACCGTCATAGCCGAGGTAAGTTCCCGACGCTGGATCGAACGAACGGTATCGTTGCGAGCACGACATCGAGTTGCTTGCCGTCATGCCGGGGCTCACGTCTGCGTCATCCAAGTCCATTGATGCGTAGGAACCGCGGAAAGGCGCGGTCGCGATTGCGCCGGCTGCGCCGAGCGCTGCGTCGGCAGTTCCAAGCGCACCGCCGACGACGTTCGCCGCAACATCACCCGGCCAGAATCCACTGCGCTCGCGATAGGTATAGCTCGGCCCAATGTCGTTATAGGCATAACCCTCCTCCACGTAATTGCGAGGGCTGTACTGCCGACTGTCCTGCTGACCACCATACTCGCTTGGGGCTTGCCCGCTCTGCGAGCCGCCGGTGTATCCATAATAACCCTGCGCCAGCGCCGGGCCGGCGAGCATGGTCGACATCGCGACGATCGCGCCAATAGTCCTCAGTTTTATCATGGTGTTCCTCATGCAGATGATTGATATGAGGGCAACGGGGCGATGCCGGGGACGTTCCGAAATCGCTGAGGTGGATCTTCAAACACCTGTGAGATGCGGTTCCTGCCGATCAGACGAGGAACGATTCGTCGTCAGCGGGAGCATCGCAGAGCAGTCCTTTCACAAGCCGGCTGACGGCACCGTGAGCGCTATATCCGGCCGCAATAGCGGTTTCGGAGGTTGTCGTCGACCGCTGCCACACCTTCGACCGGTACGATTATGACAGCCGTGTTGCCCGGACCGGCACAACCTCTGCCAGATCGCCGCAAATGCCGCGTTGACGACGATGGATCAGCTTTGGCATAACCAAGTCGGATGGGACAAATCTAGCGCTGTGACCAACGGGACACGATGAAAAACGGGCTGTATTCGATCCACGTCGACCTGCTCGACGGGAGGGCCGGCAAGGGCAGCGGCGTGGTTGTATTCCGCGACGGCAAAATCCTTGGCGGCGATGCCTACCTGTTCTACACCGGCAGCTACACCGTGAACGGCTCCTCGTTCAAGGGTGAGGTGCAGGTCAATCAGCATACCCGCAGCACCGATGCGAATCCGCTGTTCGGCGGGCAGCAGCAGCCGGTCGGCGTCGGCGTATCGGGGACTTTCACCGATACGTCAGGGACCATGAACGGCACGGCGCTGGTCGGCAAGGCGAGCCAGATTTTCAGGGCCACATTGCGCAGACTGGCCGACGCCGACTAGCGCGCATTCCATCAAGGCCGATATTCGCATTCGCGGATCGCGCAATGGCTGGCCACGTCAGCCGCGGTCCGCAGGCTCCGGAGGCGCAACCCGCGGCAGGATCATCTGGATGCGGGTGCCTTCGTTCGGCGCGGAATACAGATGAATGCGTCCGCCCAGCCTGCTCGTGACGATGCTGTAGACGATGTGCAATCCAAGCCCGGTGCCGCCCTCGCTGCGCCGCGTCGTGAAAAACGGATCGAACGCCCGGCGCCGGATATCGGCGCTCATGCCGCAGCCGTTGTCGGAAAACTGCACTTCGACGTGATTGTCGCCAGCTTCCTTGACCTTGATATGCACCTCGCCTCCCTCACCGCTGGGAAACGCATGCGCGACCGCGTTGAGAAAGAGGTTGGTCAGCACCTGCCCGTAGGGTCCGGGGTAGCTGTTCATCGTCAGGTTCGGCATGCAATCGACGGTCAGGGTCAGGTTCTGCTTCCGCACCCCGGGCCGCAGACTCATCACGACCTGATCGGTGAGGTCCGCGATATCGAAGACGCGCTGATCGGAATAGCTTCGATCGGCGGCGACCTGCTTGAAGGACTGAATAAGTTCGGCCGCACGATTCAAATTCGCCACCAGTTGCGTTGCCGCGCTGCGGCCGGACTCGATGAATTCAGTCAGGCTGGACCGGCGTAGATCGCCGCGCGCGACCTCCTCGGAAAACATCGCCACCTTGCGCTCCAGCGACGATGCCACGGTGAGACTGATGCCGACCGGATTGTTGACCTCATGCGCGACGCCGGCGACCAGGCGACCGAGGGCTGCAAGCTTCTCCGCCTCGATGAGGGAGTTTTGCGTTTCCGTCAGATTGCGCAGCGTGGCTTCGGCGGCGTCCTTGGCCTTGCGCATTTCCATTTCGACGCGCTTGCGCTCGCCGATATCGAGCGCGACCGTGACGATATGCTCGATCTCTCCGTTTGAGCCGCGAAGCGGCAGCTTGTTGACCAGCCACTGACGCATCGCGCCGGACGAATCGATATATTCCTCCTCGTAGAAGCCAAGCTCCTTGCCGGTCGCCATCACCCGCCGATCGTTGTCATCGGTCTTTTGTGCGCCGTAGCGCGACATCAGATCGGTGGTCGTGCGGCCAATCGCATCTTCGGGTTCGATGTTGAAAATCCGCGCCATATAGCGGTTCATCAAAACGTAGCGCAGCTTGGTATCCTTGACATTGATGACCGCGGGAACGGTATCGATCACCTCCTGCAGACGCCGGCGGCTCTCGGCCAGCGCCGCTTCCGCCTGCTTTTGATCGGTGATGTCGCGGACCGTTCCTTCGTAGCGGATGACCTCCCCGGATTCATCCCTGATCGTCGTCGCGCTGTCGGAAAGCCAAAGCACGCTGCCGTCGCGCCGCCGTACCTGATATTCGAAGTCGCGCACCATGCCATCGCGCGCCATGCGCAACTGGTATTCAGCCCGAATCGTCGGATCGACATAGATCGTGTGAGCGATATCGGTCACGTCGTTGATCAGACTCTGTGGCGAGCTGTACCGCATCATCCGCGCCAGCGCCGGGTTGGCGTTGAGCAGCAGGCCGCCGGGCGTCGTGACATAGATGCCGTCGATGGAGCCATCGAACAGCTTCCGATAACTCTCCTCCGCCTCGGCATAACGCTGCTCGGCGATCGACCGGCGCGCGGCCTCCTGGCTCTTCGCCGCGATGACGGCAGGCGCACGCCGGAAGCGCATGATAGCCACACCGGCCACAAAGCCTGCGACCATCCCACCGAGACCAAAAGCGATGAGAGCCCCCAACGGGCTCATGAGATCAAGCGCCAGAACAGGAAATAGTGCGGCAGTCTGCCACGACATGAATATGTTTACCGACCATCGATCCGCCTCGCCCGCAATTGGACGAACGCCCCCTCAATCTAACACAATTCGGAATTTCCTGCAGGCGGCCGGAAAAGCCGCGCCGGTAGTCTCAAGCGCCGCCGGATACGTCGAAAAGCTCGCCGTCATAGCCGGCCTCGGCCGGGATGCGCAGCATCCGCCGGTCGCCGTCCCTGCTCACGATCGGCATGACGGTCACCACCGGCGACCGCCGGGCATCCTCCAGCGCAGCGTCCACGCTGGGCTGTTTGCCGAGCTTGATCAGAGTGCGGGTGGTCGGAAACGGCAGCTTGAAGCGGCCGCTCTCGCCGCCCTCCAGAGCCTCCCGCGGCGATACCCAGATCGAGTCCGTCGACTCCCTGCCGTCGTGGATGCCGACCTGCTCCGGCGGCGCCTT
>Ga0207657_10008597_pt1 | contig 10340 bp, 6 predicted proteins | sample KBSC33metaG_FD_184316 | JGI IMG/M metagenome (GOLD analysis project Ga0207657, IMG submission 184316) | Corn rhizosphere microbial communities from Kellogg Biological Station, Michigan, USA - KBS C3-3 metaG (SPAdes) (version 2) | ecosystem: Host-associated > Plants > Roots > Rhizosphere > Soil ... | reverse complement strand
TAGTTCCAATAGATGGCTTCCAGCTCTGCCCGGTCACTGCGGGCTTCGCTCAGCGCGTCCAAAGCATGAACAAACTCATCGAGCAAAACGGGTTCGGTTACCAGATAAAGTGTCGCTTCACTAGCGAGTTCCTTCTCTTCGAAGCGCTCGAACCCGGACTGCGCCGAGACTCTCACAAGGATCTTCCCCTGTTTTCGGAACTGGAAACGAGCGTCGAGAGCGCCCGATGCATACTCGGAGCCAAACTCGCCGAAACGAAGATTGAAAATGCCCCCATATATCTGTTTCTTGAAGGTGTGAAGCCCTTCGACCACATCGCGCAACAGTTGGTGTGCCACGTAGATTCGATTTGTGAACGCAGAGGTTCCATCACAGATTTCAATACGAAGCTCGACCATATCTTCGTCTGCCCACTCTTTCGTAAATCGGATGCCTGCTTTCATGATCGCTCTCCGAGGTCGAGATCGTGATACTGTCGAGGACGCGTCTGCTATTGGCCGAATTTTATCGGTCAGACGGGCGGTCTGAACAGGCCGAAGTCGCCCTCAAACGAATCCCGGATCAGTCACTTCGACCCGCCACGACGGACGCGCCGCGATGCAAGTCCGAAGACGGTCAGGCCGACTGCCAGTGCTGGCACCAAAGTCACGACGAGGTTGCCATCTGGTGTGGACCATGACACCAAACCAGCGGTCATGAAGGCAGCGATCGACCCGAGGAGGATGGCTACGACTGGCAACCTGGATGACAGGCGTTCGCCCTGATCTTCACTATTCACAGCCTTGTCCTCCAACGTGTTCCAGGTGTCCGTAAGGCGCAGTGTACGGCCCGTATTGCTCTCCTGGCAAGTCTGGAGTCTTGATGGACATAGTCGGGCGCAGCGGATGATCCATTTGCAAAGCTGGTTAACAATGCCATACTTGTGTGGTCACGCCGCATTTTTCCCTACTCAATCAGCGAGCGCCGCATGACCTATCGGAGCCGACACCAGCCACGCAGTCAACAGACGATCGGTGGCAAAATCAGGAACCCCGAGCGGTACGACATGTTCTACGATATTGCGTTCGATGCGATGCTGCGCGGCGACTTTCCGAGCATGACAGTCGACACCGGCCTGGCAGGCGATAGTTCAATCCGCCGCCGTCGACGCGGGAAAAGCGGTGGAAGAACCGCTTCGCGACCCGCCTTGAACAGTCTCGGCGCGACCTACGCCTGGCGGACCGTGCGCTCGCGCAGCACAGCCAGCAACTGTTCGATGACGATGGGCTTCACCAGCCGCACGTCGAACCCGGCGCGCTGCGGCCGGTCGCCGTCGTGCACGTGGCCCCAGCCGGTGACGGCGACCAGCAGCACGTCCGCACCCCACGGCTGTGCGCGCACCCAGCGCGCGACTTCGTAGCCGTTCGCGCCCGGCATGCCGATGTCCAGCACCATGGCCTGCGGCGGGGCCGCGCCGGCGCGTTCGATCGCGGCCAGGCCGTCGTAGGCCACGTCGACGGCGTGGCCCTCGGCCCGCAGGATGGTCGCCAGCAGCTCGGCCGCGTCGATGTTGTCGTCCGCGAGCAGCACGGTGAGGCCGGGGCTGCCAGTGGATTGCACCGCGGGCGTGTCCGCGGCGGGCAGGGCGCCATGACCGGGTTCTGCCAGCGGCAAGGTCAGGCGCACGCGCGTGCCCTGGCCCGGGCCGGCGCTGTACGCGCGCACGGTGCCGCCATGCATGCCCGTGAGCGAGCGCACGACGGCCAGGCCGATACCCAGGCCGGGCGTGCCGCCGTGCGCCTTGTTCTCGGTCTGCTCGAACATCTCGAACACGTCGTCGAGGCGGTCCGGTGCGATGCCGATGCCGTCGTCGACGACGTCGATCACGGCCTCGCCGCCGACCTGTTCCACGCGCGCTTCGATATGGCCCCGCGGCGGCGTGAACTTGGCCGCGTTGCCCAGCAAATTCGCCAGCACCTGCGTCAGCCGGACTTCGTCGCCGACGACCAGCACGGGATCGCCGGGCAGCGCCAGCCGCACGTCGTGGTCCCGGCCTTCGAACGCGCTGTGGGCGTTTTCGAACCCGAGTTCGACGATGCGGCGGACGTCGAGCGGCCGGCGCTCGAGTTCGATGCGGTCGTGCGCGATGCGGGAGAGGTCGAGCAGGTCGTCCAGCATCCGCGCCATGTGGCCGACCTGGCGCTCGAGTACGTCGGTGGAACGCGCGAGGACCGCCGCATTGCCGGGCGCCTGGCGCAGCAGGGCGATGGCATAGCGCGCGGCGCCCAGCGGATTGCGCAGCTCGTGGGCGAGGATCGACAGGAATTCGCTTTTCTGGCGGTCGGCCTTTTCCAGCTGTTCGGTCTTGCGTTCCAGGTTCTCGCGGACCTGGATGTCGGCCGTGACTTCGCGCGCGGTGCCGATCACCGTGGCCGGCCGGCCGTCGGCGTCGCGCAGCACGCGCGCGCTGGAGGCGATCCAGCGCGTGGTGCCGTCGGCGCCCTGGAAGCGGTACTGCATCCGGTAGTCGGCGCCGCCGGCAAAGGCGGCCTGCCATGCCGCGACGACGCGCGGGCGGTCGTCCGCGTGGATGCCGGCCAGCCAGGCATCGATGGTCGGCGGCGCATAGCCGGGAGGCTGGCCCAGCATCGGCCCCAGCGCGTCGGAGCAGGCGATCGCGCGCGTGCGCGGGTCGAACTGCCACGTGGCCATCCCGGCCGACTGCAGCGCGATTTCGAGCCGCGCCCGGGCCAGCGATTCGCGCGCCTGCGCCTCCTCGGCGCGCGTGCGCTGGGCCACCCGGTCGAGGCAGGCGCGCACGGCAAAGCCGATGCGCGGGTAGTGCTTCGGGGTCTTGGTGATGTAGTCGTCCAGGCCTTCCTTCATGGCCTCGACGGCAATCTCCTCGTTGCCGCTGGCCGTGAACATGATCACGGGCCGCGCCGGGAAGCGCCGCTTCAGCTCGCGCAGTACTGTGATGCCGTCCGTGAAAAGCAGGCGGTAGTCGGTGATCGCGATGTCGAAACCGTCCGCATCGAGGGCGGCGGCCAGCGTCTCCGGGCTACCCGCCTCGATGACGCGCACATCGGGGAAATGCCGCACCAGCTCGCGGGCGACGAGCGCCCGGTCGTCCGGGTTGTCGTCGACGAGGAGGGCGCAGAAGCTCATGGCTCGCTCACGGCTGTGCCGGCGCCGGCAGGTCGATCGAGAACGCCGAGCCGCTGCCCGGCGTCGATTCCACGGCCACCTGGCCGCCCATGCGCTCGACCCCCTTCTTGACGATCGCCAGGCCGATGCCGGTGCCGGGATATTCCTCCTCGCTGTGCAGCCGCTCGAACACGTTGAAGATGCGGCCGAGGGCAGACGGCGCGATGCCGATGCCTTCGTCCGTGACCGTGACGCGCACCATCGAACCGGCCTGCGCGGCCGTCACGCGCACGACCGGCGGCTCGCCGGGGCGCACGAACTTGAGGGCGTTCGACACGAGGTTCGTCAGCGCCTGCACGAACGTCTGGCGGTGCGCGCGCACCGTCAGGCCGGACGGCACGTCGAACTCGAGCCGCGCACGGGCCTGCTGGATCTCGCCATGCAGCGAACCTTTCATCTCGTGCAGCGCGTCGGCCACGGGGACGGCGTCGATGGCGATCTCGGTGCGCGACAGGCGCGCGAATTCGAGCAGGTCGGACACCATCGTGTCGACCCGGTGCGCGACGGCCTCGATGCGGTGGATGTACAGGCCCGCCTTGGCGAGGTTCCCTTCCGCGAAATCCTGCTTGAGCACGTTGGCATAGCCCTGGATCGTGCGCAGCGGCTCGCGCATGTCGTGCGACACCGAGAAGCCGAACGTCTCGAGCGCCTCGTTCGCCTCCTGCAGCTGGCGCGTGCGCGTGGCGATGCGCTGCTCCAGGTCGGCGTTCAGGCGCAGGATCTCGAGGTCGGCACGGCGCAGCGACGTGACGTCCTCGGCGATGCCGTCGACCGCGTCATGGCCGTTCACGCGCACGCGCACGAGCTTGACCTTGAACGCGCGCCCGCCGGTGCCGAGGTCGCCGTCGTCGAACTGCAGGTCGGTCGCGTCCAGCGTCGCCTTCAGGTCCGCGATGTGGCGCCGGACCTCGTCGATCAGCGGGCGGTGCACGGCCTTCGAGTGTTCGCCGCTCGCCAGGCCCAGCATGCTCCAGAAGGCCTTGTTGCCGGCCTCGATCTCGCCGTCGAGCGACATGCGGAAGACGCCCAGCTGGATGTTTTCCAGCAGCGACGCGAGCCGCGTCTCGCTGCGGATCGCGCGCGAGCGGATCTCGGTGCGGTCGAGGCAGGTGCGCACGGCGACCGGCAGCCGCGCATAGTGGCGCGGGCTCTTGATCACGTAGTCGTCCAGGCCGTGCTTCATGGCTTCCACCGCGATCTCCTGCGTGCCCGTGGCGGTGAACATGATCACGGACAGCTGCGGATCGTGCGCCTTGATCAGCTTGAGCACGTCCAGGCCGGTCGTCCAGCGCATCTGGTAGTCCGTGATCACGAGGTCGAACGGGTATCCCGCGGCGGCGACCTCCTCGAAGCCTTTGCTGTCGCCCACTTCCGTCGTCGCGCAGTCGGGGAAATGACGCTCCAGTTCGCGCCGGGCGAGCAGGCGGTCGTCGGGGTTGTCGTCGAGGAGGAGGAAGCGGAGAGGCATCGGGGATCCGGGAACATGTTGACTGGCACCGCCATTGTAGCGTGCGCGCCGCCCGGCCGTCAGGCGACCGGTGGCGCATCCAGCGGGGCGGCGGTGCTGACGGCCTGCCGGCGCGGCGCTTGCAGGCACAGCCGAAACACCGTGCCGGCCGCCGGAGCGCCGGCCGCCGGGGCGCCGGCCGCCGGAGCGCCGGCCGCCGGCTCGACATGGATGGTGCCGCCGAGGCGCTCGACGCCCTTGCGGACGATCGCCAGGCCGAGGCCGCTGCCCTGGTACTGGTCTGCGCCATGCAGCCGCTCGAACACGTCGAACACGCGCTCGCGCTTGTCGGCGGGGATGCCGATACCGTTGTCCGCGATCCACACCTCGACGGTGTCGCCGGCCACGCGGCTCGTGATGCGCACGTCCGGCCGCACCCCGGGCGCCACGAACTTGACGGCGTTGCCGATCAGGTTCTCGAAGACCTGTACCAGGATCGCCTCGTTGCCCAGCACGGCCGGCAGCGGGGAGGAGCAGGTGATGCGCGCGCCGCTGGCGCCGATCTGCGTCTCCATGTCGCCGAGCGCGAGCTCGACGACGCGGTCGAGCTCCACCGGCAGCAAGCGAAGCTCGGCGCGCGACAGCTGGCTGTACGCGAGCAGGTCCGTGACGAGCCGGTCCATGTTCTGCGTGACGGCCTGGATGCGCCGCAGGAACCGGCTGCCGGTGGCGCTCAGCGTGGCCGCCTCGTCCTCGAGCAGGGCGGCAACGTAGCCCTGGACGTTGCGCAGCGGCGCCCGCAGGTCGTGCGCGATGGTATGGGCGAAGGCGCGCAATTCGATGTTGGCCTCGGCCAGCTGCACGGTGCGTTCGTGGATGCGCTGCTCGAGCAGCCGGTTGGCGTCGCCCAGCGCGCGTTCCGCGCGGCGCAGGTCGGTGACGTCGAGCATGCTCATGACGGCGCCGCGCACCTGTCCCGCGACGACGAGCGGCTGGCAGTTGAGCAGCCAGGTGCGCATCCTTTCCGGCTGCGCGGGGCTGCTGCCCGCGATCGTGATGCCGGCCACGGCCTTGCTGTCTTCCAGCGCCGAGTGCAGCGCGGCCGCCAGCGCCTCGTCGTCGGCGCGCGATCCGGCGATGCGGAAGACGGTGGTCAGCAACTGGTCACGCGCCTGTGCCTCGGCGCACCCGAGCAGGCTTTCGGCCACGCGGTTCATGAAGCGCACGCGCCCATGGACGTCGACGGCGATCACGGCCTCGCCGATGCTGCGCAGCGTGGCGTCGAGGTTCGCCCGCTGCGCGGCGAGGAAGGCGGCGTCGCGGCGCGCCATGGCACGCACGAACAGCAGCAGCGCGATCGACAGCACGGAGACGGCGGCGGCCGCCGCGATCGTCCGGGCGCGGTCGACGCCGACGCTCGCCTCGCGCTGCGCGAGCAGCCACTCCTCCTCGGCATGCATGGCGGCGACCTGCGAGGCGATGGCGCGGCGCAATGAGCGCTCGCCGTCCCGGCTGGGGTAGGGCGCGCCGTTTGCGAGCCCCGTGCGCAGGTTGCTCGCGTACTCGTCCACCTGGCGCCGGAAGCGCGCCAGCGTCTGTTGCTGGACGGGATTGTCGCTGGTCAGTTGCGTCAAGACGTCGATTTCGCGCGGCAGCGCCGCCAGTTTTGCCTGGAATTCCGCCTCGTCCTGGCGGTCGTAGCCGAGCCGCAACGATTTCTGCAATGCATCGGCCTCGTTGATGAGGCTTTGGGTGCCCTGCACGTGCTCCAGCACTTCCCGGGTATGGACGACCCAGCGCCACGACGCCACCGTGTGCTGGACGCCGACGGCGAGCGTGGAAATGCTTGCGAGCAGCACGACGATGCTGATCGCCGCAGCGACGTTGACGTACCGATGAGTTCCCTGGATGATCATGGTCCGGTCCGCGTTTGGGTGTGCGATTGACGCGCTGACTATTCTACGCGCTCGGGTTCGATTGCGAATTTACGGAATCGTCCCGATGTGCACGCCATCGTGACCATCCTTCGGAGCCGTATGCGGACCTTGCTGCGCAGCCTCGTCATCGCCATCGTCCTCGTTGCCGCCGGGGCCGTGCTGCGCCCGTGGCTCGACGGCATCGGCTACGCCATCCGGCTCGGGACGCTGCCGGCGCCGGTTGTGCTGCCGGTGCCGGTGGCGGGCGTCAAGCCGGCGCAGCTCGTGGATACCTGGGGCGGCCCGCGCAGCGGCGGGCGCCACCACGAAGGCATCGATATCTTCGCCAGACGCGGCACGCCGGTGCTGTCGGCCACCGAGGGCATCGTGCTGGACGTGGGGACGAACCGGCTGGGCGGGCAGGTCGTCTGGGTGCTGGGGCCGGGCGGCCAGCGGCATTACTATGCCCACCTCGACCGCTACGGCGACGTGCGCGCGGGCATGCGCGTGGCGCCCGGCACGCTCGTCGGCTATGTCGGCAACACGGGCAATGCGGCGACCACGCCGCCGCACCTGCATTACGGCATCTACACGTTGCGCGGCGCCATCGATCCGTATCCGTTGCTGCACCAGGCTCCCAGGCACTGACGCGCGGCATATTCCTACAAGCGCACGGCTGCCAGGCGAGACCGCCCGGACCCGCACTACAATCGTGCAGGCATGGAGGGAACCAGGGAAATCGAGTCATGGATACTGCAGCCGGAAACAGGGCGCCGATCCCGCACGCCCGGCTGACCGACGACGGCCGGCCGGCGGCAGCGAGCGGCATCATCGTGGAGTCGGGTGGCGACGAACGGCGCCGCACGGGCGAGGCATTGCGCCGGGACTCCGTCCTGTGGCGCTACCTGGACGCGGCCAAGCTGTTCGATTTCTTCGAGAATTCGACATTGTTCTTTTGCCGCGCCGACCATTTCAGCGACAAGTTCGAGGGGGCGTTCACGCCGTCGCTGCGCGCCCAGATCAGCGAGGCCCACGCGCGCGGCGAGATCGACTACGACTATGAACAGTTCAAGCGCCGGATGCGCGAATCGGTGTTCATCAATTGCTGGCACAGGAACCAGGACGACAGCGCCGCGATGTGGGCGCTGTACGGCAAGTCGGAATGCGCGGTGGCGCTGACGACGACGGTCGGCCAGCTGGAAGACACCGCGGCCGGCATCGCCGAGCACCGCATCTCGATCGCGCGGGTGGAATACGTGAAGCACTGGAGCGACCCGAAGCTGGACGTGTCGCCCGATTACACGCGCATCTTCGCCTACAAGACGAAGGCCTACGAGTACGAGAAGGAGGTGAGGGTGATCATCGACCGCACGCGCGCCGGGTCCGGGGTGGATCCGTGCCAGCCGGGCATCGTGGTGCCGATCGACGCGGGCCGGCTGCTGCGCAGCATCGTCATCGCGCCGGACGCGCCGCCGTGGTTCGAGAAGCTCGTGCGCCAGTCGGCGCAGCGGTATGGGATCCGGGCGGCGGTGCGCCGTTCAAAACTCGCCACCGACCCTATCTGATGTAGGGTGGGCACCCCGTGCCCACGCGAATGCCGGCGTGTTGCAAACGTGACGCGTGGGCACAGGGGTGCCCACCCTACGGCATCGTCAACGGTTATGCCGCGCGGTGCGTCGCCTCGGCGTCGTTGGCCGCCGCCGGCTTGGCCGCGCCGCTGCCCATGCCGTCATCGTGGTGGAACGGCGCGAACCACGTCGCGAGGAACGACGGGATCGTGGCGATCATGACCGCGACGAAGTAGCTGACATACCCCAGGTATTCCTGCAACACGCCGCTGATCGTGCCCGTCACCATCATGCACAAGCCCATCAGGCCCGTGCCGAACGCATAGTGCGTCGTCGTGTACTTGCCCGGCGCCAGCTGCTGCATCAGGTAGATCATGTAGCCGACCGAGCCGAAGCCGAAGAAGAATTTTTCCACGATCACGCCGGCCGCGATCGTCCACGAATCCGTCGGCAGCGCGATGCTCATCGCGAGGAACGTCGCGTTGGGAATGTTGACGGCGCAGCACAGGAGGAACAGGGTGCGCTTCAGGCCACGCTTCGCGACGAACATGCCGCCCAGCAGGGAGCCCGCGAGCACGGCGATCAGGCCCCACGTGCCGTAGATGATGCCCAGGCTTTCGTTGGTGAGGCCGAGCCCGCCCTTGGCGGCCGAATCGACCATGAAGAAGGGGCCGATCTTTTCCAGCATGCCGATGCTGAAGCGGAACAGGAACGCGAAGGCGACCATCTTCCACACGTCGCGCTTCTGGAAGAAGGTGACGAACGAATCCCACAGGATGGCGGCCGCGCCGCGCACGCTCGTCGGCGTGTTTTCCGCGCGCGCGCCCTCGGGCATCACGCGCGCGTGCCAGGCGGCCATCACGATGACGATGCCGGCAACGATGAAGAAGATGATGCGCCACGCGTCCATCCAGTCCGGCCCGAAGACCTTCGGGTCATGGTGGAACACGTCGGTGTGCAGGCGGCCGCTCAGATAGACGAGGAAGCCGGAGGCGACGATCGGCCCGACGTTCCACGACAGGCTCTGCACGCCGCAGTACAGGGCCTGCGTGCGCGAGTCGAGCGAGGTGACGTACACGCCGTCGCTGGCGATGTCCTGCGTCGCGCCGATGAACGACATCAGGAAGAACAGCGGCAGCAGCACCACCATGAAGTCCGGCATGCCCATGGCCAGGCCGGCGCCGGCGAAGCCCAGTGCGATGAGCACCTGCATCAGCAGCACGAAGAATTTCTTCGTGCGGTACATCTCGACGAACGGGGCGAACAGCGGTTTCGCCGTGTAGGCGAAGATCAGGGAGCTCGAATACGCGGCGGCGCGGCCGTTGTCCATGCCGATGTTCTTGAACATGATCGCGGTCACGCTCGTCAGCATGATGTAGCCCATGGCCATCGTGAAGTAGCCGGTGGGGACCCACAGCAGTGGGTGGCGGATGCGGTCAGGCGTGCGCATGGTGCGATCCGGTGACGGAATCGATCGGGGCGCGCTGGGCGGCCGTGCGGGCGTCGACCAGTTGCTGGTCGAGCATCGCGGCGGCGCCGGCCAGTGCCGGGTAGGGCGCGTGGATCACGTACACCGGGATCTGCCTGCAGAACTCGGTGAAGCGGCCCTTGTTCTCGAAGCGGGCGCGGAACGACGACTGGGCGAAGAACTTGCCCAGGCGCGGCACGACGCCGCCGCCGATATAGATGCCGCCGCGCGCGCACAAGGTCACGGCCACGTTGGCGGCCATCGTGCCCAGTGCGCCGCAGAAGATGTCCAGCGCTTCGGCGCACAGCTTGTCGCCGGCGAGGCCGCGCTCGACGACCTGCGCGGGTTCCAGCGCTTCGGCAGCAGCGCCGTCGATGGCGCACAGCGCTTCGTGGATCGTGGCCAGGCCCGGGCCCGAGATCAGGCGCTCGGCCGACACGTGGTCCCATTTGGTCCAGCAGTACGCGAGGATCGCCTGTTCGCGCGCATTCGACGGCGAGAAGGCCACGTGGCCGCCTTCGCTCGGCAGCACGGTCCAGCGGCCGTTGTCCGGGATGACGCCGCCGACGCCCAGGCCAGTGCCCGCGCCCACGAGGCCGATCACGGCATCGGGGTTGACGCGGGTGCCGCCGACCTGCTCGAGGTCCGCGTCCGCCAGGCTGGGCACCGACATCGACAGGGCGGCGAAGTCGTTCACGACCAGCAGCGTGTCGAGGCCGAGGTCGCGGCGCGCGGCATCGATCGAGAACTGCCAG
>Ga0207657_10008593_pt1 | contig 10343 bp, 8 predicted proteins | sample KBSC33metaG_FD_184316 | JGI IMG/M metagenome (GOLD analysis project Ga0207657, IMG submission 184316) | Corn rhizosphere microbial communities from Kellogg Biological Station, Michigan, USA - KBS C3-3 metaG (SPAdes) (version 2) | ecosystem: Host-associated > Plants > Roots > Rhizosphere > Soil ... | reverse complement strand
AATTGCTGCTTCCATTAAGTGAATGGTTGAATCTATTGTTTGGGCATTTGCATAATGTAAACTCAAAAAGAAAAAGGAAAGCAGAATTAACTTTCTCATTTGTTTTATGTTTAAGCAAGACGTTAATTAATATGATGCGCAACGCTTGTATTATGCTATTAAATGTAATGCTACAAAAAAATCTCTCAACTAGTCCTCGTTTGCAAACGAGAATTATCTTTTCAAATTAATAAGCAAATTCAATATGCACAAGACCCTTTTAATCTCCGCTTATGCTTTGTAATACTAAAATTAGAATTAGTGCTGGTTGCAAACGAGGACTAGAAAAGGGTGTCGTTTAAGGTTGCCGATAACGTGAAAGGCTTGGTGATGCGGCGGCATTTGAAAATCGTCAGCCCGTACCACAGCTAAATTTATAACTTAAAGATCATTGTTTATTCTATAGATAGGTCTTATTTATAAGCTGGAATTGAAGCCGAATAGCTGACAAAAACTTAAGATTATATTCGTCGCCCCGCCATTTTGCCAAACCGCCCGTTAGCGGTATCGTTATTATTTCTTAGTCAATTTATATCGCAAATGTGTTGTGAAGTTTGATGGTATTACTTCTATGATTTGAATATCATATTTGTCTTTGTCAATGCCGTCAAACAATCTAATACCACTACCTAGAAAAACAGGGGCAATGTGAATGAAAAACTCTTCCACAAGCCCTGCATTTAGAAATTGCTGAATAGTATTCGCACCACCTTGTATTCTTATGTCCTTTCCTTTGGCTGATTGTCTGGCTTTTTCTAAAGCACTTTGTATGCCGTCATTGATGAAATAAAAAGTTGTTGTCCCTTTTTGAACCCATGGTTCCCGTTTTTCGTGTGTCAAAACATAAACATCCGCTTCGTATAAATTTTCTGCCCAAACGGCTTCGCCTTCGTCAAACATTCGTTTCCCCATAATGTAAGCACCTGTTCTTGCAAACACATCATCAATTAATTTACTGTCTGCACCGTATTCTTCACCGCCTTCCATTTTAATGCGTTTCCAAAATGCTTTTTGTTTAAACATCCACTGGTGTATTTTTCCTGAAACGCCGCCCATTGGGTTGCCTGGGCTTCTGTTGTCGCCTGCAAAAAAGCCATCAAGTGATATCCCGCTGTCAAAGATGATTTTGCTCATAATTTTTTATTTGTTGTTCATCAAAGTTAATTTTTTCTACTCTCGAATGGACGCCGCCATTTGGTCTCCTGACCAATGGCATTCAGCAAAAACTGTGAAGAAAGAACTGGAAGGTTTTAATTCACTACGCTAATTTATGAAAATAATAATAAGAGTTTCTGATTTATTTGGTAGTCAGGAGACGAGGCCGGAGCATTGCTCCCTGGTAGATGATTTCAAAAAAAGGAACACCCGCGAAGGCTGAATAGCTCATTGTTAGCACTTCAGCCAGGCTTGCATAAAGCGAATGTTGTATGCCGTTCACTCCGGTCTGTAATTCGGTTTTAATTTTAGTTGTTTTAATTTTTTCAAATATTTTTTCTTTGTCAAAGTCATAAATATTATCCCATTTAAACTTGACGAACCATAAAGAGAACTTGCTTCGGGATCGTTAGGGCCCAGCACTTGTATCGTTTTAATGAATTCAATGGTTAGCAATTTCGCCAAACTAACTATTTTATTTGTTTGTGTTTTATTGTCAATAATCATAGCGTAACTGTCAATAATTAAAATTGGTTTAGCGTCACCATAAACTCTGCTACCTAAAGAGTCAGTAACCATAATTCTGTCAGGGTAGTTTTGCCTAATAAAAATATTTGTGTCTGAAAGAAGCCTGTCTTTGATGGCAAAGAGTTGTTGGTCTAACGGCAGAGTTTTTAAGTTGTCAAGCCATTTACTATTTTGTTCTGTTGTCAGAATGAGGTGCTGCGTCTGACCGAAAGCAGAGGGAAAAAGTAGATAAAATAAAAAAGTAAGACTTAAGATTCTTGTCATTAGAAGATGTCATTTAGCATTCTGACTAACGTTTTTTAAGTTGTTGATTCTCAATATTCCTTTTATTTCATAAACGTTAGCTTCGGAAGTAATTTTCGCCCCCCGAAAAAAGGGGAATGGCATACAACGTTTAAGGCGATGGGCTGGAATTCAATGAACTTTTCGCCCGAACCTCAGCCTCCCGATAGCTATCGGGATAAAAAACTATAGCCGAAGATAAATACAAAAAGCCGATATTTGTTCTTCTGCTGAAACTGAAGCTGATAGCGAACTGTAGCCGATAGTTTGCACGTCGCCCCCTGCCAATGTTGCCTGCCATTTTTATATGTCCGTGTCTATTTGTTAAGTATATTCTTTAGCTAAATCCTGGCTTAACGGAGGTCCAAGAAGAGTCATTTCATATTTTTCAAAGAGCTGAGCGACTACCTTTTTATCTGGTGAACCATTATGCATGAGAGGGCCCAGTTCCGCAAAAAATTTATGACCTCCTCCCGGAGTATAAACAACAATAATTTCTGCCCCCTCATTGGTGAGGTTAAGGAAAGCATGGGGCACTTGCGATGGAAGGTAGGCAAAGTCCCCTTCGTTGAGATAGAAAATTTCATCACCTATCCGAACTTTAAACTTGCCTTTAAGAACGTGAATTGTTTCCTCCTGCTTATGGTGCACATGCAAAGGCGGGCCTCCGTATGGTGCTACTTCTACAATAAAATAATCGAATGCGCCGTCAGTATCTTCACCAGTGAGTTTGAAAATAAGGTCGCGACCGGGACCAGACTGTAATCTTAATCCCTCTTTGGCGGTTAACACCTTGGTTTGAGTTGCAATCATGATTTTATTTTTTAGTGAATGATTAGTTATTGATATAAAAGTACATTGCTTAAAATGCCAAACACTTAACCCGGGTTAAGAAATGAAAGGGGGTAAAAAATAAATTCAATGCTTATTTGTCAGCCTGTTTCTCATTCGGCTGAGCGATTGCGGTTCAATGTTCAGATAAGATGCAATGTGTTGCAATGGAATACGCTGAAAAATATGAGGCTGTTTTTCTATTAATTGGAGATAGCGTTCTTCTGCAGACATGGTTTTCATTTCTTCAATTCTGTTTCTTGAAGCACTTGCTGAACGGAGCATTTTAGTAGAATACCATTGTTTGAGTTTAGGTATTTCCCGTTCTGATTTTTGAAAATTTTCTTTTGAAATTACCAGTAGTTCTGAATCTTCCAGCATTTGGATATAGTTTGTTCCCGGTTTGCCAGAATAGTAACTATCGAAGTCGCCAAGCCACCAATCTTCAAACGCAAAGAATAAAATCCGTTCATGTCCTTGTTCATCCAATACAAAGTTTCTTGCACAACCTTTATTGAGATATGCCTTTGACCTGCATAATTCGCCAGCCCTCAGGTAATAATCTTTTTTGGAAATTGTTTTAGACTTAAAAGAAGATAAAAGCAATGCAAACTCTTCCTCAGTAAATGCGAAAGTTTCGGTGAACAGTTCTACAAACTTTGGATTGATATTTTTTAATTCAACTTCCATTTATGGTTGTCTATTAAAGTTTGCAATGTCAGTTGTGCCGTGCGTTAAGATTCGCTAACGTATGTAATACCGAAAGTACGAACATAGAAACATATCTTAATAAAATAAATTGCTTTATTCATTATCAATGAATCATACCACTTTTGCGAAATACATATTAGGAGAATACATCTTCCGTAAATACAGCCTTGTCTTATTTTTGGTGCGAATGCCTCAATATTCTAATAAGAAATTCCATTTCCTTTCTTAAAGAGTGCCATCCGTTAGAAAGGAAGTCACTTTTCTGAAATCTGCTTCTACTTTTCTGAAATCTGCCTCATCTTTTTCGAAATACTGGCAGATTTTTATGCTAATTCCTTAAGAAGAAATTCAATTTCCTTAATAAAAGACTGCCATCCGCTAAGAAGGAATTCAATTTCCGAGACTATAGTGAAAAAGTTTACAGTAAACCAATAAAAAACAAGGATTCTTATTTTACTTAACAGTGATGCATAAACGCGAAATAAGAAAATATAAATGTCCAATTTCGTCGTTCGTTTTTTTCAGATTGCCACTGATTTAATTTGTGTCGTTGGTCGGGGAAGACCAGACGGCGCTCATTAAAATATCTTTGTTTTATCCACAGTAAACATAGTAGTTAGATCGTTAACCTGTATTTTAAAATCTCCCGCTTCTAATATTTTTTTATTCTCATTATTTACAAAGGCAAGGTCTTTAAGTGGTAATTGAAATGTTACTGTTTTTGATTCGCCGGGTTTTAAATCTATCTTTTCAAAACCACGTAATCTTTTTACGTCAGGGCTAATCATGTAGGCTACTAACTGTGAAACAAATAATTGCGCCACTTCTTTTCCTTCGCGGCTTCCGGTGTTTTTTATCGTAACAGAAATAGTAGCTGTTTCACCGGGAGAGAAACTATTTTTATTAATGGTAAGATTGCTGTAAGCAAAAGTGGTGTAAGACAATCCAAAACCAAATGGCCACTGAGGATCGTAAGCGCCGCCCTGCGGATTGCCGGCGCCCTCTGAAGGCTTGTGGATATAAGGGACGAGTGAATTGGTATAGCGTGGATAAGTAATAGGAAGCTTGCCACTTGGATTCACATCGCCGGTAAGAATATCTGCCAATGCATTCGCACCAAAATTGGACGGAAGATAGATATGCAAAATGGCAGCGGCTCCCGGAACAATTTTATTAATGATCCTCGGCCTGCCTTCATTCAAAATTAAAATAACGGGTTTGCCTGTTTTGATCATCGCCTGCGCCAACAGCATCTGGTTGCCGGAGAGGCTTAAGTCATCCAGGTTTCCGGGGGTTTCAGTATAGCTGTTTTCACCGATACACAAAAGGATATAATCCACATTGGCCGCGGCTTTTACAGCGGCATCAATGTTTATCACTGAATCCACATAATATTTCCCCCATGTATTATCATAGCTTACACCCGGCACGTACTGCACATTCGCCGGGCCAAATTTGTTTTGAACCGCTTCTAATATCGTATTGTATTGCGCTGCATATTCATCGGTTTTTTCTCCCTGCCAGGTGTAAGTCCAGCCGCCATTTAAGCTGCGCATTGAATTGGCATTAGGGCCAGTTACTAAGATTTTAGCTGTCTTTGGCAACGGTAAAATGTTGTTGCTGTCTTTTAAAAGTGTGATAGATTCCGCAGCGGTATTGTAAGATGCTTTTTGAAATTCTTCACTTCCGAATTTCGGGTAATCCTTAAGGTAAGTCATCGGTGTTTCAAAGAGATTTAGTTCTTCTTTCACCCTCAAAATCCTTGTTACGGCATCATCAATCCTGCTCATGGGCACTTTACCTTCTTTTACCAGGGCAATTAAATCTGTGCAAAATTCTTTATAGTTGTATGGGATCATTGACATATCAATTCCTGCGTTGATGGCCAACATGGTGGCCTCTTTAATACTTTTTGTGATATGGTCACGGCGATAAACATTTTCAATATCCTGCCAATCAGTTACTATAAAACCGGTAAAGCCCAACTCGTTTTTAAGAATATCAGTAAGCAGATGTTTATTGATGTGGGTAGGAATGCCGTTGATCAATGCTGAATTTACCATTACAGTTCTGGCTCCGGCTTGCACTGCCGCTGCAAATGGAGGCAGATGATATTCGCGCAGATAGTGCTCCGGTATCCACGAATCCGTTCTGTCGTGGCCCGATTTAGGATCTGAATAGTCCATATAATGCTTAATGCTTACCGCCAGTTTATCTTTGCTTCCCAAAGGATTCTGCACGCCTTTTATAAACTCTACACCCATTTGCGCATCGAGGTAAGGGTCTTCGCCATAATCTTCCCAAATACGCGGCCACTCAGGGTTTGTGCCCAGATCAAGTACCGGCGAAAAAGTCCAGGGTACACTTGATGCCCTTGATTCGTAAGCAGTAATAACGCCAGTATTATATATCAATTGACGATTCCATGTAGCTGCTTGTCCCTGTTCCTGCGGAAAGAGTGTAGCGCCTAAAACATAATTACATCCGTGATTATCATCCAGTCCATACAGAATAGGAATCTTTGTTTTTGTTTCGTTTGCTGTCTTTTGAATTTGTCCGACAACCGCATTCCACTGTTCAGGTTTTAGAGGCTCTCCGGGAGAATTTAAAATAGAACCGATTTTATACTTAACAACAGCGTCTTTTAATTTTGCCTCGTCAAAAACAAAATTCGGGCCGTCTATTTTTCCTAAGGATTCAAGAGATACCTGCGCCATCTGGCCCACCTTTTCTTCAAGCGTCATCTTTTTTACCAATGCATTTACTTTAGCGTTGATGGCGCTTGCATTGGTTTGTGCTTCGATTGTTGACGCGGAAAAGATAGCGGCACAACAGAGGAGAAAGCTGAATTGATTTTTTCTTTTTAAGCAGAGCATTTTTTATTTTTTGATTTTAATTGAAAGATGAAAAAAAATTTGTTTGAGCTAAAGCTCAAATGTTTTGCCACGCCTGCCCGACTGCGGCATTCAGGCGGGAATTGCGCCCTGCCTGACTGCGTCATGCAGACAGGGAATTTCCACGAATTGGTATAGAGCGCGTCCTTCTCCTTCGGAGAAGCCTGCCCGACTGAGCCATTCAGGCGGGGGTTGGGATGAGGCTTTTTTGCCACGGATTTCACGGATTAACACGGATTTTCAATGCTTTCTAACTTTTGCTTCATTCGTGAAAATTCGTGCAATTCGTGGCTTTACTCCGACATATCGGTGTTACTTACAAAAGCAATCTTTTTACTATCAGGCGACCACGATGGCGTATTGATAGTTCCCTGCCCACCGTATAAATAAGCAATTACTTTAAGCGGCCCTCCGGATGCCGGCATCATTCTCAGATAAACGTGCTTGTAAAAAGGATGATCATCAGGCGCTGCCTCGCCTTTTAAGAAAGTGATACAAACAATCCATTTACCATCAGGAGATACGTGCGCAAACCAATTATTATATTCATCATTGGTAATTTGTTCCTGGTCGCTGCCATCCGGTTTCATGCGCCATAGTTGCATCAGGCCGCTTCTTTCAGAATTGAAGTAAATATATTTTCCATCGGGGCTGTATTCCGGCCCGTCGTCCAATCCGTGAGCCGAAGTAAGTTGTATTTCCTTTCCTCCTTTGGATGGTATTTTATAAATATCAAAACCGGCAGGTGTGGGATCATCATTTCGTTTACCCGTGTACGTTAGCCACTTTCCATCCGGTGACCAACCATGTAAATAAGAAAAACTCAGCAATGGCGTAATAAGCTTTGGTTGCCCTCCCGATATCGGAACTGTATAGCCTACTGAACCTATTTTACCATCAGGGCTTCGCGCGCTTATGCCAAGCATTTTACCATCAAAAGAAATGACATGATCGTTATTAATATCCTTTAGATTGCCTGTATTAATCAGCGTTGGCTTTTTGGTTTTTAAATCGAACCGGTATAATGATCCTTTAGAATTGTAGATCAAACTTTTCCCATCAACCGTCCAGTTGGGCGCCTGCAAAGAAACGTTTTCGGAGTAAATAATTTTTCTGTCTCCGGTAAAAACATCCATCGTTTCTATGTGGCTTCCGAGGTAATTTTTATAAGGCACCAGGTCTTTACCTGCCGGAATATATATTCTTACATTATCGAATGTTGCCTTTTCCACCACATCTTTATTATGCGAACAAACAAATAGCCCGACATAAACATCAGCGCCCAAATCAACATCCATAATTTGTTCGGTAACAAAAGGCTCTCCGAAATGAGCTACCGACATGATGTATAAATTTCCCTTTCTTTCCAATTGAATCTCATCAGGCCCCGATATGGAAAACTGTTTTTCGGCTACATCAGTTTTAGTAATTTTTCTGTATTGCAGCGACGTTAACCCGCTTCCATGAACGGTTGCAGCTACCATCGCAGACGTGCTGTCGAGACTGGCGCGTGCCATCAATCCAAATTTGCGATGCTCTTCAACGCCTTTCCCAATTAACTTTCCCCTGGCCTGGATAATAAAATCTCCTTTTATTTTTTTCCATGCATACTGAAGATCATCATGCGTAAACCAGATATTAGTTCCTGAGCCTGATATTTGATATGTATCAGAACCGGGATTATAAGTGGTTGCGCCAGGATGTAAAATTTTACCAACATCGGTGTGGCTGGTGAAGATGCCGGTTTTTTGTGAAAAGGAATTGTTTGCGGTAAGAAGAAAAATGCCGGCGGCTATCATAATTTTCATTCTTATTTGATTTGGTTGCATATAAAGACTTTTAAAAATGTAGAATAATATACATTGACTGGACTGAATATTTGAAAACTTCATTGAACTCTATTTTGAATAAACCTTAGTAGAAAAGCTCCTTTCCATCTTGTAAAACCCTGTCTGCCGGCCAGGCAGGCTTATTGCCTTATTTTACTGGTTTACAGGATTTGAAATAAGGTAATAAGGTTAAATACTCTTGATTCATTTTTTACTACTAAGGTTTTGAAAACATCCCAATAGCACTGTATCCAGCCTTTGTATATTATTCTATAAAAAATTAATAATCCGAATATGATGTGCTGTGCATTAAAATGCTGTCTATATGGTTCACTGAAACATTATTTTCATTTGCAGGGTCTGTGGAAATCTCTTTCCATTTCGGGTCATTGCCAAAAATTTTCCATGCTGCGTTTCTATCTTCCACACTTTTAAAAACCGGCATGTACATCAGGTTGGGCATGCGGCTACCCGAAACTACTTTGCCATAAAAAACGGGATCGAATCCGAGGCGGTTGAAAATATTGATTTCATCTTTATTAAACATATCCATTTTCTTTTGAGCGAGGTGGAGCGTGGGGCTTTCATAACTTCTCAATTCAAAAACCTGTTCCGGATTTTTTTGTTTGGGTAAATTCAAAAAGGACTGTTTTGGAAATGCGTCCAGCAAAATGGATTCCATTCTTACAAAAGGAGGCGTCCTGGAATCTGCCGACAGAAAATCTTTCGCAGCCGCAGTAAAAGCAGGATCGCTGTTGATTTTATTGGAAATGGTAAGCCACTGTGCAGGCGAAGAAAAAGAAATTAAAACATAGATCCGTTTATCCGACGCTGTATCATTAGCGATAGGTTTAAACACGCCTATATTTTTTATCCCCAACTTATGTAACGCAGGAAGATAAGCGCTTTCAAGAAATTGATCTGTAGCTTTTACCTGGGCGTCGCTGCTTAAATGATAAACCTTTAATTGATAAAAGTCTTTATTTGTCGGTTTACTGTACATGCTTTGAGAGAAAAATAATGAAGAAAAAATAATGAAGAATACTTTCATGGTGTGGTGAATGGTGAATGGTGAATAATGAATGTGCCTTGGGTTGTCGGTCGTCGGTGGTCTCTCCTCTTCTATACCAAATTCTTTTTTATATAAGCAATACTTTCTGTAATACTTATAAAAGGATCTCCCGGAGTTTGATCCTGCTCTACAAAAAAGTATTTCATTCCGGCAAGGTTTTTATATTTAAAAATCTCTTTAAAATTGATAACGCCGTTGCCTACTTCCGTAAAATTTTGCTCCGGTGTTTTGTCCATATCTTTTACATGCCATAAAGGATAACGCCCCGGATGTTTTTTGAAAAGAGCTATCGGATCTTGCCCTGCTTTTTTGATCCAGTAAATATCCATTTCCATTTTCACTAAATTCTTATCTGTAGCCATTAAGATATCGTAAGGATATTTACCGTCTTGTTTTTCAAATTCAAAATTGTGGTTGTGATAGCACAATTGAATACCCGCTTTTTTACACTTTTCTCCGGCTACATTCAAATCATCTGCTACTTTTTTATAATGGTCAAGGCTTCCCCTTTCGCTTTCTGAAAGCCATGCGCAAACCATATATTTTAATCCTACTTTGACGGCATCTTCTATGGCTCTATCCCAGCCGTGTAGCATGGTTCCTTTTATCACCTTACCGTTATCTAAATCTTCCCCGAGCCTGTAATGACTGCTGTACATTACAAGGCCGTTGTCTTTTAAAACTTTTTTAAATTCTGACGGGCTCATTCCATAAAATTTCTCATCTCCTGTATAAGTAGCGCCTTCCACAGAATTATATCCAATCTTTGCAACATGCGCCAACGTTGCTTTTGGGTCTTTTGCCATTGCATCGCGAACGGTATATAATTGCAGGCCAATCAATGATTTTTTTTGATTAAAAGCGGAAGGAGCCACCATCAATCCTGCTGAAAGAACAGATGAAGTTTTTAGGAACGAACGTCTTGTTGTCATTGTTTTTATTTTTAAAAGGATGATATATTTGATACATTTTCTGTCTAATTGTTATCAGACCAGGTAATAT
>Ga0207657_10008592_pt1 | contig 10343 bp, 8 predicted proteins | sample KBSC33metaG_FD_184316 | JGI IMG/M metagenome (GOLD analysis project Ga0207657, IMG submission 184316) | Corn rhizosphere microbial communities from Kellogg Biological Station, Michigan, USA - KBS C3-3 metaG (SPAdes) (version 2) | ecosystem: Host-associated > Plants > Roots > Rhizosphere > Soil ... | reverse complement strand
CTGAGGATCCCCCCGAGCCTGACGCCGGCGAGGATGAGGCGTGTCCGCCGCCCCCACCGCCGCCGCCGACGTGTCCTTGAGCCGCCGCGGGAACCGCCGCCAGCCAGGCGGGCACGACGAGCGCCAGCGCCAAGTACGTCCACGTTGGCATCGTTCGTTTCATGGCTGGTCTCCCCTACGGAACTATTACAGCAACCTCACTGCCACGGGGCTCCATAAAGATCACCTTAGTATCTGCTGAATCCCGCGCCGGGGCTATTCCTTTCGGCAGTGCCATCGTCCACCGGCGAGTTCACGCGTCCGGTTTTCTTGACACCCCGATCCGCGGCCGATACAGTCAGAAAATCCATGTTTCATGCGACGACGATCCTCGCGGTGCGGCATCGCGATCGTGCCGTACTGGCGGGCGACGGCCAGGTCACCCTCGGCCAGACGGTCGTCAAGCAGCGCGCCAAGAAGATCCGGCGCCTCTACAACGATCGCATCCTGGCGGGCTTCGCCGGGTCCGCGGCCGACTCCTTCGCGCTTTTCGCGCGCTTCGAGTCGAAGCTGGAGCAGTACCGCGGCAATCTCGAGCGATCGGCCGTCGAGCTCGCGAAAGACTGGCGCACCGATCGTTTCCTGCGGCGGCTCGAAGCCATGTTGATCGTGCTCGACAAGTCGTCCACGTTCCTGCTCTCGGGCACGGGCGATCTGATCGAGCCCGACGATGGCGTGGTCGCGATTGGATCGGGCGGTCCGTACGCGCTGGCCGCCGCCCGGGCGCTGGTCGCGAACACCGAGCTCGACGCGCGCACGATCGCGGAGAAATCGATGCTCATCGCCGGCGAGATCTGCATCTACACCAACGGTACAATCGTCGTCGAAGAGTTATAGCGAAGAAGAGTTGTCCGTGGCCATTCTCTTGCCTGAAAGCACGCAGACCTCCGCCGACTCCCTCACGCCGCGTCAGACTGTCGCGGAGCTCGATAAGTACGTCATCGGCCAGGCGGGCGCGAAGCGCGCCGTCGCCATCGCGCTGCGCAATCGCATGCGCCGGCAGAAGCTCGCGCCCGAGCTCGCCGAGGAGATTGCGCCGAAGAACATCCTGATGATCGGGCCGACCGGCGTCGGCAAGACCGAGATCGCGCGGCGCCTCGCGCGCCTGGCGCAGTCGCCGTTCGTGAAAGTGGAGGCGTCGAAGTTCACCGAGGTCGGCTACGTGGGCCGCGATGTCGAGTCGATGGTTCGCGACCTCGTGGAGCTCGGCATCGACATGGTGCGCGCCGAGCGGCTCGACGAAGTGCGCGGCAAGGCGGCGCAGAACGCCGAGGATCGTCTGCTCGACATCCTGCTGCCGCCTTCGCGTCCGCCGATGCCGGACGAGGACGCCGCCGCGCTGCGCGACAACCAGACGCGCGAGCGGTTTCGCGAGCAGCTGCGCGCCGGCCGCCTCGACGCGCGCGTCGTCGAGCTCGACGTGCGCGAGAAATCATTCCCCTCGTTCGAGATCATCGCGGGATCGAATGTGGAGGAAGTCGACATCAATCTGAAGGACATGCTCCCCGGCCTGTTCCAAGGCAAGACCAAGAAGCGGCGCGTGAAGGTGCCCGAGGCCCTCGAGTACCTCGTGCAGGAAGAGGAGCAGAAGCTGATCGACATGGAGAGCGTCGCCAAGACGGCGGTCGGCCGCGTCGAGCAGGCGGGCATCATCTTCATCGACGAAATCGACAAGATCGCGGGACGCGAAGGCGCGCAGGGACCCGACGTCAGCCGCGAAGGCGTCCAGCGCGACATCCTCCCGATCGTCGAAGGCACGACCGTCAGCACGAAGTACGGGATGGTGAAAACGGACCACATTCTGTTCATCGCGGCCGGCGCGTTCCACGTGTCCAAGCCGTCGGATCTCATTCCGGAGCTGCAGGGGCGCTTTCCGATCCGCGTCGAGCTCGAGGCGCTCGGGCGCGACGAGTTCGTGCGCATCCTCACGGAGCCGCGCGGCGCGCTCGTCAAGCAGTACATGGCGCTGATGGAGACCGAGGGCATCGATCTCACCTTCACGGAGGATGCGGTGCATCGCATCGCGGACTTCGCGGCGATCGTCAACGAGCGGACGGAGAACATCGGCGCGCGGCGGCTGCACACGGTGATGGAGAAGCTGCTCGACGAGATCTCGTTCGAGGGCCCCGACCTGCGCGAGAAGACCGTCGTCGTCGACGAGGCGTACGTCACGAAGATGCTGGCAGACATCGTCAAGGACGAGGACCTGTCCCGGTACATTCTGTGATCGGACTGAAAAAGGGGCCGTACTCCTTTTTCGGATCGGCGCGGCGGATTAAGGGGTACGGACCCTTTTTCGCAACCCGCAGCGCGCCGCGCACGGAGCGTCGGTGGTCCCCGGCGGGTTCTGCGGTCCCTGCGTTGATTGTCGTGATCATCTGTTCGGGCTGCGGCAAGAAGGGGCCGCCGCTGCCGCCGCTGCTGCATCTGCCCTCGGCTCCCGCCGACGTCGCCGCCACGCGGCGCGGCGATCAGGTCGTCGTCGAGCTGACCGTCCCGAGCGCGAACACCGACAACACGCGGCCGGCCAACGTCGAGCAGGTGGATGTGTACGGCATCACTGCGTCGGGCCAGGTGACCGACGACCAACTGGTCAAGCGCGGCACGAAGCTCGGTGAGATTGCGGTGAAAGCGCCGCGCGATCCGAACGACACCGCCGACCCGGACGACACCGACGCCGACGTCGAGCCGCCGGTCGGCAACGGTCTGGATCAGGGCGCGCGCGCGACCGTGGAAGAGCATCTCGCGCCCGCGGCGCTGGTGCCGGTGGACGTCGCGGCCGCCGACACCAAGCGTCCCAAAGCGGATGCGCCCGCGGATGGTCCGCTGCTGGGTCCGCCGACGCGCGTGCTGACGCGCACGTACGCCGGCGTCGGCGTGAACACGCACGGCAAGCGCGGACCGGTGTCGCGGCGCGTCAGCGTGCCGCTCGTGCCGCCGCCTCCATCGCCGCCGCCGCCGAAGATCGGCTACGACGAGCACGCGCTGATGCTGAAATGGAGCCCCGCGGCGGTGGAGGGCGGACTCCTGCCATCCTATCCCCTTGGCGGCAGCGAGCCGGTGCTGACATACCGGGTGTACGAAGTGCCGAAGCCTCCCGCGCCGGAGGTGCCGCTCACGAAAACGCCGATCGCGGAGACGACGTTCACGGAAGCGGGGGTGACTTTCGGCGTCGAGCGCTGCTTCGCCGTGCGGACGGTCGCGACCATGGGACCGCTGAGCGTCGAGAGCGGCGAAGCGCCGCCCGCATGCGTGACGCTGAAAGACACGTTTCCGCCGGCCGCCCCGAAGGGGTTGAGCGGCGTCGCCAGCGAGGGCGCGATCAGCTTGATCTGGGACGCGAACGGCGAGAAGGACCTCGCCGGCTATCTCGTGCTGCGCGGAGAAGCGCCGGATGGCGCGATGACGGCGATCACGCCGGCCCCCATCGAAGCGACGAATTTCAACGACACGGTGCCCGCCGGCGTCCGTTTCGTGTATGCGATCGTCGCGGTCGACACCGCCGGCAACCGGAGCGCGCCATCGAATCGCTTCGAGGAAGCGGCGCGCTGACAGCCGCCGGCGCGTCGCGGCGCACTCCAGCCGAGAGCGTCGACAGGTTTTCGCCGTCTAGGTAGTTGACGTCCGCCGCACTAGAATATCGGCCATGGAACCAGAGCGCATTTATCGAGTGCAGCAGAACGGCGAGATCTTCCATGCGATCGAGCGCGGCGGCGAACTGCGGCGCGCGACCGGCAATATTTTCGAGAGCCGCGCTGCGGGTGCCGCGGTTCCCGGCGGGCTGGGCGCGGTGCGCGTGCTGGCGCCGGTGACGCCGTCGAAAATCGTCTGCGTCGGGCTCAATTACAAGGATCACGCGGCGGAGACGGGGAAGCCACTGCCGGCCGAGCCGCTGATCTTCATCAAGCCGTCGACGGCGGTGATTGGGCCGGGCGATCCGATCCGTCTGCCGCCTGGGGTCGGACGCGTCGACCACGAAGCCGAGGTCGGCATTGTCATCGGCGCGCGCGCGCATCGGGTGCCGCGCGCCAAGGCATGGGACTACGTGCTCGGGCTCATCTGTGTGAACGACGTGACGGCGCGCGATCTGCAGAAGAAGGAATCGCAGTACACGCGCTGCAAGGGCTTCGACACGTTCGCGCCGATCGGCCCCTGCATCGCGACCGGCCTCGACGGCGCGCCGCGCCGTGTGGAAGGCTGGGTCAACGATGAGCGACGGCAGTCGTCGAGCACGCAGCATTTGATTTTCCCGATCGAGCAGCTCGTCGAGTTCGTGACGTTCGTGATGACGCTCGAGCCGGGCGACATCATTTCGACCGGCACGCCGGAGGGCATCGGGTCGCTCAAGGCCGGCGACGCCGTCAAGGTCGTGGTGGAAGGTGTCGGTGAGCTCGTGAACCCTGTCGAGAACGAGTAAACGCTGCACTACGGAGAACACCGAGAACACAGGGGATAGATGTATGAAGCTCTTTATAGATTCCGGCAACATCAAAGACATCCAGACGCTCGCCGACATCGGCATCATCGACGGCGTCACGACGAATCCGACGCTGCTGGCCAAGGAGCCAGGCGATTACCGGGCGAACCTGAAGAAGATTTGCCAGATCGTGAAGGGGCCGGTGAGCGGCGAAGTCACGGCCACCGATTTCGCCGGCATGATGACCCAGGGTCGCGACATCGCGACGATCGACGAATACATGGTCGTCAAGGTGCCGCTGACGCGCGACGGCATCAAGGCGTGCAAGGCACTCTCGTCCGAGAAGATTCGCGTCAACGTGACGCTCTGTTTTTCCGCCGCGCAGGCGCTGCTGGCGGCCAAGGCGGGCGCCACGTTCGTCAGCCCGTTCGTCGGCCGACTCGATGACGTCGGGACGACCGGCATGGACTTGATTCGCGAGATCGTGGAGATCTTCGACAACTACGAATTCGCCACCGAAGTGCTCGTGGCGAGCTGCCGGAATCCGATTCACGTGATTGACGCGGCGCGCCTGGGCGCGGATATCGCCACGTGCCCGCCCGCCGTGATCGATCAACTATTCAACCATCCGCTCACGAACATCGGTCTCGAGAAGTTCCTGAAGGACTGGGAGAAGACGCAGACAGTAAAGGCCTGAACAACTCAAACGGATCATGGCTGATGGCTCCTGGCTGATGGTCATGGACGGATGCGCCTGCGCGATTAGCCATAACCATTAGCCATTAGCTATTGTCCATGACAGATCCCTTGACCATTCTTGCAGACCTCGAGCGCCGTGCGGAATTAGGCGGCGGACAGGAGCGTCTCGATCGCCATCGCGCCGCCGGCAAACTGACGGCGCGCGAGCGGATCGAATTGCTGTTCGACCCGGGCACGTTCGAGGAGGTCGACAAGCTCGTCACGCACCGCTGCCGCGACTTCGGCATGGACGCGCAGCTCGTGCCCGGCGACGGCGTCGTCGCGGGACACGGGCTCGTCGAGGGACGGCAGGTCTTCGCCTTCGCGCAGGACTTCACGGTGTTCGGCGGATCGCTGTCGGAGACCAACGCCGCCAAGATCGTCAAGATCATGGACCTGGCGATGAAGCTCGGATCGCCGGTCGTCGGCTTGAACGATTCGGGCGGCGCGCGCATTCAGGAAGGCGTGATGTCGCTGGGCGGCTACGCCGACATCTTTCTCCGCAATACCCTATCGTCAGGCGTCATCCCGCAGATCTCCGCGATCATGGGCCCGTGCGCCGGCGGCGCGGTCTACTCGCCGGCGATCACCGATTTCACCGTGATGGTGAAGCACACGAGCTACATGTTCGTGACGGGCCCCGACGTGATCAAGACCGTCACGCACGAGGAAGTGTCGAAGGAAGAGCTCGGCGGCGCGATGACGCACAACGCGAAGAGCGGCGTCGCGCACTTCGCGGTCGAGAACGACCGTGAATGCCTGGCGCTGATTCGCGATCTCCTGTCGTTTCTCCCGTCGAACAATCTCGATGATCCGCCTCGCGCGAAGAACGACGATCAGCCGGATCGCGAGGACCCGTCGCTCGATCAGCTCGTGCCCGCGTCGCCGAATCAGCCGTACGACATGCTGGATCTGATTCACACGATCGCCGACGAGCACTACTTCCTCGAGATCCATCCGCACTACGCGAAGAACATCATCGTCGGCTTCGCGCGCCTGGACGGACGGCCCGTCGGGATCGTCGCGAACCAGCCGGCCGTGCTCGCCGGCACGCTCGACATCGACGCCTCGGTGAAAGGGGCGCGCTTCGTCCGATTCTGTGACGCGTTCAACATTCCGCTGGTGACGTTCGAGGACGTGCCCGGCTTCATGCCCGGCACCGTGCAGGAGTTCGGCGGCATCATCCGCCACGGCGCCAAGCTGCTGTTCGCGTTCGCGGAAGCGACAGTGCCGAAGGTGACGGTCATCACACGCAAGGCGTACGGCGGCGCGTACTGCGTCATGTCGAGCAAGCACATTCGGACGGATTTCAACTACGCGTGGCCGACGGCCGAAATCGCGGTGATGGGCCCAGAGGGCGCCGTGAACATCCTCTACAAGCGGGAGCTCGAGGCGGCCGCCGACGCGATCGCCGCGCGCGCCGAGAAAGTGGCCGAGTTCCGCGAGAAGTTCGCGAACCCGTATATCGCGGCCTCCCGCGGATATGTCGACGAGGTCATTCATCCGCGCGAGACGAGGCGAAAGCTGATTACCGCGCTGAAGAACCTGGAAAACAAGCGCGATAAGAATCCACCGAAGAAGCACGGGAACATTCCGCTCTAAGGATCTAAGAATCTACGATCTGAGGATCTACGATCTGAGGATTTGAGGATCGGAGGATCTTGGGATCGGAGGATCGTCGTGTCTTCGTGCCTTCGTGGTTTCGTAGTCTGGGGGCAGGAATGGTGAGACTGGTAAAGCGGACGGCAGCAGCCGCGGCGCTTGCGTGGTCGATCGCGGCAACGCTTCTCCGCGCGCAGGCGCCCGCGGCTCCTCGTTTCGTCCTCGAAGAGACCACGATCGCGCAGATCGAAACGGCGCTTCGCGACCGTTCGGTCACGTGCCGCGCGCTCGTCGAGCAGTACCTCCGGCGCATCGACGCGTACGACAAAAACGGCGCCGCGCTCAACGCCATCGTGCTGGTGAATCCCGACGCGCTCGAGAGCGCCGACGATCTCGATCGTCGCTTCGCGCAGTCGGGACCGGTCGGGCCCCTGCACTGCGTGCCGATCATCGCGAAAGACAACTACGAAACGGCGGACATGCCGACGACGGCCGGATCGCTGTCGCTGAAGGGGATGCATACCGGCAAGGACGCCTTCGTGGTGAAGCGGCTCCGCGCCGCCGGCGCTGTGTTCATCGCGAAGTCGAACATGGCGGAGTTTGCGTTCAGTCCCATCGAGACCGTCAATTCAATCCTGCCCGGCTACACTCGTAACCCGTACGACACGTCGCGCGTGACCGCCGGCTCGAGCGGCGGATCGGCCGCCGCCGAAGCCGCGAACTTCACCGCCGTCGCGCTCGCGAGCGACACGGGCGATTCGATCCGCGGCCCTGCCGCCCATCAGGCGCTCGTCGGTTTGCGATCGACGATGGGCCTCGTCAGCCGCGCGGGAGTCGTGCCGCTCAACCTCGCCGCCGATATCGCCGGCGCGTTGACACGCACCGTTGCCGATACCGCCGCCGTGCTGCAGGCGATCGCCGGCGAGGATCCCGACGACCCGGCCACAGCCGCAGGCCGCGGACACGTCGACGCGAACTATGCCTCCGCGCTCCAAGTCGATGGCCTCAAGGGCGCGCGCATCGGCGTCCTGCGCCAGGCCTACGACACGCCGACGCTCGACCCTGACGTCGCGCAGGTGTTTCGGCAGACGCTCGGCGAGCTTCAGCGTGAGGGCGCGACGGTGATCGATCCCGCGGCGGTCGAGGGCTTCGACGCGATCCGCCGTGCGCAGTCGGGCGGTTGCAACCGGTTCAAGTACGACCTGAACCGCTATCTCGCCTCGCTTGGCGACAAGGCGCCGATGCACTCGCTTGCGGAGATCGTCAAATCGCGCCGCTACCACCCGTCGATTCAGGCGCGGCTCGAGAATGCCGACGCGTCCGACGACGTGCCCGGCGTCAGTCCCGGCTGCAAGAGCGGCGACGAATTCCGCGAGAAGCTGCGCGCGGGCGTGCTGAAGTTGATGGACGACCAGCACCTGGACGCGCTCGCCTATCCGACATGGAGCAACGTGCCGCGACTGATTGGGGATCTGAACACGCCCGGCGGCGACAACAGCCAGGTGTTCTCGCCCGGCACCGGGTTTCCCGCGATCACGGTGCCGATGGGCTTCACCCGGGGCGGCACGCTTCCCGCCGGTCTCCAACTGTTGGGCCGTGCGTGGAGCGAGCCGACCCTCCTGCGTCTCGCCTATGCGTACGAGCAGGCGACCCATCATCGTCACCCGCCCGCGCTGACGCCGCCGCTGCGATAAACTAGAAGCCGATTTTACATTTACGCAGGCGGCGGGTCGTTTCACGTCGCGCGAAGGCAGCGGACCTGCGTGTCCGCCCGGGTCGACATGTCGGTCGATGGGCCGACATGGTAGGCCCCTACGGTACGATTCGAGATCGCCACGGAGCATTCTCCTCTGAAAAAGATCCTGATCGCCAACCGCGGCGAGATCGCGGTGCGCATCGCCCGCGCGTGCCGCGAGATGAATCTCTCGCCGATCGCCGTCTACTCGGAATGCGATCGATCGGCGCTGCACGTGCGCTTCGCCGACGAGGCGTATCCGATCGGACCAAGCGCGCCTCGCGAAAGCTATCTCCGCATCGATCGGCTCATCGACGCTGCGCGGCGGTCCGGCGCGGATGCGGTGCACCCTGGCTACGGCTTTCTCGCGGAGAACGAAGACTTCGCCGCCGCAGTACGTGACGCCGGCCTCACCTTCATCGGTCCGACGCCTGAAGCCATCGCGCTGATGGGCAGCAAGACCGCGGCGCGCGTGGCGGCGAAACGCGCGGGTGTGCCGGTGGTGCCCGGGACGGAGGACCCGCTCGCCTCCCACGTTACCGACGTGGAGATCGCGGAGGCCGCCGCGGAGATCGGCTATCCGCTGCTCGTCAAGGCGGTCGCCGGCGGCGGCGGCAAAGGCATGCGCACCGTCCTCGCCCCCGCGGAGCTGGCCGGCGCCGTGCGCGCGGCGCGCTCCGAGGCGGGCGCGGCGTTCGGCGACGCCGCCGTCTATCTCGAGCGCCAGCTCACCCGTCCGCGCCACATCGAAGTGCAGCTGCTCGGCGATCAGCATGGCACCGTGCTTCCGTTCGTCGAGCGCGAGTGCTCGATTCAGCGCCGCCATCAAAAGGTCGTCGAGGAAACGCCGTCGCTGGCGGTCAGCCCCACGCTGCGCGGCGAGATGACCGCGGCTGCGGCGGCCGTGGCGCGCGCCGTCGGCTACACCAACGCCGGCACGATCGAATTCCTGCTCGACGAGAGCGGGCGCTTCTACTTTCTCGAGATGAACACGCGGCTTCAGGTCGAGCATCCGATCACCGAAATGGTCAGCGGGGTGGACCTCGTCCGCTGGCAGATTCGGATTGCGCGCGGCGAGCGCCTCGACCTCTCTCCTGATCGCCTGCTCACGCCGTCAGGCCACGCGATCGAATGCCGCATCTACGCCGAAGATCCCGACAACAGCTTTTTGCCGTCGCCCGGACGTATTCTCCAGCTGCGCGCGCCTTCCGGCCCTGGGATCCGCGACGACAGCGGCGCGACCGCCGGCCTCGACGTGCCGATCTTCTACGACCCGATGATCTCGAAGCTGATCGCCTGGGCCGAGGATCGTCCACTGGCCGTCGCGCGCATGCGCCGCGCGCTCGGCGAATACATCGTCGCCGGCATCAGGACGACGGTGCCGTTTTTCACCTGGCTGTTCGCACAGCCTGAATTTCTCGAATCGCGGTTTCACACGACGTATCTGGACGAGATCCTGAAGACACGCGAAGGCCGTCCCTTCGTCGAGCCCGACGCGGCGGACGAGGAGATCGCGGCCATCGCGGCGGCGATTCAAACGGCGTTGTCGCCCACCGCGGTCGATACGTCCGCGACGATGGCGCCGGCGGAGGCCGACCTGCAGCCGCGCCGGTGGAAGGCGCGCGCGCGTACGGAAGGGCTCTGCTGAATGCAATACGAGATCGAGATCGATGGCCGCAGGCGGCAGGTGGTGGTCATGCGTGTCGGCGACCGCTTCAGCGTGACGGTCGACGGCCGGACGTCGCACGTGAACGCGACGCGCATCGACGCGTACACGCTGTCGCTGCTGATCGAGCCCGACCCCAGCCGGAC